>ENA-ORQX01000581-ORQX01000581.1-human-gut-metagenome-genome-assembly--contig:-NODE-581-length-28351-cov-6.707202_pt1 | contig 28351 bp, 18 predicted proteins | sample MGYA00242170_ERZ509124 | MGnify/ENA primary metagenome ERZ509124 (study PRJEB26280, sample SAMEA2338647) | human gut metagenome | biome: human gut; feature: human-associated habitat; material: faeces... | reverse complement strand
TATCTGCGCTTTTGGCTTAGCATCTGCCGCACCTCGCTCGCCGTATCGGCACTTAGAATTATGCGGTATTGCCAATAAAATAACGGATTACAGTAATATTGCGGCTTCGAGATGTTTGAAAGGATATGACGGGATGACAAAAATATTATTCGTATGCCACGGCAATATCTGCCGTAGCCCGATGGCAGAGTATGTGATGAAAGACTTGGTGCGACAGTCGGGGCGGGAAGATGAGTTCGTGATTGCTTCCGCAGCAACCAGCCGGGAAGAACTGGGCAACCCGGTGTATCCACCGGTCCAACGCAAACTGGCGGAGCATGGCATCCGCTGCGATGGACATGCGGCCCGGCAGATGACCCGCAAGGATTATGAGGAGTTTGGTTACCTGATCGGAATGGACCGGATGAACCTGAGCAACATGGCCCGCATTTGCGGCGGCGACCCGGAAGGAAAGTGCTCGCTGCTGCTGGCGCACGCCGGGCAAAGCGGCGATGTGGCTGACCCGTGGTATACCGGTGATTTTGAAGCCACCTGGCAGGATGTCAACATTGGGTGCCGGGCATTGTTGAAAGAGTTAACGGAAAAAAGTAAAATGAAAATAGCAAGCGCTTTATGTTGCACATGGATCCCCTGAGAAGAGGAAAACCAGCGATGATGCGCTTGCTATTTTATTGCTTTATAGAGCGAATGTTTCGATAATTTACCCGTTTTGGCGCTTCCACTCATTGGGGGTCAGACCGGTATATTTTTTGAACTGGGTGGAAAAGTACGAAAAATTATCAAAGCCCACCTGAGCAGCTACTTCGCTGATGGTGTTAGCTTCATCACGCAGCAGCAGCTGAGCTTTCTGCATTCGCAGGTCGGTCAAGTAGTCCTTGATAGACAGACCATAAGCGTCTTTGAATACGCGGTTGGCGTAATCTGGCGTCAGGTAAACGGCATCAGCAATTTCGCGGTTGGAAATCTTTTCAGCAAAGTGTTCCTGGCAGTATTGGCGGATCTTGCCCGCAATGCTGTTGACCTGGTGTGTTTCCCGGATGGTACGCACTGCACGGTCGGCGGCAACGCTGACCCACTTGATCATGTTCATAATGGAGCTTTCTGCGGTTTGGTTTAACCGTACACAGGCATCATCGCGGAACAGTTCGTGTGCTTGTATCTCGTTGGCGCTGAGCACGCTGTATAAAACCTGTTGGAAATCCTGGTGAATCTGCTGCATCAGCGCGGGAGAAAGCATTTTCTCCTCCGCAAGGGTGGAAAGATCCTTACGAATCAGGTTGGTAATGGCGGGTACGCTGCCCTGAGCGAACAGCTGTTCCAGTTTGGCAACATCCAAAGAATACTGCGCTGCGTTGTGGGGACCGAGCTGGTCAGTTTCCAAAATCAATTCGCCGCGGCGGGTAATGTTCTGGCGGTCGCGCTGCTCCATGGCTTCGCGCTGGGCGGCTGCGGTGTGCCAGGAAACGCTGTGGGTCACATAGCAGGTTACTTCGCACCGCAGGCAGCTGCCGCCAAGCTCGATCAGGCTGCGGCAGCGCTGGGCTACAATATCCGGCGTCAGGCTGCCGTCCAGCCAGGCCAGGCAGAAGTGCATATCCTGCCGCAGAAAGTGGAATACATGGGCGGGGGCATTCTCACACAGAAGTTCCGTGGCAAGGTTACGGAACGCATAGCCGAACAGTTCCGGTTTCCAGCTGGTATCGTCAGCAGGTTGAGGAGCGGTGGCCAGTACCATGTGGATGGGCTGGAGGGCATCCACCGCAAGGCCCAGGTCCTGGAAGCGCTTGTTTAGTTCAATTTCGGTCATCAGGGTTCCATCCATGAACAATCCGTGCAGGAAGGATGCCTGGGCCAGGCTGTGGGCTTCCTCCCACTGCTGGCCGGCACGGCTTTTTTGCAAAAGCTCCTGGTGGTAGCGCACCTGGGAAGCAACTTTACTTAACGTTGCTTCAGCTTGGGCAATGTTGAATGGCTTAGTGATGTAATCGGCAGCACCGTATTGCAGCGCGGTTTTGGCATAGTCAAAATTGGCATGGCAGGTCAGGAACACAAACTCGCAGTCACGTTTTTCTTCCCGCAGCCAGCGCAGCAGGTCCAGACCGCTGCCGCGGGGCATCTCGATATCACACAGGATGATATCCGGCTGGCTGGCGCAGATCTTATTTTGGGCTTCGGTATAATCATAAGCGGTTTCTACACGGTCAATGCCCAGCAGATCCCAGTGCAGGGAAGTGCGGATGACCTCAACAGTGGGGATGTCATCATCCACAACTAGGATGTGCATGGTTTTCCTCCTCTGGCAAAAAGATGGTAACGCGAGCACCATTCGGTTCGGCGTTGCTGATGTGCAGGCTGGCGGCGGGGCCATAAATCAGCTGCAAGGTGTGGTAGAGGTTGCTTAACCCCACATGGCCGTTGTCTTCTTTCACAGGGAAGCTGGCCAGCATTTCTGGGGGAAATCCGCAGCCGTTATCCTCCACCGTCATGCGCAGGCCGCGCACGCCGTTTTGTTCTTCCAGTGCTGATTCCAAAAAGATGCTCAGGAACTGCTCCGGGCTGAACCCGTGCTTGAAGATATTTTCCACCACGGTTTGCAGCAAAAATTTGGGGATGCGGATATTCTCGGTGCCGGAGGCAAGCTCAAACATATAAAAAATCGTATCGGGGTATTTGATCTGCTGTAACTGGATAAAGGATTTGCAGTGCTTGGTTTCCTGCTGCAGGGTAACCTGGGTATCGCTGCCACTGAACAGGTAGCGCAGATAATCGCTCAAAAAGTCGATGAAGGAGCGGGCGTCCTGTTTGCGGTCCTGGTAGATCAGGCTGGAAATGGTGGTAATGGCGTTGAGATAAAAATGCGGGCGAATCTGTAGTTGCAGGTAGCGCAGCTCATTGCGGTGGCGTTCCAGCTCGGCTTCATAGGCGGAGATTTTTAAGTCATGTACTTCCAGAATCATGTGGTTGAAACCGCGGAAGAGCTGCTGGAAATCCTCAATTTGAGAGGAAGTTTCCAGCTGGTAATCCCAGTTGCCGCGTTCCACCTCGCGCACACCCTCGGTCAGCTGCTGGATGGGGACGGTAATGTGGCGGTTGGTGTTGAGCAGCATGGTGGTGATAAGGGCAAGAGCAAGCAAATTGAGCAGCAACAGCCACCCGAACGATCCGCTGAGCTGGTGCAGAAGATCCGAGGACGGACGAAACAGCAGCAAAGTGCCGACTTCAGGAACTGTGTGGCTTTCCACAATCAGGCTGGCAGGAATGTGACCGGCCAGGCTGGTGCCGCAGGCCATAAGGTCCGGCTGGCTGGAATAAACGATGGTGCCATCCAGCCCGGCCAGGGCAAAGCCACTGTCCTGCACAAGGCCGGTATCGGCATACAGGCTTTGCAGCAACGTTTTGGCACGCACGGCTGCGCCGACCCGGACCTGGGATACATTATAATAGCACATCAGCCAGGTTTCGCCGTTGCAGGTAACAGAAAACCAGGTATTAGCGGGCTGGGTAGGCGGCAGCATCAGGTATTGATTCCAGAAATAGCTGCTGCCGGTGGATGGGCGGTTGCTCAGCGCGGTCAGCAGTTCGTCACTGTCCGTGCGGTAAAAGAAATAGAGATCACTGGATTCTACATAGCGAATGCGGTCCTGCAGGCGGGTCAGGATATCCTGCTGGGTCAGGTAGCGGCCCAGCGGGCTGCTGGTATAGTAATTCTGGGAGCTGGCGGCCAGCGAGACCAATTCCAGCGAGCCAGAGTTGATTCTGTCCACCTTGCCGCTGATCTGTTCCGTATAGATCTGCGCTGTGCTGGAAAGGCTCTGCCGAAAATTGCGCAGCATTAAATTAAAGCTGTAAGTGTTGGTGATGACCGTAATGGCTGCCAGTGCCGCTGTAATAACTACCAAATTGACCCCGCTGCGCCAGCGGAGGGAATTGTGCTGTGAAGACATAAGGCACCCCGGAAGAAAGTTAGGAGTTAATTAGAAATTAGAAATGAGAAATTAGGAATTGAAGAGTAGAGGAGGTTTTGCCACGAGCCGAAAAAGACCGTTCCTTAAAGGGTGATTTATAAGGGGAGATGGCTTGTTAAGTGCAACACGGCCTTACCCCTACGAGAGAACCTTGACACAAGCGACGGATCACCAATTCTCATTGCTCACTCCTGATTTCTGATTCTAAAATTGCTGTTCTATGGTTAGCATAGCATCTTATGCGGGCGGGTGCAAGGGGTGGGGGAAGGTGTGAGGATTTTTGAAAATCCTGTTTGGATTTTCAAAAGACGGCATGGGATGTGGCTGATATAATAAAGACAACGAAGCGGGAAGGCGCAGACAAAAGGATGCCGACCCCAAGAGAAAGAAAAAACACAGAATAAAAGGAGAAAAACACCATGAAAAAGCTGATCTCTCTGGTCACGGCGGGCATGCTGGCAATGAGCCTGGCAGCCTGTGGCTCAAGCGGTTCCGGCAGCGCAGCTGCCGGCGGCAGTTCTGCTTCGTCAGAGCCGACCACCGTTACGGTCTACTGCATGTCTTTCAATAACATCCCGGAAGACAGTGAAGTGACCCGCATTGAGAACCTGATGAATGATTACCTGGCAAAGACCTACCCGGACGATAACATCGCCATTGACATCAAGCTGTTTGGACCGGCAGAGTACACCCAGAAAGTTCAGCTGGCCATGCAGAGCGGCGATAAGATCGATGCATTCTTTGAGCGCGCGCTGGTAAATGACGTGGCTTCCGACATGCTGGCTCCGATGAACGACCTGCTGGAAAAATACGGTCAGGAAGTGACCGCCAAGCTGAAAGAGGATTTTGACGAAAACCCGTACACCGCTACCACCATTAACGGCACGATTTACGCGGTGCCTGCTAACAAGGGCATGGCCCTGAACGGCAACCTGATCTGGGATGATGACATTGCCCAGGCCGCCGGTGTGGATATGAGCACGGTGAACAGTATTGAAGATCTGGAAGCAGTATTTGAACAGGTCCACGCATATGACCCCAACATCGTCTGCTATGCACCCAATAATCAGGGCGACACCAGCCTGATCCGTCCCATCCTGCGCTCCGAAGAAAAAATTGACTGCCTGAATGACACCGACTATTACGCTGGTGTTAGCATGAACGGTGATTCCACCGTGACCAACCTGTATGCATCCGATGCCTTTATGGAAAAGTGCAAACTGATGCGGGAATGGAACCAGAAGGGTTACCTGCAGGCAGATGCCGCAACTACTACCAGCACCGCTCCTGAGCTCTTCAGCGCAGGCCGCTGCTTCTCCACCATTGACGCTTACGGCGGCGATTCTGCCGGTGCAGTGCTGAGCCGGTCCTCCGGTCACAACCTGAAGAGCAAAATTCTGTACAATTTCTACTTTGATTCCGCTTCCGTTTACGTTGACTTTGGCATTGCCAGCACCAGCAAGGTGCCTGAAGCAGCCATGAAGATGATTAACCGCCTGTGGACGGATGAATACCTCATCAATACCTTCCTGTATGGCGAAGAGGGCGTTGACTATGTAAAGCCTGACGCTGACCACTGGGCATACCCCGATGGAAAGGATGCTACTACCGTTGGTTACACCGCAGCACTCTGCACCGGCGTTATCGGCTCCGAGAGTTTGCAGTCCCAGCCGGTTGGCACAGATATTGCCGATATCCAGCTGAAGCTGAAGCACAACAAGGAATCTGAGCGCAGCCCGTTCTTTGGCTTTATGTTTGACGCTTCCGGCGTTACCACTGAGATGAGCGCCATTGCCAATGTTTACAACCAGTATGTTCCGGGCCTGATCTGTGGTACGGTCGATCCCGAAACCACCATGCCGGAATTCCTGAATGCACTGGATGCAGCCGGTATCAACACCGTAATCCAGGCAAAGCAGGAACAGCTTGATGCATGGATCGCCGCCCAGAAGTAAACAAAACCTTATGCGGGCCCTGCGCAAGCAGGGCCCAATTTTATCAGACAATCCACACTATGTTTTACCGGAAAGGATGGTCCCCATGGCGACACAGGCTGTAAAACCAACAGCAGCAAAGAAAAAGCGCGCGCTGCGCCAGAACACAAAGCCGTTGTTGCTGATCGCACTGCCCGGCATTTTGTATCTGCTCATCAATAACTATCTGCCCATGATCGGCATTTTTCTTGCGTTCAAGGATTACAGCTATATCAAAGGCCCGTTCAAGAGCAACTGGTGCGGTTTTAAGAACTTTGAGTTTTTGTTCCGTTCGGATGCCGCATTCACAATGATCCGCAATACTTTGGCATACAACGTTGTGTTCATTATTACCACCACGGTGCTTGCCATTACGCTGGCTATCATGATGAATGAGCTGAATAAGCTGACAATCTCCAAGTTTTTTCAGGGTAGCCTGCTCTTGCCCAACCTGGTTTCCATGGTTATTGTTTCTTACCTGGTTTACGCTTTCTTGAACCCGGAAAGCGGTTTGCTGAACAATACTCTGGAACTGCTGCACCTGCCCACTGTCAACTGGTACTCGGAACCTAAATATTGGCCGATGATTCTGGTTATCGTCAACGCCTGGAAAAACGCCGGTTACGCTTCTATTGTGTACATTGGCAGCATTGCCGGTATTGACCCCAGTTTGTATGAAGCAGCCCGTATTGACGGTGCGGGCAAGTGGAAGCAGATTGTGCGTGTTACGTTGCCGCAGCTCAAATCCACGATTATTCTGATGACGTTGCTGAGCGTAGGCCGCATTTTTGCTTCGGACTTTGGCCTGTTCTATCAGGTGCCTATGGATTCTGGTGCACTGTACAATGTGACCCAGACCGTAGATACCTATGTGTACCGCGCATTGATTAAAAACGGCGATGTGGGCATGTCGGCCGCAGCCAGCCTGATTCAGTCCATTGTCGGCTTTGTGACCGTTGTAACCGCAAACTGGTTGGTCAAAAAAGCAGACAGCGACAGTGCACTGTTCTGATAGGAGGACAAACAAATGGGAAGCAAACTTTATACCCGCGGCGAACGCATTTTCAAATGGGTATCGCTTGTGCTGCTGCTTGTGATCTGCGTGGCAACGCTGGCCCCCTTTGTGCTGATTCTGGCAAGCTCCCTGACGGATGAAACCACGTTGATTACCTATGGCTACAGCTTCTGGCCCCAAAAGTTCAGCATGGACAGTTACCTGTACATGTGGAACCAGCGCAAACAGATTGGTCGCTCCTATTTGACCTCCCTGGGCATTACGGCGGTGGGTACCGTGGTTAGTCTGTTATTTACCACCATGCTGGCTTATCCCATGTCCCGCAAGGATTTCAAGTACAGCAATCAGCTTTCGTTCTTTGTGTTCTTTACCATGCTGTTCAATGGCGGTATTGTTTCCAGCTACATTATGTGGACCCAGTTTTTTCACATCAAGAACACCTACTTTGCCCTGCTGCTGCCCAACCTGCTGATGAACGCCATGAACATCATGCTGGTACGCAACTACTACAAAAACAGCATCCCCTTTGAGCTGGTCGAAGCTGCCGAGATCGACGGAGCCAGTGAGCTGAAAACCTTCTGGAAAATCATGGTGCCGCTGAGCGTACCGGTCAATGTGACGGTTGGCCTGTTCACCGGCCTGGCTTACTGGAATGACTGGATCAATGCCCTTTACTATGTGGATGACCCGGTATATTACGGTATTCAGAACTTTTTGGTGCGCATGATGAACAACATCCAGTTCCTTTCCAGTGGCAACGCTGCGGCGATGGTGGGCAGCGGCATGGCTTCCCTGCCCAGCACCGGTATCCGTATGGCGCTGGCTGTTGTAGGTGTACTGCCCATTGTGGTCATCTACCCGTTCCTGCAAAAGTACCTGACCAAGGGCGTTATTATGGGCGCAGTCAAAGGCTAAAGGAGACAAAATCATGAAAATTCAGGAAATAATTGATTGTGTCCTGACGGATTCTACCGGCGAAACTCGTATTGCCCCTACCTGCGACCAGCTGATGACCGGCGACCCCCAGCAGGAAGTTAAGGGAATTGCCGTTACATTTATGGCAACGGTAGAGGTGATCCGCGAAGCTGCTGCCAAAGGTGTGAACTTTATCATTACGCACGAACCCACCTGGTTCACCGGCCGTGATGTACCGGACTGGTGTGCGGAAGATTCGACCTACCTTGCCAAACGCCGCCTGATCGATGAGACGGGTATGACGATCTGGCGTTACCATGACCATATGCACGCCGCGGCAGGGGACCGCATTTATTGGGGCGTAGCGGACAAGCTGGGCTGGAACCAATACCTGGTGCCCGGCCAGAAAGCCCCTTGGCTGTACGAAATCCCCCAAACCACGCTGGTAGACCTGGCCGCAGACTTAAAGCGCAAGCTGGATATGACCACCCTGCAAACCATAGGTAATCCGGAAATGCCGGTAAACAAAGTGTTGATTTTGGTGGGCGGCGGCAGCCTGGGCCTTGGCGTGGAAGAGATGCCGATGCAGGCCATGGAGCAAACCCACGCCGATGTGATGCTGTGTGGGGATGTGACAGAATGGACCACCTGTGCGTACATCCGGGATGCCATGCAGCTGGGGCAGAACAAGGCCATGATCAAACTTGGCCATGAGCGCAGCGAGGAAGCCGGAATGGAATATATGGCAACCTGGCTGCCGGATCTGATTGATCACTGCTGCCCGGTAATCTTTATTGATGCAAAAGAACCGTTTGTTTATCTGTAAAAGGGGGCTGGACTGGAATGGCGATTTTCCATGCGGAGTTTTTTTCCAAATGTTTGATGCGGCTGGTGGATGTGGACATCTGCCTGCCGATTGAGGATCTGGTGGAACCCCAGCCGCAGGAGGGACCGTTCCCCACGTTGTACCTGCTGCACGGCTATACAGGCCGCAGCGAGGACTGGCTGCACGGCAGCTGTATTGCCGAGCTTTCCCGCCAGTACGGCATTGCCGTGGTAATGCCCAGTGGGGAAAACAGCTTTTATGAGGATGATACCGAAGCTGGATTTTTATACAGCACCTTTGTTGGTCAGGAACTGGTGGAGCTGACCCGTGCCGTGTTCCCGCTGTGCCGGGATAGGGAGCACACCTGGATGGCTGGGCTTTCGATGGGAGGGTTCGGTACCTTGCTGAACGCCTGCAAGTTCAGTGAAACGTTCAGCGCTGCGGCGTGTTTTTCCTCCGCTTTTATCATTCAGGACATTGCAGGAATGAAGCCGGGTGCTGTGATCCCCAGTGGGGTGGGCAACTATGGCTATTACCGCCGTGTGTTCGGTGACCTGGATGCCTTGGCAGGCGGTCCGCGAGACCCGCTATATTGGGCCCAAAAGGCCAAACAGACGGGCACATTGCCCCGGCTGTACCTTGCCTGTGGAACGGAGGATTCGCTTTTCTCCAATAACACTGTTATGCGCAAGGAACTGGAAGGACTTGGTGCGGATGTGACCTGGTTCCAGGGGCCGGGCGCACATAGCTGGCAGTTCTGGGACCAGGAAATCAAAAAGGCAGTGCCCTGGATGTTGAATGCCGAAAAACAGGAGGTTGACGATGAAACGCAGAGAGTTTGAGCGCACCACCCCCGAAGCAGTGGGGCTACGCAGCGAAGATATTGAATGGCTGCTGGACGAGCTGGAAAGCGGCTTTACTGAGATGCACGGTTTGATGATTATGCGGCATGGCAAAGTATGTGCCGAAGGGTGGTGGGCCCCTTATGGCCCCGGTGTGCGGCACGGGCTGCAATCCTTAAGCAAGACCTATGCGGCCACAGCGGTTGGCATTGCCTGCACCGAAGGGCTGTTGCACCTTGATGATAAAGTGATTGATATTTTCCCAGATGAAGCGCCAGAAAAACCCAGCGAGAACCTGAAAAAAATGACGGTACGGGACGTGCTCTGCATGGGCTGCGGTATGGATACCATGTCCCCGGCGGATGAACACTGGATCCGCAGCTTTTTGGCAACGCCTGTGCTGCATGAACCGGGCACGACTTACATGTATAACTCCATGGGTTCTACGCTGCTGGGGGCTATGGTTCGCAAAGTGACAGGGCTGGGTCTGCAGGATTATCTGACCCCGCGCCTGTTTGATAAAATTGGCATTGATGCCGCTAACCTGCGCTGGATGACGATGCCGGATGGCATGGAAGTGGGCGGCGGTGGCCTGTTTGCTACTACTGAGGATAACCTGCGCCTGATGAAGCTGTATGCCGATGACGGTATGTGGAACGGAGAACGCATTCTTTCGGAGGATTACGCGCATAAAGCAGTCAGCTTACAAAATGAATCGGCCACGGAGGCTATCGGCAACCCTGAAGCGAGCGATAACTTTTTGGGGTACGGGTTCCAGATATGGCTGTGCCAGCCTAAAGGTGTTTACCGTGCAGACGGTGCCATGGGGCAGTTCAGTGTGGTGATTCCCGACTTGGATATGCAGATATCTTTGAATGAGACCGCTACCGGCGCCCACTGGGCACAAAAAACACTGGATACATTGTGGGCCTACCTGGACCGCGTAAAAGCAGTGCAGCATGTGGAAGAAAACCCTGAGCAAGCGGCCCGCTTGGCAACGCGGATGCGTCATTTGGCAATCGCGGCACCGGTATTTGCCCCGTTTAGCCCATTGCGTAGTGCCATAAATGGCAAGATGTTTGCTGTAACCAAGGGGCGTCTGCGCCTTTGGAATGAGGGCATGAGCCACCTGAGCGGTGCGGCCGGAGAACAGGCGATCGAAACCGCAGAATTTACTTTTGCGGATGACCATGCGGTGCTGCATTTTACACAGGGTGGGACCCAAAAGCAGCTGATCATTGGTACTGATGGCACCCGCCGCCAGAACATTCTGCCGCTGCAGAGCAGCCCCACCAGCCGGGTAGAACTAGCCGGTTGGTGGGAGCAGAAAAATACGTTCGCCGTGGCAGCGCGCTGGGTGGAAACCTGTTTTGAAGTGACGGTACATTTTACGTTTGACCGTACAGGTGTGGCCATTACCCACGAAAACACTGTGGGCGGCTTTGACGCCATGCGGCCAGAAGAAACCGCCGCCCGCGCAGAATTTTTGCCGCAGACATAAAAGGAAAAAACGACCATGACAGAACAAAGCAAACAGGTGTGCAGCTTGTTGCAGGCTGCGCAAAAGGACTGGAACCCCCCAACGCTGCCCCAAAAGGCAGCAGATATGCCTCAGGGTGATATGCCCGGCGATGCAGTGCATATCAGTGAAGCACACCGCACCAAGGCGGATGCAATTTTCCCGCTGCTGCTGCCGCAGCTGGCAGAGATCTGTGCTCGCAACCCCTATGGCCGTGCAGTGATTACCGTGTGCGGTGGGTCTGGTTCCGGTAAAACAGGTGCGGCGGCATTGCTGGGCTATTATTTTAAGCAGATCGGTATCGGCAGTTATGTACTCAGTGGGGATAACTATCCCCGCCGCTATCCGGCGCTGAACGATGCCGAGCGGCTGCGGATTTTCCGTCAGGGAGGCATGCACGGCCTGACAAGTGGGGCACTGCTGAACCCGGATGTGTGGCAGCAACTGCACACCTGGCAAATCGAACAGCGGGATGCAGATCCCACTTTGTGCGCTGATGTACCTTGGCTGGCTGTGTACCAGGCCGAGGGGCGCAAAGCACTGGCTGGATATCTGGGGACCCCCAGCGAGCAGGACTTTGACGAACTGGGGCAGACCCTGGCTCGGTTTAAAAATGGTATAGATGCCATCTGGCTTAAGCGCATGGGGCGCGATGATGCCGCTCTGTGGTATGATAAAGTGGATTTCAGCCAGGTGAAAGTCTTGATTGTGGAATGGACCCATGGCAACAGTGATTTTTACTGCGGAGTGGACTTGCCGGTGCTTTTGTACAGCACCCCGCAAGAAACTATGACCTACCGGGTTAGCCGTGCGAGGGATGGTGCAGCTGACAGCCCGTTTGTTACTATGGTGCTGCAAATTGAGCAGCGGCTGCTGGAATCTCAGGCGCACAAGGCAAAAATTATCCTTTCACGCGAGGGTAAAGTGTTGAGCTGGTCGGAATACTGCAAGCTGGCTGTGAGCTGAACAGATTGGAGGAATCCGGAAATGAAACTTGATATTTCCCCCATGCTGAATGCCTACCCGGACAGTATGGGCGGCACCCTGCATGACATTGTGGAACTGCTGGCCCGGCCGGAATTTGAGAATGTGTTCGGTTCGTTCTACATCTTGCCCAGCGTGTTCAACACCGATCTGGACCGTGGTTTTTCAGTTATTGACTATACCCTGAACCGGGAACTTGCTGGCCCGCAGGATATGGAGGGGCTAAAGGCGCTGGGGTTAAAGCTTAAACTGGATTTTATCCTGAACCATGCTTCGGTACTTTCGCCACAGTTCCAGGACCTGTTAAAAAACGGAAAAAACTCTGTTTACCGAGACTTTTTTATTAACTGGAATGATTTCTGGCAAGGGTGTGGCTCCATGACGGAGCAAGGATATATCCAACCGGAAGCAAAATACCTGGAAAAAATGTTCTTCCGCAAGCCGGGTCTACCCATCCTGATGGCACGCATGCCGGACGGCACCGAGGAGCCGTATTGGAATACATTCTACCAGCAGGTGGATTATCTGCGCCCCACGGTGCAGCAACTGATGCAGATTTCCGGCTTACAGTATTCAGCTGCTGTGCGGTTGCATTCAATGCTGACTGCAGCATTGAATGCGGGCCAAAAGCCGGATGAAATCAACTTTGGTAAATATGCAGCCTGCAAATCTGTTGTGATCAATTGGCTGGAGGAACACCGTGAATACCTGGGGCAGATGGACTTGAACATAAAAAGCCCCATAGTGTGGGAGTTCTACCGCAATACCCTGCAGACATTGGCTGGATATGGAGCATCCATTGTGCGGCTGGATGCCTTTGCCTATGCCCCCAAGGAACCGGGAGAGAAAAACTTTTTGAACGACCCGGCTACTTGGGAGCTGCTGGACAAAGTAAAGGTACTGGCGGATGAATATGGTTTGCAGCTGCTGCCGGAAATTCATGCATCTTACAGCGAAAAAATTTACCAGACAGTGGCAGATAAAGGCTACATGACCTATGATTTCTTCCTGCCGGGGCTGGTGTTGGATGCCATTGAAAATAAGGATGGCAGTTACCTGGCCGCTTGGGCTGATGAATTGCGGGATCATCAGATCCACACCGTAAATATGCTGGGCTGCCATGATGGCATTCCGCTGCTGGATTTGAAAGGACTGCTGCCGGAGGAGCGCATTCAGAGCCTGATCGGAACTATTGTAGCGCGCGGCGGTATGGTGAAAGATCTGCACGGACAGAAAAATATTTACTACCAGGTCAACGCTACTTATTACAGCGCCCTTGGTGCTGATGATGACAAGATGCTGCTGGCCCGTGCGATTCAACTCTTCATGCCCGGCAAACCACAGGTGTGGTATCTTGATCTGTTTGCTGGAAAGAACGATGTGGAGGCCGTGCGCCATGCCGGTGCGGGCGGCCACAAGGAGATTAACCGAACCAACCTGAATGCGGAACAGATCAACACAGCATTGCAGCGTGATGTAGTCCAGCGCCAGCTGGATCTACTGCGTCTGCGCAAAACGCACCCGGCATTCCACTCGGATGCTGAGATCACGACTACGTGGAGTGCACCGGTGCTGAGCATCTGCTGGAAACATGGTGCGGATATGATTGCGTTGAGAGCAGATTTGGTAAAGGATAAGTTTGAAATTCAATAAATTAGGGGGTATCTGAAAAGTCGAAAATATCGTCTATTTCTACAAACGCAGCGAAATTTTGTGTTAAAAAGCCTTGGAATCCACAAAGGATTCCTGCGGCTCTTTGCCTTAAATTCTGCTTGCGTTTGCGAAATATCCGTCATTTTCTTTGTTTTCAAATACACCTTAGAAAACATATAGAATAAAAAATAACTGCTATGCGGGAATTTTAGGCCTGCATAGCAGTTGTTGCTTCAATAGGTTCCCGGGAATAATAACGTTTCTTCTGCTGTGTAGGATGCACTGGGATGTATGATGCAAAAGCAGACGTGCCATCGGTACAGACTGTAAAGAAGTGGGAAGTCTGATACTGAAAATCGATTTTCTCCCAGCCGATAAAGGAGCAACGTTCTCCATAGAAGAAATTAGCCTTATGCGAATCACCATAAATCGGCTGAGAAACGAACGGCTGGCAAAAGGTCAGTACACGGATGCGGCAGATGATATGCGGCTAAAATGATTCTAAAACCAGAATAACATTAAAGAAAAAACCTCATTGCAAAAACACATTGCAATGAGGTTTTTGAGTGTGCCCGAAGGGATTCGCCAAGCCGCGCCCTAGAAACACCCCACCGGGGCGTTTCTGCCCCGCGGGACGCAAAGCGCGGGGCACGGGCTGTTCGAATCCGCTCTTTTACTGCCCCATAAAATCCATGCAAAACAAAAAGAGCAGCACCCCATAAGGTGCTGCTCTTGGTGCGACCGGGAGGATTCGAACCTCTGGCCTTCCGGGTCGGAGAACTACGACAGGGCAGTATAGACCGACGTTATACCGTGAATTTTGTTGGCTCTGCACAGTAGAGCCCAAAACAAGAAAAAGCCCATTGTTGGTTGTCACAACAGGCTTTTTCGGCTTTTTGTGGTGCTACTGCGCAGTAGTGGTCAAATGGTGGTCAGGGTACAGCGGAAGGCATTATATTTTTGGCACATGAAGTAGCATATTTCACATAAGGTGATTATGTGCATAAAAACACTTAGAATTCAGTGACTAGTAATCGGTCAATTCCATTTGGAGGATCAATGTATCCAATGTTAAAGTATGCGTTAGAAAACAGAATTTGCAGCAGATTTTCTTTGTTATATTTAACTTCGTATTGATCAAATGTGCGTTGATCAATTAACGAATAATCGCAATATGGAATACGCCCACTTGTTACAATCATGTTCCCGCCGTACATTCTTTTGTGATCTTGCAAATATGTTTTATATCCATAATCATCCGCGCCTATATTGGATGTATCGTAATATGGGACAAATTGCCTTAGAACGGTTAAGCGTTGATATTTATGTGCGGAGACAAATATACGCTCAATATTATTGCAAATTAGGGTAGAATAGATTTCCTCAAAGGTTGTCAACGCATTAGCAATAGGAAACAAATTAACATTTACTCTATTTGAATCATTAGCGAGAATGATTCTCCCTCGGACGCTTCCGTCAAACATGATTTCAAGAAAAGTATTTACGCCTGCTGCTGCCAATGATTGACTTCCATCTGAGCTTGTTATTAGAGTTTCCCAAAGTGAAATTTGAAACGAATTTCCTACTCGTGAAATAGTAAAGTTGTTTCCACAGCGAGACCGAATGAGTTCCGCAGCTTTTTTCAAATTCTTATGATCTTCGTTGAGAATCTTTAAATCTGAGCAAGTCAAGGAAAAACCAAAGTCGATATATCCACAAATGTTTTGAGGAAAAGAGTTTGTAATCCTTAAAAGTGGAAGTTCTATCTTGCTTTTTACTCTTTCTACCAGATTATGACGCTTCTCATCTAATTGAGCTAGGCGATATGAATCTTTTATAGGAAAAGAACCAGATCCCAGCCGCTCAAAAATTTGTCCTTTGTTTGTTACATATGGGGGATTTGTTCCTTCTTCTATTTTTATAATATAAATTTTCTTTCGACTTAAATTGAAACTTCGAACACTAAAAATAGGAGGAGGTGTAATCGAGTCGTGAATGGTTGCGTGTATTCGTTGCTCTGTCCACTTTTTGCAGCCACTAATAGACTTATCATCGTCGATTCCAAGAAGGATATAGCCGCCATATGTGTTTGCAAATGCACATATCTCTTTCACTAATTTGCTGGGTTCTTCATTGTCGCCTTTAAATTCAAAGAAAAAGTTTTCTTCACCATTTCGTTCAAGAAATTTGCGAATATCCAAAGATTTAAGTTCGTCCCAGTCTTTGTTGTTAATGTTAATCACGATGTAATCACACCAACCTTCAAGAAATTATATTCTGAAACAGTATCCTCAAAAAATCATCCACGCCGCCCGCAGCCTGAATTGTGGCAATCATTAAATCATCCGCGTCAACACGGGCAAAATCAATGACATATCCCGCATGGCGGGCAAGCTGCGAAAGAAAAACACGCTGGGTTCTGCCGTTGCCCTCTCGGAATGGGTGAAGCTCATTCGTTCGCTCGTAAAAGTCTACTATGGCAGAAATGAAGTGCGCTCTGTCTAAGCCTACAAGAAAATTCTGCTTTTTTAACCTGGCAAAGATGGCTTTCGCTGTGCTTTCAATTTGCACAGCGGGGCAAAACTGCGTGCCTTTCTTTGAAATATCCACCGTTCGCGGCTTGCCCGCCCATTCGTATAAATCTTCAAACAAAAAGCGATGAATCGCACAGTAATGCGCAAAATCGAAACTTTCTGCTAAAGGTTTTTCTTCCCATAAAGCAGCCTTGGCCGGAACGAGCGTACCTTCCACGGCATCCAAGTCGGACTGATTTTGAATGCCAAGTATATTTATTAACATCACAGTGCCCGGATAGCACCCATCCTGCAAAGAATCCACTGCATAGTTTGCCATAGCATTTTACCCTCGCTGCGCCCTGCGCCGTGCCAGAATTTCAGCAGCCAAGGTGCGGGCATCTACTTTGCCGTCCATCAGGCGGCGGCAGTCGGCACGGGTCTGTTCGGTGACTTCATACCCCTCGATGCGCGAAGAAGCCAAAGCATTTTCCAATGCCTGTTCACGAGTAATTGGTGCCATATACAAAACCGCCTTTCGCTTTTTCATCAATTATATACGATAAGGCAACCAAATGCAATTTTTCTTGCAAAACTTCTTACCGCTTATTCCATAACCACCTGCATCAGCTTATCGTAGCTGTCCACCACATCGTAGACGACGCTGTCGTTGCTGATGGCGGCAAAGTGGGCTTTGGCGCATTGGATCTTTAGGTCCTCAACGCCGCGCAGCTCATTGCGGTCAAGCAGGGTCGTGCCTTTGGTTTCGGCAATAAAATAGATATGCTTGACCGTTCCCTCGTGGAAAGCGATCGCCCAGTCCGGGTTGTACTTGCCTACCGGCGTGCTGATGAAAAAGCTGCCGGGCAGCTTGACATACACGGCAATTTTGTCGCAAACATCCAGCTCGTGGGCAAAGCGGCGCTCGTTGTCGGAATCGTAAATCACATAATTGTACAGGCTGCGGTCAGCGGGCATGGCGTTTACGCCCTGTCTGCCGTGCAGGTTTGCCAGCATAAAGATGTCGGCGCTGTACGATTCCTCCAGTCTATTGTAGGTGATATGCTCAATGATCATATCCGCCTTTTGGTTGTTGATGATTTTCCCCGCCTTGATGATAAAGTCCTCCGGGTTCAGCTTATATTGGGCAAACACAAGCGGGGCAATGCCCTGCAAAATGGCGGCAATCGTGGCACGGGTCAAGCCGGTTTCCTCCACCAGCTTGCCCACAAGGTCGTAGCGCACATTGCCCAGTGCCACGCGGTCAGCGGCGTCCTGATCGTTGTGTCTTTTGACAAACGCCTGCCCCTGCTCCAGCTGCTCGCGGGAGGTCAGGCTGGCGGTCTGCTCGCCGTATTCGGTTTTGACATACACCTTGGAAATATTCAGGTGGGCGTCCAGTTCCCGCACCGAACGGTTGATCAGCTCCTGCGTGTCAAAGGAAACTGTGTAAAAGGTTTTGCGGTTGATGCGCTGCCACAGCTTGGCAAATTCGCGGTCATGCAGCTTCTGCTCGTCCACTTTGGCTTGCACATTGTTGTCGTGGGCGTTCTCCGGGCGCAGGGCGCGGGGGTCGTAGATGCTGCTCAAAACCTGCATCACAGCACCCTCGCAGCCCTGTACTTCCTCTGCCACCTGTACGGTGCCAGAGTCCTTGGCGGCGTAGTATTTATCAGTCAGTGCGCCGCGGTGTACATAGCCCTGCTGCACCAAATCCTCATAAATCGCCGTGGCAAGTGTCGGCGTGATTGTTACCTGTGCGCCGTTGGCATCGGTCAGAATCTGCCCCGCAAACAACCCGGCATCCACGGCGCGCGGGCGTGTGGACATAGACTCGGCCAGCCCCTCCTGCAGGGCGGTGGCAAATTTGCCGAACGCCATATCGGTGATCAGCGTCAGCTTGTTCAGCTCCTGCACCTCGCTGCCCAACACGCTTTCGTCCATGCGCTCGCCGTTCTGGTTGACGCACAGGCGCAGACCGCGCCCGATTTCCTGCCGGCTGCGGATTTCCGATTCGCCCTGCGTTTTCAGCGTGCAGATCTGGAACACATTCGGGTTATCCCAGCCCTCGCGCAGGGCAGAGTGCGAAAAGATAAAACGCACCGGCTCGTCCAGGCTCAGCAGTCGTTCCTTGTCGCGCATAATCAGGTCGTAGGCGTCGGTGTCGTCGCTGGTTTGGGTCTTGCGGTCAACCTTGCCCTCCACAAAGCGGGCTTTTTTGCCCTTTTTCTTGTCGATGGAAAAATACCCCTGATGGCTGCTGTGGGCGTCCATACGGTTCAGGTACGCCCAATAGGCGTCATCGCCCAGCTCGCGCTGCATTTCACTTACCAGTGCGGTGTATTCTTCCTCAAACATTTTGGCGTATTCGCCGTTGCGTCCGTCGTCGGTGTCGGTATCGTAGACGCGGTACTTGTCCACCTTGTCGATAAAAAACAGGCTCAGCACCTTAATGCCGCGGGGGTACAGCTCGCGCTCGCGCTGCAGGTGGGTGCGTATGGTTTCGCGTATCTGCACGCGGCGCTGCAATTCCACCATCTGGGCGTTGCCGTGTATCTGCCCGGCGTAAAGCTTCAGCCCGTTCAAAAAGGTGACCGAGTTATCCCGCCCGTCAATGCCGTCCTGCAAAATGACAAAGCGGTCGGCGTATTCCTGCAAGCCGCCGGACAGCGCAAACAAATCGTCGCCGCCCTGCACTTTTTTGACTACGGTGCGGGTGCCTGCCGCGCCCTTGACCTCAAACCCCAGCCGTGCGGTGGGGGCTTTGTTTTTGTACAGGTCAATGCCCTCTACATACACATAACCGTTGGTGGCGGTGGAGCCGGTCAGCGTAACGCCCAGCGCGGCAATGCGCTTGACAAGGTGCTGGTTGTAGGCGTCCATCGCGTCCAGACGGTAGATCATATCATAGGCTTCGCGGTGGGTGGCAGAGTAGCGCAGCGTGAACAGCGGGTTGAATTTTTTCAGGCTCTCTTTGGTTTGCTTGCCCTCAACGCTTTGCGGCTCGTCAATAATCAGGATAGGGTTGGTTTTGGCAATAATGTCAATCGGTCGGCGGCTGCGGAAGGAATCCAGCGCTTTGTCAATAATGCGCTGGTTTTTGCCGGAGTTGAACGCCTGCATATTGATGATCATCACATTGATGGCACTGTCGGACGCAAAACGGTCAACCTCCGGCAGATCGTCCGAGGTGTAGGTGAAAAAGCGTATCTTTTTGCCGTACTCGGCTGCAAAATGCTCCTGCGTGGTTTGCAGGGACTTGTACACGCCCTCGCGTATGGCAACCGACGGCACCACAACGATAAACTTGCTCCAGCCGTAGCGCTTGTTCAGCTCGTACATGGTTTTGACATAGGTATAGGTCTTGCCGGTGCCGGTTTCCATCTCAATAGAAAGGTTGATGCCCGGTCCGGTCAGCGCGTCCGAGGGTTCCAGCCCGTTACGGCGCTGCACAGCCTTTACATTTTGCAGCAGGCGCGCGCGGGTCAGTGCGGGTACAAGGGGCTGGTTGCGAAAGCCCACCTCGGTCAAGTCAAAGGACTGCTGCAGGTTGGCGGTATCGCCCAAATCGATGCGGTAGGTCGTGGTGCAAAAGGACTGCCCGGCAAACACATCGCAGACGGCATCTGCCGCCTGTGCCTGAAACGGCTGGTATTTGAATTGCAGCTTCATCATATCACCCTGACCTTTGTATCGGGGGAGAGGTTCTTGAAAATCTCGGTCACATTGATTTTGTCCGCATCGACGGCAAAGGCGCTGTCGCGGAAGATGACCTGCAGCGGTGCCTCGGCAGCCATAGCGCGGATGACGCTGTTCGGGATATGCTCGTCAAAGCAGGCCATCAGGGCGCCGTTGTCCACGTTATGGATCGTGCAGCCGTCCACGGTGGTTGTGGTGTGGGACAGGTGGATAGGCACGCCGCAGTCCAGCAGGCAGGCGTACAGCAGGTCAAGGTCGGTGCGGTCGGGCTTGATGTTGCTGACGGCTTCGCCCAGCATGGTCTGGGTGAATTCCTCCGGCTTATAGAAAACGTCCCGCATATTGGAGGAATCGACGCGGAACACGCGGAAACCGATGTCGAGGTCGGCATCGGGATGCTCGGCTTTGATTTTATCGCCCGCGCGGCGGATGCGCTCTTTGCCGATTTCGCAGATGTTTTTGTAGCCCGCCTTGTACGCTTCGGATTTTTCATCGCAGGGTTCGGGCAGCTGCACCATAATGAATTTGCGGTGACCGCCGTCCTCGGCATTCAGCTGCATGACCGCGTGGGCGGTGGTGGCAGAGCCGGAGAAGAAGTCGAGGATAATGTCATCTGCATTTGAACCGATTTGAAGATAGCGTAGAATGTACTTTGTTGGTTTAGGGCTTGTAAAAATTGATTTTCCGAATATATCACGTAATTCTCTTGTGGCAATTTGATTGTGTCCGGCTTCGTCAAATGTCCACAAAGTCATGGGTGTTACACCATTTTGCACTTCAGTCAAAAACAGTTTTGGTACGGGTGATCCATTTCCATCAGAACCAAACCAAATTCGATTATCCTTTCTTAACTCTGCAAATCGCTCTTGAGTGAACCGCCAGCAATAACCACTCGGGGGTAAAAACTTTTTCCCTGTAGGTCCTGTTATTTCATAAACTTGTTTTTCTACAGCTGGGCCTACTGTCAAATTTCCGACTTTCCAAACTCCGCGAGGGTCGTTATCTGGATTAGTGTAGTCCTTATTTTGCTTTTCAGTTCGTGGCAGTAAATTCATTTCAAATGAATTGATATTCTTTGCGTATACAAAACAGTATTCATGACTTTCAGAAAAGAACTTTTTTAAGCTGATTGGCGCGTAGTTTCTTTGCCATACAACACATGCAACAAAATTATGCTCACCAAATACTTCATTGCACAACTTCTTTATGTTGTCGTTTTCATGATCATCTATTGATATGAAAATCGCACCATTATCGGTCAGAAAATTGCGGGCAATGCGAAGCCGTGTATACATCATACTACACCAATCTGAATGGAAACGACCATTAGTGTCTATATTTACATCTAAATGATTATCATCGTCATCGAACATTCCCATCTGGGAATCTTCCTCATATTGCGTATGTGTGGTATTATCTTTATAGATAAAATCATTCCCCGTATTGTACGGCGGGTCGATGTAAATCATCTTCACCTTGCCGAGATAGCTCTCCTGCAAAATTTTCAGCGCTGCCAGATTGTCGCCCTCAATGTACAGGTTCTCGGTGGTGTCCCAGTTGCGGCTGTCGGCTTTGACCGGGCGCAGCGTTTCGGTGGTGGGGCGGGCGGCCTCCGCCATCGCTGCCTTTTTGCCCACCCAGCTGAACTCATACCGCTCGCCGCCTTCCACAATATCGCGGCTCAACAGCTGGCGTAGCTTTTCAAAATCAATGCCCTTGCGCAGGGTGCCGTCCTCGCCGCGCATCTCGGTCACGGCGGCAGGAAACAGCGCCGCCAGCTTTTCAATATTTTCGGCCACACCGTCAGGGGTCGTCATTTTTACTTTGTCCATTGCTCGATCTCCTGTTGTAATTTTTTGATTTGCCGCTGCAGCTCCATTTGGCGGGGCAGTTGCTTTTCGCGTTTCATTTTTGCCGTCAGCTGGTCGATCTGTCGCTGTAATTGGTTCAGCACCTCGGTGCGCTGCACGCTTTGTGCCAAATCCTCCCCGGCGGCGCTTTGCAGGCTGTCCCCGGCGATATACCGCACAAAGCCCTCGTACAGGGCGTCCATATCCGCTGCCAGCAGGGGCAGGCAGACCGTGCCGGGCGCAAGCCAGCCGGTGGCGCAGCGCTGCCGCAGGGTAAAGCCGCCCCCGAGCGCGGCTTCCTTGTAGTTCATCAGCAAGCGAAGCATCCCGTCGGGGCGCGTCAGCACAAACAGAATATGGTACGGTATCTGCTTGTCCATCAGTTCGGTCACCTTGCCGTCCAGCGCGTCGCCCGCCAGCCGGATGCGGAATACCCCAATTTCCTGCACCCGCTGCCCGGCGGCAAGGTTCATCGTCTGCGGCGCTAACTTGTCCGCCCATGTGATGATCTCAATCTGCTCGGTAAAGCAGCGGCGCAGTTCCGGCGTGACGGTCAGGTTTGCGTAAAATTTCTGCTTGGGTATGCGGCGCTCAAACGCCGCCGAGGCGGGCAGGTTCAGCATGGCGCGCCCTCCCTTACCACGATAAAGCAGATGAGTTCAAAATCGTCCAGCCCGGAAACCTTGTCCAGCAGGGCGGTCGTGCCGCCCGCCCGGAACAGGCTGTCCAGATCGCTGTCCGCCTTGGCGTCCACGATGGAAAGCACGGCATCCTCCAGCAGGTCGGAGTATTTCTGCATCTTGCGCCCGTCGTCGGTTTCGGCATTGAACGCCCGGCACAAAGCCTTGTCGGGCTGCTTTTGCCCGCGGCAAAGCTGACGCATGGCGTCCAGTATATCCTTGGGGCAAAGGTGGCTGTGCAGGGTCACGCCGTCCTCGTCCAGATAGACCAGATAATACGGGTGCAGACGGTTGCGGTCATTGATATTGACCTCGTTATGTACATTTTTCAGCACAAACACCACGCCTGGCGGTGCGTCCGGCGTGGCGGCTGCTACTGCGCTGATGCCACCCGGGCAGGTTTCCAGCTCGGGGTGATGCTTGGCGTATTCCAGCAATTCCATGCGGAACTCGTTCAGCCCCAAGTCGGTAATGGAAACGCCGCCGCGCATATCCTCAAGGTCCACGACCTCGGTGCGCAGGCGCTGCAGCTGCTCGCGCCGGTATTCCAGATCGCCCTTTTCCTCTGGGCTTAAGGGGTTGTCATCGCCCGTGCTGGAAAGCACCAGCGCCTTCATGCGGGTTTCTACGCGGGCGCGCAGGTCGATGTAGGCGTCCAGCTGCACGTCAGGCCAGAAGTTTATCATCTGGATAACGACATTCCGGCTACCGATACGGTCAATACGCCCGAAGCGCTGCACCAGCCGCACGGGGTTCCAGTGGATGTCATAGTTGATGACGCAGTCGCAGTCCTGCAGGTTTTGACCCTCGCTGATGCAGTCAGTGGCAATCAGAATGTCAATGTCGGGACCGTCGGGCATCAGCGCGGCGCGATCCTTGGAAACAGGCGAAAAACAGGTCAGCACATTGTTGAGGTCGGCTTTGAATTTCGGCACCGTGCTGCGCCCCTCCACCGAGCCGGTCACCAGCGCCGTGTGCAGCCCGAAGCTGCGCAGCATATACGCACTGACCTGCTCATACAGATACTGCGCCGTGTCGGAGAACGCCGTAAAAATCAGCACCTTGCGGTTGTCCTTGTTCAGCGGCTCACGCTGCTTTTCGGCAAGGGTTTGCAGCAGCGTTTGCAGCTTGCTGTCATGCCCGGGCGTGATGTCCGCCACCATACCCAGCAAAAGCTCCAGCGTTTCAAAATCGGTCTGTAAATCGCGCTGCCATGTCAGATAGTCCATATCCTCCAGTGCGATTTTTACCTTGCGCCCCACGGTGAACAAGTCGCTTTCCATGTCGTCGGCATCAAAATCCGCCGCCCCGGTCAGATCCTTCAGCTCAATGATTTTTTGGGGGTCGTAGGTGTGGATCGTGTCCAGTGTGGCGGCAATCATATCCCGGATGCGCTGCAGGGTCAGCCGGAACGAATGCACCGAGCTTTCCAGCCGCTTGAGCAGATTGATGCTCATCAGGCGGCGGATGCCCTCCTCACGCCCTGCCTGCGTCAGACTGTTTTTGCCCTCATGGTTCAGGTCGGCGTATTTTTTTAGCCGGCTGGGCAGAATATAATTGGACGGCGTGTAGATGCTTAATGTCAGGCTTAAAATCAGCTCGTAAATTTCATCGTAGGTGATGGCGTTGTTCAAATCGGTCAGCGGCGGCTGCTTGGTCACGGGCGGCAGCCGGGTGGGAAAATTGCCGATTTCCTCGATGTTATAATATTTTTCAATGTGCTGGCGGGAGCGTGCAATGGTCACGGCATCCAGAATCTCAAAAAAGTCGAAGTCCAGCATACGCATCAGCTGCTCGGTTGTACGCTGGCTGGGGGCGAGCTTGCTCCATGCGTTAAACTGCTTTTGTGCCGAGCGGAAGATTTCCTCTACGCTGCGGTTGGTGTCCAGCTTGTCCTTCCACGCGCTGCTGTTGCCCTCATACGCCAGCGCCAGCTGGTTGCGCAGGTCATAAAAGCGGTTGTTGACCGGCGTGGCGGAAAGCATCAGCACGCGGGTACGCGCACCGGGGCGGATGACCTTGTTCATCAGCTTTGTGTAGCGGTTGGACTTGCCGTCGTCGTCCACATCGCCGCCGTTGCGGAAGTTGTGGCTTTCGTCAATCACAACAAGGTCGTAGGCTGCCCAGTTCAGCTTGCTCAAATCAGTTTCGCCGGAAAACCCCTGCTCGCGGCTTAAATCGGTGTGGTACAGCACATCGTAGCGCAAGCGGTCCCCGGCCAAAGGGTTGTTGCGATAGTTGGCCTTGTAGGTTATCCAGTTGTCCGATAGCTTTTTGGGGCAGAGAACGAGGACGCGCAGGTTGCGGTTTTCGTAGTACTTGATGACCGCCAGCGCGGTAAAGGTCTTGCCCAGACCAACGCTGTCTGCCAGAATGCAGCCATTGAACTGCTCCAGCTTGCTGATGATGGCAAGGGCGGCATCCTTCTGGAAGGTGTACAGCTTGTTCCAGACGATGCTTTCCTTAAAGCCGTTGGTGTCGCTGGGTAGGTCGTCCTCGCTGACGTGTTCGAGAAAATCCCCGAAAATATTGTACAGCGCAAAAAAGTAGAGAAACTCCGGGCTGTTTTCCTGATAGGCGGTGGTGATGCTTTCCAGCACGGTGTCGGTGACATCCTGCAGGCGCTGCTTGTCGTTCCAGATCGTGTTGAACAGCTCCAGATATTGCGTGCTTTGGGGCGCATCAATGCGGTTGATCATGGTAAACAGGCTGTTGCCGCGCTCGCAGCCCAAGTCGGCGCGGGTAAAGCCGTTGACCGGCGCATAGGTCACCGGTTCGGCGCTGTCGATGGTCATAAAATTGGGGATGCCCTCGGCGGTTTGGTTGGATTTGAAGCAGACCTTGCGGCGGATCCAGTCGGCACATTCGCGGGAGATAGCTTTCTGGCTGAAATCATTGCGCAGCCGTATCTCAAATTCGCTGCCGTGCAGGGCTTTTTCGCGGTTGCGGCGGGGAATGTAGACCTCCCGCCGCGCCTTGGCGGTCTTTTCCTGCAAAAAAGTCGGGGAGGTAAACAGAAAGCGCAGCTCGTCGATGTTTTCCAGCTGGGCTTTCAGCTCCTCATACGCATAAACCGAAAAGCACGCTGCCGCAATGGAAACGCGGCTGTCGCGCTGCATCGTCACGCGCAGATCATCCACCAATTTTTCGCTCAGGTTGTCGATGAGTTTCATGGGACACCTCGCTGAAAAGTGCTAAGAATCTTGTCACATTTTACTATATATAATAAGAATAATACCACTTATAACGCCGCGTTGCAAGAATCATACAGCTTTTCTTTTCGCATCACATGAATCTTGTACAATAATAAGTGGGGTGATAGAAATGATTGGTGAACGCCTTGCGGCAATTCGTGGCGATAATGATGAAACGCAGGCAGAACTTGCAGAAAAATTAAGCGTGTCTGTATATACTGTGCGCAGTTGGGAGCGCAATGCCAGCGCACCGTCCAATGAGATTCTGGTGCAGATCTGCAAAATGTACGGCGTGTCAGCGGACTACCTGCTGGGTCTTGCCGATTACGACCCGGATTACACCCGCCGCCTGCACCAAGCAAAATTTACCGAGAGCGAGCGCCGGGAACTGAAAGAATACGAACAATATCTGTTGTGGAAACGCAAACACTAAAGCCGCCGGTATCACACGATACCGACGGCTGTTGCTTTCCTATAAGATTCTGTTAAATATCCTCAAGGTTGAATTTGTGCTGTATGGTGCCTCCGCACCTGATATAGACGCCATATTTGCTACGCGCGGCACTTAGTGAAACACCACATGGGGGGCCGTGGAAAAGATAAGCGTTGTTATCATTTACATCGATCCGCCACCGGTGGATTATCATCTCAAATTGTGAATGCGCTGTAAATAATTAGCACTTGCCATTGACAGACTGCTAATTGTCGGCGTATATTAAACTTACAGATTTATTCTGTACCAGCACCTTTACAACTGAATACACAGCATAACAGGTACTTTACTTTCCCGGTGGGGCGCACAGCAAGGTCAAGGCAGACCCTAACCCACGGCGGGGAGAGGACATAATGATACTCCAGATGCCCCACAGCTTCAGATGGGGTGACCGCGCTTGGGTTGTAAGAAGTAAGACCCTTGCAGAGTCAGTGTACGGTCGTCGTCAGCGGCTTGCCTGTTATGTTCCCATGTCTGGGGGCAAGCGGCAAATTAGACATTTTTCTTCAGCATTTATTTTGATGTACGCGGTTTCTTTTATTATTTACATGACCGTGTGATTGACGCTAGTATGCGTATTATTTGATTTTTATTGAATTTACATCAAGATTTGCGGGGAAAGTGTACCCTCACGCCCGGATAGAACAGAGATAATATATAAAGAGCTCGGAGGACCTTACCAAATCGGTAAGGTCCTCCGGGCTCTTTTTTCTCCCCCGGAAAGTGTATTCAAGAGGGTTACACAGAATAACGATACAGCACGGAAAGGTAGTGAACTTATGATTAGACCAATTCTGAGAGATTGTGCAAAATGCGCACGAGGACCGCCGAAGTGAATCAGAACTGATTCACTATTTGAGTACAAAATCGAAAAAGTGAATCAAATCTGATTCACTCGCAGTAACCGCCCAAATCCGCCCGGTGTGGGGCGGATGCCCCGCGTCGCACACGGACGCGACATCACCCGCAAACCCGCCGTTTGGCGCGTTTTTGGGCGGTGTGAGCCGTACAACTTACTACTGGAGAGTAAAACTTACTACACACAAAACGACGATAGTATGAGATAATAGATATATACCAAACAAGAAAGGATGATGCAAATGACTTTTACCAAACTTCCAAAGGCAATCTCCGCAGAAGAACTGCTCTCCACGCCGCTGCCACCCGTAAAGTGGATTATCCCCGGCCTGCTCCCAGCCGGTCTTGCACTGGTTGCTGGCCCAAGCAAGGCAGGCAAAAGCTGGCTGACCTTGTGGCTATGTTTGCAGATTGCGCAGGGTAATCCTGTCTGGAATCGAGAAATAGAGCCACGCACCGTGGTTTATTTCTCGTTGGAAGATACATTTAACCGTCTGCAAAACCGCATTTTCCAGCTAATTGACGGCGGCGATGCCCCGGAGCGATTGATTCTTCAAACCGAATGTCCGAGTATTGGGCAGGGCTTAGAGGAACAGGTAGAATCTTTGATTCATACATACTGCGATGTTGGCTTGATTGTCATCGATACACTTCAAAAAGTGCGTGTGAGCGATGGAAACGGCGGGATGTATGCAAACGACTATAAAGAAGCGGGGGCATTGAAAAAGATTGCCGACAAGTATGGCATCTGCATATTGCTGATTCACCACTTGCGCAAGCAAACAGCATCCGACCCATTTGACCAGATTTCAGGCTCTACAGGTCTTATGGGTGTGGCAGATACCAGCTGGGTTATGCAGCGCAAGCGAATGAGCCAAACTGCTGACATTTTGCTTACCGGACGCGATATGGACGATAGAACGCTGCATTTGCGGGAAGAAAATTGCATCTGGACTTTGGAAGATGAAGAAACCGCAGAGGAACGAGAGATCAAGGCTGTGCCGGACTACTTGTGGAAAGCGGCGAAGTACATCGAAAGTGTCGGAAACTGGCAGGGAACAGCCTCCGAGTTGCTTGCAGCGGCAGGTATTGAAAATGCCAAGCCGAACCAGTTCACTTACAATATGGCCAAGTATTTTGATAAAGTATTTGAACCGAAAAACATCCGATATAAAACCCATCGAAAAAACAAGGTTCGCCTTTTGAACTTCTATGGTGACGATGGTGACGGTGGTGACGATGATATTGACATAACTCAATTATCGGGGTGGGGTATCCCAGAAAGACCGTCACCATCGTCACCATCGTCACTCGGAGCGCTTGAGGGAAGCAAGCATGGGCGAAGTGTTGCCACAGGGCAACCCGCCGAAAA
>ENA-ORQX01000555-ORQX01000555.1-human-gut-metagenome-genome-assembly--contig:-NODE-555-length-29354-cov-10.240725_pt1 | contig 29354 bp, 19 predicted proteins | sample MGYA00242170_ERZ509124 | MGnify/ENA primary metagenome ERZ509124 (study PRJEB26280, sample SAMEA2338647) | human gut metagenome | biome: human gut; feature: human-associated habitat; material: faeces... | reverse complement strand
ACTTTTTGAAACGCATCGTTTTTGTTAAGCGGCACGTCTGGTTTTTCCGGATTTACTAAACGACTGGAACGGGTATCATTAAAGTTTTCTACACTGTAATTAGGATAAGTGATATCCATGACAAAATGAGCTGGTAATTTTAACTTCTCAAGGTATCCTGCCGGAAATCCGCCAGCTTTATTATTTAATTGAGCTACTCTGTAAGTTTCATAAAAATCAGAGATGGCACCAACGTGGTAGCTAATGTCAAATTCGTAATGTACTCCATCTGCAAGGAACTGTTTATCTATTTGTTCTTCTAGTTGCTGAGAACCTTCTGATAGCCATTCATTGGCATTCTTGAACTCAGGCATAAGTATGCCTGCCATTGCTACAGCTTGTGCTTGGGTAACCAAAATGTTACCTTCTTTATAATAATTCAAACGAATACATTCTACTTCTTTGGCAAATGCTGTCAAGAAAACAGAGAGCCATTCTGGCGTGAAATTTTTAGATTGAATGAAATAAGTCATGATATCTATCTGTGAGATAACTCTTTCAGCTACCTGTAAACCTTTCCATTGATAATCAACATCATTCTCTTTTCCTCCTTCTTCGGGGAATGTTGTTCCTTCTTCATAAGGAAAAGTCTTAAGCCAATCCGAGTAAACATTGATCCATGATTCTGCATATTTTTCATCACGACTTGTGCGATAGGCTTTTGCTTGTGGAAGCATCCATTGATGGCGATGAATCTGATATTTAAATTCTTGGTCAGTGACTTTACTGGGAATGAACGACCAGTCTATTTTATTATCTTTAGTAAAAGAATAATAGATTTCTTTTCCATCCTCAACTCGCTCTGCAAATCCTCTAACATAAAATCTGTTTTCTAATGCTTGGTCAGCTATATTTAGTTCAGATGCCGTAATTGGTGTGTTCATCAATTGAATGTTAGGGTTGATGACACTTGTCCGATTTCTGTAATACTCTAATAATTCATTTACTGCATAGTAGTATTTCCCTGAATTATAAAATTCTTTAGCTTTTTCCAGTCCTGGATAATCAAGATTGATAACTGCAAATAGTTTTTCATCGATCACATCATTAGGTTGATTAGGAGGAAGCATATCTATGTCTATATTGCCTCCAGTCAATATTTCCTCCTCGTTGTCTGAGCATCCGGCAAATGCTAGCAGACCGAACATACAAATAAAGAAGATGTTCTTCATACTTTATTAGGTTTTAATTATTAAAAGTTATATTTTACTGTTTACAAATGTAGTCTGTTTATTTATAAATGCTAATCCGTCTTGTTCACACTTTGTTCAAAAAATGATTTTTTGATATTAATATTGTTGAATCATATATTAATAATGTTTAGAAAAACGGTTTTTAGGCTGATATTAAGCTTTTTATACATCATAATGTAACCTTCATCCTATTCATTTATGAAATGAACTAATTCATTTTGATATGGGAGGGGAACGGTACGGAGACGAACTAAACGCTAGTTGTCAATAATCAATAAGAGATAAGCTGTCTTAATACTGTGTTTAGTTTCCTATCTTCTATAAATAATAATTAGCTCTACATTCTAGTTTGCGTTCCACTTAAGTCGAACGATAGAACCACTTAAGTTGAACTATCGCTCCACTTAAGTGGAACGCAAATTTATTAGGGAACGAAGAAAATAATAGCTCCAAGAAGAAATATTAAAAAGACTATTGCACTAGATTAATCTTTGTAACTATGAATTTAGATCAAAACCTTACTGAAAAAAGAAAAGTACTGTCTTATACATTAGGGTTGTTTGTTATGTACAAACTTTCACCTTGTACCTACAATAGAAATTCTTCTATATTGTCAGGAGTAATCACGGTGAAAGTTGCTTCAGGATAATTGTCTGAAAAAGCTTTGGGGAATTTGGCGGAGCGTTTAGGATTCCATTTAAATTCATAAGTCATTAGTTTACCATCTCCTTCTTCTATTAAATCAATTTCCTGCATAGCTGTTGTGCGCCAAAACCATGTATTATGCCATAAACGGTTATATTGGAGGTATTTGATACGTTCTGAAACGAGGAAGTTTTCGAATAAAGCTCCTATGTCTGAACGAGTTTCCGCCAACGAGAAATTAGCGATTACAGCATTGCGTATTCCATTATCATAGAAATATATTTTTCTGCTGCTTTTTAACTCATTTCTTAGATTTCTGCTGAATGAACTCAGCCGGAAGATTATATATGATTGTTCGAGTAATATCACGTAGCGTTCCACTGTCTTGGGATCGAGATCACACAATTGCCCTAATTCATTATAAGAAACTTCTGAGCCAATTTGAAAGGCCAATGCCTGAAGAAGTTTCATAATCTTATCAGCCTTCTTGATATGCTCCCAGTCCAGGATATCTTTATATAAGTAGCTATCGGAAAGCTGTTTTAGTATTTCGCTTTCTGAACCGGGATGTGTAACGACATCTGGATAATAACCATACACCAGACGATGGGGGATGAGACGCTTCTCATCTAGTAGCCCATGATGGTTGACCATTTCTTTGAAAGAAAGCGGGTACATTTTATATTCCCATTTTCTTCCGGTAAGAGGTTCATTAACTTTGTTAGCTAAGTCAAAAGAGGAACTTCCTGTAGCAATTAAATTGGATGTCACTTATCTGATCGGTAATTAATTTCAGACGTAATCCTATATTTTCGATACGTTGTGCTTCATCAATTATAACTATTTTTTTTTGCCCGAATATATATTTCAGGCGGGTTGCCGATATGTTCTCGAATAGGCTACGGGTATCTTGTTCATCTCCGTTCAGCCAGAGAATATCATTGCTGTCTGTAAACATCTGTTTTAGCAAAGTGGTTTTCCCAACTTGGCGAGGTCCCATTATTATAATGGCCTTGCCTTGCCCTAATTTTTCTTGAATCGTTTGTTCTAATATTCTTGCTATCATAATTGACCTCTTTTATTTAAGAACAAATTTCAAGCTTTTTTTCTTCCAATCCAAAAATATTATGATTTTTATGGATTGGATTCCGTAAAAATCATAATATTTTTGGATTTACCTCTCTAGTTGTTTATCCCTTTGCCTTCTTAATATACTCTGTAGGCAAACATCCGAAATACTTTTTGAAACTCGTAGCAAAGTAAGACGGCGTATTAAATCCTACCATTGTGCTGACCTCTGCTATTGTATAGCGGCCATCCTTCAGTAGTTTTGCCGCTTCATTGAAACGAATCTTGCGTATAAAGTCGATAGTCGATTCACCTGTGATAGCTTTCAATTTGAGGTGCAGATTAGAACGGCTCATATTCATTTCTCTGGCGAACTCGTCGGTAGAGAATTCAATATTATCCATATTCTTTTCTACGATGGCAACGGCACGTTTCAATAAAGCTTCATCCATGGCGTTGAACGTAATCTTTTCCGGTTCCACTTCCAGAGATTTGGAATACCGTTCAAGCATACGCCTGCGGGTCCGCATCATATTCTGTATCTTCGTAGTCAGGATAGCCAGCGAGAATGGTTTCGGGATATAATCATCCGCGCCCATTTGCAGGCCTTCCATCTGATCTTTGGTTTCGCTTTTGGCAGACAGGATAATCACAGGAATGTGACAGGTACGGATATTCTGCTTCACATTCTTGCATAGCTTGATACCATCCATCACAGGCATCATGACATCAGTCACAATAATGTCCACTTCATTCTCTTTCAGCTTTTCCAGGGCTTCTTCACCATTTCCAGCTTCCAGTGTATTAAAAAGTTCGGCAAGTCCGCTACTTAGATAATGGCGGATTTCATTATTGTCTTCTACGATAAGAATCGTACCACGTTTCTTGTCACCAGTTTCGATCGTTTCGTTTTCTACTTTTTCCGTATCAATGAAATACATCTCTTTCGAGTTGGTAGAATAAACTTGGTCCTCCTCATTTTTAGCGTCATTAGAAGCTAATTCGGAAGATTTATAGATATTTATATCCTGTGGCAGATAAACAGAGAAAGTACTGCCTTTGCCTTCTTCACTGTCTAACTCAATACGTCCGTGATGCAGTTCCACCAAACGTTGTACCAGTGACAGCCCGATACCACTTCCTACGTGCTCACTCTCTATCTGATAGAAACGTTCGAATATTTTCCCCTGCTTGTTGATAGGAATACCAATACCGGTATCACTAACTTGCAGTACCAGCCAATTGTTTTCCTCTTTCAACGTAACAGTAATGCTTTGCCCGCTTTCTGTATATTTGAAAGCATTTGAAAGCAGGTTATTAACGATCAGTTCCAGATAATTCGGATCGAAAAGTTCCTCTTTTTCTTCCAGTTCGGAGTGGAGAGTATAAGTAATCTTCTTGTGGCGTGCCAGTTTATCGTAGAACAAGAAATTATCCTGTATCAGTTGATGCGCATTCTCTTTCTTTACTTTCAGCTCGAAAACTCCCAATTCGGCACGGCGATAATCCATCAACTGGTTGACAAGATGCAACAGACGATTGGCGTTGCGTTGGATATATTCCAGTTGGTTACGAGTCCAGCGATCACTAATCTTATTGATTATTTCTTGTAAAGGAGCTAAGATGAGAGTTAATGGCGTGCGAAGCTCGTGCGAAATATTGATGAAGAAACGCATCTTCATCTGGTTGATTTCTTCTTGATGCTCCTTGTCCCTGCGTTCAAGTTCCAGTTCCGCTTCCATACTCTTACGCATCCAGAAGAAGCGGAAGACGAAAGTGATAAACCCGATAAAAGTGGCGAGGAAAATCATGATTGCCCACCAGGTCTTGTACCATATAGGGAGAACTATGATTTCCAACATTGTAGGTACAGTATTCCATTTTCCGTCACTATTGGCAGCTTTTACCAAAAAGTGATAAGTGCCTTGTGGTAGGTTGGAGTAGGAGACAGTACGTTTATCTGTCAGATAATACCACTCTTTGTCATATCCTTCCAGTTTATAAGCGAAAGTGTTATGTTGTCCGGAAATATAATTGGATACTACAAATTCAATCGTGAAAGCTGTTTGCCATGATTTCAGGGTGATACTTTCTGTTTCATTGATATTTTTAGTCAGGATACCGGTTTCATCATCCGGGCGAACTGTCTTGTTAAACAGTTGAAGTTTAGTGATAACTACCGGAGGCGTATAAGGGTTATCCAGCAACAGTTCCGGGCGGAAAGTAGTGATCCCGTTGATACCCCCGAAATACATTTGACCGCTCGAAGTGCGGCAGAACGAAGAAGTATTAAACTGATTACTCTGTAATCCGTCGGATTCCGTAAAATTACGGAACCTCTCTGTTTCCGGATTGAAACAGGAAATACCACGGTTGGTACTTACCCAAAGACGTCCGAAAGTATCTTCCAGAATACCATATACCACATTGTTAGGCAAACCGTTAGCCGTAGTATATCGTTTGATTTTCTTTTCTTTTTCATTAAAACAGTAGAAGCCTTCACGCGTACCTACCCAGATGATACCGTTGGCAGCCTCGTAAATGCAATTGGTAAACGTCTTTGTTACAGATGATTCCGGCAGAATAGGCACCTTTTCTATCTCGATTCCTTCCTGCTGAAAGACAGATATACCTTCCTCACCCCCGACCCAAAGCCGTTTATGGGAATCTCTGAACAGGATTGTGATTCGTTGTGAAGTAAATGGAGTACCGTCCTTTTCCTTATCAATGGTGGTAAAACTCTTTTTTTCCGGGTTAAAACTAACCAGAGCACTTAATGTCCCCAATAAGAGATTTCCCCCTTTATCAGGAAGAATTGCATATACATTCTCATTCACCAACTGGCTGTTCAGCTGATTGAAACTTTCCATTTTTCCACTGTTTCGATGGAGGACAGTCAGTCCGCCGGCATGTGTCCCTATATATACAAGTGATTTTTGTTCATCTACATATACGGCTTTGATATTGTTGGAACCAATACCGATTTCCCGTTCGTCTTCCTGTAAGATATAGTGCGTAAACTGTTGTGTCTTTGTATTATACAGATTCAAACCACCATCATTCGTTCCTATCCATAAGTTCTTATCCTTATCTTCCGTAATGCAGCTGACTACGTTATCGCTTAGAGAATTCTTATAGGGAATACGCTGGATATTCTTGAATCTGTTGCGGATAGGATGGTAATAGTTCAATCCCCCGAAATAGGTTCCAAGCCACATACCTCCTTGCGAATCCATAAAGATACTGCGAACCGAACGTTGTGACAAACTGCCGTTTTCTACCGGACTGCTACTGTAGGAAACGAAAGAATCGCTTCCTTCATGATAAATGTTTAGATCATTGAACGTTCCTATCCATAAGCGATTTTGCGAATCCAGTGCCAGGGAGCGGATATAATTGGAACTGATACTTTTAGGATTGGAAGAAGAATGATGATAAGCCTTGACCTCTTTCGTTTTCGGGTTGAGCAGAAGCAGACCGGCTCCTTCGGTAGCTACCCATATACGGGTAGGAGATTGCTGCAAAATGGCCTGAATCTGTTTCGTTTCCGTTATCGGAGTAATCTTTTCCAGTTTCTTTTGAGGAATGGAATAGCTGTAAAGCCCGTCGACCAGGGTACCGATATAGATAATATCCCCCTGTCTGTAAAGAGCTGAAGCTATAAGCTTGTGCATAGCGGTACTAAAAGAATCGTCTACAAACTTGGATTCTTTAATATCGAACATGGTCAGTCCTTCCTGTGTGCTTATAAGCAACTGTTCCGGTGAGATTTCTGCAATACCATTGATTTGTTGCCGTTTGCCCTTTTTCTCGTAGAAGAAATTTCTGAATTTGTCTTTTTCTTCGTCATAATATGACAAACCATCCCGCGTACCGATCCAGACACGTCCCTGACTGTCAGTCTTTACGATTCGTGAAATGTCATTAGCAATACTGTTCGGATCCTCTTCATTATGTTGATAAACTGTAAATGAATACCCGTCATACTTGTTTACTCCATCATAGGTCGCGAACCACATATTACCTCTTTGGTCCTGATCGATAGAAAATACGGTGCTTTGTGACAATCCTTCGTTAATAGAAATATAAGAGAAGTTAATTTGCTCCGGAACTTCAGAAAAAACGCAATTAACCCCTATACATAGAAAGAGTAGACAGATTGTTGTTTTTTTAAGGCTGTTCATTATTAGTTCATAAGATTAATAATGGCATCAAAGATAGCAAAATCTTTTATATGGAGGTATTCAATAGAGAGAAAGTAAATATAGGGAATGAAAAAATACCACCGATTATACAGATTAGCACGGATTTTTATATCGACAATCTTCGAATTACAATTAAATCTGTGTTAATCTGTGTAATCGGTGGTGAAACTTGAAACTGGTAGGTAATTTATTTAGCTAAATCTCCTATCTCGTCTAAATTCTTCTGAATATCTTCGTCATTCAATGTATAATTCACCAGATCACCGGCCAAATACTTGTCATAAGAAGCCATATCGATCAGACCATGTCCCGAAAGATTGAACAGAATCACTTTCTCTTCTCCTGTCTCCTTACATTTGTTAGCTTCGCGGATAGCCGCTGCAATAGCGTGGCTGGATTCGGGAGCCGGAATAATACCTTCGGACTGCGCAAACAGACAACCGGCTTCGAAAGACTCCAGTTGCTGTATATCTACCGCTTCCATCAGATTATCTTTGAGCAACTGTGAAACGATTACACCTGCGCCGTGATAACGAAGCCCACCGGCATGGATATGAGCAGGAGCAAAATTATGTCCCAAAGTGAACATCGGCAGCAATGGAGTATATCCGGCTTCATCACCGAAGTCATATTGGAACTTACCACGTGTCAGTTTCGGACAAGAAGCAGGTTCGGCAGCAACGAAACGAGTCTTTTTCCCTTCCTGTATGGTGTGGCGCATGAACGGGAAAGAGATACCTCCGAAGTTGGAACCACCTCCGAAACAACCGATCACGATATCCGGATATTCGCCTGCCATTTCCATTTGTTTTTCAGCTTCCAGTCCGATAATAGTCTGGTGGAGAGTCACGTGGCTAAGTACGGAACCGAGCGTATATTTACAGTTGGGAGTCATTTGTGCCAGTTCGATAGCTTCCGAAATAGCAGTTCCCAATGAACCTTGATAAGTGGGGTGTTTAGTCAGAATATCTTTACCGGCGCGGGTAGACATAGATGGAGAAGGAGTGACCTGTGCTCCGAAAGTTTGCATGATGCTGCGGCGGTATGGTTTTTGTTCATAACTGATTTTTACCTGATAAACGGCAGCTTCCAGGCCGAAAACCTTGGCTGCGTAAGAAAGAGCGGCTCCCCATTGTCCGGCACCAGTTTCAGTGGTAATGTTGGTAACTCCTTCTTCTTTACAATAATAAGCTTGTGCCAATGCAGAGTTCAACTTATGCGAACCGATAGGGCTTACGCTTTCGTTCTTAAAATAGATATGAGCCGGAGTGCCGAGTGCTTTTTCCAAACCATAAGCACAAACCAGCGGAGTGCTGCGATAGTACTTGTACATTTCACGCACTTCTTCCGGTATTTCGATCCATGCATCCGTCTGATTCAGCTCCTGATGACACAGCTCTTTTGCGAAAATCGGATATAAATCTTCTGCTTTCAGCGGTTGTTTGGTTCCCGGGTGCAACGGAGGCATAGGCTTGTTCACCATATCGGCCTGAATGTTGTACCAGTAATGTGGAATTTCTTCTTCCGGTAGAATATACCGTTTTCTTTTTTCACTCATAATATTGTAGTTTTTTAGTTTTCTGTTGCCAAAAGTACTCAAATTTTTAATATTCAGAAAATTTTGTCAACAAAGAATCGTGTTTGATTGTTATTTTAGTTAAGTTTGCACGACCCTGTTAAAAAAGATGATATGAAGATTTATCATAAGTTTTTATTGTATCAGAATAAACTCCTAAAACCCTATGTACGTATTTTGTTAGGGCTGATAGAAGCACTCACTTATCTGGCGTCTTTATCATTGATTGTTGGAGTAGTATATGAACATGGCTTTCCCTTGTCTATTGATGAAGTGGCGAATTTACAGACATTGTATAAAACTGTCTGGATCATCTTTCTGATTGATGTAACTTTACATATCTCGCTGGAATACCGGAATACCAAAAAACAATACCGGCGATTAGCTTGGATATTGAGTGGATTGTTATATCTCACGTTGGTACCTGTTATATTCCATCGTCCGGAAGAAGAAGGAGCTATTTTGCATATTTGGGAATTCTTACATGGGAAGTTTTATCATCTTCTGTTATTGTTAGTTCTTTCTTTCCTCAATCTGTCCAATGGGCTGGTGCGTCTGTTGGGACGGCGTACCAATCCGTCTTTGATATTGGCAGTTAGTTTTATGGCTATTATTCTGATTGGAGCAGGCTTGTTGATGCTTCCGCGCTGCACGGTAAATGGTATCACCTGGGTAGACTCTTTATTTACCGCTACCAGTGCCGTATGCGTTACAGGCCTGGTACCGGTAGACGTGTCTACTACATTCACCACTTCGGGATTAGTTGTCATTATCCTGTTGATTCAGATTGGCGGATTGGGAGTGATGACATTAACCAGTTTCTTCGCCATGTTCTTCATGGGGAATACCTCCATTTACAACCAGCTTGTTGTGCGTGATATGGTTAGTTCCAATTCATTAGGTTCTTTGCTGTCTACTTTATTATATATATTAGGCTTCACTTTAGTGATTGAAGGGATCGGTATGGTTTCGATTTGGTTTAGTATTCACGGAACGTTGGGAATGACTCTGGAAGGAGAGTTGGGCTTTGCTGCTTTCCATTCTATTTCAGCTTTTTGCAATGCGGGCTTTTCTACGCTTTCCGGCAATTTAGGAAATCCGATGGTGATGACTAACCACAATTGGCTGTTTATTACCGTTTCTCTATTGATTATATTTGGTGGTATCGGTTTCCCCATCCTTGTCAATTTCAAGGATATTGTATTGTATCACCTCCGTCGTTTCTGGAAATTGATTCGTACCCGCAAACTGGATCGGCATAAAATGCAGCACCTCTATAACCTGAATACGAAAATCGTGTTAATCATGACTTTCCTGCTTTTATTAATCGGTACATTAGCTATTGCTGCTTTTGAGTGGAATGGTTCTTTTGCCGGTATGCCTGTGGCAGATAAGTGGACACAAGCTTTCTTTAATGCCACTTGTCCGCGAACAGCCGGTTTCAGCAGTGTCGACCTGGCATCATTGAGCGTGCAGACATTGTTGGTTTATCTATTCCTGATGTGGGTGGGCGGTGGATCACAGTCCACGGCAGGTGGTGTGAAAGTGAATGCTTTTGCGGTCGTAGTTCTGAATCTTGTAGCCGTATTGCGTGGCACTGAACGAGTGGAAGTGTTCGGCAGAGAATTGTCTTACGATTCAATCCGGCGTTCCAATGCAACAGTAGTCATGTCATTGGGAGTCTTATTCATTTTTATTTTTACATTGAGCATACTCGAACCGGGTGTTTCCATTATGGCATTAACTTTCGAATGTGTCTCTGCGCTTAGTACCGTGGGTTCCAGTCTGAATCTGACCCCTCATTTGTGCGACGCGAGCAAACTATTGGTGTCTTTGTTGATGTTTATTGGTCGTGTGGGGTTAATAACATTGATGCTAGGAATAGTTAAACAGAAAAAGAATACAAAATACCGTTATCCAAGTGATAACATCATAATAAACTAAAGCTATGAAGTATATTATTATTGGTTTAGGAAATTACGGCCATGTGTTGGCGGAAGAACTGTCCGCCTTGGGACACGAGATTATAGGTGCGGATATTAGCGAAAGTCGTGTAGACTCCATCAAAGATAAGGTTGCTACAGCTTTTGTCATTGATGCCACTGACGAACAATCATTATCAGTGTTACCATTGAATAGTGTGGATATAGTTATTGTAGCGATTGGAGAGAATTTTGGTGCGTCGATACGAGTCGTTGCCCTGTTGAAGCAGAAAAAGGTTCCCCGTATTTTTGCCCGTGCTATTGATGCCGTACATAAAGCTGTGCTTGAAGCTTTTGATCTGGAACGAATCCTGACCCCGGAAGAAGATGCTGCCCGCAGCCTGGTACAACTGCTCGACTTCGGTACTAACATGGAAGGATTCCGCATCGATCAGGATTATTATGTGGTGAAGTTCACGGTTCCGGAGAAATTTGTAGGATATTTTGTGAATGAGTTAAACCTGGATGAAGAGTTTCATTTAAAAATGATAGGCTTGAAACGGGCGAATAAGGTCACCAACTGCCTGGGTATCTCTCTGACCGAGCTTCATGTGAAGAATGAATTACCGGGAAATGAGAAAGTGGAAGAAGGAGACGAATTGGTCTGCTACGGCAGGTATCGTGATTTTCAGGCCTTCTGGAAAGCTATTTAGCTAGAGTACTTATAACGTCGCTTTTATTGAGCACAAGTGAGCAAGTTTCGGAGATAGTTGTATGAAGAAACCCATCGGACTTCTTTTCAGTAAAGAAATCCGGTGGGTTTGTTATATGCTGAAGCGTATGCCTTATTTCGTCTGAATACGAATATTTCCGGCTTTCACTCCGTTTGCTTTTGCTGTAAATACAATCTCTCCGGCAGTTTCACCGGCTTGCAGGATAGCTGTCAACATACCGTTGAAAGCATGCATCTTCGGAAGATGGAATTGTTCAAGGTTCGTCGGATCTCCATTGGCGGCAGCACGATATTTACCCGTTCCCTTTACCGAGAAATTTATCTGACGATTATCGGTAGGGCAGAGGTTACCGTCTTTGTCTACTACTTTAACAGTCACATAAGCCAGGTCTTTTCCATCTGCAGTCAGTTCGTTACGGTTGCTTACCAGTTCGATGTGATGAGGCTTTCCGGCAGTACGGACTACTTTTTCAGCTACCGCTTTTCCGTTTTTGTCGTAGGCTACTACTTTCACTTCACCCGGTTCGTACTTTGTATCCATCCACATCAGGCGATAGCGGTTCTTTAGCGAACTATTATTCTTGCTTTGTTTTCCATAACTTTTGCCATTGATAAACAATTCGGCAGTAGGATAATTAGTGTACACAAAAATGGGAGTCACTTCACCTTCACGTCCCGGCCAGGTCCAGTGAGGCAGGATATGCAAGGTTTCCGCTTCCTTGTTCCATACGCTACGGTAAAGATAATAGCGGTCTTTTGGTAAACTGGCAAGGTCGATGATACCAAACATTGAACTGTGGTTAGGCCATGAATCCGTATCGTATGGTGACGGTTCACCCAGATAATCGAATCCGGTCCATACGAACTGTCCGATGGTCCAATGATGATCGTCAGCTAATGCAAAGTCCTCGTCCGGAATATTCGACCAGGGACAAACCTCCACATCGTATGAAGAGCATTGATGATCTTCATATTTGGCCCCTTTCTTATCCTCCACCGGGAACTTGTATACGCCGCGTGAGCTGACAGTAGAAGCCGTTTCGCTTCCCAGAATCAGATTCTGCGGGAGTTGGTCGTATGACTCCTGATAGCGTTGCGTACGGTAATTAAGTCCCGGAATGTCAATCATTGCTGCAAATCCGTTGGCAAGTACACAACTCACCTGGTCCATTCCGCAAGTGACAGGACGTGTAGGATCTTCACGATGGCAGATATCCTGCAGGAATTTGGCCACTTTATAACCGACAGGACTGCATTGAGTCGGTACTTCGTTACCGATACTCCACATAATGACGCAAGGGTTATTCCGATAATTATGAAGCATATTTATCATATCACGTTCCGCCCATTCATCGAAGTAGCGGTGATAACCATTTTCACATTTGGCGATATCCCATTCATCGAACGGTTCGATCATCATCATAAATCCCATTTCGTCACACAACGCAACGAGTTCGGGAGTCGGCATATTATGAGAAGTACGGATCGCGTCGCATCCCATATCTTTCAATAGCGTAAGCTGATGACGCAGTGCTGCAACATTGATCGCGGCACCCAACGGACCTAAATCGTGGTGATTACATACACCCTGAAATTTACGGTGTTTCCCGTTCAGGTAGAACCCTTTGTCGGCAATGTATTCAATGCTGCGGATACCGAAACGTGTGGTGTAAGTATCTACCAGTTTATCATCCGCATAAATTTTAGAGACAGCCTTGTAAAGCGACGGACTTTCCGGCGACCAGAGTTCGGGTGCGTTTACAATAAAATTTTGTTCAAAAGGTTGTCCGTGATTGATGCGGCTTGTATTCTCTTTCCGGGTAACAACTTTACCTTCCGGAGAAAGAATTTCCGTCTCTACACGGATGGCTGTTTTCTCACCGGCATTGTCTATCTTCGTTTGGAGACGTACGGCTGCAAAATCCTTGTTGACGTGAGGAGTTGTGATTTGCGTTCCCCATACAGGTACATGGATTTTGTCAGTCACAATCAGGTGTACATTGCGATACAGACCTGCTCCCGGATACCAGCGCGAAGATTGCGGACGGTTTTCCAAACGCACGGCAAGCGTATTGTTTTTACCGTCTTTATTCAATAAGGAAGTCACATTACAGTGAAAAGAATTGTAGCCGAAAGGCCAGAAACAAGCTTCTTTTCCGTTGATGTAGACACGCGCTTCACTCATGGCACCGTCAAAAAGTAGTGTCACTTCTTTGTCGGCAGGGGCGTCAAAACTGGTACGATACCATCCGGTACCTACATAAGGAAGACCGCCGGTACGTCCTGTCTTCAAGGAAGCTTTTTTCTCAAAGTTCTGTGTCACTGCCACGTTTTGGAGGTCATTGTTCATGTCGAATGGACCAAAAATCGCCCAGTCGTGTGGAATAACAACCGATTCCCATTTAGTGTCATTGAACTCCGGCTGACTAGCCTCTTTAAAATCTCCTTTACTGAATTTCCAGTTCTTCTCCAGCAGTGCCTCACTGCGTTGCGCTTGCATAGTGCAGGCGGCGGCCATCAAAAGTACAGCTAATAACTGTTTGGGGTGTTTCATGTTCATTTTTACTTTTCAGGTATAAAATATTTTGGATTCGGCGTAAAGTTATAAAAAAGGATTCAATAATCTTATCTCTTGAAAGCATTAAATGCACTGGCCGGTTTGCCACTGTTGTCGAGCCCCCCTTTGTGATAGCCTTTCCATTCCTTCTTTCCTTCAAATGTAGGAAAAATGTCGGTTACACTTGTAAATATCCCGCTCTTTTTGTTCCTTTGCCATCTATTTATAAACAGAAAACTTACGTATGAGAAAACTAGTTTATTGGCTTTTATTGCCGTTGGCAGTGGCTGTGAGTGCATGTGGCGGTAAAAAAGGAACTTCAGATAATCAGTCGCTACTGGCAAGAATAGACAGTATAGATGCTCACGGATTGCAGCGTATGCAGACGTCTAAGAGCGAAACTAACTTTAAGTTCAAAGGAAAAGATTATCATTCCTTTGTTTCACGTACTCCGGACGAAAGTCTGCCTCATGTAACAAATGAGATGGGAGATACTTATGTCGACAATAAAATAGTGCTGCACCTGACACGCGGTAACGAAACGGTATTGAACAAGACATTTACTAAGAATGATTTTTCATCCGTAGTCGATGCAAAATTTCTCTCGAAATCTATATTGGAAGGAATTGTATACGACAAGACCACTCCGCAGGGCATTGTATATGCCGCAAGTGTTTGTTATCCGCAGACAGATTTGTATATGCCGCTTTCTATAACGATCACCGCCGATGGAAAAATGAGTATACGGAAAGTCGATATGCTTGAAGAAGATTTGAACGATGAAGCACCCAATTAAGCCTCCAAGCAGGTGTTGACAGCAAAATTACACAAATGTGAAAGCATTTGAGACAAACGAAAGGCAACCGATGAGGTTGCCTTTCGTATTTTTGCACCGTCAACAAACTTAATACCGAATAGAATGAAGAAAAGCATTTTTATTATTTGCATGCTGGCATCAGGATGCACGGCGATGGCTGAACAAGTCGAGAAACCCGGTCCGGCTATAGAAACACAGACTTTGGTGCCACTGACCGAGCGTGTAAATGTACAGGCAGATTCGGCATGTGTCAATCAGATTATAGATGGTTGCTGGGTAGCAGTCGGAGCTAAAAAAGCGCATGCCATTCAACGTGATTTCAACCTTATGTTCAACGGAAAGCCTTCTTATCGTTTTGAACTGAAAGAAGATGATAACACATTATCCGGATATGCAGCGGGGGAAACAAAAGGACGTGCGGAATTTTCTTATTGTTATGCAACTTCCGATGATTTCAAAGGCAAACCAGCCGATACATATAAGAAAGCACAAATAATGAAAACTGTATATCATCATGGAAAAGGTATTTGTCCGCAAGGTGCTTCCCGCGATTATGAGTTTTCGGTATATATCCCTTCTACATTAGGCAGTGATGTTTCCACCATTTTTGCTCAATGGCATGGAATGCCGGATCGTACTTTGGTACAGACTCCACAGGGTGAAGTGAAGAAACTGACAGCTGATGAGTTCATGGAACTGGACAAGACTACTATTTTTAAGAAAAACATGGGATACGAAAAGAAACCCAAGCTGGACAAGCAAGGTAATCCGGTGAAAGACAAACAAGGCAATCCCGTTTATCAAGCCGGAAAGGCCAACGGATGGCTGGTGGAACAAGGTGGCTATCCTCCATTGGCATTCGGATTTTCAGGCGGATGGTTTTATATCAAAGCAAACTCCGACCGTAAATGGTTGACAGATAAAGACGACCGTTGCAACGCAAATCCGGAAAAGACACCGGTTATGAAACCTGTGACATCTACATATAAAGCATCGACCATTGCTTACAAAATGCCTTTCGCCGATTTTCCGAAAGATTGTTGGATTACATTCCGTATTCATATCGATTGGACAGTCTATGGCAAAGAGGCGGAAACAATTGTAAAGCCGGGTATGCTCGATGTGCAGATGGACTATCAGGAAAAAGGGAAAAAGGTTAAGAATCACATTGTGGACAATGAGAAAATCATGATTGGACGTAACGACGATGATGGTTATTACTTTAAGTTCGGTATCTATCGCGTAGGTAATAGCACGAAGCCGGTATGTTACAATCTGGCAAACTATTCAGAGAGGTAATTTCTTTGGAATAACTCCATTAAATAAGTCGGTTTCAAGAGGCATATTAAAAGAGATTGCCATCAAATTTGAAGAAGAACCATTCCGGAAATTTGTATATCTCAATATATTTTGCGAATATTGCCTTGAATTAGTATTGAATAAAATACGAAAGAGTATAGTTTAAATCTTGAAACCTGACTTAAAAAACAGTTTATGACTCTCAATGATCAGAAACGCATAATAGATTTATGGGTACAATTTTGGGGTGGAAATGAAATGGCATTTTCTCAATTGTACTGTTTATGCTTTGATGATTTATTAGCTTATGGTCGTAGAGTGGGGGGAGATAATGAGATGGTAGAAGATTTGATTCAAGACCTGTTTCTGAAACTTTATCAGAAAAAGATAATTCTTGAAGATAATACAAAGTTACGTTCCTTCCTATTTCGTGCATTAAAGAATTTGATTTATAATCAATTACTTCGTAATGCGAAACTTCAATCATTGCCGGATTATGACTTTGCATTTGATTTGGATTATACAATTGATGAGCAATTGTCTTGGATGCATGACCAAGGGCTGTCAGATGAGGTTCATCATATATTGAAAGGACTTACCGGACGTCAGAAAGAAATAATCTATCTTCGCTTTATCCATGAGATGAGTTTTGAAGAAATCTCAGAAATAATGAAAATTAATATCCAGTCTGCCCGAAATCTATTGTTCCGTTCTATGGAAAAGATTAGGAAAGAATCTTCATCCGCTACTATTTTATTTCTTATTAATGTGCTTTCTATATAATTGTATAGTAACTTGTTATAGCATACTTCTTTCATTTTTACTTATCCCGTCTGTCTTTTTTTGATTTTTTTTCTCCTGATGAGTATAAATTCATCTGCTCGTTTGTCATCATAGAAAATAAGGCAGAAAATGGCTCAATATACATTTAGAGATATAGAAGAATTTTTGTTGGATGATGATTTCTTCCAATGGGCAAGATATGGTTTTTCTGATAATGGGTTTGATATTAAATTCTATAAGATTCAGCATCCCGGTTGTGAAGAAAAGATAGAATTGGCTATTGCGGTGATTCAAAATATGAAAGTGGTTGAAGATAGCAAACCTGTATCTGAGGAATATAAGATGCAAAGTTTTGCCAGAATGATGGATAGGCTTCAACATGAATCTTCGCAACCGGTACAGCTTCACAAAAAAACATTACCTTATCGGAGAGTAATGGCTTATGTGGCAAGTGTGGCAGCCTTACTATTCATCTGTTTGGGGACTTATTATATTCTATCCAAATCCAATTTGCAGAAAACTACAGATGTTACAGCCAATATTATAGACTCTTTAGGTCATTCAGGGCAAATACAGATTATTTTGGATGGTAAACAGGCCGTTGGTTTGGATAAAAATAATGCTGAAATCCGGGTAGGTGAGGACGGTACAGTTACAGTGGACGAACAGTTGGTAGCTGTTTCCAGAGGAGAAAAGATATCGGTGAATCAGATAATGGTACCTTATGGGAAGCGTTCTAAAATAATCCTTCCGGATGGTTCTTTATTGTGGATTAATTCCGGTTCATGCATATCTTATGCTTCGGACTTTCTAGAGAATAGAAAGTTGAATGTACAAGGAGAAGTATATTTGGACGTTCGTAAAGATGCTAAGCACCCTTTTGTCGTGAAGACGAATCGTTTGGAAGTTACCGTACTGGGAACATCATTCAATGTAACCGATTATGTAAAAGATACGGAGACAGCAGTGGTACTTGTTCAGGGAAGTGTAGATGTGACAGTAGACAATAAAGAGAAAAAGCGTTTGCTCCCTAATCAACGTCTTTCAAAAGACAACGGTGCAGTAAAAGTGAATGAAGTGGACGTATACAACTATATTTGTTGGAAAGACGATGCTATGAATTTCGATGGACAGAGACTTTCTGATGTGCTGAAATCACTGTCGAGATATTATGATACAAAAATAGAAATATCAGGAAGTTTGAAAGATGAAAAATATTATGGTAGTCTTGATTTGAATTGTACACTTGACGAAGTGTTGGAGGCCATCTCATTGACTACGCCATTAAGTATAACCAGGCGAGGGGATGTAATATACATCATGCCTTGAGAAACTCAAATGAAGTATAACCTTTAAAAAGAAAGAAATGAAAAACATACCACCTTAAAATAAAACAGAAAAAACCGGATAATATCTGCGAAATATCATCCGGTTCACATTAGGACTGAAGATAACTCACCAAAGTTATAACCAATCTAATTATACAAAAATATGAAAAATAACTCTCAGATAAGGAATAGAGGTAAATATTTAACTAATATTGGTTTTCGATTTTTATTTTTATGCGTTTTTTTAACATCCCATTTACCTAAGATTTTGGCAGAAGATGGGATTATGCTCCTTCAATCCACGTACGTCACATTAAACTTGACAAATGTATCATTGGAGACATTGTTTAAGACATTGGAAAAGAAGAGTGATTATGTATTCTTTTTTAAAGAAGATGTCTTGCAGAAAAATGAAAAAGTAACAGTCAAAGCACAAAACGAGTCGGTTGTGTCTATTTTGAATAGAATATTACCCCCTAAACAACTGACATATACAGTAAAAGGAAGACAAGTGATTATTGTCCGCCTTCCCCGGAAAGAAGAAAAAAAATCAGAAACACCCGTAGAAATAAAAGATTATACTGTAAAAGGAACAGTCGTTGATGCCAGTGGACAACCGTTACCGGGTGTTAATATTACTGTACAGGGCACTACTCAAGGAGTGACCACCAATCTTTCTGGTTCGTTCATACTGCAGATAAAAGATATGAAACGAGCGCTGCTTGTTGCGTCTTATATTGGCTTTTCCACAAAGAAAGTCTGGGTGTCGGATGAGACTGACTTTTTAAAAATCGTACTTGAAGAAAGTTCGGCATCATTGAATGAGGTGGTAGTTGTGGGCTATGGTACTCAGAAGAAACTCAATTTGACAGGGGCTGTAACGACTGCCTCAGGCGATATTCTGGAAAATCGTCCGATTGGTAATATAGCGCAGGGGCTACAAGGAATCGTACCTAACTTAAATATAACATTTGACAGCGGACAACCTAATGAAGCGGCCAAGATTAATATCCGCGGAAATACGTCTTTGAATGGAGGCAATGCTTTGATTTTAGTAGACGGGGTTGAAATCTCAGATTTATCACTCATTAATCCGCAAGATGTAGAAAGTGTTTCAGTATTGAAAGACGCTTCCGCAGCTGCCGTTTACGGAGCGCGTGCTGCCTTCGGGGTAATGCTTGTTACTACTAAAAAAGGGAACCGCAACCAAAAGACACGGGTGACTTATAACAATAATCTCTCATGGAGTTCACCTGCCCGTCTACCGGAGATGCCTCGTGCTGATGTGTGGGCGCGTATGTGGAACAAAGCATACGATTATGAGAGTCCCGGAAGCTATTATTTCAACGGCCGTTTTTTAGCCGCGCTTGATGCGCATATAGCCGATCCGGTAAATAATCCGGCTATTCTTGTGGATACAGAAGGCATTCAGAACAGCAACTATACTCCGAGTAATCCAGGATGGGCTTATGTCGGCAATACCGACTGGTTGGATGCTTTTTATAAAAATGCAGCTTTCATGCAGCAACATAATGTAAGTATTTCTGGAGGAACGGATCGTAATAATTATTATGCTTCGGTAGGTTATAAAGATCAAACCGGTATTTTCAGATACGGAAATGATAGCTACAAACGAATGAATCTATCGTTTAATTTTGAGACGAAGATAACCGATTGGCTTGATCTGAGTTTTTCTACTCGTATGAGTAACATCCAAAATGACGAACCTTTCAAATATGATAATGGTTCAAGTTCTGAAACCTGGTTTTACGAGGTGTATCGAATGTTTCCTACTTTGTCTGTTTTTTTGCCAAATGGAGATTTTGCCGGCTTGTATTTGAATAGCGGTAATTATAATGTTGTAGGGAAAATGGCATTGGCAGGACGTAACAAGCAGGAGGCGTGGGACCAGTGGTATACCGGCCGTTTTAACATCAAACCTTTTAAGGGATTATCTATTAAAGGAGATTATTCATGGAACCGTTACTCTGCAAGTCGTAAGGTACACAGAAAGGAAATGACACAGACTTTTCCGGAAGGTGCAGCAACGTGGACGGTAGAGAGCCCCAACTACGTACAAAATAAAAACTCCAATGACATTTATCAGGCATTAAATGTATGGGCTGAATATCAAAAGTCGTTTAAAAATGCGCATAACATGGTATTGATGGCCGGTTATAATCAGGAACAGAAGACCCTTGCTTCAACATCCTATAAAATGTCCAATCTATATGACAACGAATTGCCTATCTCTGATCTGGCAATCAATTATCTGGAGAATAGTGAAACTAAGGATATTTGGAAAGTGCAAGGTGCATTTTTTAGGTTGAACTATGATTATCAATCAAAATATTTAATGGAAGTGAATGGCCGTTATGACGGTTCTTCTAAATATGCCAAAGACCATCGTTGGGCTTTTTTCCCTTCCGCATCCGTGGGCTGGAGAATTTCGGAAGAGAAATTTTTCAAGCCACTAACTAAATATGTAGATAATCTAAAAATCAGAGCCTCTTTCGGTGCATTGGGGAATCAGGTTACTGAAGGGTATCATGATTATATGTCATATCTTTCCGGTAAAGTTTTATCCAATTATATGATGAATGGCGCCATTGTTAATGGTTTGGATATTCCTACTTTGCCAAGTTTGGTGACATGGGAAAAGGTCATTACCAAGGATGTAGGTCTCGATTGGTCTTTATTCAATAACCGTTTGTTCGGTTCGTTTGATTTTTATGTTCGTGATACAAAAAATATGGTACGTTCGGTTGTTCTTCCCGCTGTCTTGGGAACGAGTGGCGGCAAGGAAAATATAGCCGATATGCGTACTACCGGATGGGAATTGGAGTTGACATGGAAAGATAAGATTGACAATGTATGGGGTAGTCCGCTCGACTATTCTTTCACCGTAGGCCTTTCCGATTATCAGGCGGAAATAACCAAATATGATAATCCAAACGGTTCTTTGGCTACAGGAATGTACCATAAGGGACAGAAGCTGGGTGAAATATGGGGATATGTGACTGATGGATATATATTAGATGATTTCGAAGCTAAACGTATGAATCATATACAAAAATTTATAAATGGTACATGGTATCCGGGTGACATCCGTTATAAAGATTTGAATGGTGATGGAATAATCGATTTAGGAAGTAACACTTTATCTGATCCGGGAGACAGAACTGTTATTGGCAATACCACCCCGCGTTATCGTTTTAATCTGCAGGGTGAAATAGGCTGGCATGGCTTTGAAGTACGGGCTATATTTGAAGGGGTTGCTAAAAGAGACTTATGGACTGGTAGTGATACTTTTTGGGGATTTTCAAGAGGTATTTACAATTCCAATGTATTCCAATATCATATAGACAATACCTGGACTTATGAAAATCCCACCGCCTATTATCCTCGGCCAAGTGCTAACGGAAATTCCAAAAACAAGCAGATTCAAACAAAGTATTTGCAGAATGCCGCTTATATTCGCTTGAAAGATATTACAATCAGTTACAATTTACCCCAAAAATGGTTGTCGCGAATAGGATTGCAGCAAGCGCGTATTTATGTCAATGGAATGAACTTGTGGGAGAAAACAGCGCTGCCCCCCTTTATGATGCCTGATATTGTGGATCAGATGACTAGTACGGAAAACATAAATGGAGCTAATTTAGGTAAGCAATATGCTTTTATGAGAACATTTTCATTTGGAATGAATGTTACATTTTAAACAGTAATAAATATGAAACACATATATTCTTTTATCTTTTTGTTATGTCTCTCTCTTTCCGGATGTGATTATTTGGATACCGAGCCGGGAGATGTCATATCAAGTGATCATTTTTGGGAAACGGCAAACTCAGCCGCTTTGGAGCAATATTGTAACACCTACTACCCCAAGCTCATAAAGGGACATGGAGACCCTTTGGCATGGACAATCGGAAATATGATAGAATCTGATTATAAATCGGACAATCTATTGGGACCATCTGCCAATATTATTACATTCGGTCAGAGCAGTACATTGATAACTAGTAGTGATTGGGATTGGTCGATAGTCAGAGGGTGTAATGAATTTCTTCAGAACTATGACCGTTCACCGGCTTCAAACATCGACAAAAAGCGATATGCCGGCGAAATGCTGTTTTTTAAAGCATTGGATTACTATGGTAAGGTATTGCTTTTTGGTGATGTACCTTGGTATGACACGACTTTGAACAAGAACGACCCTGAATTATATAAGGGACGTGATCCACGGGCTTCCGTAATGGAAAATATAGTCAAGACCATAGATCTTGCTATTGAGTATTTGCCTGTTAAGACGAAGGTGTATCGTATTAGTCGAGATGCGGCATTATTGCTAAAAGCAAGGATTTGTTTGTACGAGGGCACATATAGACGTTACCGCAATTTGGAAGGTGATGCTGAGTATTTGAAACTTGCCTATGAAGCAGCGGGTGCATTGATGGATATGGGACATTCGTTGTATAAATCTGCTACTCCCGAACAGAGCTATTTTGACTTGTTTATTCAAGATAAGTATGATACTAATCCGGAAGTGATATTGGCCCGCGAATATGATGCTTCTATCAATATGGGCAATAACGTTTCCAATAGCATACCAGGGGCAATTATGGGTATGAGTAGAGATTGTTTTGAAGAGTATCTTTGTGCCACTACCGGCAAGCCTATTTCGCAATGCGGATGTCATAATCCGGATATGGGGCAAATTCAAGAAATGGAGAACCGGGATGGCAGACTGTTGCAGACAGTATGTTTGCCAAAGGCAGGCGAATATAGCCGTTACTTGTTTAGAGAAGTAAATGGAGTCATGACCGGTGGTGCATCCAGCATTTTCGGACTTTTGGAAGGAACGGAAAAGAAGCCTTTTTATGGAACTTCATCTACAGGATATGCTATTGCTAAGTTTTATAAAGCTTCAGAACATGCAGTTGGAAATCATAAAGGCAGCATCGATGCTCCTGTCATGCGTTATGCTGAAGCATTATTGATACGGGCGGAAGCAGGTGCAGAATTGGGAAAAGATCCGGAATTGGACAAAACGGTCAATGCACTTCGCAGTCGTGTGGGATTTTCGCATAAGTTAACCATGGAACCGGATGAAGATCCTGATTTAGTGGCTAAATACCCCAATGTGACAGGACCTAATGCCAATCTGATTCGTGAAATACGAAGAGAACGAAGAATCGAACTTTTTGCAGAAGGATATCGATGGGATGATGTTTGCCGTTGGAATGTGGGAGAGATTGTATACAATCGTGAACGTAGAGGTGCCAAGATGGATCCGGCTCTTTATACAAAAGATGAAATACAATTAATTGAAGATGAAGTAGGATTTGATAAAGACGGATTTATCACTCCGTATACTAAGAAGTCTACATTAACCATGAATTTTACGGATAAATATTATTTGTATAATATTCCATTAAACGAGATTTCTCTGAATCCGAATTTATTGCCTCAAAATCCAGGATGGTAATAATGGTACTTATAAAATATTTTAGAATTATGAAATCAATATTTAGTATGATAAAAAACATATATATATCGTTACTGCTCATAGTGACTGCCATTTTTATCGGATGTTCAGACGATGACGGAGAGAAGATACCATACAAAGGGGCAACCACTCAGCTCATGCAAGGTATTGTCGATAATGTATCGTATATACAACAAATACAGAAAGAAGAGATTATTAAAATCAGTGATGGAGTTAGTGTTATCGATGTCTCTTTTGTATATTGTACGAAACCGACGCGGATGCTTATTGCTGAAATCGATCTTAATAAGAACGTTACGATAGTGACTTCCACTCCCGACAATAAGGATGAAGTGGGTAAGGTCACTCAGACGATAAGGCAGCAGGCCATGAAAGCAGAAGAAAGCGGTAAGGATGTATTGCTTGCGATTAATGGGCACTCTGCCGGAATTTGCTATAAAGATGGGAAAGAACTGAAGGGCACTTTCGGACGTGATTCGGAACAGGTTTTTTATATGTTGGATGATGGTTCTCTCCATATCACCACAGTTCCTGAATTTAATCTGGTGAAGGAGAGCGTAGTAAACGCTGTTAGCGGGAACTATCCCTTGATTATTGATGGAGAGGTATGTCAATTTACGGTTAATGCTAACACAATGGGCTTTCGTCCCCACACTTTTGTAGGAGTATCAAAAGATCATAAGAAAGCCTATTTCTTTGTTGTTGACGGAGAACAGGAAAAATATTCTAATGGTATGCGCCTCGAAGATATTATGTTGGTGTGTCAGGGTGCGGGATGTTACCAAGCCATAAATTTAGAGGGTGATGCCTCGTCAACAATGGTACGGAAGGTTGGTGAAAATGATTTTCAGCTCATGAACCAACCGTCTGAAGGTAAGGAAAAAGACGTAGCAAACGGGCTGCAAGTTATTGTGAAACAGTAATTAAATAAAAGAGTATATGAAAATACAATCAAAATTTCCTCATTTATTTACAAAAGGTTTATTGTTCCTTTTTGTAACGGCTCTCTTTATTTCATGCGATGATGCATTGGAAGGCAAGATCAATCCGCATATAGATATGCAAGAGGAGATTATAATAAATCCGGAAGGAGGTAGGGAAGTTATCGATTTACGATCTTCTTACCCGTGGTTTGCCGAAGCTTCCGATTCTTGGATTCAGTTGACAAGATACCGTGGTCAGATGCAACTTCCTGATTCTATCGTAACGCTGATAGCCGAAAATCCCGAGATGGAACCACGCGAAGGGTGGATTGAAGTCCGTTTGATGGATCAAATGTCTACTAGAATCATTGTTAGACAAGAGGGTAGAGGTTCGTTGATTACTCTTCCGAAGAGTGTCGTTTATTTTAATATCAATGGAGGAGAGGCAGTGTTACCTGTTCTCACAGATCTTGAATGGGATACGGATATAGAGGAGAAAGACGGCTTTACATTTGAGGCAGCGGGGAAAAATAGCCTGAAAGTTAAAGTTGCCAGGAATACCACTGGCGCAGAACGGGAAATAGTTGTAACCTTAAAGGCAAAAGACAGCGATCGGCAAGCCAAACTGACTGTGATACAAAGTAATCAGGAGAAGATGATGAACATTACGCTTGCTCCGGAAGAAAAGGATGTATTGTTTACTAGAGATGCCAAGAGTGTGGAAATTCCGGTCATATTGAATACTGAATATGAGTTGGAGGTTTCCGGACAAGATTGGATAACAGTGACTTCGGTACCTCAATTTGGTGGTGGTGATATTGCCGAGGAAATTACGATTAAGGCCTCCGTTTCCAACAATACCACCGGAGTGGAAAGGACCGGATACATTAGGATTAAAGATAAAAGCTCTGACATATCCGACATCTATTATATCTCGCAGATGCCAGGAACACGCCGTATATACGTGAAGCCAGGTGCAGTCGGTGATGGAACAAGTTGGGAGAATGCTTACGGAGATATTCAGGTGGCTGCAAGTGCTTGTGGAAATCATAGTAACATCGATATTTGGGTAGCAGAAGGCGAATACCAGTTGAAAAACTCTTTGGTGTTGAATGCGGTCAATGTTTATGGTGGATTCATCGGTACTGAAAATAAACTGAAAGATCGGGATCAGAGCAGGAAGTCGACTATAAAAGGTGGTGATTTCTTCTTGATGCGGTCTGAAACAGAAGGACCGGGTGATATATACTATTACTTTGATGGTTTTGTTCTTACAGGTACAGTTACACAATCTAATTCAGAATGGGGTGGAGTATTAAGAATAAGGAAACGCGTCTTTAGTAATAATATAGTACATGGGAATTCATTCTATAGAGCGGCTTGTGGTTATTACGATAATTGTAAGATCATCAATTGTCTGTTCTATGGTAATACAACGACAGAAACATCCGGTGGTATTTATTTCTTGGGTAAGACTTCGGTGTATAATTCGTCTATAGTGAATAACGAGATTAGAGATCAATGGAATAGTGCATACGTTATACGCGTTGCTGATAACATTAAAATGTATAATACTGTTGTTTGGGGCAACAAGTGTGCTAATCCTAAGAACCCACAGTTCCATGTTGCTGATGCCACAGCTTGTACATTATACAATTGTGTGCTGGTGAATATTACCTCACAATCCAATTACTCGCCAATTGTCAATAACTGTATAACTAATTTGGCTAATGATAATACCGGACCGTTGTTTGTAGCTCCGACTGATGGAGATTATCGTTTGCAGAGTACTTCTCCGTTAATAAACAAAGGAGACAATGCAATTATTGAAACAATCGGCGTGAACAAGGATATAATCGGAGGCATGCGTATTTCAGACAATACGGTTGATGTGGGAGCTTATGAATATCAAGTAAAATAGTGAACTTAAGCATCAAATTTTTAACATAGAAAATTATGGAACAGAAAATTAAAAACAGATTAATGTGTCTATTGGCTTCTTTTATGGTAATAACGAGTGCCTGTTCAGACAACAAATCGGATATATATGTAGGTCAAACACCTTTTGGTAAGAATATGGCCAACTCGTCTATTGTTACAGAAATGTATTGGGACCGCAGTGTGGCATTAAGAGATGGCGTTACTATTACAGAATTATTCTTTAGGACAGGCCAATACAATCAACATGTCTATGTAGCTGGGGTGGATTTAACGAAGGTTACGTTTACCCCCGGAACCAAAGACGACAAAAACGTTCCTGCTGTTGATGAGAATTCTGATGCCATACTTCCTTATCATGCGTATGCAGCAGAACAAAACGGGAAAAAAGTATGGTTAGGCGTGAATGGTGATTTTTATACGGCTAAATATGAAGTGATGGGAATCTTCTTTAAAGATGGAGTGGCCATCAACGACAAGGCTTGGAGTGGCCATGAAGCAGTGGTATATCAATTGAAAAATGGGGAATCATACATCGGACTGGCTGAAGAAGCATTGAAGCATGGTGATCAATTGCTTCATGCGGTGGGTGGATATGGAACGCTGATTGACGGGGGACAAATTACATCTGAATATATGGATGTTGAAGATGCTGCTATAGCTTCCGATTTTCATCCGCGTACAAGTGTAGGAATCTCAGAAAACCGTCAGATGCTCTATTTGTTTGTTGTAGATGGACGAATGAAAGATGCTTATTATGCAAAAGGTTTGACTTTACCTCAATTGGCAATTTTGATGAAAGCTGTCGGTTGTCAAGATGCTATTAATTTAGATGGTGGAGGATCCACAACGCTGATTGTGCGTAAGGAAGGTGAAGACGGTGGATTAAAATTCCCTATTTGGAATACACCAACCGATGATAACGGTCCGCGTGAAGTGACCAACAGTATCTTAATTATAGACAAGCCATAAAAGAAAAATGAGAATGTATGTAGAAGTTTTATTCCATTGAAAAAATAATTAAAATTAAAAATACATGTTTAGTGAAGCAGGAACAATCCCTTAAAGATAGTGACGCTATGTTGTCAGTATAGTGATACTATCCTCCTCTTATAGTGACGCCATCCCGTTAGGATAGCGTCACTATTTTTCCGGGATATGATTCTCAGTTTTTAGCAGGTCAAAAGTATAGCTTGCATTTCATCCGCACAATTATTTTTGTCAATACTTGTTTATGGCCTTTTCTTTGGCCTGTGTCCTCTTCCATTCTTTTTCGGTTTTTGAACATTGTTCTTTACTTGTGTTTTAGATTCTCCGTGAATTATCTTTTTGTTAGCCATGATTTGCTGGTTTTTTAAGAGGTTAATAAAACTAAAAAATAATATCTCATTTGTCAAGTGTGCTTCAGGTCTGCCAAAAGATTTGTTCTTTTGTCGCTTGCCAAATGGTATAATATATAAAATAACTAGTGATGCAAATGATGAACAGAAATGGATTTAGCCGGTGTGCGGAATTCTACATCGGTCGTTTGCGGAAGGAGGGGAGACATTCTACTGCGCATGTCTACAAGAATGCGCTTTTCTCTTTCAGCAAATATTGCGGCACGTCTAATGTGTCGTTTAGACAGGTCACCCGCGAACGTTTACGACGTTACGGTCAGTATCTTTATGAGTGTGGCTTGAAGCCCAATACGATTTCTACGTATATGCGTATGCTTCGTAGTATCTATAACCGTGGAGTGGAAGCGGGCAGTGCGCCATACGTGCCGCGCCTGTTTCATGATGTCTATACAGGTGTGGATGTCCGCCAGAAAAAGGCTTTGCCTGCTACGGAATTGCATAAGCTTCTGTATGAAGATCCCAAATCGGAACGTTTACGCCGTACGCAAGCTATTGCCGCCCTGATGTTCCAATTTTGTGGAATGTCGTTCGCTGATTTAGCCCATCTGGAGAAATCGGCACTCGATCAGAATGTACTGCGATACAATCGTATCAAAACCAAAACCCCGATGAGCGTGGAAGTGCTGAATACTGCAAAGGAAATGATTAACCAGCTTCGTAGCAAAGAAGATTCTCATCCTGACTGTCCGGATTATCTGTTTGATATTCTTCGTGGGGATAAAAAACGGACGGATGAAAGAGGTTACCGGGAATATCAGTCTGCTCTTCGTCGATTTAATAATAATCTGAAAGACCTGGCAAGAACCTTGCATTTGCAATCTCCTGTCACTTCCTATACGCTTCGTCATTCTTGGGCAACGACTGCGAAGTATCGGGGAGTCTCCATTGAAATGATTAGTGAATCATTGGGGCACAAATCTATTAAAACGACACAAATCTACTTGAAAGGCTTTGAGCTTAAAGAACGTACGGAGGTAAATAAAGGGAATTTATCTTACGTTAGAAATTGCAGTGTAGGTAGTCCTAAAATAGTAAAGTGTTAATAATCAGAATTAAACTATGTGTGTTACTTCTTAGGTAACGGAATTAAATTTGACGCAAAGATAGACAAAAACACGAATAGAAAGCAAATATTCCTCCACTTTTTTTCGTTTTATCTGAAACATAGAGCAAAAAACTATCCGAACATGAAATAACCTTATTTCCATGCTCTATACTTTTTATTGCCTAATCTCTAGATTTTCCCCGTTGAGTATTAGGCCTTTCCACATTCTACGCCTTTGTCATGTGCGTGATTTCTATTTTCATCATAATGTACGTTTCGTGTATGTGTTATCTGTTACCTAAGAAGTAACGGAATCACATGGGGTAAAAAAATATGATTTTAACGAAACCAAAATCAGTAAATGCCGGGCC
>ENA-ORQX01000552-ORQX01000552.1-human-gut-metagenome-genome-assembly--contig:-NODE-552-length-29438-cov-12.574958_pt1 | contig 29438 bp, 27 predicted proteins | sample MGYA00242170_ERZ509124 | MGnify/ENA primary metagenome ERZ509124 (study PRJEB26280, sample SAMEA2338647) | human gut metagenome | biome: human gut; feature: human-associated habitat; material: faeces... | reverse complement strand
CCCACGACTTAAACTCCTGCCGGGTGCTTTCCCCGGCAGCAATCATTTTGCGGAGTGCTTGTTCGGTCATGATTGGGACCTCCCCTCTTTTTTATTGTGCTTTTCAGCTTCATCTAAATATTGCTGAATGGTTTTGGGTGATTTGAATATATAGTACGTTCCAGCCGTATCTTGAACAAAGAACGGAACTTTTTTATCTCTTGGATAATTACTCAAATTTTGAAGTTGCATTATAAACTTATCTTTTTTCCACGCGAAGGAAACGCATTGTTCTATATCTAGTTCTGCCGGAAGCTTAGTAATTCCTGCTGGTGTTGGCTCTTGGAGTATAACCCATCTATAACCATCTGGAAGTTTTATACCATAATTGCTGATAATGATTTTTCGGTTTCCAGTATTTACAACATCAAGCGATACATACTGGCATTTATCTGCAAGTTCCAAAGAACCACCAAACGCATAAATTACGCTTTCGTTGAACGTAATCTTAACCTTTTTGCGATTTTGATACCTTGTTTGCCAAAGTGCTATAATTGCGGCAACAGCAGTGGCAATCGCGCTTGCAGCTTGCCAAAACATTCCCCAATCAAACCCTGCTTCAACAGGTTTCATTTTCGTTCTCCCTGCATTTCAGAAATCCAGTTTATTTAATAATGCTCTCTTCGTAATACTTTTTCATTTAACGCATTGAAAATCATTCTTTCATTATTGGAACATCTTCCATTTTCCAGCCCTTCTTGAATATACCGTTCCATTTCTCCCGGCGTAATATATTCGTACTCTTTTCCACCCAGTGATTCAACAAAATCATACGGGGCAAAACCAATTTCATTCCAGCTTTTCATCGTATAGGTTCGAAAACAAGGGACGTTTTTATCTTTGCAGAGCTTGACCAGCACCTTTCGTTTATCCAAGCTCATATTCTCGCCGATAATAATTCCAACCAATTCTGACGCTTCATAATTCAAAAATCCGGCATCTTCATTTTGAATTAACCGCCATTCATTTTCATACGCCCAATCTTTATGCTTAAAGCAGAGCGATTCTTCAATCGCTTCTGACATTTCATCATCCATAAAGTCTATGTCAAACAAATCAAATGTAATATCTGTATAAATCACAGGCTTTATTTCAGAAAAAGTTTTTTCTGTTGAATAAATCAAGCAACAGCCAGAATAGCCACTCGCATAATGCGCCCACATAATAGGAGAGTTTGGAATTGCAGAAACAGAGAGAACTCTGTACTGATTTTGCCTATCTTCCACAATTGGGTGTATTTTTCCACAAGCAAGCGTATATCCAGCCCCCATACAATCCAAATACACTTGTAAGGCATTTGCTTCCATGGGGTCATTCAGCATAGAAGGCTTTGGCAAATAAATATGATTATTTTTTATAATATCTACCACACGATTAAAGTCAGTCTGCGTAGATACTGATTTATACTTATAAACAATTCTCGGTCGAACGTGCATAAGATTCCTCTATATTTACTCCATCACTCTAATCGTACTCTCAATAAACGCAATCTCGTCTTCCGTCAGCTTGTACTTCTTGTACAGCTTTTCATCCGTCCACTCCTCCGTGAAGTCCTGCACGGGAACAAAGCCAAAGGTAGCTTTGGACAAATGCTGAGTTGCCGCAAGCTGAGCAACAAGAAAACGAACAAATCTCGTTTTCAGATATGCCATAAGATTTTTTGCTTCCTGTTCTGTATCGAAGCAGTCAATCACAATATACGTTTCTGTACAGACCGTTTCCGGTGGCAAAATATCCATTGTAGAAAAAATTCTACGTTGCCCATTTTTATCCGGGCGACCTGCATGGTCATACGTCAAATAGGACATCGTGACTTTCCATTTGTCAATCCAGTCTAATCCACTGGTTACATCTGCTCTGTTAAAAGGACCAATACCACCGCTATATCGCAGCTTAATATCACCGCTTTCAGTCGGTTTAACATACGTTCTAAGGCCAAAAGGTTTCTGGGAACTTACCCGTTCACTATAAAACTTGGATTCTCGCAACTGAATCTTCTTTATAATAGAAATTGCTTCTTTGAAGCGAATAAAAGTATCATATTCATTCAATTTCCGTTCAGAGATGCTTTGCTTTCCGTTATGGACAGAAATCACCTTACATTCACCGTGTGCGCTCTTATCCCAAAGGAAGTAGCAAACACCTCCCGCAATATCTACGCCGGGGAAGCAGTCATTGGAGTCTGAGAAATCCATCATTTTGCACAGACGCTCATCGTTCAACATTTCGCTACGGAACTTATCCAAACCACGACCGCCAGAGTACCAACGAGCGGGCATAATCATCGAAATGTAGTGAGGCTCAACCAAGATTGCTTGTTCCATAAACAACTGATAGAGCGGAACCGCACTCGCATTGTTGCCGCCATCCATTTCCTGATACGGCGGATTGCCCACAATGGCATCAAATTTCATGGGCTGTCCCTCCTTTCCCCATGTATCGGTTCGCTGCAGCTTCTTTGCCAGACGCTGCGGGTCGTTTTCCATCCGTTCCAGCAGGTGCGGAATGTAGGTGGTATTGACCGTCCAATCCTGATAGCCCACCAGCGTCCGCCGGGTGATGCTTTCTGCCATCCGGGTCTTGCACAGAACAAAGATCTGCTGCTCCACGGTCTCCTGCCAGAGAGCCTGTGTCTGCTCCAGCGGCAGCTTGTCCTCCGGGCCGGGCAGCTTCATGGCGTACAGGCTGTATGCCATATACAGGGGATACAGGCCGGATTTGGAGTTCATTTCCAGAATCCGTGCCTCCGGGTCGAGGAAGATATCCTCAGTGACCTGCCCCTGATCCACCAGACGAGGCTCCTCCAGAACCTCCTGTGGATCGAACTGCTCGTTGAGGAAGCAGTAGCCGCCCACCATGTTGCTCAGATGAAGGTTCACCACCCGCCACGGGGTCAGAACGGTTTCCTTGTCGGGGTTGCGGAAGTGGCTGAAGATCTCGGCAATGCGCTTCACACGCTCGGTGGGCGGCAGCTCGTCCGCAGCCTTTGCCATGCGGTGGATACGCAGACCCGCCCCGCTGACCACATCCTCGTCGTAGTATTTCAGCAGCTTGCGGAATAGGGGCTTGTCCACGGTTTTGGGCATGAACTCCTGCCAAGATTCAGGGTCTACCAAGTCGATAAAATCCGCCATGTGGATTTCTTCGGTCAAATCGACCTTTGCGCCGTAAATCAACAGCGGCAGACGAATCGAAACATTCCGCAGCAGCCGAATGACCTTATCGCGCTCCTTGCGCTGGTCTTGCAGCTTTTTGAGCAGTTCTTCGTCCTCTTTGCTGCGCTCCCGCTTGGGCTTGTTGGAGAGCTTGGAGGCTTCTTCGTACTCTTCGTTGGTCAATCCTTGATTGTTGATGTGGATTTTTGTCTCTTTCTTGGCGGCTTTCTGCTCGCTGAGCTTGTCGGACAGGGTATGGAACAGCTCCACATCTTCCTCATCCATCACCATGCCGGTATCCTGCTTGTAGACCGATTCATCGTCAAAGCCGCTCTTGATGGCCTTGTCCACGGTCAGCCGCTTGATTTGGCGCATCATCTTCGGTACGCTGTACTCGGTCATTTGCGTACCGTCCACGGCAATCACCGGGCAGAAGTTCAGGAATTCGCCCAGAGCCTTACGGTATTCTTCCTCGTTGGTTTTGCCACGTTTGGTGACGCGGTTGACCTCGGAAAGAACATTCAGTGCGCGGTCGGGCGCAAAATCAAAGACGTAGCAGCGTTCTTTCTGCTTGCCGTCCAGCACTCCTGCCGACTGCACCCGGAAAATGGTCTGCATATAGCCGGGCGCAGCCGTGCTTGCCGACCCGGTCAGCATCATCACAGCCGTCCACTCCGGCACCGTCACGCCGGTGGTCAGCTTGCCGCAGGAAATGGTAATGGTGTAGCGGTTCGCCTTGATGACCTATTTTACCAGCGTCAGAAAGCAAAGAATCCTCGCTATATCTTACGATAATGACCTCGTTCCAGAAATTCAATTATTCCTTTATCCCGAAGAAATTGCATCTGTTGGCGAATCTTCGCTTCAATGTTTTGATTGTCGGGATGCTGAATCTTCAGTTTGTCTGCAAACACATAAATATCCTTCAGATAAAAATCTTTCGTCGGGATAGCGTTTACACAGTTGAGTACATCAAACAGCCATCCACGCTTTTCAATAGATCCCGTTTGCAGACGTTTGATTCTTGCATAGTCTTGTACGATACGATCCTTACTGCGGAAATTCTGATTTTCAATAATAGGGATTCGCCCTTGTTCTGGAATATCACCGTACAAAATATTGCAACCGACCCATCCAGCACGTCTGGCAGTTGGCGATAACGGTTTTCTCTTTTCGATTACTGTAGGTGTAAAGAAGAATTTTGGCACAACCGTTAAATCGACGACCTGTAAAGAGGAGTAGTGCATAACCAACAAATCAGGATTTGTCATACTGGTTATGCGACTTATCATGGTATCGTATGCACCATCCGATATTTTTCTTCCGATTCTTCCATCTTTACTTTTCAACTCAAAGATTTCCCCACAGGATGGACACTGAAAGTCTGCAACAGGGCGGTTATTTTCCAATTTTGAAATTCGAGCGTTTCCACATACCGGGCAAAAAATATTGTCGTTAACCCAGCTTTCACTCATTACACGGATTTTCTGTGAATTGCTTTTATATCCAAGTCCAAGCGATTGGTTAAAGCACAAGTTCATAGTTCAAAATCCTCACACCGGATATTGCTTTTTATGATTGTACCACGTTAGTCAGGCACTGTAAATATCAGAGCCTCATGCCGCCATCTTTCGTTTTCATCAGGGCACCCCATTTTCCAGTGCCCTGCCGGGAAGAATCCAAAGAGCGGCGGAACACTCGTTGGCACACGACTTTGCCTGCAAAGTCTAGTGTGTTACACCTTGGTTCCGGCTGATGCGGAAAAGGGGCTGTGAGCAAATGCGGCAAGCACCTGTTCTGCGGCAGAAGGATGCGCGGATTGGCGTGGCAATTGACGGTCTCCGTCCACCGTGACGGTGGCAGAGTTCCTGATGGACTTGCTGCCCAAGCAGCAGAAGCGCACCCTCTCCGGCACTACTCTCTATGAGGTCCACCAGCTTCTGCACAATTCCTTTCTGCTGGCGGTGGAGTGGGGCATCCTCATCAAAAGCCCTGTCCCGGTGGAAGCGCCCAAAAAGACCACCCAAGAGCGCAGCATCTGGGAGGTGGACGAGATGCGGGCGGCACTGGACAGCATGGAGGATCCTATCCTGCATCTGACGCTGGTGGGTACGCTGCGGGAAGGGGAGGTGGCAGGTCTGACCCCGGAGGACATCGACTTTGATGCTGCCAACGGTATGGGCACCTTCACCGTCAACCGTTCCATGCAGCGGGTGCAGAAGGACACCAAGCCCGACACCTCCAGCCCGCAGGCTGTACCCGCCGCAGGCGAACCCACCATCTCCATGACGGCTCTTTTGGAATTGCTCAAGGATGCCGACCCGGAAATGAAGGCAAAGCTCCGCTTGGCCCTGCTCACCTGATGCAAAAAAGGGCACTGATTGCAATGCAATACAGCGCCCTACATAATCAGACATGGATAACACCGACCGTGCAAAAACCGTGCAGAAACCGTGCACCCATGGCTTACAAAACAAAAAAGCCATGAAATCTTTCGATTTCACGGCATTTTCTGGTGCGATGGAAGGGACTCGAACCCCCGGCCTACTGATTCGTAGGAACCGAATAGCGCATTTTGTCCATTTCATCATTCAACGTCAAATCGCTATTTCGATCGAATTACCGTCATTTTGCCGTTGTTGTTCTATTGTATTCTTTGCATTGCTTGCACGGTTTTACACCTATTATCCATCCTTGCGATGTGCAGAAAATGTGCAAAAGTGTGCAGAGCTAAAATCAGCCCGACAAGACGGTCTCAAAATGAGCGACTTTCCTGCTGGATTTTTGAGGCATCAGCAGCACAAAAATTCCCTATTTCATCCAGACAACAATCTTACATGATACACCGGTTCTTTGGCAGGGTTTAGGACATCCGAACAGACACCGTTTTACATAGAAATGAGGTTCACCATGAACAAGCTGCTTTCCTGCCACTTCAATATGGATACCAACCGGATGGAAGCCCGGTTCGAGGGTAGCACCACCATTGCCATCGACTGCGCCGCTGTGGAGGACGAATACGGAAACACCCCGGTACAACGGGCGGAACTGGACTGGCTGCTCTACAATAAGCCGTTGGAGTACGCACAGCTTGTGCTGGGTGGAGAGGTGGATCATTACTCTGCCTTGGAGTTAATGACAGGCACTGCAAACATCATAACAATGTACAGCAGTGACACGACAAAGGTGCAGGTACCGGCAGCGGTCAGCAGCTTTTTCAGCGGATTCAGACCAAGGCTAGCAATGTAGCAGCCCAGCAGCAGGATGCAGAAGGTCGCCAGTTGGATGTACAGGGTGGGGACAGAATCGTAACTTTCCGCATTGCGGAAGATCGCCCAGCTCAAGGCTTTCAAAAAGCCGCTGCCTTTGCTGGCAATATAGGTGATGTGGCAGGCCCAGTAGGTTCAGCCTGCATAATAGGCCAGCTTTACATTGGTGGTCTAGTGCAGCCATGAGCTAACGCTGCCCTCACTCTTGACCGTAAAATCCAGCTCGCCGACCATCAGGGCATAAGGAACAAAGTAACGCGCAAACATCTGGATCCAGCTGAAGATGATCTGCGGACCATTGAAGTACACAAAGTCATTTGTGACACTGCCGAATCCCCATACGGTTGAGAATGTCATAAACGCAAGGATCAGCCATGTGATTTTGGTGGTTTCTTTTGTCGCTGACCTGCAAACAGCCTCCTCTTTCTTTTTGATCTTCAAGTAAAACGGTCAGACTTTTTTCGTCAAAACTATATTATTTAACCAAACAACGATATATTTCGATTGATTTCTATGCCAGTATAGCATAATTGACCACCCGTAATTTAGGTAGTCAACCAAATTGCTGCGATATTGATGTTCTGTATGTTGCATTTTTAAGGCTGTAGCAAAAAACAGGGCATATCCCTCAACGAAGGGGTACGCCCTGCTTTTTATCTCTGAATCTTTGGCCTGCGTGTTATGAGTCGTTGCAGCGCAGTCTGGCCCGTTCTGCCCGCTTTGCTCGTTGTGATTTTTCATACTGCACGAAATGCCTTCTATTTCTATTATTTATTACTTTTGAGGCAGTTCCGTTTTTCCACCTTTGGCATTGCGCTCCTTTTTCACCTTCTGGTCAAAGCCCTGACGACTGTTGCTCAAGTGAGCGACCATCAGTCGGTAGGCTTCGTCCCCGTCGTGGGCTGCCACCGCTTTGTAGATCTCTCCGTGAATGGACACCCGGGGACCGTTAGACAGACGGGGAACCAGCAGGCTGTAAGAAGCCCGCACCGATTTGATAATCACCGGAAGCATCCGCTCAAAGACGGGGTTTTTGCTCATGCGGCACAGGAAGGTGTGGAAGGCAATGTCCTTGGCGGTGATGGCCTGGATCACCTCCGGGGTGGTTTTCTTTCCCTGCAGCTGCGCATCCAGCTCGTCGATATCCTCGGCTAACTGCTTCAGGAGCACCAGCTCTTCCGCATCGCCACGCTGGGCGGCAAGACGACAAACAGAAGGCTCCAGGATCTGTCGAGCCTCAAACAGATAGGTGTTCAAATCATCACTGGCGATAAAGCGTAGCCCCAAAGGATCGTCAGACAGGCCCGGCACGGCGCTGACAAAAGTGCCGCAGCCACGGCGGATTTCCAGAACATCCCGAGACACCAGCGTTTTGATTGCTTCCCGGATGGTGATGCGGCTGACGTCAAAGGTCTGCATCAGCTCCTGCTCTGGGGGGATCTGACTGCCGACCTGCCAGTTGCCGCAGATAATCTGATTTTCAATTTTGTTTGCCACGATGGCAGAGAGCGTTTTATTAGAAGACATGGGTAATGGCTCCGTTCTCTGATCCTTTCCAGGATTGAATTTGGTGCGGGAATTTATGTGAGATCCCTATAAAAAGTCTTTGAATATAGTATAAATGGTTCGCAGGCAAATGTCAACGCTGAACGTAGAACGTCATACGTATGATATTGATTGTGACTTTTCGACAAAAAAGGCCGCTTCTGTTTATGAAAGGTTCCATCTTGTAAAATCGTAAACAATCTGTTAAGCTTTACACATAAGACATATGACGAGTGCCATATGATGAATTATATTTTGGAGGAGAGACTATGGACATTCTGTACGTGATTCTCACAGCGCTCCTGGTTGTCGCTGCCGTAACCATGATCCTGAAAAAGGTCGATACTCGGTTGACCTTCCTGTTTTTGGGCGTCATCGGTCTGGCTGCCGCTACCATCGTCACCGGCCAATCTGTGCTGGGTGACTCCACCACCGGCAATGTATGGCTGGACATTTTTGATGTGATCCGCGCCAAATTTGTCAGCACCATTTCCGGCACCGGTATCCGCCTGATGATGATCGGCGGCTACGTCATGCTGATGAACCACACCAAAGCGGCTGATGTGCTGGCCCTTGGCGCCAGCAAACTGCTGAAACCCATTAAGAACCCCTACATCGTGCTGGCTCTGGTTTACATGATCGGCGCTGTGCTAAAGATTTTTATCACCAGCCAGATCGCCCTTGGCCTGCTGTTTATGGCTACCATGTTCCCCATCCTGACCCGGATGGGCGTCAGCAAACTCAGCGCGGCGGCTGCCTGCGTGGCCATCGGCGGTATGGACCTTGGCCCCAACGACTCCACCGGCATCTTTGCCGCCACCGAGATCCTAAACTGCACCCCTATGGATTGGTTTACCAACTACGAGCTGATCATTGGACCGGTGATCATCGTCTGCGTCGGCATTTTCATGGGTATCTGGTTCCAGTATATGGATAAGAAGGAGTTCGGCGGTCTGGTGATCCCCGAAGAAGCCAAGGAGGACATGAAGATCTCTGACCTCGGTGTGCCCGCCTTCTACGGCGTCTTCCCCCTGATCCCCCTGACGCTGGTAGTCGTGTTCAGCTTTGTGGACGGCATAAAGATGGACGTTATCACCGCCCACATCATCTGCTTCTTCCTGTTCTTCATCGTGGACCTAATCGTAAAAAAGGACATGAACCGCCTGCAGGATAACCTGAAAAAGCTGTGGGTCTGGATGGGCAACTACTTCAACAACATCATCGTTCTGATTTCTGTCGCCTCTGTTTTTGCCGAAGCCATCAAGAAACTGAAGGGCATCGACGTTCTGTGCGGCATGCTGTCCCACATCGGCGGCGCCGTGATCATCGTGGCCATTGCGATGGCCGCCATCCAGATCGGCACCGCGCTGCTCACCGGCTCTTCCAACGCTCCCTGGTACGCTTTCGGTTCGATGGGTGCGGATATGGCCGCAACGCTTGGCGTACACAACGGTCTGCTGCTGGTGCCCATGCATCTGACCGGCGGCCTGTCCCGCTGCTTCTCTCCCTTCTGCGGCGCGATGATTGCCGTGTCCGGCATGGTGGAGACAGAGCCGATGGCCCTGTGCAAGCGCAACGCCGTTCCCATGCTGTTCGGCGTGCTGGTCTGCTTTATCGCAACCTTTGTTGTATTCGGACTTTGATTTTTACTCTGTTTTTTGAGGTGAAATGCTATGAGACACAATTTTGACGAGATCATCAACCGGCGAGTCTCCGAGTGCAAGAAGTACGAGGCTGCCTGCTATCCAGAGGACGTGCTCCCGATGTGGATCGCGGATACGGACTTTGCCGTACCGGCAGAAATTTCCGAGGCCATCCAGCAGCGGGCAAAGCACCCCTGCTTCGGCTATCCCATTGAGTCCTTTGAGTTTGAAGAGGCGGCAGCGCGCTGGGAGCGCGTCCGCTTTGGCTGGAACGTGGACCCTCACTGGGTCAAGTACGCCAACGGTGTTCTTCCGTTCTTGATGTACGCCATCCGAGCCTATTCTTATCCCGGCGACAAGGTGGTCATTCAGCCCCCGGTTTACCCGCCCTTCTCCGCTATCGTACGCAACAACGGCCGCCAGCTGCTGGAGAACCGCCTTGTGCAGGACGAAAACGGCAAATATCAAATTGATTTTGACGATCTGGAGAAGAAGCTGAAGGATCCCCGCACCAAGCTGTTCTTTATGTCCAACCCCCACAACCCCGCTATGCGCTGCTTCACCCTTGAAGAGCTGAAGCGGATCGGTGAGCTGTGCCTGAAGTACAACGTACTGGTAATCTCTGACGAGATCCACTGCGATCTGACTTATCAAGGTTACAAGCACATTCCCTTTGGTTCCATCAGCGAGGAGTTTGCAAACAACTGCATCGTCCTGATTAACCCCAGTAAAACCTTTAACATTGCCGGGTTCCGTACCGGAGCGGCCATCATCCCCAACAAACGCATCCGGGACAACATCGAAATCACGATCGTAAACAACAAAAACTATGGCCGCACGATCTTTGGCATGCTTACCTTTGTCACGGCCTACACCAAGTGCGACTATTACGCGGATGAGATGATGCAGTATCTGCAGCAGAGTCGGGATATGATGATGGCTTATATGAAGGAGCGCATCCCCCGCATCAAGCTAGCAGAACCGGAAGCGACCTATCTGATGTGGCTGGACTGCCGGGATCTGAATATGACCCAGGACGAACTGAAGGCATTCATGTTCAACAAAGCAAAGCTGGGCCTGAACGACGGCGCCACCTTCGGTACAGGCGGCACCGGCTTCATGCGCATGAACATCGCTTGTCCGCGGTCCACCGTGGAACAGGCGCTGGAGCAGCTGGAAAAGGCTGTAAACGCGCTGTAATATCCTGAAATGCACAGGCCGGGTTCGCTTTAGAGGGTTCGGTCTGTGTCACTTGTACTTTTTGCGTCAATCTGGTATGATAAAAACGTTTTCTCTTGCATCGAAAATCGAAAGGAGACGACCCATGAAAAAACGAATCCTTGCAGCGTTGCTTGTTTTCGTTGCATTATTGACCGGATGCAGCAGGAAGGAAACGACCGGACAGTGGCCGTCTCAAAAGATCGAGATCGACGTCTGTTACACCGCGGGCGGCACGGCGGATACCGTTGCCCGGCAGCTGTCAGCGCTCATGTCCCAGCAGCTGTCTACTACCTTCAATCTGGTAAACGTTACCGGCGGTTCCGGTTCTATTGCCGGCCAACAGGTGTACGCTGCCGCTCATGACGGCTATACCTGGCTGGGAGATGTGGCGCACACGGTATCTGGCTGGCGCACCCTTGGGTATGCCGATCTGGGCTGGGAGGATTTCTACGGCTTCTATGCAGCCTCTTCCCCTTATGTACTGTTTGTTTCCGGCAATTCTCCCTACCAGACCGCACAGCAGCTGTTTGACGCCATGCGGGGGGACCCCTCCATGAAGTGGGGCAACGCCGGTCTGGGAAGCATTAACCAACTGACCGGCTCGCTGATGCTGGAAAAGCTGGGCCTGAAGGGCAATTCCGTTCCCTACGACGGCGGCCGTTCCGCCGCCATCAAAGTGGTAGCCGGGGAAGTGACCTGGTCTTGGTGCGGTTTGTCCGATATTCTGGATCTGGCACAGAGCGGCGATATCCGCATTCTGGGCATCTGCGACAGCAGCCCCCGGGAGATCGACTGTGCAAAGGGGAATTATACCGTACCCAGCCTTCTGGACGACTACCCCGAGTTGAGCGATCTTCAGGGATTGCTGTATTGGGGCTTCCGGGTTTCCCGAGATACACCGGCAGACGCCGTGGCAAAGATCCGCGACGCATTCCAGAGTACTGTGGACAGCAAAGAGTGGGCGCAGTTTTGCCAGACCAAAGGGCTGGAGCCTGCGGCAATAATCGGCACAGAGAGCGACGAAATATGTGCAAAGCTGGAATCCATCTATGCATGGGGTCTGTATGACGCCGGGATCTCTACAATCAACCCGGCCGATTACCAGATCCCAAGGATCGAGGATTTCTCGTTCCCAGCCAATGACCGCACGGCTGCGGCGCAGGCATGGCCGGAATAGGAGAGCGCATTATGGATAAGAAAAAACTGCGCCAGTGTGCAGAAGGCTTGATCGTGACGGCAGCGGGACTGGGATACGTCCTCCTCTCTCTCGGCATCCGCAGAAATCCCGTAAAAACCGACGGTTTTTGGGGCTTGCTGACGGAAGCTAAATTCCTGCCGCTGTTGCTGTCTGCCATGCTCACCCTGCAAGGCGTGCGTCTGACAGCAGCGCTTTGGAAGGGGCAGGAGGTTTCGGCAGGCGGCCATAGCATAACAAAAAGATCCGTTTCTGTGGTCCTGCTGACACTTGCCTATTTGCTGTTGATTTCCAAAGTAGGTTTTACCCTGCCGACCGCGGCGTATTTAACGGCCATCCTGTTTCTATTGAACCGAGGCAGGCGTCCACTGGAGCTGCTATTGCTCAGCGGAGTGTACTGTCTGGCGGCTCTCTTGTTGATCCCCGGCGTGCTGGGATTGCAGCTTTTGTAAAATGGGAGAATGCACATGTTTTCTGAATGGCTCTATCTGCCCGAGGCGGCAGCTGCGTTTCTGTGCGATCCGGGCGTCTGGCTGTTCCTGATCGGCGGCGTGTTTCTGGGCTTTGTTGTCGGCGTCGTGCCAGGACTTGGGCCGACGATGGGCATGGCGCTTTGCCTTGGGCTGGTATTCCACTTGGAGTACACCCACGGTATGGCACTGCTCGTGGGCATTTTTGTGGCCTCGTGCGGTTCTGGCGGCATTACCGCCAGCCTGATCAACATCCCCGGCACACCCGCAGCAGCGGCGACCTGTCTGGATGGCAACGCCCTGACAAAGCAGGGCAGAGGCCGGGAGGCCGTAGGTTATTCCATTGCAGCGTCTGTTGTGGGAACGCTTGTGGGCACGATCCTTATCTTCCTGATCCAGCCCTTCGTGACTGGCATCGCCCTGAAGTTTAGCGATTGGGAGACCTTTCTGTTCTGCGTTTTCGGTCTGCTCATCTGCGGCTCTATTTCTGGCGGCAGCCGGCGGCGGGGGTGGATTGCCGCCTTGGCGGGGTGCCTGCTGTCTCTGACCGGAGCGGATGGGGTACAGTCCGTGCTGCGCTTCACCTTTGGGCGCGGAGAATTGTTGTCGGGCTTCAACAGCGTTATCGCCATGCTAGGGCTGTTTGGCCTTGGAGAGGTTCTCTACACGCTGTGCGCTCCCGAACCGGAGCGGACCGTGGAAAAGACCGGCTTTCCACTCATCAACTGGACGGTCTTGAAAGCCAATCTTGGCAACATGCTCCGTTCCGCTCTGGCGGGATTGTGGATTGGCTTCATCCCGGGCATCGGCGAGTCTGCCGCTTGCTGGTTTTCCTACGATCTTGCCAAGCGCTCCTCCAAGCAAAAAGAGAAGTTCGGCCACGGCTCCGAGGAAGGGATCATTGCGGCGGAAGTCGCCAACAATGCCTGCTCGGCCGGTGCGCTGATCCCGGCTCTGTCGCTCGGGATCCCCGGCAGTTCCACAGCGGCGATCTTTCTGTCGGCTATGTTCATCATGAATCTGCGTCCCGGCCCCACGCTTCTGATCGAGTCACCGGGCATCCTCTGTGGGCTGTGCCTGTTATTGCTGATGGCCGCAGCGGCAATGGGTGTCGTCTCCTTCCTGTGTTCCAAGCTGACGATCCGCATCCTGACCATTCCCCAAAGTCTTCTGATGCCGCTGGTGGCGGTGCTGTGCGCAATAGGCGCTTACAGTGCCATAGGAACACCGTTTGCCCTGATCCAGCTATCGCTTTTTGGTCTGCTGGGATATCTGATGAAACTGTATCGCTACCCGATCGCACCGTTTGTGCTGGGCCTTTTGGTTGGACCCACTGCAGACACCTCCCTGCGACGGGCGCTGATGCAGTACTCCGACAACATTTTCGGACTAATCTGCCGTCCTTTTGGGTTGGGCCTGATGGCAGTGCTTGCACTGCTGTTTGTGCTGAGCCTGAAAAGTGAACGTGCAGTCCGCAAGCAACAATAGAAAGGAAAGAAGTGTCATGTCCAACAAAGCAATTTATACAGCCGCTGCTCCTTCGGCCATCGGTCCCTACTCTCAAGGGATCTCCGCCAGGGAATATGCATTCATTTCCGGTCAGCTGCCCATTGATCCCGCTACCGGCGCCTTCCCCAGTGAGGACATTGCAGCGCAGACTAGGCAGTCGCTCCTGAACCTGAAGGCAATCATCGAGGCCAACGGTATGACAATGGCAGACGTAGTAAAGACCACCGTGCTACTGGCAGACATCAACGAGTTCGGTGCCATGAACGAAGTGTACGGCGAATTTTTTGCAGAGCCTTATCCGGCCCGCGCAGCCTTTCAGGTAGCAGCACTTCCAAAGAATGCAAGGGTAGAGATCGAAGCCGTCGCCGTCAAACGCTGACGGATCGCTTTGATGAAAGACAGCCGAACGGCGCACTGCATCCAAGGTGTGTTCTGTCAAACAGACAGAATAATAGGTTTATAATAGTTTTGGGGTCGGGATTTTTCCCGACCCCAGTATTTGTTTAGAATTTGCTTCTTCCGCTCCGCTGTTTTGAAGCAGCCGCAGCATGTTCTGACACAAATCACATGAACCGTGCGCCGACCGTGCAGAAACCGTGCGCCCATGCTCTGATACCATATATAATGATGATGCCGCCCACCTGTGGAGACCCACGGTGGGCGGGCATTTTGCGTTTTCAGATGGACTGGAATCCTTTGCCGATGATCTTGCTGGAGTTGACAATGGTCAGAGTCCTCCCGGCGCAGGAAATCCCGCAGCAGCCCTGCCTGCCGCCGGGTCAGCGCCACCATGATCATGGTGCGGGGCTCGCCGGTGTACACGCCGGTAGCGTCCTGCTGGGTCGCTGTGCGTCCCAGTGTTTCCGTAACGAAATGCCGGATGGGCTCCGGCCTTGAGGTGATGACCGTATTCCCAAAAGTGGGGACATCTTCACAGGTGGGTGCACCTTCTGCCAGGAAGCCGCCGGGCACCACAATTCTGTGATAGTGCTATCAGGCAGACCGGGCAAAGGGTCGTAATTGGGTTACGCTCAATTTTGAGCGCATCCAACACCAGCGCAATTTTACGCCGATCTATGGCAGTCCGTCAGATTGACCCCATCGCCGCTTGTGTCGGGGTGTGAATCTGGTTCATGCCCTTTTCCCCACAGGTGGAGAAAGCTGCTCTGACATATCAACAGTTCAGATTGTAGGTAGGTGGGTCGTGAAACACTACACACCCAGCCCATAGCAGGGGTGAGGATTGCCCATTATACAGCCGTATGATATAGGGCAAAGCATACAGAACAGGGGCGTACACTGTCGCACAAACAGGTTTTTCTTGAATTTGTCGCATTTTTGTCACACTTTCCAGCCATTTTGACAGCTATATAAAGCAAGAAATCCCACGATTTACACCGTATTTTCAACGGTCAATCGTGGGATTTTACTTGGTGCGATGGAAGGGACTCGAACCCCCGGCCTACTGATTCGTAGCGCACGCCGGGCGATTCCCTCAATTTTTGGAAGTTACGTTTTAACGTCATCTCTCAGCGATGCATCGCAAGTTTTGAGCTTGGAGTTTCTGCACCCTTTGTCCGATTTTGCAACGATTTGCACCCTTTGCACGTTTTGAGACCGTGCAAAAACCGTGCAGAAACCGTGCACTTACTCCCGGACAAATGAAAAATCGATTTATCCGACAACGACTTGACGGCATTGGTTCGAGTGACCGCACACCAAAAATCAAGTTCGGTCAGTATCCATACGCTAGGGCACCGCCATCCACGGCAAAATCCTGACCTGTGATGTAGGAGGCTCCATCGCCCACCAGGAACTCGGCCATCTTGCCCAGATCGCGGGTATCGCCGTAAGCATGCAGGGGCATCCGGTTCAGGATCTTCTGCTCACGGGCGGCGTCCACCACCTGCTCGTTCATCTTGCTGCGGAACCAGCCCGGTGCGATGCTGTTGACGGTGATGTTGTCCCCGGCCCACTCCACAGCCAGTGCGCGGGTCATAGCCAAAACAGCGCCCTTGCTGGTGCAGTAGGGCACCACCTCGCTGAAGCCCAGATGTGCGCTCATGCTGGTGATGTTGATGATGCGGCCCTTGTCCGCGCTCTTCTTCAGGTAGGGGTAGCAGACAACGCTCATCTCAAACAAATACTTGACGTTCACGTTCATGATGTTGTCAAACTGTTCCATAGGGAAGTTTTCGGCACGGCATTTATAGCTGACGCCTGCATTGTTCACCAGAAAATCAAGGCAGCCATTGTGCTTTGCGGCAAGCTCTGCCACCATAGCCTTCATGGCTTCTACATCGCCCACATCGCCCTTCAGGTGGACAACGCCCGATGCGCTTTCTCCCACGCCCTCTTTGGGCCTGCCGGTACGGCTGATCACGTAAACCGTTGCGCCGGCCTCTGCCAGCACATTTGCGATCTGGAAACCAATGCCGCTGCTGCCGCCGGTGACGATGCCGGCCTTACCCTTCAGATCTGCCATAATAAATCCTCCTATCAAACCTTAACGTTGAAGCCAAAGAACTCATTCACATTGTTGAAGCAGACATTCTCGATGGTCTTTTTCAGCTCTTCCTCACCGGAGAAATACTCTCCGCGCTCCACCAGACTGCCCAGATAACTGCACAGCACGCGGCGGTACAGCTCATGACGGGGATAGGAGATAAAGCTGCGGCTGTCGGTCAGCATGCCGACCGACAGTGAGACCGGGTACAGGTTTGCACAGGCCTCGAACTGGCGCTGGATGCCAAAGGCCTGATCGTTGAACCACCAGGGTGCGCCCAGCTGAACTTTTGCCTTGGTGCCATTATCGCAGAAGCCTGCGGCTAAGATCGCCCAGGTCTCAATCTTGGTGCCGTCCAGCGGGTAGATGATGGTTTTGGGCAGTTCGCCGATGGTGGTCAGGTTGTTCAGCAGCTCGCCAACACCCTTGACCGGTGCGGCATCGTCGCAGCAATCAAAACCAGTGGACTGGCCCACGCTCTTCACATGGCTGGTGTTGGCATCCAGATAGGTGCCGATATGCAGCTGCATAACGTAGTGGTTGCGGTTGTAGATACGGGCCATCTCGAACAGGAATGCGCTCTGGTACTGGTCGATCTCATGCTGGGTCAGCTTGCCGCCGCTGCGTGCCTTGGCAAAGATGCCCTCTACCTCGGCGGGGGTGTAATCTGCCCAGTTGAAGTAGGGGATGCCGTCGTCACTGACGGTGGTGCCGGTGATCTGCTGGAAATACTGCAAACGCTTTTCCAATGCGGTGAGCATCTCGGCAAAGCTGTCGATGGGCTGCTCCGCAGCAGCAGAAAGCTTTGCCAGATAAGCAGCAAAATCGGCGTTGGCGCAGAACATGGCCTTATCGGGGCGGAAGGCGGTGATCACGCGGGTGAACATCTTTTCCTCGTTCAGAACCTTGTGGTAGCGCAGGTCGTCGATGGGGTCTTCGGTGGTGGAGACCAGACGCACATTGCTGTGCTCCATGCACCAGCGGCGTGTCATGTGCTTTTCGGTGATAAGCTTTTTGGTGCGGTCATAAATTTCCTGTGCATTGGCTGCGGTCAGGGGTTCGTCGATGTCGAAGTAGCGCTTCAGCTCCAGTGCACACCAGATATAGATGGGATTGCCCACCAGCTGGGGCAGAATTTCGGCAAACTTCATGTACTTTTCGTAGTAGCTGGCGTCACCGGTGATGTACTTCTCGTCGATGCCAAAGGTGCGCATACAGCGCCACTTGTAGTGGTCGCCGCGCAGCCACATCTCGCCCAGATCTTCAAACTCCTTGTTCTCGGCGATCTCCACGGGCTGAAGATGGCAATGGTAATCGATGATCGGCATATGCTCTGCATACTTGTGGTAGAGCATCTTGCCGGTCTCATTGGTGAGGAACAGCTCTTCGCTGAAACGATCATTCATAACAAATATCCTCCAAAAATGCCCACCCGTCTGTTCAGGAGATGGGTGGGCTCATTTCATCAGAATCCGATCAGAGCGCCGCCGTCAACAGGGATGCAGGTGCCGCTGATATAGCGGGCTGCGTCACTGCACAGGAACGCTGCACACATGCCGACATCCATAGGGTCGCCCACGCTCTTGGCGGGGATGCGGCCCATGATCTTGGCCAGACGCGGCGGGTCGTTGTCGGTAGCTTTGTGGAACATGGGGGTGTCGATCCAGCCCGGAGCAATGGCGTTGACGGTGATGCCGTACTCGGCCAGTTCAGCGGTCAGGGTGTGGATCAGGCCCAGATAGCCGGCCTTTGCGGTGGAGTAGCCTGCCACCTGGGGCTGGCCGATGTAGCTGGTCATGCTGGCCTGGAAGATGATGCGGCCATGACCCTGCTCCTTCATCTGGGGAACAAAAGCCTTGGTCAGTGCGAATGCACCCACCAGATGCACATCCAGAACGCGCTTGTAGTCGTCCACGGTCATATCCCAGATGAACTTCTTGCAATGGTTGCCTGCGTTGTTCACAAGGATGCTCACGGGACCCTGCTCAGCGGTGATCTTATCGGCCAGTTCCTGAGCGTGGTCGGTATCGGTGATATTGAACTGATAGTACACAGCCTTGCCGCCAAACTCTGCCAGAGTATCGGCCACCAGCTCAGGAGCACGGGAAGCCACAACGGCCACCTTTGCGCCTGCGGAAACAAGACAGCGGGTAATGGCAAGACCCAGACCGGTGGCACCGCCGGTGACGACGGCGACCTGACCGGACAGGTCGTACCAGTTCTTGATGCTGAAATCCTTCACCTGTTCTTCGGTAAATGCTGCCATGGGGAACAGTCCTCCTCACTCTTCGCAGGCACGCTTGAAAGCGACCTGCTTTTCCTGATATTTATACGGTACAAAGAACTCGTGGTGTCCCTGGGCTTCGCTCTTGGTGGGCTGACCGGCGGCAGTTTTTACCACCAGTTCGGTCAGGCGGCGGGCCAGCTCGCTCTGGGTGCATTCGCCCCGGAGCACGGGGTTGGCATTGAAGTCCATATCGCCCTCCATGCGGGCATAAGTCGCACCGTTGCCGGTGATCTTGATGCAGGGGGCTACTGCGCTGCCCACCACATTGCCGCGCCCTGTAACGAGGAACACGATGTGTGCGCCACAGCTGGCAAGATCCATCAAGCCCTCGTTGTCGTTGGGATTGGTGATGCCAAACTGCATCCAGTAAGGGTCCGGGGTGGAGTCCAGCAGCCACAGACCCGGATGGGGCGCAGGGCAGGACACCTTGATGACGCCCTGAATTGGGCGGGAGCCGCTCTTGATCACAGCACCCATGCTCTTTTCTTCAATGGTGGACAGGCCGCCTGCAAAGTTGCCGGGGCTGACCGAATACTGACGCACGCTGCGGCAGTATTCCAGCGCTTTATCATAGGTATAGCGCAGCTCTTTTGCGGCCTGCTCAGAAGCAGCGCGCTTGAGCAGCAGATGATCCAGACCAATGGCCTCAACGATCTCCTCAAAGATGGCCGTGCCGCCCTGATCGGTGAGCCAGTCGTAGAACCGGCCCACGACCACATTGCCAGCCAGACCGCTGGTGTAGTCACTGCCGCCGCACTCTGCGCCGATGACCAGATCTTTTACGGACATCTCCACGAGGGGGGTGTTTTCCAGCTCTTTGAGTGCGCTCTGCACCCACTCCACGCCCTTGCGGACGGCAGGCTGGGTGCCGCCCTCGTTCTGGATGAACATCCAGCTTGTGGGCTTGCCCTCTTCCTCGGCAATTTTAGACAGCCATTCCGGCTGCACGTATTCACAGCCAAGGCCTACGGCCAGCACCGCACCCACGTTGGGGTGGCGGATGAAGCTGATGAGCAGGTTCACCGCATACTGGTTGTCGGTACAGCCGTCAAAGCCCAGCAGTTCCACATTGGTACTGCCGCTTTTGGCTACGATCTGCTGCGCCACAAACTCGGCACACTTGACCGTGTAGATCACCAACACCCGGTTACGGATGCCCTTGCCGCCGTTTTTGCGGGCGTAGCCGGGCCAGGTGAGGCTTTGCAGTTCATTCCAATCCATTAAAAGCCTCTCCTTTACTCGTACTTCGTGTCTTTGGGAGCACCGGTCCTGACGTCCAGATGGCTGGAACGCTGGTCGTAGACGCTGCGCATGACGTGCAGGTGTACCCAGCTGCCAGCCGGGATATCGGCGGTAGCGCGGCCAATGACTACGCCGTACTTGACGATATCCTCACCGTTCCTGATGTCCCGCAGGGCAATTTTATGGCCCATCGGCACCTCGGTGACGGCTTCCACTTCGGGGGCGCAGGCATCGCCGCGCAGCTCCACAGGGCCGGGCACCAGCGGGGTCAGGGCCGTGGCCACATTGTCTTCCCGATTGATCTGAAAGGCGTTCTGCTTTTCGTCCATAGCTTACAGCACTCCGAACTTTGCAAATGCATCCGTGACCATCATGCCGTCTTCAATGGCTTTGCGCATGGTCTTTTCCGTGCTTGCCTTGACGAGGGCTTTCTCGATGACTTCCGGTGCAATATCCTTGGGGATGATGAGCACGCCGTCGATGTCACCAAAGACGATATCGCCATTGTGGATGGTCACCTGACCGATCTCAATGGGGCAGCGCCACTTGAACACGTAGGTACGGACGGAGGAATCCTGTGCCCATGTACCGGAGCAGAAAACAGGGAAGTTCTGCTCGATGACCTTGGGGGTATCGCGGGTGTAGCCGTCCAGAACGGCGCCAACTGCACCGCGGGCCTTGCCGCAGGCGGTGAGCAGCTCGCCCCACAGAGCACTGTTGTGTGCGCCGGTAGCGATGTAGATCTCGTTGGGCTTCAGGTCATCCAGCGCCTCAGTCATATAGCCGAAGGGCTTTTCGGCGGGGTACTCAAACACATCGTTTTCCAGAACGGTGCAGGCGTAGCCAGCCACCTTCAGGCGCTTGTCCTCTTCCTCTCCGGGCAGGATGTAGGGTGCGGTAGGCACCTGTGCAGCCAGCGGGCGGATGGAAGCGGGCAGGAACTGGTGCTTATAGCCCATCTGATCCAGAATATCACCCACAACGGGGGTATAGAGCTTCTCTTTCATCAGGGCGAACATTTCATCGTCGTTTTTCCACATTGCCATGGGGAATCACTCCTTTGTCGTTTTTAGAATATCCAGCCATTCGAGGCACTGCCCGAACCAGCCGGCGATGTGGGGATCTGCAACGCGGTGCTTTTCCGGCTCGTCCACTTCGGGCGTTGCCAGACTCAGACCGTGCACCCCGCGGGGGTAAAGATGCATTTCGTAGCGCACACCGGCCGCGCTCAGTGCACCTGCCAGAAGCAGGCTGTTCTGCACCGGCACTTCCGGGTCGGTGACGGTATGCCAGAAGAAGGCAGGCGGCGTATCTGCCGTGACCTGCGTTTCCAGCGAATACCAGCCCGGATCGTCCGAACCGGCCAGATTTTGGATACTGCCGCGGTGGGCGTACTTTCCGGCGGTGATCACCGGGTAGCCCAGGATCATGCCGTCGGGGCGGGGCAGGCCCAGCTCACGCCAGTGCACGCCCAGACTGGCTGCCAGATGGCCGCCTGCGGAGAAGCCACAGACCAGCGCCGACAGTGCCGGGAAACGCTGCTGCATGGTCTGCAGTGCTTCGCCCAGCTGGCGCACCGGCAGGGTACCCAGCGGGGGTTGGCCGGGCTTTTCGCGAATGGTGTAGTACACCACCGCGGCCGCCCAGCCGGCGGCGGTAAAGGCGTGGGCCACCGGCTGGGCCTCACGCGGCGAAAGCCACTGGTATCCGCCGCCGGGGCAGATCAGGATCATTCCTTTGGGGTCTTTGGGGGCATCTGCGATCCAGAGCCGCGCCCCCAGCGGCAGATTCATTGTTTCCATACGCGCTTAGTACAGCAGGTTCGGCAGCCACATGAAGGTCTGCGGGAAGTAGGTCAGGATTATCAGCGCAATGAACATGGTGATGTAGAACGGCACCATCTTCTTGGACAGGGTCTCGATCTTGATGCCGGAAATGGCAGAGCCGATGAACAGGGTAGAGCCGACGGGAGGGGTCAGCAGGCCGATGCCGAGGTTCAGCACCATGACGATGCCCAGATGGATGGGGGACAGACCCAGCTGCATCCAGATGGGCAGGATGACGGGGGTCAGCATCAGGATCAGGCAGGCCATCTCGATCAGGCAGCCCAGGAACAGCATCAGGATGTTGAGCAGGAGCAGGATGACGATCTTGTTGCTGGTGATGGAGAACAGGCCGGTAGCGATCATGGTGGGGATGCGCAGATAGGTCAGCAGGTAGGTGAATGCGCCGGACACGCCCAGCAGGATCAGCACCTTGCCCAGAGTCTCCACGACGTTTGCAAAGATGTGGGGGATATCCTTGAAGGAGAAGCCCTTGTAGATGAACAGGCCGACGCACAGCGACCACACAACGGCAGCAGCGGCGGACTCGGTGGTGGTAAAGACACCGGCGATAACGCCGACGACCACGAACATAACAGCCAGCATGCCCCAGATGGCCTTGAAGAACGCCTTGATGCAGTTCTTCAGGTTGAACTTGCCGGTGACCGGGATGTTCATCTTCTTGGAGTAGTAGTAGGAGTAGATCATCAGCACGATGCTCAGCACAGCGCCGGGCATGTAGCCGGCCACGAACAGCTGGCCGATGGAAACGGTGGTGACGCCGGCAGCAGCCAGAGTGAAGATGACCATGTTCTGAGAGGGGGGAACCAGAATGCCTTCAACGGAGGATGCCATGGTCAGGCAGGTGGAGAACTCGCGGTCATAGCCCTGTTCTTCCATCATCTTGATCTCGATGGGGCCCAGAGAGGCACAGTCGGCGGAAGAAGATCCGGAGATGCCGCCGAAGAAGAAGGAGGCCACCACGTTGACCATGGCAGCACCGCCGCGCATCCAGCCGACAAGTTCCTTTGAGAAAGCGATCAGGGTATCGGTGATGCCGCCCGCGCTCATCAATTCACCCATCAGGATGAAGAAGGGCACCGCCAGCAGCGTATAGGAGTTCAGATTGCTGACAAATTTCAGAGCCATCTGCATGGGGTTGATGCCCAGATAGAAGAAATCCAGCAGAGAAGCCACACCAATGGCATATACCACGGGCACACGGAGGAAAACCAGCACCAGGAACACGCCCAGCAGCAGGATGGTTGCGATCGTTGCAGTAGACATTTACTTTTTCTCCTTTCGACCCATCACCCAGTGGCCCAGAACAGCGAAGATGTTCAGCACGCCGGTCACAGGCAGTGCACTGTACATAAAGGAATAGGGCACGTTGATGCCGGCCATGTTGTTGCCTGCACCCTGCTGTGCCAGCTTGATGCCGTACACGATCAGGAAGATGGAAAAAGCAAACACACAGACAGACGCCAGAATATCTGTGAGAAAGACACCCTTTTCGCCCAGCTTTTCATCAAACATCGTAACGGCCAGATGCTCGTTCTTGCGCACCACCAGCACGCTGCCCAGCAGGCTCAGCCATACCAGACACAGCAGGGAGAACGGCTCGCCCCACATGGGAGAATGGTGCATCACATAACGCCCAAAGAAGATAAAAAAGACCACCGCTACCAGAGCTCCCAGGATCAATGCGCAGATATGGCGCAGAAGCTGGAACAGCACGGCGTCGATCTTTTTCCAAACAGTTTCAAATTTGTCCATAATCGGCTCCTTGATTGTTCGTTTTTCTAAAATTCCCCACGACCGCTGCCAGCCGTGGGGAACGTTCGTCCTTTATTGGTTCGTCAAAACGTCTCGGCAGGGATCAGTAGTTGCCGCCCTGGATCTTAGCGATGATGTCCTGAGCCTCTGCGCTCTCCTTCTCGTACAGAGGTGCACAGGCCTCCTGCCACTTTTCGATATCGGAAACCTCCAGCTTGGTGATGCCCTTGTCGGCGAAGGAATCGAAGCAGGCCTGCTCCTGCTTCTGGTTGTACTCGTAGCAGGCGGAACGTGCGGCCAGAGCGGCTTCCTTGATCCAGCCCTTCTCGGCATCGTTGAAGCCGTTCCACTTGTCAGCGTTCATCAGGATGACGCCGCAGCCAAAGGTGTGTGCATCGGTGATGAAGTAGGGGGCAACTTCGTTGAAGCTGTTGCTCATGTAAGAGGTAACGCCGTTCTCAGCAGCATCGACGACGCCGGACTGCAGAGAGGTGTACAGCTCAGAGTAAGCGATTGCGGTGGCAGAAGCGCCCAGAGCATCCATGGTGCTGATCATCAGGTCAGTCTCGGGCACGCGGACCTTCAGGCCCTTCATCTTGTCCAGCGTGAAGTCGGTGGGCTTGCCCAGACGCTCGTAGACCTTCGGGGTGATGAACAGGCTGCGGGGACCTTCGACCAGCCAGCCCAGAGCAACATAACCGCAGTTGGCATCTTCCACGCTCTGCAGCAGCTCGTCGCCCAGACTGCTCTCAGCCACATCCTCAAACTGTGCCATATCCTTAAAGACATACGGCAGGCCGGTGGTGCCGATCAGTTCAGCGCCGTAGTTGGGCAGAGAAGAAGCGTTGCCGCGGAAGATATCCAGAGTACCCATCTGGATACCCTGCATGGACTCAGCCTCGGAGCCCAGCGTGCCGTTGATGTACAGGTCAATGGTGATGTGACCGCCGGACAGCTCTTCGATCTTCTCAGCAAAGGTGTGTGCGCCAACGGTTGCGCCGTAGTCCTCGCCGTTGACCTCGTTCCATGTCAGCTTGTAGTCATTGCCGGAGCCGCCCTCGCCTGCACCTGCTGCTGCAGAAGAGGCAGTGGAGGAAGCTGCAGTGGAAACTGCGGTGGAAGTAGAGGTGGAAGCGGAAGAACCGCCGCATGCGGTCATGCCCAGCGCTGCGGCAGAAACGCCAACAACCTTCAGGAAGTCACGACGAGAAATTGCTTTTTTCATAAGAAATCTCCTTTTTTCTTGGCATCGTGTGTCGGATACGTGTTCGGGGCAGCGTCTTCATGTCCCGCCTGCCCCTTGCTACAAAAACGTTTTTGTAGCTTTCTTTGGCAACATTTTAGCACGTCTTGTGTGCGAGGTCAATGTTTTTCAATTTTTTCGTCTGTTTCGGATATATTTTTGTCATATAGCATAGTTTTCGACCAAATCGTTTTTGCAGTGTGACGATTTTCAAACCAAAATTCTGTAATCTCTTTACTTTTATGTGCTTTTGCATTATAATCAAGCAAAACGTTTCGGTTATATTTTATTGACGTGTTTCCGTTAAAGATTCTTTTCCGCAAGGCAAAGTTCCGGTTATCAAGCAGCCAATTCCTTTAACACGATCAACGAGAGGAGCATTTTTATGATCATTACCAAGTTCGAGACATGGTGGGTCGAGCGCGGCCGCTGCCTGTTTGACGAAAAGCGTCAGGGCGGTGCCAAAATGGGCTGGGATGTCATCGCCATCAAACTGACCACCGACACCGGCATTGAGGGCGTTGCCACCTGCATGGCAGCCCGCAGCGGCGCTGTGAGCGAAGCTTACTTACAGGAGAGCATCGGCCCTGTTGTTCTGGGACGTGACCCCCATGACCGTGAGGCCATCTTCCAGGAACTGTGGACCATCGACCGTCATGAGGCATTCTTTCCCGTGTTCCTGCCCGGCCCCGTGGATGTAGCCTTGTGGGATATCTGTGCCAAGGAAGCCGGGCTTCCTCTTTATAAGTACATCGGCGCTTGCCGCGACAGCCTGCCGGTCTATGCCAGCGGCAACTTCCACGGCACTGTTAAGGAGTATGTGGACGAGGCTCTCTACTACCAGAGCAAAGGCATTCCCGGCTACAAAGCCCATCCAGGCGGGCCGGTCAGCTTTGATATGGAAGTGCATCAGGCCATCCGCGACGCTGTCGGCCCCGACTACCTGCTGATGACCGACCCCGTGGGCGACTATACCATCAACGAAGCCGTCACCGTGGGACGTCAGCTGGAAAGGCTGAATTATAAGTGGTTCGAAGAGCCCTTCCGCGACTTTGAGCTGTATAAATACACCGAGCTGTGCCGCACACTGGATATCCCCATCGCTGCCACCGAGACCACCCGCGGCTGCCACTGGGGTGTGGCGCAGGTCATTGCTCAGCACGCTGCCGATATCGTCCGCGCGGATGTCAGTTGGAAGGACGGCATCACCGGCACGCTGAAGATCGCACATCTGGCAGAAGCATTCGGCCTGAACTGCGAGATCCACACCACCACCATGAACTACATGGATCTTGTCAACCTGCATGTCAGCTGCGCCATCAAGAACTGTGAGTACTTCGAGTACTTCGTACCTGAAGAAAACTACACCCTGCCCATGAAGGGCAAACTGCCCATTGACGAACATGGCATCATCCATGTGCCGCAGGGTCCGGGCGTGGGTGCCGAACTGGATTGGGATCTGATCGAGAAGAGCTGCCGCAGCTACCGCAAGCTCGAGTACAAGGGCTGATCCCACTGACTTTTGACATTTACCGCTTGCTCTTTTTACTTCTCCATTTACATGAAAAAGGCGGACTGATTGGAAACCAGTCCGCCTTTTTCATGTTTTTGTTTTCAGAGCAGCAGCCCCCGGAAATTGTCCCGGTCATACATCACAGCGTTGCTGCGGAACACCACTTCAGAGCCCACGTAAATGGTGCGCTGTTCCGGAGCCTTGCCCTGCACGAGATATTCCACCAGTGCTTTGATGCCAAGATACCCTTGAGCGTAAGGGTTTTTCTGCACGATATTGTCCAGGATTCTGCTCCGCAGAGCGTCCAGATTTTCTTCGAATACGTCACTGCCCACCGCGAACACTTTACCCGCTTTGCCGCACTGCTGCAGCCCCTGCACGAGCATCACGCTCCCCTGCGACAGCACACTGCAGCAGGCCGCAACATCCGGCTTTTCCAGCAGATTCAGGATGTTCCTCTGTGCCTCTGAGCCGATGCAACAGGAATTGTCCAGATAAATGCGGTTCTGCGCACCGTTCTCCTGCATATAATCCTCAAACCCTTGCACAATGCGGGCATGCTGCTCCCATTTGGGATTTCCGGCACAGAGCACCACACTGCCGAAAGAGGGGATATGGCTGAAGATCAGCTCCGCCATCGTCCGTCCAATGACCTCATAGTCGGGCTGCACGCTGCACAGCGGTGCGATCTTCGGGTTTCTAAACCCCACCTGCACCACTGCCACACCGGCATCCCGGGCATGCTGCCACTCCTGCATTGTCATAGCTTCCATGTGACCCACTGTCAGCAGGCCGTCCAGTTTGTCCTCGGCCAGCAGAGCGCGCACCTCTTCCACTCCGCGGGAGTGGAAAGGGTCGATCTCATTGGGGAAACTGAACTCGGTACACTCCACGTTCAGATCTTCAGAGTTTTTCAAGTAGTCCCGCACACCCTGCCACAAAGGCGGATAATAAAAGCGGTTTCGGCCCACCTCATCCGGCAGAAGCACAGCCACACGCTGGGTGCGGCGTTTCAGGCCGGAAGCCATTTTATTGGGCCGGTAGCCCAGATCATCCGCGATCCTCCGGATATGCTCTCTGGTGACCTCACTGACGCCAGGCTTGTCGTTCAGTGCCTGATGGACCGTGCTGATGGAAACGCCCGCTGCCTGTGCCACATCACGGATCGTAATCTTTTTGTTCATAAGGTCACTCTCTCTTAAAAAACAACTGTTTTGCAAAAACGATGCGTGAAAAGGGTACTGATTTTAGTATAGCACGCACGAGGTATACTGTAAATAAGCAGAAGTTTCTGCAGCACCCCATGGTCAAGCGGATCAGCGCACTGGCCGAGGACGAGCAGCGCAGTTGATAGGCGTTTCTCTTGGGTTTCCAAAGGGGCGCGGGTCGCCAGTGGCGACCTCAAAATGCAGCACATTTTGAAGCACCTGACCGAGCCGACAGGCGAGAGGCAGCACCCCTTTGGCACACGACTTTGCCTACAAAGTCTAGTGTGTTACACCTTGGTTCCGGCTGATGCGGAAAAGGGGCTGTGAGCAAATGCGGCAAGCACCTGTTCTGCGGCAGAAGGATGCGCAGATGGGCGTGGCAGTTGACGGTCTTTGCCCACCCAGCGCAGGCTTGCAGAGGAACCAATGGTGTACGTTCTCCCGTCCTGCCGCAGCAGCGTTTCTCCTATAAGCCACAAGGCAAATGATCAGCGTCTGTGCTTGCCCCGGTTTCCCGCTAGTGTCCCCGGTTTCAGCATTGCCGTTTTATAAAGAATCTTCTTTATCAGCTTTCTTTCATCTTCTGTCAGCTTATCGTAGTTGATGCCGATTGCCTTCAATGCTGTTCGGATTTTCTTTTCATCCGCAGACCCTTCAAGTTTCTGTGCATCCTCCAGTTCCTTCATCAGGTTGTCGATCATTGAACCATCCGGAGTGGTCTTGTCCTTGCGGTGTTCCGTCTTGATGTTCTTCAGGATAGCCACCAACTCGTCATACAAGACCCGACCAAAGTACTCATCTTCATCGATCTGCCCCAGCTTCAAGGTGCTCATGTATAGATCGTTTTCATCTGCTGCATACTTCTTTTTCAGCATTTGCCGGGTCGCTTCCAGACCAGCATTGAGGTTTTGAATGTTTGCGCTGACATATCCATCCACATAGATTTCCAGATCGGTCATGAACCGCCGGAAATTCTCATGCACGATCAGTTCGCACAGCAGCCGATGATTGAATTTTCCATTCCTTAATACGTCCACTGCGCCATCGCTCAGATGCAAGTCCGAAAGGACTGCATCTGGGCGTTTTTTGTTTTCCGTCACACCCAGCAGGTAGTCCGTGGTCACGCCATAGAACTCAGCCAGTGTTGTCACGGCGTAAATGCTGAGGTCGGTCACATCGTCGCTCTCATATTTCGACAGTGCCGATTTGGACAGACCCGTCTGCTCTGCCAGCATTTCCAGCTTCAGATTCCGCTCCACACGCAGGTCTTTGAGCCGTTCTCCCAGTGTCAGCTTGATGTTCATGGTCGCACCTCCGATGTTTTTTGCACAGTATACCACTTCCGGCGGTTCCTGTCCATAAGCGTGGAATTTTGCAGTTTCTGCACCTGTTTTCCGACATTATGGATATACGGCACAGCGGCCATCGTGGTGCTATCCTATAGACAGAAAGAAAACATATTAACTCCCCAGCAGCGAACATATTAAGGGCTTCCCGCGAAAGCCCTCTGAAATATCTTTCATAACAGAACCTTGAGAACAGAATGACCGTCCGAACTGCCCAGACCGCCAAGACCTCCCATCGGGGGAGCGAGCGCCCTGCATGGGGCCGACACAGAGTCCAAAAAGATTTCCTGTCGGGAGGCAGCAAGGGAGACCGGCTTTGAACGTGGCAGGGATCAAATTGATCCGTGCCAAAACCTTTGACCAAAGGAGAAATTTTGAGTTTATATCAAAAGATCAAGTCCGCCATCACCGTTCGGCAGGTGGGAGAGATGTACGGCATGGAGCCCGA
>ENA-ORQX01000551-ORQX01000551.1-human-gut-metagenome-genome-assembly--contig:-NODE-551-length-29451-cov-4.629167_pt1 | contig 29451 bp, 27 predicted proteins | sample MGYA00242170_ERZ509124 | MGnify/ENA primary metagenome ERZ509124 (study PRJEB26280, sample SAMEA2338647) | human gut metagenome | biome: human gut; feature: human-associated habitat; material: faeces... | reverse complement strand
AGCGGCCGCAGCGGCATCCGTGTTCGCGGTATTACTCCGGTATAATTTTCTTGTCATCTTAGTCAATCCTCTTAATATAAGAAATATATTAATTTGGCAAATAAAGGAGGAAAACATGACAATTAGTGTTGCTTGGATAAGGAAAATTAAAGATTGTGAAGAATTAATATTTGTTTCTGACAGCCGCTTAGGAGGTGGTGACCGCTGGGATGAATGTCCAAAGATTCTTACTTTGGAAAGAGGTGATTGTGCAATGAGCTTTGCTGGTGATACATGTTGGACATATCCTTTAATGCTACAAACAAGAAATGCTCTTAATCAATATAATAAGATTAAAAGCAGGGCTATGGATATAACAGATGTAAATGGTTTTATTTTGAATGTAATTAACTCAGTATTTAAAACTATAAATAGAGATGATTATCATGGTAATTTAGAAGAAACTGCAGATTTGATATTCGGGGGATATTCTTGGATTTATAAAACCTTTAAAATGTGGAATTATTTTTATTCTCCGTCACAAAGGATATTCATTAAAAATCCCGGTTTTAAAAATTATTTAGGATTAGGACGCCTGATTCTTATTGGTGATAACAATTTAAAAAAAGACTTTAAAGAACGATTACGCAAATTAGTTTTACAGAAATATGGTGTTGCGGATAATACTAGTACAGAACACCATTTTGATATGGAACCTTTTGAAGTCATTCGAGATATGTTAAAAGAGCAATGGGAAGCCCAACAAAAACGTAGCGAAAAGTATCGTACCATAGGTGGGGCTCCTCAAATGATTAAAGTGTATCAATATATGAATTCTCGTCCAGTTGGGATGTATTGGCCGGAAAAAAGTAACGATAATTTTAAAAATAGGACTTTATTAGGTCGACGGTTATTTGATTTTGAAGATACAGAATATTGGTTCATGGATCCCTATACTTTCTATACAAATGCGTGTCATAAAAATAAAATGTTAAATGAAAACAATGAAGAAATATAATAGACAATACTTTTATTAAGGCTTGCTGTCTTGCAGGCCTTTTTTAGTGGGCATTACATGAAAAAACTTGAAATAAAACCAAATTTTATTGACAAAGCGTTCTCGTATTTTGCACCGGTTCACGGATTGCGACGCTTGGAAGCCCGTACCCGGATGGCTATGGTAGGCGGATATACCGGAGCAAGGCTCGACCGGCGGCAAACAAAAGCTTGGCGGACAGCTGACGGCTCTGCGGACAATGTAACTTTGCCTGATCTGCCGATGTTGCGCGAACGATCGCGAGATTTGCTACGCAATGCTCCGCTGGCAACCGGTGCGGTCAATACGGTGGTCACCAATGTTGTCGGTACCGGACTTCGGGTACACAGCAATATTGACCGTGAGGTCTTGAAACCGTTTATGAAAACCGAAGAAGCCTTTGACAAATGGGAACGGGAAGCCGAAAGAATCTTCCGGCACTGGGCGGAAAGCACAAATTGCGATGCTACGCGCTATCAAACTTTTACGGAACTGCAAAACCTGATTATCCGCTCCTGTTTGGAAAGCGGCGATATTTTTGTTGTCCGCCGCTACATCAAACGGCCCAATGCTTTGCTGGGCTTGAGTCTGCAGTTGGTTGAAGCTGACCGGGTGGCAAATCCGAATTTTCAAATGGATACGTCAAAACTCAGCGGCGGCGTGGAACTAGACGATAACGGAGCGCCGGTTGCTTATTATATATATAAGCGTTTTCCCGGCGATTATACCGAAGGAAGCAACGAATATGTCCGGGTTCCGGCTTTCTCAAAAGACGGGGAACGGCAGGTGTACCATATTATGAACCGTATCCGTCCGGGATTGACCCGCGGTGTTCCTTACCTAGCACCGGTTATCGAAACACTCAAACAACTCGATAAATATTCGGAAGCCGAGATTATGTCTGCCGTGGTTTCGGCAATGTTTACCGTCTTTGTCAAGAGCGAATCTGAAGACGGGCTGGCTCCCTTTGGCGGGCAAACCGACAGCACGAATGACAATGATTATAAGCTTGGCGTAGGTGCCATTCTGGATTTGCAGCCAAACGAAAGTATTGAAATTGCCGATCCTAAGCGTCCGAATCAGGCGTTTGATCCATTTGTCCAAGCTGTTTTGCGTCAGATTGGCGTTGCGTTGGAATTGCCTTTTGAAATCCTAATCAAACACTTTACCGCCAGTTATTCCGCAGCACAGGCGGCATTGGTGGAAGCCTGGAAGTTCTTTTCTGCACGACGGCGATGGCTGGCAATCCAATTCTGCAAGCCGGTTTATGACATGGTTATCAGTGAAGCAGTAGCAAGGGGCATCTTAGATGCCCCTTGTTTTTTCTCGCATCCGCTTATTCGAGAAGCCTATCTCGGTGCAGATTGGGTTGGGCCGCCGCGCGGACAGATTGACCAGTATAAAGAAATCCGAGCTGCGGAAAAGAGAATCGAAATCGGCATAACAACGCTGGCTGAAGAAACAGCAGCCCTGACCGGCGGCGATTGGGAGCGGAAACATCCGCAAACAGCCAAAGAACATATGATGCGCAAATCATTAAAATAAGGAAAACCAATGAGAAGTTTATTATCACTCGGCAAATATTGGGCAATTGAGCCTGATACCTTTAATAATCTGGAAGCATTAGTTTCAAAGGATGCGCCGGTTTTGGAGAATACGCGAACCGTCCGAATCCAGAATGGCGTGGCAGTTATCCCGGTCAGCGGAGTTATTACCGGCAGGATGGACTTTTTGACCTATGTTCTCGGCGGCACGGCACTTGATATTCTGGCGAAAGATTTCCGAACCGCTTTGGAAAACAGCGATGTTCGGGCAATTATACTTGATTTTGACAGTCCCGGCGGAATTGCTGTCGGACCGGCAGAAATGGCTGATATGATTTTCAATGCGCGCGGAAACAAGCCAATCATCTCATATGTTGGCCGAAACTGCTGCTCGGCAGCTTATTGGCTAGCCTCGGCTGCAGATAAGATTGTCGTGCATCCGGCGGCTTTGCTCGGCAGCATTGGTGTGGTAACCGCCGTACCGGTACAGGAACAACCGGACGAAAGCGGCACTAAATGTTATGAAATCGTTTCTTCTAACGCCAAAGCCAAACGTCCGGATCCGCGCACGGAAGACGGAATCAAAACAATTAAGGCAGAGCTTGATGCTCTGGAAGCACAATTCATCGGCAGCGTTGCCAAATTTCGCAACATCTCGGAAGAAAAAATCCGAAATGATTTTGGCAAAGGCGCCGCCATGATAGGCCATGAAGCTCTCCAACGAAGCATGGCCGACGAGCTTGGCTCGTTTGAGAGCGTTCTTGCTTCTCTAACTGTAACCTTTAAAAATGAAAGAAACATAACTATGGATAAGAAAACAGACACTCCCGTTGCTCCGGAGATTACGGCTTCCTATATCCAGAGCCAATATCCCGAAGTTGCAAAAGCCATTGCAGATGAAGCCTATAATAAAGGCATGGCAGATGGCAACAAAACAGCTGAAGAATCCTATAATAAAGGTGTTTTAGCCGAACGTGAACGTATCCTGGCAATTGAAAAAATTGCCATGCCCGGCCATGAAGATTTGATTGAAAAAGCCAAAGCTGACGGTTCCGTGACGGCGGAAACCGTCGCAATGCAAATGGTAATGGCCGAAAAGAAACGAGGCATAAGTCATCTTGCCAGTTTACAAACTGCCGAAAAAGAACTTCCGCCGATCCCCGAAGCTCCGGCTCCAACTGCTTCGGAACAGATTGATTCCGAAGCCCCTCTGGAAGACCGAGCCAAAGCCGAATGGAATAAATCCGCTGATCTCCGCAGAGAATTTGCCAATGAGTTTGAAGACTATTTGGCCTATAAACAGGCGGAAGAAAACGGTTCGGTCAAAATTTACTCAACCCGTAAGTAAAGGAAAATCAATATGGCAAAATTAACCAATGATATTACCCGTACTTATGAATTGGGCGATACGAGCGAATATCCCATGCTCGGCGGAGAAATTATCTATGAAGGCGCTGCCGTAGGGATTAACAGCAGCGGATATGCCCATGCTTTGCAAACCGGCGATAAATTTGCCGGATTTGCCGAGGAACGGGTAGACAATACTTCCGGAACGGATGGGCAAAAGACAATTCGTACCAAATTTAAGGGAACGGTTGTCCTTCCGGCTCCCAGTGGTGTATCTCTGACAGATGTCGGCTCAAATTTGTTTGCCTCAGATGACAACACGTTTACGACAACATCTGCCAGTACACCGTATATCGGCAAAATCCGCCGCATATCCGATAACGAGATCATTGTAGATTTTCAGGCTTTTGCCGACGCTGTGCCGACAGCCTAAAGTCTATTTTTCCCCTTACATATTACAAAGGAATTAAAAAATGAGTGCATCCGCATTATCATCAAGGGCTATTATCGGCTCTTTTTACCGGAGATTGAAGCAAAACTCCGGTTTGAAATGGGTTGAAGCCATCAGTAACTATTTTCAGTCGGACCAGGATAGTGAAACCTATAACTGGCTTGGACAAGTTCCGGTTATGAGAGAATGGGCCGGTGGCCGACAGGCAAAAGGCTTTACGACCAATGGATTGACGATTGAAAACAAGCATTTTGAAGCAACGCTTGAAGTGCCGGTCAAAGATCTGCGTCGCGATAAAACCGGGCAAACCCGCATCCGTATCAATGAATTGGCTGACAGAACCAATTCCCACTGGGCACAACTGCTGTCAAAACTTATTGTCAGCGGTGAAAGCACTGTCTGCTATGACGGGCAATATTTCTTTGATACAGATCATGAAGAAGGGAAATCCGGACAACAGAGCAACAAAATCACCTATACAGCCGAAACCGGAGAAACATCTTTGAAAGAAGACCTTTTCCGCCGGGCTATGCTGAAAGGTGTTGAAAGCATCTTGTCTTATAAAGACGATCAGGGAGAACCTTTCAATGAAGACGCTTCCCGTTTTCTGATTATGGTGCCGACGGTGATGTGGCATGTTGCCAAATCTGCGATTGCCGTGCCTTTGGCCGTTGGCGGCGGAACCAACCCGATTAAAGTTCTTGACGAACTTGACATTACTCTGGTTCAAAACCCGCGCTTGACCGGCTGGGGAAAACAAATTTGTGGTTTTCCGCTGCGACTCTTCTGTTCAAGCCTTTATTCGCCAAGAAGAAAAGGACGTTGAAATCCAAGCCATTGCAGAAGGTTCGGAGCTTGAATTCAAAGAAGGCAAGCACTGGTATGGTGTTGATACCTGGCGCAACGTCGGTTATGGATACTGGCAGAATACCTGCCTCGTCTCCATTGAATTGGCAGGTGATTAATGGTGAAATATATTGTTACCGGTTCCAAAGTCGTCTTTGGAACCGGGCTTGTTTTAGGGCTTTCCGATGAACAAGCCAAAATCAGATCCTTACAGTTAAAAAAATCCGGCAAGAACTACCAAGTTCTGACCAATGTTGAATTTAAAAAAGGCGAAATCATCGATATCGTTACTAAAAATTTAACAAAAGCCACACTTGGACAGTTGGAACTGGCAGAACCTCAGGAAAAAGCTGCTCCGTCAAAGGAAAAGGCCGTTCCGGCAAAACCGGCGGCTCCAACAAAACCTGCTGCGGCAAAAACAGCACCGAAAAAGGCTGAAACCCAAAGCACCGGACAAACAGAAAAGCCTAAAGATGTTTGATTTTGATAAATTCATCAATCGCCCCTGTATTGGAGAAGGCCTTGTAGAGGGTATTTTCGGAAGAAAAGCCCTCTATATACCGGATAACAAGGAATTTCAGCCTTTTGACGTTTTGATTGACTTTCATAAAGGCTATCAGGAAGTCAAGCTTAAAACCGCCGAAGCTCCGGTTACTTCAACGGAAATCGCCGCTTTCATCAGGCTTTGCGAAATGCCGGAAAATTATCCCAAAATACTGCAGGGAGACCATTTGCAAATCGAAAATCAGACATTTGACATCATAAACGTGGAATATCACATTCCCGGAACTGAGAAAGTTGTCCTCCATGAACAATGCGCCTCATCCCCGCTGTATTATCCGTAAAGCCTTTGTCGAAAAATTGAAAGAATCCGATACTCTGGCCAAAGATCATGTTTACGATAGCCGGGTCAAACCGTTGTTCGATCAGCATTTGCCCGCGCTTCTGGTTTATACCAGAGACGAAAAGGTTTTGGAAAACCAGTATGACGGCGATGGGTTCTTTCCCTACAAACGGCAATTGGACATTGCCGTTGAGGGGATTCTGGCAAACAGCCCGGATCTGGATGAGCTGATTGACAAACTGGCTCTGGACATAGAATACGCATTGCTCGGCTTTGAAATTCCGGGCTTTTTGAATGCTGTAATCAAAATGATTTCGACGGAAACGGATGTCGTGATTGACGGGGCGCATTGCTACGGTGCAGTGCGAATCAACTATACCATCACCTATTACACAGCAACAAATAAGGAATAAACAATGAAACTGAGAATCTTGAGAGACGTTCACAACCATAAAAAAGGCGAAGTCAAAGATATCAAAGAAGCCGAGGCTAAAGCCTTGCTGACGCAGGGATATGCCGTGCGCGTAGTCAGTAAATTTGCCAAAAAGCAGACGTCTTCGGCTCCGATTAAGACCGACAAGAGTAAAATCAAGGGCTTAAATCGTGGACTTTGAAGATAAATACGAAATCGCGGATCTGCGGCGGAGATTGAGCAATTTGTTAAGAATTGGCACGATTTCCGCCGTTAATTATAAGGAAGCCGTGGCACGAGTTAAAATCGGAGATTTGGAGACGACTTGGCTGCCGTGGCTGCTCTGGGATGGCGATAACAAGGCTTGGCATGGCGTAGACCTCAATGAACAGGTTCTGGTTTTGTCTCCCTGCGGCGACCTTAACCAAGGGCTGATCCTGTCGAGTGTTTACAAAGAGCCGATTTCCGATGATGGCAATCTTCTGCTTTGGCGGTTTAAGGATGGCTCGATTATTTCCTTTAATCGCAGCAGTGGAGAGCTGAATGCACAGATTACCGGAAACGCCGCGATTGTTTCTCAAAAATCAATAACCGCTGAAGCAAAAGTTTCAGCGGTTATTAAATCTCCGAAAATCATTTTAGACGGCGATGTAGAAATCACCAAAAGCCTTACAATCGCTCAAAATCTGACGACTTCCGGCACTGTCAGCCTCAGCGGCGGCACGCCGGTTGCCCGTGTCGGCGATGCGGTTTCCGTCGATGCGAACACCCATCAAGGTACGATTTTGGCCGGTTCGGCAAAAGTAAAGGCGGGATAAATGCGCGGCATGAATGACAGAACGGGCAAGCACAATGATGGGTTTGAATATCTGAAGCAGAGAATCCGAGACATTCTCTCCACGCCGCTCGGCTCACGGGTTATGCGCCGCAACTATGGCTCTGAACTGTTTAAAAGAATTGATAACCCGACCAACGGCGAGCTGATTGCCAATATCTATTCCGACTGTGTTACGGCTCTTTATAATTTTGAACCGGAGTTTGAAATCGTAAGCGTTACCGTGGTTTCCATTGACCGCGGCAGAATCATTCTGGATCTGGAAGGACAATTTCTCTCCAATGGCGAAGTTGTCAAATTGGATAACATTGAAATCAAAGGAATCTAAAGAATAATGTCGAATTCTTCCGTCATTGACCTGTCTAAGCTGCCGACCCCGAAAGTCATTGAAGAATTAGACTATGAAGCCCTGTTTCAGGAATATTTAGACGATTTTACGGCCCGAGATGAGGAATATGACGGTTTGCTTGAAAGCGACCCGGCTATTATTATCCTTGAAGTCATGGCCTACCGTGAAATGTTGGTTCGTAAAAGAATCAATGAATCTGCCAAAGCGACCCTATTGGCTTTTGCAACAGGTTCCGATCTTGATCAGATTGTGGCGGAATATGGGGTTGAACGTCTGGAAGGTGAAAAAGATGACCGGTTGAGAATGCGCGGACAGATGGCTTTGGATGGTTTTTCGACTGCCGGGCCGATTGACGCTTACAAATTCTTTGCGCTTTCTGCTTCAGTAAAGGTCAAATCGGTCGACGTTCGCAGCGATGAACCGGGAAAAGTTATTGTGACTATTCTCTCGACAGAGGGCGACGGTACCGCAGTTCGCAGAGAAAGCGTATCAGAAACCAAAATCACGGTAACCGACGGGAAAGCGACGCTGTCCGGCAAAAGTATTGACCATCTGGTTGTCAAAGACGTTTCCGGCGGCCAGACATACAAAGAAAATTTTGACTATACCTTTGATAAAGCGAATTCGCTGCTTGCGGTTACGGTTGACTCCAAAATATCAAACAACACCGAACTGCTTGTTTCTTATGAGCGGGCAGACGTGCTGGAATTGGTGGAGCTGGCGCTCAACCATGAGGATGCCAGACCGTTGACCGACCATGTGAGTGTGGTTTCGGCGGAAATTATCAAATACAGCATTTCTGCACATATTACCGTTTACTCCGGCCCGTCATTCTCGGTGGTCGAGGACGCAGCCAACGACGCTATTAAGATATATACCAACGAACGCCACGCCATGGGCGAACTGGTAGCTATTTCCGGCGTTTATCAGGCTTTGCACGTCAACGGCGTCAAAAAAGTCCAGCTTGATCAGCCGTTACAGGATATTGAGACAACCAAATTGCAGGCGGCTTATTGCGAAAAAATCAGTTTAACGATGGAAATTTTCAATGAATAACGAATTCAAAAGCCTGTTACCGCCGAATGCTTCAAAATTACTGAGAGATTTAGAGAAAACCGGCAGCAGGCTTTCCTTTCTGGAAATTTTGAACCGTTATCTGCGAAATCCGGAAAAATGTCCGGAACATCTTCTGCCGTGGCTGGGTTGGGCTTTATCGGTTGACGTTTGGAATGAAACATGGGCCGAATCTATCCGGCGCAATGTAATTAAGGCCAGTATCAGCGTTCACCGCCACAAAGGAACGCTCGGCGCCCTCAAAAGAGCATTGGAAGCCTTTGAGTTTGACCATGTCACAATTGAAGAATGGTTTGATTATGGCGGCGATCCCTATACATTTCGCGTTTTTATCGAAGTGGTGACCGAGGGATTTGATATCAACGATCTGACGGAAGTTCAGGCTGTCATTAACCAAACCAAGAATGTCCGTTCCCATTTGGAGATGTTGCGGGCTTTTTTGTGTACGACTTCGGAAACTCCACGGTTGGGAAGCGCTTTCTCTACCGGCGAAATAACAACAATTTACAGTCTTGAGGTTTTTGAGATATGACAGATGCTGCTGCAGCAAAAGAGTTTTATTCCATTGTAACGCAAAAAGGGCTTGAAAAGCTGGCTAAGACCAAAGTAACCGGTAAAAATGTCAATCTGACCCATATGGCTGTCGGCGATGGAAATGGCAACTATTATACCTTGGATAAAAGCCAGACAGAACTGGTGCGGGAACTGCATCGTTGCGAACTCACTCTGGTACAAGTAGACAGCAAATATCCTAACCAAATTATTATTGAAGCTGCTATTGCCGCCGAAATTGGCGGCTTTTTTATTCGGGAAATCGGAATTTTTGATGAAGACAGCGACTTGTTTGCTGTCGGTAAATATCCGGTAACCTATAAGCCGCAGAGTGAAAGCGGCTCCTCCAAAGACCTGTATATCCGCATGGTGCTTGGGTTTTCGGAAGCCCCAAATATTGACATCTATATCAATCCCCATAATTCGGTAGTCAGCTCGGACAAATTTGAAGCCCTACAGCTCAAACTGGACGATTATGCCCTGAAAGATTTCAGTAACGCGGCAGAACACCAGAAACTTCCCGGATTGCAAGGCGGAAACTCTACAGAACGGTATCATCTTACCAAACATGAGCAGTCAACGGTTTCCTCTCTGGATGTACTCATTGCCGCCGATAATAAAGACAAAACCGTTATTCTGAACGAAAAAGGCGATGGTTTTACGGTTACGCCATCCAAAGAAATCTTCCAGAATATCTTTGTCGTAACCGGAAATACGGTCGAAGTATCTGAAAAATACTCAATTTATAAGAAGACTGTCAGTGCAAATACCGCTTTGGACTTTAATGTTACCAAGGCAAACATCTACCAGAAAGTCATTACTTTTGAGCTTTTTATTGAGATGCCAAAAAAATTTAGTATTTCGTTTGTTCAAGCAGCAAAGATACATTGGCTAAACGATGATGTGGCAGAGTTTGACGAAGCCGGAAATTATCTGCTGGCTTTCCGTTCCTTTGATAATGGTGCTTCTTGGGTTGGCAGCTTACAGGGAATGTGGACATGACGATAAGAACAAAAATTACGCCTTTGGGAGCCGGAAATACAGTATATCCTAAAGATTTTGTCGTCTTTGAAAGTTCTACACCCGGAACATACACATTCGAAATCAAAAAAGCTCAGTTTGAAGTTACCGGTTCCGGAGCTGGTGGCGGCGGTGGCGGCTCTGCAGGAAAACATGCCTGGTATGGTCAGGTTGGTGGTTCCGCTGCAGCATTTAAAGGAATTGTGCAATTAGAAAAAGGCGTTCTGAAAATAACTGTCGGTACTCCCGGTAACGGAGGAAATGGTTCCGGACGAAATGCCAGTCCCGGGTCAAATGGTACCGCTACGACAATTGTATTAAATAATGTTACTCTACTAACTCTCGGTGGTGGAAATGGTGGTGGAGGTACAGGAGATGGAGCTTATGCCAATAATGGAGCTGGAGGAACAATTACCGTTTCCTCCAAATTAAAGATTATTTCCACGAAAGTTAAAACAAACGGAAAGGCTCAATCTACAGTTTCTATTTTAGGAAACGGGTTTGGAGCCGGTGGAAATATCCGCGGTGGTACCAGTGGTTTACCCGGAACTGCCGGATATATTAAAGTTCAATTTATCAAATAATTGATGGAGGCTGAAATTTCAGCCTTCTTTTTTTATGAAAAGGAAATAAATATGGCAGATCAGTATTTACACGGTGTTGAAGTTATCGAAATTGATGATGGCACGCGGGCTATTAAAACCGTTAAATCCTCCGTCATCGGACTTGTCGGCACAGCACCGCAGGGGCCGGTCAATACACCGATCCTTATTAACGGTTCTCCTACCGAAGCCGTTAAATACTTCGGAAACCATGTTGACGGCTTCACTATTCCCCGCGCATTGGATCAGATTTTTGACCAGACCGGAGCGATGGTTGTTGTCATCAATGTTGCCGATAAAACAAATTCTGAACAGAAATCCGATATCAAGCAGGACAATGTAAAATTTGATGACTACGGAGAAATTACCCTTGATCATAAGATTGTATCGGATGTCGTTGTCAAAAAAGCCGATGAAAGCGTTACTTATACAGAAACTACTGATTATACATTAGATGCTTTTAACGGAATTCTTACCAAAACCGGAGAATCGACTATTCCGGAAAAAGAAGCTCTGATGGTAAGTTACAAATATCTGGATACCTCTAAAATCAAATCCAGCGATGTTGTGGGCGGAGCCAATGCCGACGGAACTTACCGCGGTGTCAATTGCCTCTTGGCTGCCCAGACCGAAGTCAGCGTTCAGCCCAGAATCCTGATTGCACCCGGATTTACGCATGATCAGCCGGATGATGACGGCGAGACATTGGCAAATCCCGTTGTCTCCGAGCTTTTGGGAATTGCCGAACGGCTGAAAGCCGTAATTATCGCCGATTGTCCGGACGGTAGTGAGCAGGATGCAATCAAATATCAAAAATGTTTTGGCTCTGCCCGTGTTTACAGCGTTTATCCGTGGGTTAAAATCCAGGACGAAAACGATCAGATTGTCAGTTTTCCATCTTCTGCCGCGGTTGCCGGACTATTGGCGAAATCCGACAATGAGCGCGGTTTCTGGTGGTCTCCTTCTAACACGACCATCAACGGCATTATTGGCATATCGAAACCAATTGACTTTGCTTTAGGCGATACAAGCTGCAAGGCTAATTTCTTAAACGAAAACAAAGTCGCGACAATTATTCAAGAGGATGGCTTCCGTCTCTGGGGCAACCGGACGGCATCTGCCGATGAAAAATGGGCTTTTCTTTCCGTCCGACGGACTGCCGATATGATAAATGACAGCTTGCAGAAAGAGCATTTGTGGGCTGTTGACCGCAATATTACCAAAACCTATGTCGAAGACGTCTGCGAAGGTGTCAACAATTATCTCCGGTATCTTAAAAATATCGGGGCAATTATTGACGGCAAGTGTTGGGCGGACTCAAGCATCAACACGCCGGATCAAGTTGAACAAGGCAAAGTTACCTTTGATTTTGACTTTACCCCGCCGTATCCGGCAGAGCACATAACTTTCCGCTCCCGGATGGTTAACGACTACCTGGAAGAAATCTTCAAATAACGGAGAAAATCATGACAGCAAAAGTCTTAAAAAACTTTTCGCTTTTCGTGGATGGCCGCGGCTATGCCGGAAAAGCGGAAGAAGTCACGCCGCCGAAACTTACGATCAAAACCGAAGAATTCCGCGGCGGCGGGATGGATGCCCCGATCGATATCGACTTGGGTATGGAGAAAATGGAATGTCAGTTTACACTGGTCGATTTTGACGCGGAACTGATGAAACTCTTCGGTTTGGTTGACGGAAACGCAGTGCAGGTCACTCTCCGCAGCGCTTTGTGTGATGACAATTCGGTCACACCGATGGTTATCAGCCTGCGCGGAATGTACAAGGAACTTGACTTCGGCAAATTCAAAGCCGGAGACAAAGGCACCTTAAGCGCCTCCGTTTCCTGCCGCTACTACAAACTAAACATCAACAACAGCGATGTTATTGAAATCGACGTCGATAACATGATCCGTAAAATCAACGGTACCGACGTTATGTCTGAAATCAGAGATGCATTGGGAATTTAATCATGGAAAATACAACAAAATTAGAACTTCTGTTTCCGGTTACCGTAAACGGAACCGCTTATCAAACCTTAAATATTCGCCGTTCAAAAGTCAAAGACCGTTTGGCGGTTTCAAAACTTAACCTGAGCGATGAAGAACGCGAAATCAGACTCTTATCAAATCTTTGCGAAGTAGCACCTGAAGTTCTGCAAGAGCTGGATGAGAAAGACTATCAGGCTCTGCAGCGGGCTTATTTGGATTTTTTCAAATAAAGGGCGACCTCCAAGAAGCCGTAATAACCCTCTCACACATTACCCACTGGTCTTTGTCCGAGATTTTGGACTTGGACGAGGAAGATTTTGTCGGCTGGTATGAAAAAGCCGTTAAATTTTATGAAAGTATAAATAATGGCTGATACCAGAGCCGCAGTATCAATCTCAATCGGAGCCAAACTTGGCAGTACATTCAAAAATTCTTTTACAACTGCCGACAAGCAGCTCTCCAAGCTCGGAGCAACGATTAAGAGCGTAGAGGGAAAAGCAGCGCAAATTGAGGCCTACAAACAACAATCCCGTGCTTTGAACCAAGTCGGACAGGCTTATAAAGAGGCACGGGAACGGCTGAACCGCCTCAAACAGGAGATGAATACAGTCGGAGCTCCGACTAAAAGCCTGTCTCAGGATATTAAAAAGGCTGAAAGAAACTTTGACAAGGTCAAAACAACCTTCCAAACGGTAGGACGTCAGACGCGCGAAATGGGAAGCGCGTTACGACAGGCCGGTATTGATACCCGTAATTTATCTGCGGAAACATCCTCGTTAAATCGATCCCTCAATACGCTTAGAAGACAGCAACAGCAAATTCAAAATATTGAAAATGCCAAGGCTGCCAATAAAACCAAGCGTGCCGATTTGCGCGGACAGATGTTCGATGCTGTGGCTTTAGGCTCTACTATGTATGGGGCTTTGAAACCGGCGGTTGATTTTGAATATGCTATGGCTAAAGTCGGCGCAATTACCAATGAAGCTGCCGACAGTGAGGGATTCAAAAAATTATCCGATAAAGCCAGAGAACTTGGCCGGACAACACAGTATACCTCGGCTCAGGCTGCGGAAGCCATGCAGTTTTTAGGTATGGCCGGTTTCAATACAGAGCAGATTCTAAAAGCATCTCCGGCAGCCCTTAACTTGGCTATTGCAGGAAATATGGATCTGGGTCGAACCGCAGATATTGCCTCCAACATTTTGACTGGATTTAATCTTAAAGCTGAAGAAACAACCAGAGTAGCTGATGTTTTAGCCCAAACTTCACGAACGACAAACGTGAATGTTGAAATGCTGGGTGAAACCATGAAATATGCTGCTCCGGCAGCGGCAGCCGTGGGCGGTACACTGGAAGAAACTGCAGCTCTGGCCGGTGTGCTCGGCGATGCCGGTATTCAGGCGACAATGTCCGGCACTATGCTCCGCGCAGCCTATCTGCGATTGGCGGCTCCGGTCGGCAAAGGGGCAAAAGCCTTAGAAAAAATGAGGAATGAACTCCATTTGACGGCAGAGGAAATGCCCGATGTTGCTAAACAAGCGGCTTTCACTCAAGCTCATTTGAAACAAATGGGTGTTAAAATCTTTGATGATAAGGGCAATATGCGCTCTATGATTGATATCTTCAAAGATATGGGAGCTGTTCTCAAAGATGCAAGCGATCAGGAAAAACTGTCAACGGTAAAAGCGGTATTCGGAGACAGAGCCTCCGCCGGCGCATTGGCTATTTTTAACCATATTCAGACCGGACGATTGGATGAAGTCCTGACTAAGGTTAAGAATGCCGATGGTGCGGCCCAGCAAATGGCAGAACGGATGCAAAATACAACAATCGGCGCATATAAAGAATTTTTGTCTGCCGCTGAAAGCATTGCCATTTCATTTGGTTCAGTTCTTTTACCGCAGTTGGCTGAAATTATGCGATACGGTGCAGGCTGGGCAAATCAGCTTAGTACCCTGGCCGAACAACATCCTCAATTAAGCAAAGCTATTGGTTATACCGTTATTGGCTTAATCAGTCTTAAAATTTCTGCAATTGCGGTTGGATACGCCTTTACATTTGTTCGAGGAGCTTGGCTTTCTGCAGCAAGCGTCGTTCTTAAACTCAAAACATTTTTGGGATTTTTATGGACTCAAATGCTGAAAAACAAGGCCATTGCTCTGGCAAGCGGGTTCAAACAATTTGGAATGACACTCTGGACACTAGTTAAGGGCGCTATTCCGGCAGCAGTTACAGGTGTTAAACTTCTAGGGCGGGCTTTACTTTTAAATCCGATTGGTTTGGCGATTACAGCAATAGCTGTCGGAGCTTTTCTTATTATTAAATATTGGGAGCCGATTAAGGCATTTTTTGTAAATCTCTGGGATGGAATTTCTGCAGGAGCGCAGAAAGTCTGGGAAAAAATCAAAAAAGTTACCGAACCGATTGCCAAACTGAAACAGGCCGTCGGAAGCGTATGGTACAAACTGTTTGGCAGTGATGATAACCCAAAGGCCGGCCCTGCGATAGCACAGCAGCCTGAAGTCGGTCAGGCTGTAGCCGCAGATATCGGTAAAAATGTTGATCCTCTAAACAGCAAGGTTAAAACGGCAATTGCCAACGACAATTCAGCCCGGACGACAGTTCACAACAATATCACGGTCAATGCGGCTAAAGGTATGGACGAAGCAGCATTGGCCAGAGAAGTCGGCCGCGTGATGGATGAACGAGAACGTCAGATAGCAAGCAGAAAAAGGGCACTAAACTATGGTTAATGTAGATTTAAGCGTCGTCGGGGCAATTCTGAATGAAACCGGACGTCTGAAAACCTCTATACCGATTGACAATATGATGTTGCTCGGGGCTTACCGGTTTTGCCTTAAAAATGCTTCATATCAGGCTTTGAAACGGCAAAATGAATACAAATGGGCGGAATTGGAGCGTATCAACACCAATCCGTCCTTACAATTTACCGGATTTGGCAGCGAGACGATCAGCTTGGACGGGATCATTTATCCGCAGCTTTTCGGCGGGCTCAGACAGCTCAATCTGATGCGGACATCGGCGATGCAGGGTAAACCGCTGATGCTAATTTCCGGATACGGCTTTGCTTTTGGGCAATGGTGTATCACTTCTGTACAGGAGAATCAGACGATTTTTTTCAAAGACGGTACGCCGCGGCGGATTGACTTTACTATAAATCTAAAAAAGTACGGCGATGACAAGAAGCGCGGCATTATGGGAATTGTGCAAAAGGTCGGAAAATACTTATGATTATTTACAATACCAAAGACGGCGACGTTTTGGATGATATCTGCTACCGCTTTTACGGACATCTAGACGGCACGGTTGAAAAGGTGCTGGAAGCCAACGATTTTCTGGGTTTTCAGCCGCCCGTACTGCCAGCCGGACTGAAAATCCAACTGCCGGAAATTAACGACAAAAAATCAACCCAAACTGTCAGGTTATGGTAATGCAACCGGTTTTTAAAATTCTTGCTAACAATGATAATGTCACAGAACAGATTAAAGAACGGTTAATCCGTCTTTCAATCACAGACGAAATCGGCTTCGTTTCAGATACGGTAACTATTACCATAGACAATCATGATGATCAGGTGGAAGTTCCGGCACGAGGAGTCGAATTAGAGATATACCTCGGCTATGACGTAGATGCGCTGGTTAAAATGGGCAAATTTATGGTCGATGAAGTTGAGCTTTCGGGGCCTCCTAACCAAATCAGCATTACGGCTCGTTCATCCGATACCTTTGAAAAAAGCAATCTTGGAAGTATCGTCAGCCCCAAAAGCCGATCATGGCATGACATAACATTCCCCGATATGGTGACTGCCATAGCCAAAGAAAACAAACTGTCCCCTCTGGTCTCGCCAAGACTTGAGGGGATTATTGTTGACCATATTGACCAGACAGAGGAAAGCGACCTTGCATTTCTCAATCGTGTTGCACAAACGGTTGATTCTTATGTAAAACCCGCTGACGGCAAGCTGATTGTAGCCCCGATCGGCACGGCTATCTCTCTTAAAAAAGAAGAAAAGCCGATGCCGACAACGGAATTAGACGTTACAGACATCAACAGCTGGCGGATAAGAATCGCCGAGCGCAACAAAATCAACAGCGTCGAAGTTAAGTATCATGACAAGAAGAAAGGGATTCTTGACACGGTTCGCACCGGAAAAGGCAAGCCTTGCTTTTGTGTTCCGCATACCTATGCTTCGGCGACAACTGCGATGAGGATTGCCAAATCTAAACTGGCAGCTCTTATTCGCGGCATTTATGAGCTTGAGCTGACAGTTGCCGGAAATACGGCAATCTGTGCCGAAAGCATCATAAAAATCTCCAACCTGACCCAAGCAGCCAACGGCGAATGGATCATCAAATCGGCTACCCACGAGCTCTCCGGTTCGGGATACGTCACTCAAATCAACGCAATTATAAAGGATTAAACATGGATATCACCAATCTGGATGCCAATGTCTGGCAGTATTTCTTTGCCTTCATGGAACATAATAAAATCTTTACGCTTATCTTGGTTTTTACGGCCGCTGTTTTCTGGCTGCTTATTAAAAAAATCGTGAAAATACCCTGTAATATTTTCACCGGAAAAATTGACAGCACCAAAATGATGCTCTCAGAGTGGGAAAAGGATATTCTTATTTTTTCCGGAAATAAATACCATTTTGCCGATGATTATGCCAAAAACATCCTGTTCAACCGGTTGGCTGAGAAAATTCTGCGCAGCTATTACCTTTGGAAAAAACAGGAATTGGATGACATTAAGCAGAAAAAGCTGTCTGTTGCGACAGCGGCTTCGTCCGAATATCAGACCTCCAAACTGGATGCCACCCGTCAAAAATGGCAGGCAGAATTTACAGCCTGGTGTAAATTTCAGGGAATCGCAAAGGATAAAATCAAACATATTATTCGGGCTTACAACAAGGTTTCTGCCGGCGACATTAAGGCTTTAACCTTTATGCTGACACGGTTCAACGGCAACTACAATTACCTCAACCTCTGTATTTATGCGGTTTTGAACGCTATTGAGTTTGACTTGGAACAGGCTTCTACCTCATTTAACGGGGATCTGGCCGGCATCAAAATTGACGGATATACGATTAAGGGAGGTCATCATGGCACTGAGAAAAATTGATAAAATCATTGTTCATTGTGCAGATACCCCGGATGGCAAAGACTTCACCATTAAAGATATTGACCGCTGGCATAAGGAACGCGGCTGGCAATGCTGCGGATACCATCATGTCATCAGATTGGACGGCACGGTTGAAAACGGACGTCCTCTGGCTCAGATCGGCGCTCATTGCAAGGGGTACAATGAAACAAGCATTGGCATTTGTCTGATTGGCCGTCGGGAATTCACACCGGCCCAGCTGGTCTCGCTGAGGAACCTTATCGGCTCCTATCGGAAACTCTTCCCCGGTTCAGAAGTATTCGGACATTATGAATTATGCCGGTATAAATCTTGCCCCAACTTTAATGTAAAGGATTGGTACTATGGTGGAATTTTTAAACAAATTTAAGGCCTGGATTATTGCCGGGATTGGCATCTTGCTTTACTGGCTGGGGCGAAAAGATGAAAAAATCAAACAAATCGACACTAAACAGAAAGGACAACTCAATGCGATACATCAAGCGAATATGGCTCGCAATACTCGTTTTGAGTCTGAGCGGATTAAACGGCTGCACGACAAATATCGCCGACCTTGAATTCTGCCAGATCTATGAACCGATTTTTGCCGATTATGACCATGACACACAGGAAACCATAGATCAGATTGACCGCAACAATCTGGTTTATGATGACCTCTGTACCTGAAAAAGCCCCCTGCTCTACGGAGTAGGGGGCTTTTTTGTCGTTTAAATACCTCCTTTAGATTGCTTTTCGGGTCAAATCCTGACTGGCAGCCAGAGAGTACATATCGCTGACATCCTGTGTCGGGTTGGACAGAGTATCTGTCGAAGCCGAATTGCTGATGCTGAAGCTGTTCATCGCCTGTATCAGCTGATCAGCATTGCTGATATCCAGCGTGCTGCCGTCATGGAACTCTATGGTTTCAACTTTGGAACTGTCATAACGGAAGTGGTCATTTATCTGAATGCCCTTAATTTCATCACCGTTGATGGAGATTTTCAGATTGTTGCCAATTTTCTCAAATGACAGATCACTCTGGCTAATACCTTCCCCAAAGACAATCTTATCATTGCCTCCGGCTTCAGTGATAGTATCGAAGCCATCACCAAGATTGTAAATATAGGTATCATCGCCATTACCGCCGTTTAGATAATCATTTCCAATGCCACCAATCAACGTATCATTACCTTCACCGGCGTTGATGGTATCATGACCGCCGTTTCCGTAAATGACATCATTATAGGATGTTCCGTTGACAGTTTCATTAGCGTTAGTTTGTTGCAGCGTTAACCCCTGAGTTGAGAGATTAAAGATTGCCCCATCAGCAAACTGGAGTGTTTCAACCTGATAATTTGTCCCTCTATAAAAATCATCTATCAAAATGCTTTGGCTTACATCATCATTGATAGTGATTCTTAAGTCATTGCCTTCTTGGGTAAATTTCAAATCATCCAAGGCAATTCCAGTTCCGAATTTAATTTTATCGTTACCTCGGGTCTCGCTAATCGTATCGATACCATCTCCTAAATTATAGATGTAGGTATCACGTCCATAGCCTCCGTTTAGAGTATCATTGCCTTTACCTCCCGTAATAACATCATCATCGTCTCCGGCATTGATGGTGTCATTGCCGAAACCACCGATAATCGTATCATCATAATCAGTTCCGTTTATGGTCATATTATCGGTTCTATCTGACTGATCTAATGTCAATCCAGTTTCGGAGAGATAAAATACCGAATTGTCAGCAAAATGAATTTCTCCTATTTTATAAGAATCATTATAGAAGAAGTTATTAATCATAATTCCCTGATTTTTATCTCCATTCAGGTAAATTAACAAATTATTGCCCATTTGGGTGAAAGTAAGATTATTTTGAGTAATTCCTTCGCCAAAGATAATCTTATTGCTGCCGGCATCATCTGTAATTGTATCTAAACCGTCACCGAGGTTATAAACGTAGGTATCATTATCTCCGCCACCATTTAAGGTGTCGTTTCCTGTACCTCCAATCAGAATATCATTACCATAGTTTCCGTTAATGGTGTCATTTCCTCCATTGCCATAAATGGTTTCGTTACTGTCAGTTCCGTTGATGGTTTCGCTATGTTCACCCTGTACTAAAGTTATATCCAGCTGCGTCAGTAATTTGGTTGTTCCATCTGAAAATTGCAATTCTTCTATCTGATTAGAACTTCCATTATAGTAGTTGACAATTTCAAAACCTTGTTTCGGATCGTCGTTAATTGTAATTATCAAAGAGTTATTATATTGTCTGAAAGATAGATTCTCCAAAGAAATACCTGTTCCGAAAATAACCTTATCATAGCCTAATGAATCGTTAATAGTATCAAAGCCATCCCCGAGATTATAAAGATATGTGTCATCTCCATCACCGCCGTTTAACGTATCATTACCTTTGTTTCCATAAATAATGTCATTTCCAAGGCCTGCGTTAATGGTATCATTTCCTTCTCCGGCATTAATGCTATCGCTTCCATCACCGGCATTGATAGTTACAGAATACGTATTCTGAGCATTGATAATATCGTCAGATGGCGTTCCGGTAATAGTATCACCCACAGAAACGTGCTGATCAAACGTCAGACCTGAGGACACCAAATTAAATATGCTTCCATCTGCAAACTTTATATCATTCAGCATATAACTGCTTCCATAAAAGAAATTGACCAATACAATTCCTTGCGTTTCATCATTATTAACAATAATTCTAAGATTATTGCCTTCACAACGGAACGAGAGGTTTTCAAGAGTTATACCCTCGCCAAATTGTAACTTGTCTATATTAGAAGCAGTTATTGTATCAAGGTCATCACCTAAATTCCAGATAAAGGTATCTGCATCGCCATCCCCATTGATGGTATCATTTCCTTTGCCACCAATGATGATATCCGTTCCATTGCCGCCGGAGATCGTGTCATTACCATCTTTACCATAGATAATGTCATTGCCGTTTCCGCCTGAAATATCATCATTACCTTTACCTCCGTAGATAGTATCAGCATAATCCGTCCCTAAGATTCTTTCTGATCTATCATCATGATGAATAACTAAACCGGAATTCTGAATTGGGAAGATCGAACCATCAGCAAAGATGATGTTTTCAGGCCTATAATCATTACCGTAGTAGTAGTTATTACAAATAATGCCTTGAGTCATATCTCCTTTGACAACTATTCTCAAATTGTTTCCTTCTGCGTAGAAGGTTAAGTCTTCAAAAGTAATACCTTCTCCAAACTTGAGATGATCAATGTCCGAGAAAGTAACGGTATCCAGATCATCTCCTAAATTCCAAACGATAGTATCTTCACCAACACCTCCATTTATAGTGTCATTACCTTTGCCACCATATATAATATCAACTCCTCCTTCTCCATTAATTGTATCGTTGCCGGAACCACCATATATAATCTCATCATTGGTAGTCCCACTAATAGAATCATTATTATCAGTTCCGTGCAGCGTAATGGTTCCTTTGGACAAGTTCATGGTTGAACCATCGGCAAACTCAAGCTGTTCGATTTTATAGTTATCATCGTAGAAGTGCCGAAAGATGCGAATACCATCATTATCACGACCTTTTATACTAATGAATAAGTCGCTTCCATCTTTCTGGAAAATCAAATCCGATTGTGAAATTCCTTCGCCAAAGATGATTTTATCGCGCCCATAAGGATCAGAAATGACATCATAACCATCTCCAAGGTTATAATAATATGTATCCTTATCATAACCGCCATTTAAGGTATCATTACCTTTGCCTCCTGTAATGTCATTATAACCATCTCCGGCATTGATTGTGTCGTTACCATTGCCTCCGGTTAATATATCATCGTCGGCAGAGCCTTCAATTACCTGATCGGGCAAAGAAACCAAATTTCCAATAAGATCAGCAACGGAAACCTCTGAACCGTCTGCAAATTCAATTGTGCCGATCTTATATCCATCATTGTTGTAATAATTTTCAATAATCAAACCTTGAGATGGATCGTTATTGACAATAATCCGCAGGTTATTGCCAACCTGAGCAAACGACAGTTCTGCCTGTGTAATATCAGCACCAAATTTAATTTTATTGGTTCCTTGATAATCGGATATGGTATCAATACCGTCATTAAGGTTCCAAACATAGGTATCGTCGCCAGAACCTCCTTCCAGACGGTCATGTCCAGTTCCGCCCGAAAGGATGTCATTGCCGTTTCCACCATACAATGTGTCATTGCCGCCGTTACCATAAATGATGTCATCATAATTAGTGCCGGTAATAGTCTCTGAACCATTATGTTGCTGCAAAGTCAGTCCCATCTCTGAGAGTTGTTTTGTAGAGCCATCGGCAAATTCTAAGGTTTCAATGTTGTAACTGCCATTAGTGATCATGTTATAAATCATGATTCCTTGTTTTTCATCACCATTGATAAACATATAGAGGTTGCCGCCATCAACACGGAAGGTCAAGTCGTCAAATTCAATACCTGCACCGAATTTAATCTTATCGGAGCCAGAAGCGTCATAAATAGTATCGAATCCGTCTCCTAGGCTATAGATATAGGTATCGTCGCCATTACCTCCATCTAGAGCATCATTACCTAAACCACCCTCAATGGTATCATTTCCGTTATGGCCGCGGATAGTATCGTTACCAGTACCACCGTAAACAGTATCATTGCCGTCGTTGGCTTCTATGATGTCATCTCCTCCATTACCATAGATGATGTCATCATAATTAGTACCGTTAACTGTCTCAGCTCCATTATGTTGATTAAAGGTTAAACCTTTTGTAAGATCAAATGTGGAACCATCGGCAAACTCCAAGGTTTCAACCATGTGGTTAGAATCATAAAATTGATTATATAACTGTATTCCTTGGGTCTTATCGTTGTTAATATAGACATTTAGATGATTGCCAGAACGTTCAAATGTTAAATTTTCCAAAGAAATTCCTTCGCCCAAAATAACTTTGTCTGTACCAGCGGATTCACTTATCGTATCAAAACCATCTCCCAAATTGTAAATATAGGTATCATCACCGGCACCTCCATTTATTTGATCATTGCCTTTACCACCAATGAGGATATCATTGCCATTTTCCCCATTAAGGGTGTCGTTTCCCGTTCCTCCATATAATGTATCATCACCATTTCCAGTGCTTATAGTATCATTACCGCCATTGCCGTAGATGATATCATTATAATTGGTACCGGTTACATTATCATCACTATCAGACAAGGTGTAAGTAAAGCCTATCTCTGTAAGATTTTTAGTGGTACCATCAACAAACTCCAGATATTCAATACGACGGTAATCATCGTAGAACTGGTTATAAAGCTGAACGCCCTGATTCCTGTCACCCTTTACATAAATATTCAGATGGTTCCCAGAACGCTCAAAAGTCAGGTCATCAAAAGAAATACCTTCTCCGAATTTGACTTTATCGGCCCGGCTTTCGGTGGTGCTGTTCTGATAATCGGAAAACGTATCGAACCCGTCACCTAAATTCCAGATATAAGTATCATTACCGGCGCCGCCTTCGATATGGTCATTACCTGTACCACCGGCAAGGACATCATCTCCATCGTTGCCGTAGATGGTGTCATTACCGCCATTGCCGTAAATGGTATCGTCATAATTGGTACCGGAGACATTATCATGAGCATCCGTTTGCTGGAATGTAAAAGCCATCTCAGTGAGATTTTTGGTTGTACCATCAGCGAACTCCAGATATTCAACACGACGGTTGTCATCATAAAAGTGTTCTTTGATAATTATTCCCTGCGTACAATCATTAAACAAGGTAATGACTAAATTGCTATTCTCACGACGGAAAGTAAGATCTTTGAAGCTAATACCCTCACCGAACTTAATTTTATCGGCACGACTTTCTGTTGTGCTGCTTTGGTAATCCCAAATGGTGTCTAAACCGTCACCGACATTATATATATAAGTATCGTCTCCAGCTCCGCCTTCCAAGTAGTCGCTTCCTGTACCACCGATTAAAGTATCATTTCCATCTTCACCATAGAGGGAATCGAATCCGGCACCGCCATAAATCACATCATCTCCTTGGCCAGAGTGAACTGTATCTGCACCACCATTAGCATAAATTGTATCATTATATATGGTAGCTGTGACTGTTTCGCTAGTGTTTTTCTGGGTTAGGGTTAATGGTGAAGTTGGCAGCGGGAAAGATGTTCCATCATTAAAAAGAATTTGCTTTGATTTATAATTGTCATTATTAAAGAAACTTTTACAAATGATGCCTTGAGTATCATCGCCATTTACATAGATACGCAGATCACCATTGTCATTACGGAATGAGAGATTGTCAAATGTAATACCCGGGCCAAATTTTATAATGTCTTCACTGGAAACCTGAGCTATAGTATCTAAACCATCTCCCAGATTCCAAATATAAGTATCGGCACCATTCCCGCCATCTATCGTGTCATCACCTTTTCCTCCGGAAATTACATCATTTCCGGAATTTCCGTAGATATTATCATTGCCGTCACCACCGAAAATCGTATCATTGCCTTGTCCGCCGTTGACTCTGTCGTCTCCGCCATTAGCATATACAGTATCGCCGTTTCCGGTAAGGTTAATAGTTTCATCTGTATTTAGCTGATGTAATGTCAGCGGAATTTCAGATAAATGGACAATTGAACCGTCTTGAAAATACAAATCTTCAATTTTATAATCCAAGCTAGAGAAAAAGCCATTGATTAACATTCCCTGATTTTCATTGTTTTTGACAGTAATTCTTAAATTTCCCCCTTCTTGGCGGAACTTAAGATCGCTATATGTAATGCCGTCACCAAAGGAGATCTTATCGTGGTTGCCGGTATCGGAAATCGTATCCATTCCGTCACCCCAATTCCAAAGATAAGTATCGTCTCCGGAACCACCGTTTAATGTGTCGTTTCCTGTTCCGCCAAGCAAACGATCATTGCCGTTTCCGGCATTAATTGTGTCGTTTCCTCCGTTTCCTATAAGGATGTCGTTGTAATTTGTGCCGTTGATTGTATTATTTTCATTGTTTCCCTCCAGGGTTTCTCCGCCATTCGCATCGGGAATGCTGTTCCAATGATCACGAACATATTCATAATCCCAAGTTGTTCCATCAGCAAAAACAATAGAATTAACAGTTGCGCTGGATGTTCCCTGTTGGTCAAAATAACTGTATACCCGGATAGAATCATTCGGACGAGTAGTACCATTTTCATCAGGATCATATGAAACTGTGATGATAAGGTCGTACCCTTGACGTCCCAAAGTTGTTTTTGAGGCTAAAATACCTTCGCCAAATTGGATAATGTCGGGTTCGCTGGCGGAAGCGTTATCATCTGAATTATCAATAGCATCATTACCAAACCCGGGATTAAAGATATAAGTATCAGCTCCATTCCCGCCAATCAGATAATCATTACCTTCGCCCCCGATCAGGATGTCATCTCCATCTTCGCCGAAAATATTATCATTACCTGTGCCACCGTCTAAAGTATCATTACCAGCACCGCCATAAATGGAATCGTTACCAGCTAATCCGTTAATTTCATCGACCCCAGAAGTTCCGGTTAAGTCATCATTCAAGTCGGTTCCATAGGTATATCCAAATTTGGCAAACATGATATCCAAATCACTGCCGGTAAGAGAACCATAAGTTCGAAAAGCTTCATAAATTGATTGTAACTCACTGTATCCACAATTTTTTACTAATTTCTCAAATTCTCTAAATGTTATGATGCCGTTTTCCGCATTTTCATTATAAAGACTTTGAATTTGCGCAACAGCCCCGGAAACATCTACACTCCATGTTTCAGTCGTATTGTCCCATGTTAATTTAACGTTTTCCAATAAGGGCTTGTAATGCGTTTGCGCTAGTAGTTCATTATCAATATATTCCGCTAAAATATCGAAAGCACGTAAGATATAGGGGGCTGCTTTGCCGTGCGGGTTGGGATCTCGCTCTCCCCAACACCAGGTTCCAAGATATTCTTCTCCCATAAACTCTTCTAACGCTTCAAGTTTACGTGTATCATCAATAACTTTCCCATAAACTTGAGTCGGATCACGCCCATCAATTGGCTCATCTTGAACACCAGTCCAATGATATATAATGTTATACAAAATTTGCTGACGAGCTTCAGAATCTGTTTCGGCCGCATATTGCTGAACCAAGGCTTTTAATTCACCGGAGGTATCCAAAGCCATTGCCGTATGCAAATCGTGTACATTGCCAAAGCCAGTGACATTAGGCAAAGCGGCTATATCAGCAGGGATATCAATATTGGTCTTATCAACAGTATCCATTAAATCAGTATTAAACCAAATATCGCTTATGTTTCCTTGGGTTCCGTTTTCTTTGTCAAAAGATCCTATTTGCCCAACGGTATTGCCATTAGTATCTACGGTATTTGAATTTTGATAATTTAAATCAATATTTTCAATCCCGGCCTGTTCTAGAGTTAACAGCTCTCCTTCATCAACTTTACCATTCAGATTGGAATCTTTCCACACATTAACTTGGTTCCATGCCGTATCAGAACTGTCAAAAATACCATCATTATTAGAATCTAAATCTTTCAATGCTTCAAAACCATTGGCGGCTTTTTGCCCGTTAGACAAAACGGAGTTATTTCCAAATAACTCCGTTCCATCATCAATCTGTCCGTTTCCGTTGATATCTCTTACCAGCAAGCCGTCGTCTTTTCCGACCCAAGAAGTTTTTTCAGCAAATCCGTTATTATCATGATCGAAATGTGTTCCATTTTCTGCGGTTGTTGTTTCCACCCCATCTCCATCCAAATCCACAATCAGTGGGGATCTTGTATTCTCTCCTGTTTTCGTATTGTACCTTATGCCCAAAGCCACTGCTCTAAGATTTTCATCAAATTGTTGAGCAATGGCATAGTCATCATTAATTCTTTTATTAAGTCTTTGTGCAATACTAATATACTGATTAAGATTGCCTGCAAAATTTGTACATGCAATATTAAATCTTTTTGCCAAAGTGCTTAGCGCAGCACCTACAATACTTATTCCCCTTTTAGCATTTTCAACTATACTATTATTACTTCTTGTTTGTATCTCTCCAGGAAAGGGAATATCCAACCAAGAATTGTTAATGTATTGGAAAACACTTTTTACATACCCATCTTTACATAATTCAGAGTGTAATTCTTCCTCAAACTCTTTGGCCGTACATAAATTTTGTTCATCTGAAAAATTTCTTAACATTGAAATAAAACTATTATTAACGGGTTCTTGTTGTTGTAATTCTAACAAACCGTTAATAAAATTATCTGAAAGTAGTTGGTCAATTAAAGAGTCACTTAATTCGAAGTATTGCAATGTTTCAGAAAGAATTGACTTAAGTTCGTTAAAATCAGCGGTATTATTCATGAGAAACTCCTTACTTTTGATGTAAAATAACCCTTTAGATAGAACCAAACAAATTATCTGCAAATAATGAGATATGTTGTTTTTATTACAAGAAAATAAATATGGATACCTTTAGAATATTAGAGAGGTTTCTGAAGGACACCTCCTGCCGCTTTCTTATGCGTGCATTTATTAATTTTATGAAAAATTAAAAGAAACGCCCCAATATAAAAGTATTTTTGTTGTAACTGGGTAAAAAAAAGCAACTTCAACTTCTGAAGAAGTTGAGCATTATTGAAAAAATGAATATAAGAAAATAAAAAGACGTTACCTGAAGTAAAATCTGAAATCTCTTCACAATATTTAAATGAAGAGGCTTGTTTGTATGGCACAGCTGCAAATCTAAAATAGCATTCCAAGATCCTACTCCATCTTTTAGACTTATTATAACTTTCGCACAAAAATTTTAAATTGCAAGGAGAAAATACATCTGTCCGTTGTTACTATATAACATATTATACTCAAAAGTGACGACTCGTTACAAAATAGCAAACAAAAGCTGTGTATAACTTTTTATTCTTAATGTTTTTCTAACTATTGTATTTTGTTGGCTCTAAAATATTCACATAAACCTTGGAAAGAGGTGGAATCCTGAACGATACTGCCAATTTAGATTGTATTAACGATAGCTTAAACTTTACATCATAAAATTACGATATGTAATCAGCTAAAGGGGGCTTCATATGAAAAAGTTTTTAGCAACAACGGCAATAGCATTGTGTTTATCGGGAGCTTTCTATATGGCTGAATGTTTTGCTCAGGGAAAGCAAAACAATTTAATTAACAATGAAATAACACCGGATACTTATAGAAATCTGAGAAAAGTAATATTAGAAGGTTCTCCTGACGAATTGAAAGAGATGATAAGGAACGGTTTAAACGTTAATGGAATGTATCGATGTGAGATACCTCTTAATATGGCTATATCAAGCTTGGCATATGCTTTAGGATCTGCAACAGGTTTTCCTCCTGAAAATGCCGTAGAAAAAGTTAAAATCTTAATAGAATCAGGAGCGGATGCTAATTTTGAACCATGTACTCCTGCTTCTGTTCCATTAGTTACCGCAATACAACTTCCTTTTGATATGTATAGTCTTGAAGAATCTTTTTATCGTGCAATTGATGAGGAAATAAAATCAGATAAAGGTACAGAGAATTGTTTGGCAGGAGCTATTCCTAAACCATGTAAAGAGCTTACACAGGAAGATAGAAAAGCAATTAGAGAATCAATACATGAAACCTATGAAATAGCGAGAAAAAATTTAGTACCATATATGATGAATATTATTAGGTTTTTAGTAGATAATGGTGCAAATATTAATGCTACAGATGCGAAGAATAGGACACCTCTTCATCGCGCAGCTTTAATACCTCAGACAATCACTTTAGAACCATTATCATTTCTTATTGAAAAAAAAGCAAATGTTAATGTACCAGATATAGAAGGGAACACTCCTATATTTATAGCTTATTCTTATGACAATACCTCTGCTGTGAAATTACTTATAGATGCTGGAGCAGATGTAACAATGAAAAATCATAATGGACTTTTATATAATCAACTTACTGGTAGTGTTAAAAGAATATATCTTGATAAAGAGGGGACAATCAAACAGGATGATAATTTTGGTGTAAAACATAATTTATAATCTGAAATAAATTAATAATTATTCTAATAACATTAAGAAATTTTATCATTTGTGAAAACGTGCTTTAATAAGAAATTCTTAATAAGTTTTCATGCGCAACAGAGGTATAATAAAGCCCCCTGCTCTATGGAGTAGGGGGCTTTGTATCGTTTAATACCTCCTTTAGATTGCTTTTCGGGTCAAATCCTGACTGGCAGCCAGAGAATACATGTCGCTGACATTCTCAGTCGGATTAGACAGGGTGTCTGTCGAAGCCGAATTGCTGACGCTGAAGCTGTTCATCGCCTGTATCAGCTGATCAGCATTGCTGATATCCAGC
>ENA-ORQX01000541-ORQX01000541.1-human-gut-metagenome-genome-assembly--contig:-NODE-541-length-29913-cov-4.090897_pt1 | contig 29913 bp, 44 predicted proteins | sample MGYA00242170_ERZ509124 | MGnify/ENA primary metagenome ERZ509124 (study PRJEB26280, sample SAMEA2338647) | human gut metagenome | biome: human gut; feature: human-associated habitat; material: faeces... | reverse complement strand
TCCAAATTGTAATTCAAAATTAACAATATCAAGAGCAAAAATAAATGGTCATTTATGGATTGTATGTGATAAAGAGGGAGTTTTAATTTGTCAATAAAATTAGGGGGAAATATATGTGTGAATATTGTGAAAAAGAAGAATTTGAAAATAAATATAAAAATAAATTATATAAAAATTTTTCAATTATAGACGATTATTCAGAAAAATTAATTGATATAAATGAAGATTATACACCAATACAATATATAAGAAAACAAGATAATAAATATCAATTAGTTACAGAATTAGTTAATGAAGATGGAGATGTAATATCAACAGAAATAAATTATTGCCCAATGTGTGGAAGAAAGTTAGGTGATTAAATGCAACTAAAATGTAATAAATGTGGAGCAAGTCAAAGAAGTTTATTTGTAGAAATACAAGGAAATAGAAGAGGATTGTATTGTGGAGAATGTGGAAAGTGGCAAAAATGGATAACAAAGCAAGAGCTACAAATAGCAAAATTTCAAGGAATAAAAATAATTAATAAGGAGAAGTAAAATGGATATATTTATACAATTAAGAAATAAAGACAATGGACAAAAATCTAATAGAATAAAATTAGAAGATATAATATTTAATTCTGATGAAATAGAATTTGAATTTGGAGAATTTGGTGCAGAAGATTATGAGACTTTACCTTATAAAGATTTACTATTTTTTAAAGATGACTTTGAATTAATTAAAATTGTAGAATATCAAAGATAAGGAGGACAATCGATGTTAGTACCAACAGTAGATATGAAAGAGTTTGAAAAAATAGGATTTAAAAAATGCAAGAAGCCTTATGATGGGTGTTATTATTTATGTTTTTCTAGAGGTGTACAGTATATATTTTTAAGCCCCGTAATGGTAGATATTGTTAAATGGGAAGATAATGATCCAAGAATACATAAAAGAGCTAATTGCAGATATAGAGATATGAGAACAGCATTAGAATTTATAGTTGAGATGTCAAAAAACGATATGATTACTTGCGACTATTTAGAGAAAGTAGGGAAATAAGGTATGAGTGCAACTAAAGAATATTTAAAAGAATGGAGAAAACAAAACAAAGAGCATATAAAACAATATCATAAAGAATGGAGAATCCAAAATAGAAATCTATATAAACAATATTATTTAAATAATTTTAAAGGTAGAAGTTTACCAGAAAATCCATATTATATTTCTCAAAAATCTAATTTAATTGGAAAGAAATATGGAGAATGGACTGTATTAGACGAATATATAGAAAGAACAAACAAAAGAAGATATCTTCTAGTAAGATGCAGTTGTGGTTTAATAAAATGCATTCAAAAATATACAGTTACAAGTGGGGAATCAACTAGCTGCGGACACTGGAGAAGAAAAAAATAGCATAATAGATTGGAGAGAAGCGTTATGACAGAAGAAGAGATAAAAGAAAGAATAAAAAAATTAAATAAGAAATTAGAAGGTTATTTAGAAGTAGGAAATACAAAAAGAGTAAATGCAATAACAAACGAAATAAGAAAATGGGAAAATTTACTTTATAAAATAGATGGAAGTTTAGAAAAAAAGATAGAAAGGTTAGAAAATTTCATTCAGCACAAAGATTTATGGCTAGAATATTTACACTATTAAAGGAGAGAAGAGGATTGAAAGAAGATAAAAAGATAGAACAAATGATAGCTTATGGATATAAAGAGATAACTATAAGTAAAGAAAAGTATGAAAAATTAAGAACAGAAACGAAGAACTTAATTAAGCTTAATGATGTTAAATTAAATTTTATAGAAGAGGAAGTGAAATAATGCATAAAACTTATTGTGATAGATGTAAAAAAGATTTAGGTAATCTAAAATGTTATGAATTAGTAAATTTAACAATAGAAGATTTAAAAGAATATGCCACAAATAATGAAAAAGGTATAGATTACAAAAAAGTATTATGTCCAAGTTGTGCAATAGATCTTATGAACATTATAGATATAGAATGCGATAGATATAAATTAATTACAAAAGTTGAAGAAGGTGAGTAGATGACTAAAGAGCAAGAAGAGGCTATAGATAGGTTAAGGAAAATAACAAATAGACAAATATTATATGGAAACAAATATGGAATAGTAATAGAAGAATTTAAAAAATTACAAGAAGATATAGAAACAGTCCTAAATCTGCTAAAACAAAAAGATGCAGAGATAGAGAAGAAAGACAATGCAGTAAAGAGAATAATAAATAGACTAGATAATGATATAAAGAGAATTACAGAATCGAAAACAGAAAAATATTGTGATGATTATAGAAGATGCAGATTAAAAGCATATAGAACGAAAACAAGAGAAATTAAGAAATATATAAAAAAACAATACTTTGAAAGGAAAGTGGAAAATGAGTGAATATAAATTTAGAGGGAAACCAACAGATAATAATGCAAGTTATATTGAAGAAGGAACATTTGTGTATGGTTCATTAGTAATATCTAATGATAAATATTATATTGCACTAAATGTCAACGCTAATATAAATAGAGATGACTACGAAGTATATATGATTGAAGTAATTCCAGAAACAGTAGGACAAGATACAGGACGTAAAGATAAGAACGGAAAAGAAATATATGAGGGGGATATATTAACAATACCAGAATGGCTAATTAATGATAATCAAAAAGTATGTATATGTATTTATGATCAAGAGAATACAGTAAGTGACATTATAGGCTTTGGTTTATATACACAAGATGGATATTCAGGAAAGTTTAAAATATTAGTAAATTCTGACGAATGGGATGAATTTGAAGTAATAGGTAACATATATGACAACCTAAAATTATTGGGAGGTAACAATGGAGATTAAAGAATTGGATTTAAATTTAAAAGAAGGACACGCAGTATGTTTTGACTTTGACGGAGTAATACATAAGTATAGCAAAGGTTGGCAAGATGGAAGTATATATGATGAAGCTAATGTAGAAGTAATAAAATTAATAAGTTTATTACAAAATTGTAAGATACCAGTTTTTATATGTTCAACAAGAAATCCAAAACAAATTATAGAATGGTGGGAAGCTATAATATCATTGCCAGTAAAACTTATAAAAAATGAAACATTCTGGAATGATTGTACTGTAGTAGGTGTTACAAATAGAAAATTACCTGCACAATTATATATAGATGATAGAGCGTATAAGTATACTGGACAAACAGTAAAAGAATTTATATTAGATAATTCTGAAGAAAATTAAAATATAAATGAAATTATAAGAATTAGGTTTATAAAAGAGCTATATAAAAATAGGAGGAACAAATGACTAAAGATTTACTAGAACAAGCAGATAGTTTAATAGAAGAAATAAAAGATATAGAAAGAAGAATCAATAATATAGAAAAGAAAGAAAAAATAATATTAGGCGATTCTGTAACAGGAAGTGGATATGAGTATCCTTATATAAAAAGGAATTTTAGAGTTAATGGTGTAGCCAATAAGTTATTTAGTAGTAAGGCAAAAAGGCAGTATAAGAAAATGTTAAAAAGTAAGAAATATAAATATGAAAAAATAGTAAAGCAAATCGAATATGAGTTAAATTACATAGACGATTCAGAGATAAGAAGAATTATTAGATATAGATATTATGATAAGCTTAGTTGGATACAAATACAAATAGAAATGAAATATAATAGTGAAGATACGGCAAGAAAACAATTAGAAAGATTTTTAGAAAAAAATTAAAGTTGTCCGTTTTGTCCGGTAAAAAGGTAGTAAAATGGTATTAGTAAAAAAGGTAGTGCTAAGAAATTGGCAAGCCCAAGCTACCCGTTTAGGCGAGTAAATTATCCTCTAATGTTAAGAGTAAGTGTTTTGAATACTTACTCTTTTATATTGCGCATTTAGAGAAACGGATATCTCATTAGTCTCATAAGCTAAAGATACTGGGTTCAACTCCCAGATGCGCAACCAAAAAACATATATAAGGAGTAAATATGAATTTATTAGATACCTATAAAAAAGAAATATGTAGTAGATGTAAAAACAAGAAGACAAAATTATGTGAAATCAGACAATGTGTAGATGGAACATATAGGTGTATTTACTATGAAAGAGAAGGAAAAGAAAATGACAAAAGGAAGTTTTAAATTTAAGATTAATAATAAAAATTGGGAGATAAAAGAAATTCCACAAGATGAAATGAGAGAAGAGATAAAGAAACGCAATGATAGATTTGACGAGTATGGAAAGTATTATGGATTAACATATCCAGATACACAAACAATATTTTTAGACAAAGATTTATGTGAGGATAGAAAAAGAACAACCTTACTACATGAATTAGGACATTGTTATATTAATACATATATAACTCATTTAGATCAAAATTATAATGAAGAAGATGTAGTAGATATAGTGGCAAATTCACACGATATTTTAAAAGATATAGTGGATAAATTTTTTAAAAAGGAGAAATAAAAATGGATTTTGGAGATGCAATTAAATTATTGAAGCAAGGTAAAAAATTACAAAGAGAAGGTTGGAATGGTAAGAAACAATATATAGAACTAGCAACTAATATAAGTTATATAACTGCAAAAGAAGAAATTGTAAATGTAAATCATGATGCAATAGGAAATAAGGCGATTGCATTTGTAGGAACATCTGGAGTTCAATTGGGGTGGTTAGCTTCACAAGCAGATATGCTAGCAGAAGATTGGAGGATTGTAGAATAATGACTAACGAAGAATTTATAGCTAAATGTAAAGAATTAGTAAAGGAATATGCAATAGATCATCTAGATAAAACGGATTCAATTCCTAATTTCACTGTGTATATTCCATGGAGTTGCAAAACATTACAAAATAGTAAAGCTTTATTAAGTACAGATTTAAAAGATGGAATGTATTATGAATGTACTATGAACGGAGACAAGAAAGAAATATATTTTGATGCATATAAAAAGTTTGAAAATAGATGTATAAAGATAGAAGAATAATGAAAGGAGCAATTTTATATGACAGACGCACAAAAAAGATTTTGTGATGAATACTTAATAGATTTAAATGCAACAAGAGCATATAAGGTTGCATATCCAAATTGTAAAAAAGATGAAACTGCAAGAGCAAACAGTAGTAGACTGCTAACAAATGATAACGTTCAAGAATATATTTCAGCAAAACAAGAAGAAATAGAAAAAAGAACAGAAATATCTCAAGATAAAGTAATAAAAGAATTGGCTAATATTGCTTTTTCTAATGGAACAGATTTTGCACAAATAGTTGAAAGAGAATATGAAGAAAAGATATATGATAATGAAGGAAACTGCATAGGAACTAAACCTAAAAAATATAAATGTTTAGAATTAACAGCTACAGATAATTTGACAGAAGAACAGAAATCTGCAGTTGCTGGAATAAAGCAAACAACAAATGGAATAGAAATAAAGACAAATGATAAAGTAAAAGCATTAGAATTATTAGGAAAACATTTAGGTATGTTTAAAGAAACAAATATTAATATTAACACAAATTATGAAGAGTATTTAAAGCGAGTTGAGGGAGATGAGTATTAATACAAAAGCCTATATAGAAAACTATATAAAGATTAGAGATAAGAAAAACAATATAGTATCACTTGTATTAAATGAACCACAACTTAAATATTACAATGTTATAAAAGAAATGTATCGAAAAAGAAAGCCTATTAGAATAATAATATTAAAAGCAAGACAAATGGGATTTAGTACAGAAACAGAAGCAATAATATTTAAGAATGTAGTTACTCATCACAACTATAATGCAGGTATAGTAGCACATAAAGAAGATTCTACAACAAACTTATTCAATATGAGTAAAAGAATGTTAGAGTATTTACCAGAAGATATTAAACCAGAACAAAAGAAATCTAATGCAAAGGAACTAGTATTTAATGATGACCAAGGGACAGGCCTAGACAGTAGAATAAAATGTATGACAGCTGGAGGAAAAGGAATAGGACGTTCTGATACGTTTACAGCATTACACTTATCTGAATTAGCATTCTGGGAAGGCGATAAGAAGGCCACAATGACAGGTTTATTACAAGCCGTTCCTAATACTCCAGATAGTATGATAATAATAGAAAGTACAGCAAATGGATATGAATATTTTAAAGAAATGTGGGATAGAGCAGTTGCAGGCAAAAGCGACTTCTATCCTCTTTTTATTGGTTGGAATGAACTAAAAGAATACTGTATGCCTTATACAGGATTTGATTTAACCCAAGAAGAAAGAGAACTTAAAGAACAATATAATTTAACACTAGAGCAATTAACTTGGAGAAGATGGTGTATACAAAATAACTGTTCTGGTGATATTAATCTATTTAAACAAGAATATCCAATATGTCCAGAAGAAGCATTTTTAAGTACAGGTAATTGCTATTTTAATAAAGAAAATATAATAAACAGAATAAACACAGCTCCAGAACCATTAGTAAGAGGTAAATTTACTTGTTACTATGATGGAATAAGGATAAGAAATCAAAAGTTTTTAGAACAAGAAGAGGGTAATATCAAGATATATGAATATCCAGAAAAAAGAGTACCTTATGTTCTAGGAGGAGATACAGCAGGGGAAGGTTCAGATTACTTTACAGCACATGTAATTAATAATATTACAGGTAAGCAGGTAGCAGTATTAAAACAACAATATAATGAAATAGAATATGTTAAACAGGTATATTGCTTAGGAATGTTTTACAACTGTGCATTAGTAGGACTAGAAAATAATTTTTCCACATATCCTACACAAAAGTTGATGGAGCTTAATTATCCAAATCAATATGTTAGAAAGAAAGAAGACCAATACAATAATAAATATGAAAAGAGTTATGGATTTAAAACAACAAGCATTACAAGACCATATATTTTAGGTTTATTACAGGAGATAATACATAACAATACAGATGTAATACAAGATAAGGAAACGTTAAGAGAGATGCTTACATTTATAGTTAATGATAAAGGCAGAGCAGAGGCAGAAGAGGGATATCATGATGATTTAGTTATGGCCTTAGCTATATCTTATTATATAAGAGGACAACAAGACTATAAGAAAGCAGAAAGAGAATCAAAGTATAGAGATATACAAGAAGAAATAGATAAGATATTTGGTGAAGATATAAACAATATAGAAGAGGACTATGGAGATGACGTAGTTCCTTTTTAGTTTGGAGGAAAGTATGGAACTTATATATACAATTATAGCAATATTATGTTTATGTTTAGGATTTTATGTAGGGTATAAATTGGGTAAAGATAGGGAGTTGCCAAAAGTACCAAAAGAAGTAACACATCCTATAAAAACTATTAAAGAGAATATTGAGAATAATAAAGCTGAAAGAGAGCAAGATGAAAGATTGCAAGAATTACAAGATGATTTAGCAGAGTTAGATGCATATGATGGTGGCTTAGGAATACCAGAAAGGAGATAGCAGATGAAGAAGCGTGAAGAGACAAGTATAACTACGGTATGGCAAGAGTATGAGCGTGGTAAAGATTATAATTATCAACAACAATTATATGAAAAGAGTAAAAGAAATTATAATTTTTATTTTGGAAAACAATGGGAAGGTGCTAAACTTTCTGGAATACAGCCAATAACATTAAACATAATTAAATCTATTTGTAAATACAAAGTGGGAGTAGTAAAGACTAATACATATCAAATATATTTCAACTCAGATACATACAAAAATCAAGAAGAAAGAGAAAATTTAAAAGACATATGTGATATGCTTAATAGATATGCTAATAGAATTTGGGAGAAAACTAAAGTAAATAAGTTAATAAGAAGTTGTATAAATGATGCCTGTATAGATAGTGAAGGTATCATTTATTTTTATGCTGATCCAGATGAAAATAGCAACTCTATATATTGTGAACAAGTAAACAAAACAAATATTTATTATGGTAATGAAAATGAAGATGATATACAAAAACAACCATATATAATTATATCTTTTAGACGTACTGTAGAAGAAGTAAAAGAAGAGGCAAGGAAAAATAAAATAAGTGAAAAGGAAATAGAATTGATAACAGAAGATCAGGACATTGAAGAACAAGCGGGAAGAGATTTAAGAACAACAGAAATAGTACCAATGTGTCTAGAGCTATTAAAATTATATAGAGGTAAAGATGGTAAGATATGGGCGAAGAAATGTACTAAATTAGCAACAGTAATGGAAGATAGTTGTTTAGAAATAGATAGATATCCAGTAGCTCACATTTTATGGGAAAGAGTAAAGGGAAGTGCCAGAGGACAAGGAGAGGTAGAAACATTAATACCTAATCAAATTGAAATAAATAAAACAGCTACAAGAAGAGCTTTAGCAGTTAAGCTAGTAGCTTTTCCTAAGTTGGTTGCAAATACTAAATATATTTCTAATACAAAAGCTTTAAGTAAAATTGGTACAACTATAGAAGTAAATGAGCTAAATGCAGATGATGTAAATAAAGTAGTTAATTATTTAAAACCGGCAAGTATTAGTTCTGATGCATATCAATTACAAAAAGAACTACAAGAAGAAACACAGAATTTAGCAGGTGCAAGTGATACAGTTACAGGCAATGTAGACCCTACTCAAGCAAGTGGTAAATCTATATTAGCTGTACAACAAGCATCACAACAACCTATAAATGAACAAGTAGAAGCATATAAGGACTTTATAGAAGATATAGCGCTTATATGGTATGCAATGCTTAAAGCTAATAGTGTTAAAGGGATAGAGTTAGTAAAAGAAACAAAGGATTATACTTCAAATACAACATTAGAAGAAACATACAAAATGAGCTATAAAGAACTCAATGAATATGATTTAGATATAAAGATAGAAACAACTCCAAAATCTCCATTTGATAAGTATGCAATGGAAATGTCTTTAGAGAATTTATTAAATGCAGGGCAAATAAATTTTGAAGAATATGTAAATGCATTGCCTCAAGATTCAGCAATGCCAAAAGCAGAATTAAAGCAAATACTTAAAGAGAGAGAAGAAAAAGAAAAAATATTTAATGAAATAGAAAAAGCAGGAAATGTATTAAATAGTGCTATGCAACAGGTAATGCAACAACAAGAAATGAACAATGTAGAACAAACAGGAGTTACACCAGAAGAAGCAAACATAGTAAACAATACTCAACAAGAACAAATACCAATAAATCAATAGGCAGTTAAAAGGCTGTCTATTTTTTATGCAAGTTTAGTTTAGCGGAAGAACGACAGTCTCCAAAACTGTTAGGTAGTGGTTCGAATCCATTAACTTGTACCATAGTCGACGGACTTAAAACGGGAGGCACTTATGCCGGTGAAAATCAAAAATATAAAAATAATAGTCGACGGACTTTAAATGGGAGGTACATATGCCAGGAGAAAACGAAGATATGAATTTAGAGGAAGAAGTATTAGTAAATCATGAAGACACATCAAATAAAGATGTTAAAAATGACGACAATGTACAAGAGCCTAAACAAGAAGAAAAGACTTATACACAAGACGATATTGATAAAATTGTAAGTCAAACAAAAGCAAAGATTGAAAGAAAATATCGCAAAGAAGAAGCGAACAAATTAAGTAAATCAAAGCAATTAGAAGAAACTATAAGAGCTGGACTTGGTTTAACAGATGAAGATGATGTTTTAAGCAAAGTAAAAGACTTTTATAGAGAACAAGGTATAGATATACCTGAATTTGATACGGGAAATAATCGAGATGCAGAAATCCTAGGTAAAGCAGATGCTAATGAGATTATTGAAACGTATGAGGATAAGGATATTAAAGCTAGAGCAAATGAATTAGCAATTAAACAAAAAAGAGGAAAGACTACCGCACGTGAAAATGCGGAGTTTTTTAGATTAGGGGAATATTTAACAGTCAAATTAGAAGAAAAAGAATTAAAAGAAAGCGGAGTAGATACAAGTATTTTACAGAATAAGGAGTTTAAAGCTTTTGCTAATAATTTTAAAACTGGGACAAAGATAAGTGATGTATACAAAATATGGAAGAAGATGAATGGAGAAGAGGATAATGCACCTAAAAAACCAGCTTCTACAGGAAGTTCACAATCTACTGTACCAGATAACAAAGAAAAGGAGTATTACACTCCGGAGGAAGTAGATAAATTATCTAGCAAAGACTTGGACAATCCTACTATTTGGAAACGTGTAAGAGAAAGTATGAAACGTTGGAAATAGGAAAGGAGAAAAAATAAAATGAGTTACGCAAATTTTAAACCAACTGTATGGTCAAAATACATACAATTAGAATTACCAAAATTTACAGTATTTAAGCAAGACTGTGATTATAAATTTGAAGAGGAAGCTGGTCAAGGAAAGAGAGTTAAAATACAAAACTCTGGAAGACCAACTATTAAAAAATATGTACCTGGTAAGGATATTGATGCACCAGAAAAAGTTGATGGTACATCAGCTTACTTAGATATTGATCAATATGATTATTTTAATTATGGAATTGATGATATTGATAAAGCTCAAGCTCAAGAAGGTGTGATGGAAGCATTGCAAACAGAAACAACAAGAGCTTTAGCAGAGCAAGAAGATATTTTCTGTGCTACACAAATGGCGAAAAACGCTGGATATAAAACTGCTTCAACAAAAATAAGTGATGAAGCATCAGCTAAAAAGGCGGTTGACGATTTATTTGTTAAATTATGGAACAATGGAGTATCAACAAAAGATGATGTTACTATGTATTTAACACCATGGTTCTATATGCTATTCCAAAACAAATTAATTGAATTAAAAACTAATAATGATGATTTAATTGCAAAAGGTGTACTAGGATTATACAACAATGCAAAAATCAAAATGACAAACAATGCTTATAACGATGGAACAGATGATTATATTATCTTAAAAACATCTAAAGCATTTGCATATTGTAATGGTATTGATAAATTAAAGCCATATGAACCAGAAAAAGGTTTTGCAGAAGCTATAAAAGGTTTAAATACATATGGCGGAAAAATGATAAGACCAAAAGAATGTGCTGTATTAAAATGTCATGCTTAATAAATAATAGAAGGGAAGTGTTAAATAATGGCAATAGCTGAAATTACAAATGTTGAATTAGTTAGAAATGAAGCAAAAGAATTAACAACTGCAGTTGCAGTAGATGCATCTGCGGGAGCTAAAATTAATTTTACTAATAAAAGTGATGGAAGAATACTATTATTATTAACAAATAGTAATGCTTCAGGAGCTAAGAAAGCTACAATATTAAAGGGAAATTCTTTACAGGGAGTAGAAGATTTAGAAATTTCTATACCACAAAGTAAAACATATGCAATAGTTATTGAATCTGGTAAATTTATGAATGTTTCTGGAGATAATAAAGGATATGTAATCATAAAAGGGGAATCAACAGATATAAAAGTACAAGCTGTAGAATTACCTTAATTTTAGAGGGATATATTCCCTCTATTTTTATATCAAGTTAAAGGAATGGACAGTTCGACTCTGTCAAACTTGGGAGGAATTGTTATGACATATGGAGAATGTAAAAAACAAATATTAGCATTAATTGAAGAATATGCACCAAATACAGATAATTATACAGAAGATGAAGATATTGCAACTAGAATACCTTTTTTGGTTGATTTAGCATATCAAGAATTAGCACAGACTAAAAAGATAATATCTACTAAGATATATGCAGAAATATCAGATGAAAAAAAACAAGATACATTTACATCTTATACATTGCCAAGCGATTTATATCAAATAAAAAATATTTATTTATTAGATAAAAACAATAAGAAAGGTATCTCCAACTACTTTGTTAGTGGTAAAAATAAAATATATATTAATGATAATAATCAAGGGCAAACAGTATTAGAATATTACAAATATCCAACTACAATTAATGATAAAACTAAAGACAGTTTTTATTTAGAAATAGATCAAGATGCACAAAGTATATTACCATATAAAGTAGCAAATGATTTGTTGGTAACTGATCCAAGTGCAAATTATACAGCATTTGCAACAGAATATCAAAGAAAATTGCAATTGTTAGATACAAGGAGAAATATACCAACGGTGAATTTAAGAGAATATGAACCAGATGAAAATGAAGGAGAATTTGATATATAGGGGGAACTTATATGGCAACAGGAATAAAACGAGTATATACAGACTTTAAAGGTGTTGATTTTTTACAAGAAGCTAGCTTAGTTAATATAACTAGAAGTCCTGATGCCTTGAATGTTTGGAAAAATTATGAAGATACACAAGGTGCTTGTATTGAAACTAGACCAGGATATCGAAAGTTAGCACAGATTGGAACAATAGTATATGGAATGTTTATATATGATTCAGCAACAGCAATAGTTCATTCTGGAAACAAATTATTTGAATGGAACAATTTTCCTAATGTGCCAGAAGAGGAGAATATAAAAGAGTTATATTCAGATATGAATACAGAGAAATCTTATTATAATAGAATTGGAAACAAACTATATATAAATGATGGAAAGACATATTTAGTTTATTATGATAATTCTTGTAAAAAGGTTGTAGATGACAATCCATTTATTCCTACAACTACAATAAGTAGAACTGCAGGAAATATAGGTGGAGGAGAAACTTTACAGGATGTAAATGTATTAACTCCTAAAAGAACAAATTCGTTTTGTGGAAATGGAGAAAATAAAGTTTTTTATCTCGATGCGACAGAAATAGACTCTGAATTAGTGACAGCAATAGTAAATGATGTAGAAATGACAGAAGATATAGATTTTACTGTTGATAGAGTTGCAGGTAAAGTAACCTTTAATGAGATACCCTCAGAGCCAAGTTTAAGTGGTCAGGACAATGTATTTATAACTTTTTCAAAAACAATAGAAGGATATGCAGATAGAATCAATAAATGTACACAAGCATTACTATTCGATAATAGATTATTCTTTACAGGAAATCCAGATTATCCTAATGCAGTATTTCATGCAGAATTAAATAATCCTCAGTACATATCTGATTTGAACTATTATGAGGATGGAGCGAGTGATAGTAAGATTACAGGAATGACAGTAGGAAGTAATATATTATGGATCTTTAAAAATTTAGATCAAAATAATGCAAATGTATTTTATCATGAGCCTACCTTAGATGAAAATACAGGAAAAGTATATCCTAGTAAGCAAGGAAATGTAAGTGTTGGTTGCTACGCTGGAAGCATCAATTTTCAAGATGATATTGTTTATTTAAGTAGGTATGGATTAGAAGGCATAAGTACAGAAAATATAGATAGTAGACAAGTTGTGGCACACCGAAGTACTTTAGTAGATGTAAAAATGACTAGTGAAAATGGATATGAAAAAGCTTGCATGGTTTTATGGAAAGGATATCTATGTATACTAGTTGATGGAAGGATATATCTAGCAGATAATAGACAGAAATATGCAAATCTTAATAGTTTTGAATATGAGTGGTTTTATTGGGATATTAGTAATTGTAATCCTAATATATTAAAAGAATATGACGATAAATTATATATAGGAACTAAAGATGGCTCTATTTTTATTGTAGATGGAACAAATGATAATGGAGAGGCAATACTTAGCTATTGGACAACACCGATGGATAACTTTGGATATGATAATCAATTAAAGACTACTAATAAACGTGGGGGAATATCTAAAATCAAAGTGATACAAAACGGACGAGTAAAAATAGCTAGAAGAACAGATAAATCAACTGAGTATAAATATACAACAGAAAAGTCAGCAAATGGTTTTAATTTTAATTATATTGATTTTGCTAATTTTAGCTTTGTTACAACAGATAAAGCATATATGATTTATAAAATTAAAGAAAAGAAAATAAATGAATTATCATTAAAATTCTATAGCGATGAAAAAGATAAGCCGTTTGGTATATATAGTGCAACTATTGAAGCATTTATAGGTGGATATATAAAGAAATGAGGTGTGATAGATGAGTTTGACAGAATGTACAGTAGAAACTAATAATGTTCAAAAATTACCAGATTCTCCTACTCAATCTGCTCAAGAGCTAAAAAAGGTATTTGATAAAGTAGGAGAAGACATTAAAAAATATATAAATGAAACATTAATACCTGATATAGAGGAAGAAGATGATAAAGTAGAAGAAAATATAAAAAAAATAATAATAAAAACTTATAAATATAATGCAACTACATTAGCAGAGATAGCAGAGGATGAAGATTATACAATACCATCAATATATAATGTAAATACACACGGATTAGATGTATATTTTGAAGGTACTTTATTGTCTTTAGAAGAACATTATACAGAAAGAGGAACTGGACAGAGTGATAAGATAAGATTTAAATTTACAGTACCAAAAAATAGTGTACTAACATTTGTAATAAGAAAATAGACAGAAAGTGGTGAAGAACTTGGCAAGTGGATATGAAGATTTAGATAGCTTAGTTAATCAACAGAATAATTTATTGCAACAACAAGAACAAAAACAAAATGATTTAATTAATCAACAAACTCAAATGCAAGTAGATGAACTCAATAGAGAGAAAGAAAAGTTAGATAAGGAAACAAGTAAAACAACACAAGGGTTATATTCTAGTTATCAAAAGCAAGCAAACCAATATGGTGCTGGAATGGAGCAACTTGCAATGCAAGGATTAGGCAATTCTGGTTATGCAGAAACAACAAGAACATCTTTATATAACGCATATCAGAAAAGCGTTACAGATACATTAAATAATGCTAATGACTTAAAAGCTGATTATGATTTTAAGATACAACAAGCACGACAAAATGGAAGTATACAACAAGCACAAAGTGCTCTTGAACTATATGCTCAAAAGATACAATTATTAACACAAAATTACCAATTAAGACAAGATAGAGAGCAATATTTGTATCAACAACAAAGAGACCAAATTTCAGACCAACAATGGCAAAAATCTTTTGATGAGCAAGTAAGACAAAATGAACTTGAAAATCAATACAGACAGCAACAATTTGAGTATCAAAAACAAAGAGATCAAGTAGCAGATTCACAATGGCAACAACAATTCAATCTTCAAAAAAAAAATCTAGCTAAAAGTTCTTCACGTAGTAGTTCTAGAAAATCAAGTAGCTCGAGTACAAATAAAGTGAATACAGGTAACAGTAATTCAAATAAAAGTAGTAGACCATCAGCGGAAGAAGTGGTAAAGAATATAAAACTTGTAAATAATCAAGGACCAGGTTTAAGTGCATATGTTATAGATGGATTAACAGGTAAGAAATATAATAAAGCGGAAGATATATTAAAAGCATATGGTATTGGATATGAATAGGAGGCACCTATGGGTTGGGTATATTTAGATGAGATAGATGATGAAGATAAAAGAAAAAAATTAGAGGAAAAATATGACCAGCATATAAAAGAAGTAGAAGATAAACGAAGTTCATATTTACAACAGACAGGGCTAGATACAATTTATAGTGGAGATTATAGTAATAATAGTGATGGATTTAATACAGCAGGTAGAAATGATTTTGCAGTACAAGCCCCATTGTGGGATCAAATAAAAACTACTGCTAGCAATATGTTGGGAAATGTAGGGTATGGTTTAGGTAATGGACTAATAGGCTTTGCACAAAATGAACGTAGAAATCAAACAGTTGAAAAAAGTTTGGATTTATTTAATAAAATTAATATTAGTAGTCCAATGAGTATATTGAATAACACATTTAGTCGTTTAGGAAAATCAATAGATTCAACTTTAGAATATGCTTTTAAGGATAACACAAACTATAATAATTTTAAGAAGACTAAAGAGAATATCGAAAATAATATATTAAGTAAGATAGATGAAAAATTGCAAAAGCAAGAAGACATAAACAACGAAAATATACAAAAAAATATTCAAGAAACTACAAATCCAATAGGTCAGAAGTTAGTAGAGATATCGCCTTCATTAGGACAAATGATTCCCTCTGCAATACCTGGAATAGGAACATTATATTCAGTTGGTTCTGCTACAGATAGCTATTATGATGAGGCGAAATCAAGAGGAATGAATGATGAACAGGCAAGTAATTATAGTCAAATCATGGGTATAGCTGAAGGATTAACGGAACAAATTGGAGTTGGAAAGTTAGTTAAAGGTGGAAAAGGTATTGCAAAAGGAACTGTTAAAGAAGCTTTTAAAGACTTTGGAATAGGTGTGGCAGATAACTTCATTCAAGAAGCAGTAATTGAACCAATATCTGAAGGTGTTACCAAAGCAACAGCAGGAGATGAATATTTAAAAAATGATTATAGAACATCAGAAGGTTGGAAGAATTTAGGCAAAGATATGTTGCAATCTGGAATTGATGGAGCAATAACAGCTGGAATAATGGGTGGAGTATCTGCTGGTTTAGGTAAATCAATTAATATTTATAATAAATTAAAAAACGGTCAACAGCCAACAGCAAATGAATATAAAGAAGCATTTAATGAACAAAGAGAAAAAGGCATTGATGTAGATGAAAATGTACAAAATGAATTTAAAAATAGAATAAATAAATCAATACAAGAAACTAAGTCAAAATATATGCAATCAACAGATCGCAATAATATTAACAATCAAACAAACACACAACAAGGTATAGCTAATAGACTAAATGAAATTGTAAAAAATGATAAATATTTATCACAAGAAGATAAACAAGCAATGATTGATGTGACTAATAATTTAGCTTCTAAAAATCAACTAGACACTGACAATACATTAGATGCAATTAATCAGATAAAACAAATGTCACAATTGTCTCAAGAACAAAAAGACCAATTGGATGCAGGTAAAAAATATCTATCAGGAAGAAAAGAAATATATAATAAATATAGAAATGTAACTGATTACGATAATTCAATTGTACAACAAGCAAAAGATACTGTAGCACCAAACAAACAAGGCAAAAGAACAAAAGAACAATGGTTAGATGTAGCAAAATATATTGGTACTAATATAGCAGATAGACCTAATTCTGAAATACAAAAAATTGCCTATAAAAGTTGGCAAGAGGAAACACCTAATAATTCAGCCACCTTAAATAAACAAGGCCAAAAATATGTGAAATTCATGTCTGATGATTGGATAGATACTATATACGATGCAGTAGATAAACAAAGACAAAAAAGTGGATATGTAGCAAATAATGATACAGTAAATGCATTAGATAATCTTTATAATGAGTATACAAACAATCAAGTGCTTCAAAATAATAATATTCAAAATAACATTGATACCTCAAAGATGAACTTAGTAGATAGTGCAAAAGCATATAATTTAAATGGTAATGATGAAACAATACAAAGTATAAATCAAAAACTAAATGACAGAGGGATATCAAGTAGATTTGATGGAAATTTATTTACAAATGCTGATGGAACTCCTAACAAAAATATTAATGCATTGTGGAGAACAACTACAGATGAAAACGGAAATACACATAGAGAAATAGTATTTAATCCTTATGTGGATGGAGATATAAATGAGCAAAAAACAATGCAACAAGTAACCATACACGAAATGCTACACGATATGGCTGGAGATAAGCAAGTAAGAAGTGATTTATTTAGTTTAATATTAGATAAAAATAAAACTAGAGATGGATATGGTGATGCAAGAAGTAATTTAGAAGAAATGTATTCACAAGTATATGATAAAAATAGCGAAAACTTTAAAGATTTAGTAGATGAAGAAGAGGTAGCAGATACATTAGCACAAAAGTTAGGAGACCAAGATTTTATTAATTCTTTAAATAAAGAAAAGCCAAACGTATTCAAAAGAATATATGACTGGGTAGTAGATAAGTTAAACAAATTCACAGGAAGCAAAAATGAAAAAATTTATTGGGAAGATGTAAAGAATAAATTTGAAAATGCTTTTAGACAAGATTATCAAGGAAATAATATTGAAAAATCAAAATTCAGTATTAATTCTAATTTCAATCAAGAATATGATAGTTGGAACAAAATTGATAGACAAGGTAACTTTTTGATAGGAAGAACATCAGAAGCTTTAAAAAGTATAGGTTTAGATGATTATGATATAGTAATTGATAAATCTAAGATATTAAAAATAAAAAATGACCACCCTGAAATGAGCGATGATATAATAAAATCTATACCAGAAATATTAGAAAATCCTACGCTTATATTGGATTCTCAATCAAAGAATAAGAAAGCACAAGGAAGAAAAGTTATATTTGGAGAAATACAAGACACAAAAGGTAATCCAGTATTAGTAGCATTAGAATTAAATCCTTACGAAAATAAAAATAATATTGATAAAATATATAAAGTTGCTAGTGCATATGGTAAAGAAAATCTAGGCACAATACAAAAATGGATTAGTGATGAAAAAAATATTTTGTATATAGATAAACAAAAAAATAGAACTATGAATTGGTTAAATGGACTCGGGCTCCAATTGCCTGTGCCAAATAACTTATCTAGTTCTACTAATAGTATACCAACATCAAATAATAATGTCAATACTACTAATAATAATTCTATGCAAGAATCTGAAAATAATTCAGGTTCTTTTAATTTGTCTAAAACAAAACAAAAGCAGTTAGAGTTAATTAAAAAATCAAATCCTATGTTAGATGATTATCATACAGGAGTAAGAACTGTAGATGATATAAAGACTTTCAAAGAAGCATATGATATTGCTAAAAAAGAAGCATCAGATGGTGGATGGGATGAATATGCATCTTATCCAGATATAACTAATGAAATGATAGAAGATTCATTAAAAACAGGAAAGATAACAGTATATAGTTCAAATGACATAAAAAATGGAGCTTTTGTAACGCCATCATATGAACAGGCATTAGAATATGCTGGTAATGATTCAAGTAAAATAAGAAGTAAAAAAGTGAAACTAGACGATGTAGCTTGGATAAATCTAGATGAAGGACAATATGCTAAAGTAAATAATTCCTATACCAAACCATCTATAGAACAATCAGGAGCATGGCAATCATTCCTAGAAAATCAAATAGGACCAATAGGAAAAGGTAAAACAATTCAAGAATTAAGGTTACCTACAAAAGAAAATCTGAATACTATTAAACAACAAAATATAATAAATCAAAATAATAAAGAAAGGTTAAAAGATATAGGTATAACTGAAAACAGTGACATAGTAACAAAAGGTAATGATGAGAATATAGACGAAGAGAAGATAGCAAACATATTAACAGAAATGCCAACAAAAGAAAAAGAAAAGAGTAGAGCTTTAGCAATATTAAAAGCCAATATATTAGATAAAGGTATTGTATTTGAAGAGTTATCAAGGAAAACAAAAAATAGAGAATTGCAAGGAAAATGGGATTATACTTTAACTGCTAGTGCAAGAGGTCAAAATGCAATAGGTAATCCTAGATATGAGTTTGATAGTAAAACAAAGACACAAAAATTAATAAGTAAAAGTTTAGAAAGTATAAGAGAAGAAGTTGGGAAAAACATTGTAGATTTTAATGAATATATGTATCATCAATTAAATATAGATAGAATGACTTTAGAAGAAAGATTTGGTGGAGATACAGGTATAAATTATGAAAGAAAGAATCAAATAAAAAATAAACCTGTTTTTGGAAAAAGAGTAACTGCTAAAGTTTCTCAAAACATAGTAAACAAGTATGAAAAAAATAATCCTGAATTTAAAAAATGGGCAAAAGACATTTATGATTTTTTAGATGCAAATACTCAAGAATTAGTAAAAACAGGAGTAATATCAGAAGATACTAGAGAGTTATTTAAAGAAATGTATCCACATTATGTTCCTATATCAAGAGTAGATAATAAAGGAAATGCAATAGCAGTACCATTGGACACTAGACGTACAGGAGTAAATAGCCCAATAAAAAGAGCTGAAGGTGGCAATTCAGATATTAAACCTTTATTTGAAACCATAGCTGATAGAACATTACAAACATATAGAGCAAGTGCAAGAAATAATTTTGGGGTTGAACTTTTAAATACATTACAAACTGTTCAAAATGCAGAAAAGATAGATGTAGATAACATTGTAGAAGAAATTACAAATTCAGAAGATGGAACTTTATTAAAGAAAGGAACAGGTACTGTACCACCAAGTTTTACTGTTTTTGTTAATGGTGAAAAGGTTACTTTTGAAATAAGCAAAGATATGTACGATGCTTTGAGACCTGTTAGTGAAGGATTATCATATAGAAATAAAACATTAAATAAAATAAGTAATTTTAGAAGAGGAGTCTTAACAGAATATAATCCAGTTTTTATGATTACAAATTCATTAAAAGATATTCAAGATGTAGTTGTAAATTCTCAACATACGGCTAAAACAATTTCTAAATTACCAGAAGCATATAGTCAGATATTAGAAAAAGGGTATTGGTATAATGAATATATACAAAATGGTGGGGAGCAGAATAGTTACTTTAATGCTAATGACGGTTCTTTTGAAAATGACAAAAAAGTTAGTATGGGAAAAAATATAACGACAATGCCACTTAGAGCAATTAGTAAAGTAAATAACATTATAGAGATGTCACCAAGATTAGCAGAATATATTGCTAGTAGAGAAAAAGGTAGAAGTATAGAAACATCTATGTTAGATGCGTCGAGAGTAACAACAAATTTTAAAGCTGGAGGTAATGTTACAAAATTTTTAAATAGGAACGGAGCTACTTTCTTAAATGCATCTGTGCAGGGTGCAATGCAACAAGTTAGAAATATACAAGAGGCAAAAGTTAAAGGATTAAAAGGTTGGACAGCATTAGCTTGTAAATATGCAGTTGCAGGTCTCCCTGTAATACTATTAAATAATATTTTATGGAAAGATGATGAAGATTATGAAAATTTACAAGACTATGTTAAAGATAGTTATTATTGTATAGCCAAATATGGAGATGGAAAATTTATTAGGATACCAAAAGGAAGAACTACAGCGACTATACAGAAGATAATTTCAAATATTAGTGAATATATAACTGATGACAAGAAATTGAATATAGATAATTTTGCAAAAGATTTTTGGGAGGATTTGCAATTTACTATGGATAATTTAGCTCCTAATAATCCACTAGATAACAATATTATATCTCCAATTATACAAGCAGTAACAAACACAAGTTGGTATGGAGAAGATATTGTTCCAAGTAGATTACAAGATAAACCTGCTGCAGAACAATATGATGAATCTACAGATAAATTTAGTAAGTGGTTAGGAGAAAAACTAAAAGTAAGTCCTTATAAAATTAATTATTTATTAGACCAATATGGTGGAGGAATTAGTGACATAGTATTACCAATGTTAACACCTCAAGCTGAGAATAATATGATGGAAGATAAATTTACTACTGATGCTGTAATGAAAAGTAGATATCCAGGTGAGTTTTTCGAAAAAAGTGATGAAATAAATGTTAGTGCTAATAGCGATAAAGCAACAGATTTAGATAAAGTGAAGAATAAATATATAACAAATATTTCTAAAGAAATGAGTAAACTTTATGAAGAAAAAAGAAAAGTTGAAAATTCTAGTGCAAATGATGAAATAAAGAAGAATCAACTTAAAGAGATTCAAAAAGAGATAAACAAACTAGCTAAAACAGGCATGGAAAAAGTTGATAAAGTAGAAATAAATGGCATTACTGCAAAAGCAGGAGATGAACTATATTATAAATATCATGGTGAATGGACAAAGCTTGACGAAGAGGAAAAAGAAAAAACAAAAGATATTTCTTTAAAATCATATGCAGATTTTAAAAATAAAATATATAATGAAACTCAAAGGCAAAAAGATTCTGGTGAATTAGAAGAAGATAAACAACTAAAAAATACGACAAAGTCTAAAATATTATTAGATTCTAACTATTCAGATAAAGATAAATTAGAATTGTATAAGAACTATGTATCAAGTACAGATAAAAAGGTGTCAGTAGCTGTTGAAAAATTAGGAATGCCTATAGATGTATATTTAAACTATAAAAGTAATAAATTTGAAAATGATAAAGATGAAGATGGTGAAACAATTAGTGGAACTAAAAAGGATAAAGTTTATAACTATGTAAATAGTTTAAGTGATGTTGATTTGATTTATAAATATATGATGGTAAAAATGGAAGATATAAATGATTCTTATGGAGATAGAGCAATATTAAATTTCGTGAATGATAATAAACAACTTGATTTTGAAGAAAGAAAAGAAGTTTTAGAAACACTAGGATTTGAAGTCGATAAATATGGAAATGTAGAGAATACTATTTTTATCCCTATAAAATCAAAAATAAAATAAGATTGCTATTAAAAAATATTAGTGATATGATATTCAAGGGGATAAAAAAATGAAGAAAAAAATTGTACTAACAATATTGGTAATTATTCTAGGAATGCAACCATATTCTTTAGCACATAAAGGTAGAACAGATAGTTATGGCGGACATTATGATCGTTCGACTGGAACATATCATTATCACGATGGTTCTTATTCAGGTGAATATACATCTCCAGTCGAAGAGGGTGGAGTCAGAATCGATGAAGTTGCTGAGGATGAAGATGAACTTACAGTAAATAAAAATGATACAAGAGATGTAGATAATATAATAAAAGAAAATAATGAATTAGAGACAGAACTTAAACAAAGGAATAATTCAATAACTAATATGAGCAATAAAATAAAAGAACAAGAAAAACGAATAGCAGAACTCGAAGACAGTAAGATACGAATACATATTATATACATAGCAATAATAATTATTATGCTTATTTATGGATATAAACATTTAAAATAAGTTTATAAATAAATTTAAGTTAAAACTAAGTTTGGATATGGAGAAAATTAGTGAAAAAGAACGCTGAATAGCGTTCTTTTTCATATGCAAAAAAATAGGAGGAAAAAATGGATCTTGAGTTTATAAGAGGAGATACCCAAGTTATTAAATTTCCATTAATGGATAAAAATGAAAATAGGGTTAAATTAACAGAGAATGATAATTTGTATTTTACAGTTAAACAAAATTCAAATTCAGAAGATGTATTAATTCAAAAAAAATATCCGGAAAGTATTAATTATGATGATACTTCTGGATATTATTTTTTTACAATAGAATCAGAAGATACTAGCGAGATGCCATATGGTACTTATAGTTATGACATAGAATTGAAAAGTGGAACATTTGTAAAAACATTAGGATCTGGAAGTATTACATTAACAGAAGAAGTTACTTTTAGGGGGGACGAATAAATGGCTATTTTAATAGATGATTTAGAAAATATAAATCCATTAGAAATATACTTAGGTGAGATTAGTCTTCCTTTTTTAAAAGGTGATAAGGGTGACAAAGGTGAAAAAGGAGATTCTTTTAGATATGAAGATTTTACACAAGAACAACTTGAAAAACTGAAAGGAGCAAAAGGAGATACTGGACCACAGGGACCAGAAGGACCACAAGGAGAGCAAGGAATACAGGGACCGCAAGGAGAACAAGGAAATGTTGGACCAGCCAATGTGCTAAGTATAGGAACTGTAGAAGCAGGAGAAGAAGCAAAGGCAAGTATAAGTGGAGATTATCCAAATCAAAAATTAAATCTTATTTTGCCACGTGGAGATAAAGGGGAAAAGGGAGAGACTGGACTAAAAGGTGATACAGGACCGTCTAATAATTTAAGTATAGGTACAGTTGAAGAAGGTGATGTTGCAGAAGCAACAATATCGGGAGAAAGTCCAAACCAAAAACTTAATCTGATTTTACCAAGAGGAGAAAAAGGTCAAAAAGGTGATACGGGTTTAAAAGGAGATACTGGTGAAACGGGACCTGCCAATGTACTGAAAATAGGAACAGTATCAAGTGGAGAAGAAGTAAAGGTTACAATTACAGGAGAATCCCCTAATCAAACTTTAAACTTTATCTTACCTAAAGGAGATAAAGGAGATATAGGACCGAAAGGTCCTCAAGGTATACAAGGGGAACAAGGAATACAAGGAGAACAGGGACCTCAAGGTATAAAAGGTGAAAAAGGAGACAAAGGAGATTCAGGAGAAGATTTTTCAATATTTAAAACATATGAATCGATAGATGATATGGAATTAGATAAAAATAATGTTCCAGAAGGAAAGTTCGTAATGATTGCTTCTAATATAGACGACCCAGATAATGCAAAATTATATGTGAAAGGTGTTACAGATTTTAAATTTATGGCAGATTTATCAGGTGCACAAGGAGTAAAAGGAGAAAAGGGAGATACTGGTGAAACAGGAAATCAAGGTCCACAAGGAGAACAAGGCCCGCAAGGTATTCAGGGACCACAGGGTATTCAAGGAGTTCCTGGCGAAAAAGGTGATACTGGTGCTTCTGCTGGATTTGGAACTATAAATGCTTCAATTGATAATAGTACTGGAATACCTTCAGTTAGTGTAACTGCTGAAGGACCGAACACAGCCAAAAATTTTAATTTTATATTTAAAAATTTAAAGGGCGAAAAAGGGGAGCAAGGAATACAGGGACCACAAGGGGAACCAGGTAAAAATCCAACAATAGTTGTAACTAAAATAAAAGTTACAGAAGAAATAGAACAGAATACAAATTATGAGGTACATGCTTATGAAGTAGGTACTAATTCTTTATCAATATATTTTGAAGGAAACAAACTTATAAAAGGAGTCAATTACATAGAAGTTGATACAACACATATTCAGTTTAGAGACTGGAATGTTCCAGTTGATAGTAATTTAGAAATAATAATAAGGAAGGAGGAAGAATAATGAGCGAGCCAAAAATTTTAGATCTAATGAAAATGAAGAAGTATGCAATCTTACATTATGATATTTCAAATAATTACGATTTGATTATTAATTCAGGATACAGTGGCATAAAATTTCCATTCAATAAAGTTATTACGAATGATTCTAGTATATTTACCTATAACGATAATGGAATTGCATTTAATTATCCTGATAATGAAGTACATCATTTAGCTATAAATGCTATATTGACAGCTAATCTAAGAAATACAGATGATAGATATGATATGGTTATGTACATAGAAAAAAATAGCGATAATGCTATTGATAATGACGAATTAAATGATTATAGGCTAGATAGTGCAGCTAGTTTAAATAAACAATATGGACAAGTACAACTAAGTCTATATAATCCATATTATGCCATAAAAAATGGTGACAATATTGGCTTATATTTTGGAGGAAATCTTGGAAGTTCAACTCCACAGCATATTTATATACAAACTACGGCTATGACAGCTCAAAATAAACCTGCAATAAATACAAGATTAGTTGCTAGAATGATAGATTAATAAATTAGACAAGAAAGGAAAAAAAGAATATGAAAGACTTAGAGAAAAAAGATAGAGTAGTTGTTGTAGGATTAATATTAGTACTAATATTTATAATTATTAATATATTTTCTACGTTACATACTATGTCAGATTATGAACAAAGAAAAGAATCAGGCAACGACAGATGGAAACAAGTAGAAAATAGGATTTTGCAGACAGAAGAGAAAGTAAACAGTTTAGAGGAGGAGATTGTAGAATGGAAGCATTAACACAAATTGGTCAGATGCTAGGAACATATGGAGTTAGTGCGGTTATAGTGATTATTTTTTTATGGGACTATGTAGCTAATAAAAAAAAGAATGTAGAAAATCAAGAGACAATAAAAAGTACTTTAGAAGTAGTAAAAGAAAGCACAAGCACAATCTCTAATTGTTTAGTCGAAATGCAACAAACAAATTCCAATACTGCAAAATCTTTGGAATTATTACAGAAGCAAATGGAGAGCACAGATAAAAAAGTAGATATTTTATTAGAAAGGGGGAAATAGCTATGGAAATAACATATGTAATTATAATAGCAATAATTGCTTACATATTTGGAGCTCTAACAAAAATGTTTATAGATGAAATACCTAATAAGTATATACCAATTCAAAACGTAGCAATAGGTATAATAAGTGCAGTTATATGCTATTTTACAGGAATAGAGCCAAACTTTTTACAAGCGATTGTATTATGCATAGTAGCTTGTATGGGTGCAGGTGGAGTAGCAGACTTAATTAATATTAAGAACAAGGAGGAATAGTCATGGACGATAATATATTCGAAGAAACAGTAGAATTTAACGAAGAATTATACCAAAAAAATATAATAGAAAATGACTTTTCAAATACTGAAAATGATGGAATAGGAGATGATGTTGATGCAAATAACTAATGTAACGTGTCCTACTTCTAAATATTCTATTAAATGTCCCTATGAAATGACACCAGCTGGAATTTGCGTACATAACACAGCAAATGATGCAAGTGCTATGTCAGAGGTTTCATATATGCTAGGTAATAATAATAAAGTATCTTTTCACGCAGCAGTAGATAATGAGAGAGTAGTAACAGGAATACCTTTTAATCGTAATACTTGGCATTGTGGCGATGGCGGAAGCGGAAAAGGTAATAGGACTCAAATATCTATAGAAATTTGCTATTCTAAGTCTGGTGGACAAAGATTTGATGAAGCTGAGAATTTAGCGGCTTGTTACATAGCATATTTACTAAAACAGTATGGATGGGGAATAGATAAAGTATCAAAGCATCAAGATTATAATGGTAAATATTGCCCACATAGAACACTAGATTTAGGCTGGGAAAGATTTTTAAATAAGATAAGAGAACAATTAGGACTACAAACACAACCAGTAACAGAAAAAGATTATAGTGGAGGAAGTGACGAAGAAGTGAGAAAATATGTAAATGGATCTACCATAGAGAATATATATGCAGATACATCTTTAACTAAGAAAATAGGATATTTAAACCCACGTGAAGAATGCGACTGCTTTGGCATATTTAACTATAGACCAATGGTAAGATATAAAGTGGATGGCTCTAATAATTACAAGATAGGTTTTGCTAAATGGACAGGTGGAGTAAAATAATATAAAAGTAGAAGAGGTGTAGTGTAATGTTTATGCTACACCTCTTTTTTTGTGTTGATATTTAAAATTTTTTGTAACATTATATAACATTAAAACACTTTACATTTTTTTAAAAGTATGTTAATATGATGATAACAAAATATTACAAAAATATTACAAAAAAATACAAAAAATTACAAAAACATTAAATATTATTTACATTAATGAATAATATTGACACCAAAGAGAGATTATAATATAAATTAGTTACAAATGATATAAAAAACATATAAACAAATAGAGAGGATTACTCCTCTCCAATACGGTTATTCATCTAAATTGGAGTTCGTTGCTTGAACTTCAATTTTTTTATTGCCATCAGTTACTGTTGCTTTAGAATTGAAGCCTTTGGATATTGCAAAGCAAAAACCTATAACTATAATTGCAACTACAACAATTCCAGCAATAATTAAAGCTATACCCAAGATGTCGTTTAAATTGCCCATAGCGTCACCCTCCTTTATAAAATATTCTACTAACAGTTGAAAACTGTAGTTTTTCTAGCAGTTAAACTGTTCAACTGCTAGTTCATATCTTATAATGTCAGATGAATAACTAGGCACATTTTATCAAAAAATATATTAATATGCAATATAAAATAGAAAAATCTGGAAGGAAATAAAATTTTAACTCATTCGACAAATTTCACGATACAAAGTAAACATAAAATGTTATACTATCATTAAAGGAGATGATAGTATGAAAGAAATGTATATTAAATCTCTACGAATGATAAAAGAATTAAATATAAAAAACAAAAAGGAATACATTAAATTAGTACGAGACTATAGAATTTTAAATTTAGAAAGTTTGAAATACATAAGTCAAACTAGAAGTTTTAGAAAAATACGAAAATTAGCTAAAAATATGTGAATTTAGCCATATAATTACTCTAAATGCAAATAAAAACGCCTTAGAATCGATTGTCGTAAGAGCCATTTTTTATCTTTAAATAGCAAGTTTTACAATAAGAATTTTAATGCAACGTTTAATGCAACGCCAAAGAAAAATTATAAAAAACGAAGTAAATTTATAAAAAGTAACAAAAAAGTGAAAGGCTAAAAAGTGCTTTAAATAGCACGTTATAAGAATTTATAAAAAAAGAACAAAAAGTATAAAAAGTATTCAAAATTTGGGACTGACATCATCTTTATAAACCCATTTAGCATATGATATATTATAGGAAAGTATAGTTATAATAATTAATAGAAATGTAAGTATAGATTTTTTCATTTATTTCTCCTTTTTTTATTCAAATATTTTACTTATTCGTGCTTCTACAACTTTACCTATTATTTTAAAGTTATCATTTTTACTTAATTTTCTAGGCGGATAATAGGAATTAAAAGCAACCAATTCAATATAATTATCATATTTTATAACTTTTTTAACTGTACCTTCTTCACCATCTACAAGAACTATAGCAATTTGACCACTTTCAACATTAGATTGACGATGTACAATTATAATGTCATCTTCATACATAACTGGTTGCATACTATCTCCTACTATTTTTAATGCAAAGTAATTTTCTGGGTCAGCTAATTTTTTATCAATAGTCACATATCCAATAATATTTTCTGATGCAAGATAATCATATCCAGCTTTTACTGCACCTAATAAAGGAAAAGCTTGTTTGTTATTATAATTTTCATATTTTTGATCAGTAAAACCAGCCAGCCAAGCAGGAGAAACATTAAAGAAATTAGCTAATTTGACTATAGTACTTCTTTTGACTCCTTTAATTTTTCCTGAAGTGTATCTAGAAATAGTAGCATTAGTTTTTCCAACATTTTCTTCAATTTTATCTAATGTATAATTACTATTATTTATTAACTTGCTTAATCTTTTAGTGAAAAGTTCATCCATTGTCATCAAACTCCTTTACATGGATTTTACTATATTTTTTCGCATTATGCAATATTTTTGCAAAAAATAATAAAAAAATTTCGTAAAAAGTATTGACAAAAAAATGAAGATACTGTATATTATGTATAACGCAATTATGCAACACGTAAAATAAAGAGAGGTGAAAAAATTGGAAGAAGCAGTTAAATATACTTTAAGTAGACTTGAAGGCTTTTTAAAGTTTAAAAATATTACTAAGTCAGAATTAGCTAAAAGATGGAGAAAAACAGAAGCATATGTATATAGAAGATTTAATGGCGATGTAGAATTAAGCCTTACTGACATTTTAGAATTAACAAAAATATTAGAAATTCCAAAAGACGAAGCAAAAGATATTTTTTTTGGATACGAATTACGTAATACGTAAAAAGAGGTGAGAAGATGGAAGATGAAAACAGTAGAAATATGAGTAAACAAGAAAAAAGAATGGAAAAAAGAAGATTTTATCTTTCGTTGATAAGTTTAGTAATTTCAATATTAGCATTAATAAAGAGTTTATGTTTTTAGCAAAGCAAATATTGAAATAAGCAAAGCAAGAATTGAAATAATATCAGATCTGTATTTTTTCAGGAAAGCTCTTGCGGAAAGATAATCGCGAGAGTTCTCTGTGATAACTGCTTCTGACAAAATAATAACATCATCATTATTTTTATTATCATGTTCAAGTGTGATTTTTTGTTCGGCAACAAGTTCTCTAAGAGCGATATCTTTCAAAGAATGGTCTGATTCAATGAATTTAGAAATTTTAGAATATAACCACATCGTATTGATACGATTTTTAGCAGTAGATTTATAGATTGAATAAGATTCTTCAATAATTTTCTTTTTTAATTTTTTTATTAAACTTCTATTGATTAAACCTTTGATTTTTAACAATAACATAATAATTAACCTCACTTTCGAGGTAATTATAATACAAATTTTGACAGAAAGGAAGTGATAAGAAATGCAAGAGAAGAAACCGACAAAAAATTATAAAGATTTAGATGAAACAATAAC
>ENA-ORQX01000485-ORQX01000485.1-human-gut-metagenome-genome-assembly--contig:-NODE-485-length-31420-cov-4.624103_pt1 | contig 31420 bp, 35 predicted proteins | sample MGYA00242170_ERZ509124 | MGnify/ENA primary metagenome ERZ509124 (study PRJEB26280, sample SAMEA2338647) | human gut metagenome | biome: human gut; feature: human-associated habitat; material: faeces... | reverse complement strand
CTGCCGCTCCTGCCGTTGCTGAAGATACCCGCACCATCAATTCGCCCATGGTCGGCACCTTCTACCGCGCCCCGAGCCCCGGTGCCAAGCCCTTTGCCGACGTCGGTCAGAAGGTCAAAGCCGGCGACACGGTCTGCATCATCGAAGCCATGAAGCTTCTTAACGAAATCGAAACCGAGTACGACGGCGTCATCAAGGAAATCCTCGTCGAAAACGGTCAGCCGGTTGAGTTCGGCCAGCCGCTTTTTGTGATCGCTTGATAATCCAGCTTCTGACGCCTGAACCATGTTCGGAAAAATTCTTATCGCAAACCGCGGGGAAATCGCCCTGCGCATTCAGCGGGCCTGCCGCGCCATGGGCATCAAGACGGTCGTCGTCCACTCGACGGCCGACGCCGACGCCATGTACGTGCGCCTTGCCGACGAAAGTGTCTGCATCGGCCCCGCTCAATCCTCTCAAAGCTATCTCAACATTCCGGCCATCATTTCGGCTGCCGCAGTCACTGACGCCGAAGCCATTCACCCCGGGTACGGCTTCCTGTCGGAAAACGCCGTCTTTGCCGACCGCGTTGAGAAGAGCGGATTTGCTTTTATCGGACCGCGCGGCGACACAATTCGTCTGATGGGCGACAAAGTCAACGCCAAAAAGGCGATGATCGACGCAGGTGTTCCCTGCGTGCCCGGTAGCGACGGCGCTCTGCCCGACGATCCCAAGGAAATCCTTCGCATTGCCCGCGAAGTCGGTTACCCCGTCCTCATCAAGGCAAGCGCCGGCGGCGGCGGTCGGGGCATGCGCGTGGTGCGTACCGAGGCTGCGCTTCTTACTTCCGTCAATATGACGAAAACGGAAGCCAACGCCGCGTTCGGTTCGGACAAGGTTTACCTGGAAAAATTCCTGGAAAATCCGCGCCACATTGAAATTCAGGTTCTCTCCGACAACTTCCAAAACGCTATTTATTTGGGTGAGCGCGATTGTTCCATGCAGCGCCGGAACCAGAAGGTCGTTGAAGAATCCCCCGCTCCCGGTATTCCGCGCAAACTCATCGAGAAACTCGGCGCACGCTGTACGGAAGCATGCCGCCGCATCGGTTATCGCGGAGCCGGCACATTTGAATTCCTGTACGAAAACGGCGAGTTTTACTTTATTGAAATGAACACGCGCGTGCAGGTGGAGCACCCTGTGACCGAATGGGTAACAGGTGTCGACATCATTGCCGAGCAGATCCGTATCGCCGCGGGAGAACGTCTGCGCCTCAAACAACGCGACATTGTTCTTAAGGGCGCAGCCATCGAGTGCCGCATCAACGCCGAAGACGGTTTTACCTTCCGTCCGTCTCCGGGCAAAGTAACGCGTTGGCATATGCCCGGCGGTCCCGGCATTCGTCTCGACAGCCACGTATACGCCGGCTACACCGTGCCGCCCTACTACGACAGCATGATCGGCAAACTCATCGCCTACGGCGAAACGCGTGACGAAGCTCTGGCTCGCATGCGCGTCGCGCTTTCCGAAACGCTCGTCGAAGGCATCAACACCAACATCGATCTGCACCGCTTGATCATGAGCGACAGTCGCTTCAACCAGGGCGGCACCAGCATTCATTATCTGGAAGAACGCATGGCCGAGTGGATCGCGATGCATAAGGACGCCAAAAATGCTGCGTGAGATTAAGTTCCTGTGTCTGGAACGTTCCGCCGAAGACTTCGCCGACATGATGATGGACGCAGGCGCCATGAGCGTTTCGATCGAGGATGCCGACTTGGGCAGCCCCGATGAAAGGCCCCTTTACGGAGAACCGGGTACTGAACCCGATACCTTTGCCTGGAACCGTTCCATCGTTTCCGTGTTGGCAGACGAAACGTTCGATGCCACTCAGGCCGCCGCCATCGCCGCCAAGGCGCTTGGCATCGAAACGCCAGTCGTAAAGTCCGATACGACGGTACCCGACGAGGACTGGGTGCGCATCACGCAGGCTCAGTTCTCACCGGTAAAAGTGAGCGACCGACTCTGGATCGTTCCGAGCTGGCACGAACCGCCCTCGAGCGAAGCCATCAACATCCGCTTGGATCCGGGCGTTGCTTTCGGTACGGGCTCTCATCCGACAACGCATTTGTGCCTGCAGTGGCTCGATACGCATGTCACGAACGCAGATACGGTGCTTGACTATGGCTGGCACGGGCATTCTAGCCATTGCCGCCGCCAAACTCGGCGCTGCGAACGTCACCGGTACCGACATCGACCCTCAAGCTGTTGAAAGCGCGGCATTTAACGCCGAACACAACGAAGTGACGGCCAAGTTTGTGCTGCCGGGGGATTTGCCCGCCAATCGTTACTCCTTGGTTGTGGCCAATATCCTGTCGAACCCGCTCAAGGTACTCGCTCCGGCTTTGCTCGGCCGAGTGGCTCCGGGCGGCCGTCTCGTACTCTCGGGTGTTCTGGCCCGCCAGGCCGAGGAAGTCATCGAGGTCTATCGCAAAACGGATCCGAACGTGGAACTTTCCGTTTGGAGAGAAGAAGACGGTTGGGTTTGCATCGCTGGTCTGCGACACGCTTAATCAGACGACTCGGTCACCATTCCGCACAAGGCAGTACGTTTGCTCGTGCTGCCTTTCTTTTCTTTGAGCTTTATACCCACAAGCCAAAAAAGTCGAAATCGTCCAGATCGCCTGAACGACGGGCCTTTCAGCGCGATTTGTGCCCCAAAATCTTCCAAACTTTCTCTAGACTCACGGCCTGTCAACTGAGGTTTCGTCCTGACTTGCACTCTCACAAGCAAAAAAATCGCAAATTCGTCAAATCGACTGCCTGGCAGTCGTTTCAAAGCGATTGCCACCTCTAAATCGTCGAAATTCTTCGCGAGCTCCGTTCGAACTCAATCGTTTGCCGACTTTTGCTCGCCAGATCCGGCCACCTGATACAAAACTTTGGGACCACTGCCGACCTTGGCAATGAGACCTTTTTCCTGGAGCGTCTTTAACTCGGCAATCACCCGAGCATAGGAACCACCGGCCGCCTCTTTTTGTAATGCGGCCCGGGACATACGTCCGTTTGTACGCAAACAACGCATGATTCGCTGTCCCAAATCAGACAAGTCCGGCGCCTCAAGCGTCACTCTCGGCAGAGAAACTTTCATCCACCGCGGCGTGGCATCGATCATCGGCTCCATACCGTAGCGGGCATAAGCGTCATAAATTTTCGGAAAGCCCATCCCATAACCTTCCATCAGCTTCAGACGCATCAGCAATCCAGCCAGCTTGTTGTTTCGACAAAAACTGACGCCTGAGCGAAGATCTTCGACTTGCAGCGGCTGCGGCAATCCACCGTAGGTGAAGATCTCGATTCGGTCGGAATGCACGCTGACAAATGACGGAGCATCAATACCATAGTCACGATGCGCAAAGGCATTGACCAGAGCTTCTCTTACCGCTACCAGCGGATACTCCTCGACCTCAACACGTCTTCCGCTACGTAGCAAATCAACTGACGCAAATGTCTCGACCCGAAACGATGTACCGAACCGGTTGACAATTCTCTCAAGGACTTGTTCGTACTGCTTTAAGACGGAGCCTTGATATACGAGCAACTCCTGCGTCGAAGACGCCTTGCTGTCTCCAGCGAAAAACCCGAGTTTTGTTTCGACCGCGCATTGATCCGACAACCAATACGCCAAATTTGTGTACAAGCCATCCTGTGTCTTCAGCCCGAGAATCTGCATCTTTGATTCGGCAAACGCAATCTCCTGCTTCGCAAAGAAAGCCTCGGTTTCTCGGAAACTCAACTCTTGCAGCCGCGACACTCTTTGTTCTAATGCAACCGGATTGCTGTTGCGATACAGCTGCCGCAACTCCTCGTCAGTTGCTTCATAGCAAGCCGCTCCGCGGCGCACGAAGACTCGCGTGCCTTCGTCTTTGATCTTAACGGCATACGGCATATCCGGGCCTGCGCTCACTCGGACTTCCAGAATGGTTTTTCCTTCCGACTCGCTTTTCAAACAGCGTACGAGATGATCGGCTGACGGCACAACACCATAGCGGGCAACATCCGCCACAATTCGGATCAACCGATCCACCTTATTGTCGGGAATACCGATGGCAACACCATCATCCCGCACACCAAAATAGATCGTTCCGCCGTAGGAATTCGCAAAAGCACAAATGGTTTTTTTCGCCGACTCAGTCCATTCTTCTTTGAATTCAGTCGTTTCGTTTTCGTAAATCTGCATCGCAAACTGCCATTCTGTTTTTTTTACTTACCTATCTATCGATCTATCGATAGATATCTATCTATCGATAGATCGATAGATAGCTAGGAATCTACACCATCAGCAAAAATCCTGCAATGCCGAGGGGCCTTGCTAGAATCGGTGAATCCCAATACAGACGCACTTTTTCGCGCCTTGGCTTTTTATTTGAATTCTTACAAATCACGAGGTTCATCATGCGCATCATGATCAGCGGCTCGATCGCTTACGACAACATTCTTTCCTATGGCGGACGCTTCAGCGATCACCTCGTACGCGAAAGTCTCGATCACATCAATCTCACCTTTGTCACCGACTCCATGACGCGTAACTACGGCGGATGCGCCGCCAACATCGCCTACGCGCTCAAGCTGCTCGGCGGCGAGCCTGTTGTCACCGGTGCCGTCGGTACCGACGGTTCCGACTATCTCTACCGTTTCGAACAACTCGAAATCGAAACCTCGGTAGCCAAATTCAACGATGTCTTCACGGCTCAGTGTTTTGTGACAACCGACAAGACGGGATCGCAACTTGCCACGTTCAACCCGGGCGCCATGTCACGCGCCCATGAAGCCCCCTTCCCCGAAGGCGAAATCGGCTTGGCTCTTGTTGCTCCCGACGGCAAGGAAGCCGTGATTCAGCGCATGAACGAATGCTTCTCGCGCAACATTCCGGTGGTCTTTGACATCGGCCAGGCCATCTCGATTCTCTCCGGCGACGAAATCCGTGAACTGATCAGCAAGACCACGTATCTGGCCGCCTCGGCTTATGAGCTTGAACTCATTAAGCGCGCCACACTTCTTACCACCGACGAGATCGCCGATCTCGTCAAGGCTCTGATCGTCACCTACGGCGAAAAGGGCTCGACCGTCTGGACCGAAGGCAAGGAAATCACTGTTCCCGCCTGCCGCGTGCCCAACGCCGTTGACCCGGTCGGTGCGGGTGACGCCTATCGCGGCGGTCTGCTCTACGGTCTTTCCAAGGGCTGGAGCTGGGAACAGACGTTGCGTCTGGCTTCCGTCATGGGCTCCTTCAAGGTAGAAAAGACGGGCGCTCAGAATTACGCTCCCACCAAAGAACAGATCGCCGATCGCTACAAGGCGACCTACGGCGAAGAGATGCCCGCCTAATCACAAAAAGTGGCCGGACAGAAGCTGCCCATAAAAGCTTCCGTCCGGCCGGGCACCCGTGCTCAAACAGGTGTTCTTTACGTAAAGCGTCTGCGTCGGTTAGGCCAGGCGCTTTTTCTGCATCTTGTCGCGTATCAAGATGGCAATCAGGTTCATGGCAAACACGAGGACAACCAAAAGCAGTCCCGTGCCGTACTGCATCGGGCGGGTCTTTTCAATTTCGGTACCGGCCGTTGCAAGCACGTACATGTGGTAGGGAAGCGCCATCACAGAGCTCCAAACGCTCTCGGGCAGCTTCGGGGTGTAGAAAACAGCAGCAGTGAACATCACGGCACTGGTTTCGCCCGCGGCGCGAGCCACTGCCAGAATGGCACCGGTAAGAATGCCGGGCAGAGCCGAAGGCAACACAATTCGGCCGATCGTCTGACTCTTTGTGGCGCCCAAAGCCAGGCTTGCATCACGCCAGGAGCGCGGCACCTGCTTGAGGGCTTCTTCGGTCGTATTGATGATCACCGGCAACGTCAGAACCGCAAGCGTCAGGATGCCGGAGAGCAGACTCACGTTAAAGCCCAAAGCCGTCACGAAGAATGCCAGACCGAACAAGCCGAACACGATCGAGGGGACGCCTGCGAGGTTAGCCACCGACAAACGAACGATATCGACCACAGGACCTTGCTTGCCATATTCGTTAAGCCACACGGCGCAAGCCACCCCAAAGGGCAATGCAATGGCAATGGCACCGGCAGCAAGCAGGAAAGTACCTACAAGGCACGGGAATACGCCGCCCGAAGTCATCATTTCACGCGGCGAATCGAGCACAAAATCAATGTTAAGTGCCCCAATGCCGTTGACAAAGAGAAACACACAGGCGATCACGAGTGCGGCACAGTTCACAAAGGCCGCCGCACGCAGCGTTAGGAAAGAGAAGACCTGCGTAGCGGCACGCTTGGCGCGGGTCTTTTCGCGCGCCTGACTGCAAATGCTTTGTTGCTGATTCATTTTTGCTTTTCCTTCATTCAAATTCATCACACAGCAGGCGTCTTGTACTTCTGCGCCAAGCGGAAGGCGATCGCGTTGAAGATGAAGGTCATCACGAAAAGCGCAATGCCGGTTGCAAACAGAGCGTGATAATGGGGACTGCCGAAGGGAGCTTCAGCCATTTCAGCGGCAATCGAAGCGGGCATCGGACGGATCGGATCAAAAATCGATTCGGGCACAATGGCAGCGCCTCCCGCGACCATCAGCACGACCATCGTTTCGCCGAGAGCACGGGACATGCCGAGCATCACGGCGGTACCGACGCCAGAGAGTGCATAAGGGAAAGTCACGTTCTTGAGTGTTTCCCAAGGCGTTGCACCGAGCGCAAGTGACGCGTCCTTAAGTGAACGCGGTACAGCATGCAGCGCGTCTTCGGCAATCGAACAAATGGTCGGAACAGCCATGAAGGCGAGCATCAAAGCGGCATTGAAGAGGTTCAAACCGGTAGCGATTCCGAGCGTGTTCTGAAGCCACGGCGCCACCAAGACCATACCGATGAAGCCGATTACGACGGAAGGCAACGCAGCAAGCAGTTCGATAAAGGGTTTAATGATGCGGCGCGTCGTATTGGCTGCCACTTCCGAGAGATAAGCCGCCGTCATCAGACCGAGCGGCACCGCAAAGAGACTTGCGAGGAATGTCACGGCAAGAGAGCCGGCAATCAGGGAACCGATTTCAAAGTCGGGCTGATCGCCCACCGGATACCAATCGGTTCCGAAAACGAAGTCGAGAAAGCCGGTGCTGGCAAAGACCGGAAGACCTTCCCGAAACAAATAAAACACAATGCCTGCGAGCACGGCAAGCGAGAGCAAGGCCAAAGCGGCTAACCCGCCTTCGACAGCCTTTTCTCTAAAGTCATAACGCATATGGGCCTCTTGATAAACCGCCGGCTTCTTTCGTGCGACAACTCAAGGTGAGCTGTTGCCGCACGTCCGAGGCCGGCAGACGATGTTCGTTTCTAAATTACTTCAGAGGAACGAAACCGGTTTCCTGAACAATCTTCTGACCGGCCGGAGACACGACAAAGTCCGTAAAGGCCTTGGCATCACCAGCAGGAGCGCCGTTCGTGAAGAAGTAGAGTTCACGGGAAAGCGGCCATTCCTTGGTCTTTGCAGCTTCGGCCGTGGCCTTCTTGCCGCCGAGCGTCAAAGCCTTGGTCTGATTGTCGAGATAGCCGATGCCGATGTAACCGATGGCATTCACGTTCTTAGCAACCGTCTGAACAACCGTACCGTTGGAGGTCTGAAGCAAAGCGCGCGGCGTGACGCGGGCACCCTTCATCACGAGGGATTCCCAGGTTTCAAACGTGCCCGAGCTCGAGTCGCGGCTCACCACAACAATCGGAGCATCCTTGCCTCCAACTTCCTTCCAGTTGCGGATCTTGCCTTCGAAAACGGCCTTGAGCTGTTCCTGCGTGAGATCCTTCACCGTGTTGGCATTGTTGACAACCGGGACGATGGCATCCACGGCGACGGCCGTACGGTAGGGCTTGACGCCGCGCTGTTCGGCAAGCTTCACTTCGCTGCCCTTGATGTCGCGCGAGCTCATGGCGATGTTGGTAAGACCATCAATCAGTGCCTTGACGCCGTTGCCGGAGCCACCGCCCGAAAGAGCGATGTGCACGTCGGGGTTGGTCTTGGCGAAAGCTTCGGTAGCCTTCTGAACCACGGGCAGAACCGTCGTGGAACCGTTGATGACCAAATCACCGGCAAAAGAGGTGGCCGCAGCAGCAACCATCGCAGCGGTAAGGCAGAGTTTCTTGAACATTTGCGTTTTTCCCTTCATTGCAATTCAATGAGTGAAGGCCTTCATCGACTTCCCCTTGTAGTCAGCGCCCCAACGTCGACGGAAGTCCGACCTTCGAAATTTTTTCTTCGGCGCTTTTCAGAACCGCAATGCTGAACGTCGTTTGTGACAAACAAGCGAACGTTTTGTGACGATTTGATGACAGCAAAATCTTTTCTGCCCTTGTCATCAAACTGTCATCAAAAACGCATCAAACAGTCACGTTACCAACCTACCATCCGCCTGCCGCGCAAGAAAGAAAAGAGTTCGCGCGCCGCGGCAAAGTGCATCCTTCTGCGTTCGCCTTTGCGCATTTTCCTCTGCCCATACGTATTGAAAAATGAACGTTTCCGAACCTAAAAACGAAGTCAAAATCCGTGCCGAACACGTTGATTTCAGCTACGAAAATACCCAAACGCTGTTTGATATCAATCTGGAATTCCGCAATCACGAAGTCACCGCTCTGATCGGGCCTTCAGGTTGCGGCAAATCGACCTTCCTGCGTACGCTCTCGCGCATGAACGAGCTCATCTGCGACACCACGCTTAAGGGAAAGATTCTTTTGGACGGTGAAGACATCTACGCACCTAATTACGATGTGGTGCAATTGCGCCAACGCGTGGGTATGGTCTTTCAAAAGCCTACGCCTTTTCCGAAGTCCATCTTTGAAAACGTCGCCTACGGTCTGCGCGTCGCAGGCATCAGCAGTCGCTCGATTCTTGCTGAAAAAGTCGAAGAAAGTCTGCGCCGAGCCGCACTGTGGGAAGAAGTCAAGGATCGTTTGAACGAAAGCGCTCTGGGTCTTTCGGGCGGTCAGCAGCAGCGTCTTTGCATTGCCCGCGCTCTGGCCGTAGAGCCTGAAGTGCTCCTGATGGATGAACCGTGCAGCGCTCTTGACCCGATTGCCACGCAACGCGTTGAAGAAAGTATTCTCGAGCTCAAGCAGTCGTTGTGCATCGTCATCGTAACCCACAACATGCAGCAGGCTGCACGCGTGTCGGATAAGACTGCCTTCTTCTTCATGGGCAAGCTCATCGAATTCGACGACACAGACACGATCTTCAACAACGCTGCCAATGCTCGCACCCGCGACTACGTCAACGGTCGTTTCGGTTAAGCGTTACGTGTTCTTTCTCGCAGCAAAAAAGCGGCCGACTCGAGCCGCTTTTTTTGCGTCTGATGTTTGTTACTTTGACAAGGCTTGGTCTGCGGCTTGCGTCTCCGGTGCCGCCGTGTTCTTCAGTGTCACCTCAAGCTTGTCGTAGGGAATTTCAATGCCCGCCTCGTTATAAGCTTTGAGCACCGCTCGGAAAATGTTGCTCTTGAGAACCACTGTTCCGTCGCGTGGATCAGCAATCCAGAAAGCTGCACGCAGATTGATGCCGCTGGCGGCAAACTCGGTGACAGCAAACCATGGTTTGTGGTTCGGATCATTCAACACACGCGGCTGAGCAAGCACACACTCTGAGAGAACGCGCAGTGCTTCATCAACGTCGCTCTCGTAGGCACACGAGACATCGAGAGTCACAAGTGTGGACGTGTCGGTGTGCGAGTAGTTCATCACGCTGCCCGTGACAAAATTTTCGTTGGGCACGATCATTTCTTCGCCTGACGTGTTGCGCAGCACAGAATAACGGGTGTTGATCTGCGTGATGATGCCGGTAAAACCTGCGGCATTTACCATGTCGCCGATCTTGATCGACTTATCGCACAAAATGATGAAACCCGAAATATAGTTCGATGCGATCTTCTGCATGCCAAAGCCGATGCCCACGCCGAGGGCGCCGCCAAAGACTGAGAGCACCGTCAGGTCGATGCCCGCGCTCGACAGACCGATCAAAACCCCGAGAATCAAAAAGCCCACGCGACATAACCGAGCCAACGCGACACGAGAATTCATCTCCATCTCGCGCATGTTCATGATGGCCGCTTCGCACAAGCCCGAAATGCGGGAAGCGATGCCCAGTGCCAAGAAAAGCGTCAGGACCCCGACGATGAGCGCCCAGACGGTCAGCTTATCGGTGCCGATCGGCAATTGACATGCCCGCATCCAATCGACAATGACCGGCAGAACATCAATGATTTGCAAAACCGCCAGCACCCAGAAAGCGATGCGAACGGCATGCCGCAGACTTTTCCCGAACATGCGCTCGCCCAGAAGCAGCGTGAGAAACTGCATCAGCACGAGCAGAATCGCCCAGGCATAAAAGATTTGATAGGCCACGCGCACGAGCACCAGTTCGCTGCGTTCGCTTAAAAAACCGGTTTCCGTGATTCCCCACACACACAACGACAAAAGAGCCGCGGCCGTTACCGAAAACAGAATATCGTTGATCGTATTGAGGCACAGAGAAATAGCCTTGGCCTTCCAGTTTTCGCGACCGATGTGAATGGTAAGCGCCTTGATGCGGGCGCCCGCTACCTTATGTACCACGAGGCCGACAAAGACCGCAAACGCGATGGCTGCGATCTGAGCGAGAAACACATGCCCGTAGGTAGTACCCGAAAAAAGCGCCACAATATCCCCGAGCAGCGTTTCCGAAGTGTGGATCACCGCCTGTCCGGCGTTGGCAAGCACATTGTCCGCACCGTCGGCGACGGCAGGCAAGTTCGTCGTTGTCGTCATCTCACTCGCACTCTCAGAAAACATACAAGCCCATACTGGCGGGCACCAAAAAACGCAACGCCAGATTCAAAAGCAAGAAAAACAGAATCGGTGAAAGGTCAAATCCCTTGATGGGCGGCAAAAGCCGGCGAAATGGGCGCAGGAACGGATCAAGCAATGTGCCCAAAAGCGCCATGTAGCCCGACCAGCGGTTGGCAAAAAACGACAGAATGCAGTAGATGATCGTGCCCCAGATCAAAAGATTGACAAGCCAACGCAATGTCATTGCAATGATGGCCACGATAAAAGCTGTTGCCGTCTCCGGCATACCCATCAGTTCTCGGCCGGCCCATACCTGCACCAACGCAACAAAAACCGTCGCCGCCAGCGTGGGCAAATCCCAGTTTCCGCGAGGCCGCACCACAAAGCCGAAAGGAGTCACAAGCCAATTGGTGGCTTTCCAAATGAACCCCACCACAGGATCGCGCGGCGTGATCGCTAGCGTCCAGCACCAGGCACGCAATAAAAGGAGGCTTCCGATCAGGCCGGTCAGAAAAGAAAAAATCGTGTACATAACCGTAGGCTGCGCTTTAAAAACAAGCAAGCCGAAAATAAGTGAAAGCTGCGCGGCTTCAAATAAACTCAAGCGCGCACGAAAGATTGTTCGAGGATGCTCAACTGCAGACGCGCGGCGGCGCCTGCAAACTGCGGGCTACCGAACGCCGACCGGGCGCTGTGCAAACGCACCCAATCAAAATGCGGCCCCGGATCTGTTTTTCGCCCCGGAGCAATATCGCTGTGCCCCACAATATACGAAAGACCATATCGGGCGTCAATGGCCTTCAATAGCTTTTCCAACGCCTGATACTGCTCGTCCTCAAACGCAACGAAATCGGTGCCCTCAAGTTCGATGCCGATCGAAAAATCGTTGCAATTGTCGCGTCCGTTAAAGCGGCTCACGCCGGCGTGCCAGGCCCGTTTGCCGCACCCCACAAACTGCACGATACGGCCATTGCGCTCAATGAAGAAGTGACTCGACACCCGAAGCCCCTCGAGATCTGCCAAATCCGGATGAACCTTCGTATCAAGCTCTCCCATGAAGAGGTCCCGCACAAGCCCCGTCTCAAAACAGTTCGGAGGCAACGAAATATTGTGCAACACCACCACATGCGGCTCGGCGTCTTCGGCCGGACGCTCGTTAAAATGAGGACTTGCGTGATGTTCGACACCCTCAAGCCAGCCCTCGGCATCAAAAACATGGTTCGGCACCATTTCAGGCCCTGTGTGCTCGTGCCTTTTTGCGGCAGCGCTCCGAACAGTATGCCTTGCCGTCGCCCAACACAGCCTCGTCTTCGGGAAAGTAAGCACCGCATTCAGGGCACTCAATCATGGCTGTCGGAAACTTCGACTTTTTGCCGCCTACCTGCTTATGTCCCCCTTCCTTGCTGCGGCGACTGCGCGCAAACACAAAGGCAGCGTAGATGGCAACGATCAGAATGACCCAAAAGAGAATTCGTCCCATGGTTGACTCGCTAGTGAATCATCGCGTCCAGGATAAAGCGGTACACAAGATAGGCAACTGCCAGGAAAACAATACCCGCCCAGAACCAGGAAAGAGCCTTCTTCTTGCGCCAGCCGAGGAAATAGCGGCCGGCCAGAAGCACGGCAAACACGATCCATGACAGCCACGTCAGAATCGTCTTATGTTCAAAAATAAAGTAGGTCTGGTGCAGTTCGTATGTAGCCATCGCACCCAGAATCAAGACGCAGGTGAGGCAGGCAAAACCGCAAGCCACAATGCGGAAAAGAATGCGCTCCATCGCGAGCAAGCTCGGCATACTCGACAAAAGACCGCCCTTATTGAGGGTCGCCGGATTGGCGACTTCACGCTCTTTGCGCGTGAGCAAAATCGCCTGCACCACGGCAATCGTCATGAAGCTGTATGCCGCAAGCGCCATCAAGAGGTGAACGCGAAAGAGAATCGACCATTCCTGTGCCGGGAAAAGCTCACCCTGAAACACCACCGGCAAAGCTGTGCCGAAAGCCGATACCACAATCACGATACCCATCAGACCATTGATGCGGTGCACCAGGCTTTCGACCAACACGATTGCCACCGAAATGCACAGCAGCGCCGAAACAGCCATGCCAAAACCGAAGCGAATCGCTCCGGGCGCAAACATATTCATCAGAACGCCCACGGCGTGCGCGGCAAAACCCACAAAACCGACGGTACGCAACCAGGCCGGCGCCACCGCTTCGGGAGCGTTCAAAACCTTCACAATGCCCACGCCGCAAACCAGGTAGGCCAGGGCGGCAACCACAAGCAAAATTTCGCTCAGAGCCATCTGAGAGTAGTCCCAAAAAGAAAAACAGCACGTCTGAAAGGATATTTTTCAAACGCGGAAAACAAACTTCGCGGTGCTTTAAAATATTCGACCGCGTGTCTGCCGCAACCAAGCAAGCTTCCGTCTTTCCCATAAGAAAAACAAACGGCTTGCTGAGCAAAACACCCTCTCTTTTTTATGCGATTCTAGTCGAGCCTGCCCCGCAGGAACCTTAAGAGTGGTCTGCTTTGCATGGTGTTTGGGCTTTCATTCGAAGTTATTTTCATTTTTTCGCTTTTTCCGACCGTTTTTTTCATGCTTGAGAATCTGAGTTCCCGTCTTTCGCGTATTGTCAAGACCATGCGCGGACAGGCCCGCTTGACCGAACAAAACACACGCGACATGCTGCGCGAAGTGCGCCTTGCACTGCTTGAGGCTGACGTTGCCCTTCCCGTGGTGCGCGAACTCACCGCCCGCATCAAGGAAAAAGCGCTCGGTGAGGAAGTTGTTGGCAATCTCAACCCTGGCCAGGCACTGGTGGGAGTTGTGGAACGTGAGCTCACTGCCGTTATCGGCGGCGACGTTCCTGAAAAAGAGCGCCAAATCAACCTTTCCGTTCAGCCCCCGGCCGTAATCCTTCTGGCCGGTCTTCAGGGTTCGGGCAAGACCACAAGTGCGGCTAAGATCGCCAAGTGGCTCAAAGAAAACCTCAAAAAGAAAGTTCTCACGGTTTCGGCTGACGTCTACCGTCCGGCCGCTATTGATCAGTTAAAAACCGTTTCGGCTCAGGCCGGCGCAGACTTTTTCGAGTCCACACCGGATCAAAAACCTCTTGACATCGCCCGTCTGGCCCTCGATCACGCCAAGCGCCACTTCTACGACGTGCTTATTGTCGATACGGCCGGCCGTCTGGCCATTGACGAAGCCATGATGCAGGAAGTAAGCGATCTGGCCGATTTCCTCAATCCGGCCGAAACGCTTTTTGTGATCGACGCCATGCTCGGTCAGGATGCCGTCAACACAGCACGTGCCTTTAACGAACGACTGTCGCTCACCGGCGTCGTACTTACCAAGCTTGACGGTGACAGCCGCGGCGGTGCGGCCCTTTCGGTGCGCATGGTCACGGGCAAACCCATCAAGTTTGTCGGTTTGGGAGAAAAGCTCGACGGCTTCGAGCTCTTTAACCCCGAGCAGATGGCAGGCCGTATCCTCGGCATGGGCGACATCGTTTCGCTCGTCAAGGACGTTCAGAAGTCGGTCGACCAAAAGACCGTTGAAAAGCTCGCCAAGAAGATCAAGTCCGGCGACAAGTTCGACCTGGAAGACTTCAAGGGGCAGATTTCGCAGATGAAGAATATGGGACCGATCTCGGGCATCATTGAAAAACTCCCGGCTCAGTTCCAGCAAGCTGCCGCACACGTCAATGACAAGGATGCCGCCAAGCAGATCCGCCGCACCGAAGGCATCATCAACTCGATGACGCCCAAGGAACGCCGCAACCCCGAAATCATCAAGGCAAGCCGCAAGCGCCGCATTGCCGCAGGGGCCGGCGTCACCGTGCAGGAAGTCAACCGCCTGCTCAAGCAGTTTGAACAGACGCGCGACGTGATGAAGCACATGCAAAAGGGCGGCATGGCCAAGATGATGCGTGCGCTTGGTCAATTGGGCGGCCGCTTCGGCGGCTTCGGCCGTCGCTAATCGCTTGACGCGTCGTCCGTCAACAGATATGCGCTCGGTCACCTGGGAAACGTTTCTCGCCTCCCCCGCAGGCCAAACCGTTCTGGCCTGGGAGGAAGGCGCCTGCTCGCGTTTTCTCGCCAACAAATCAGGCAATCGAGCGCTTCAAATCGGTCTTGGGGCGCTAAATCCCTTTGCCGCCAGTCCGATCACCCACCGCATCCTCATTGACGATACGATACACGCCAACGCAGACAGCCACGACTTCCGATGCCGCGTCCTCGCGCAGACCGATGCACTACCGCTTTGCGAAGAGTGCTGTGACGTCGTTGTGCTCGCGCATACGTTTGACCGACACCCCAAAGAGTTGCAGGCGACACTCTCGGAAGCGGCTCGCGTGCTTGCTCCCAATGGCTTACTGATCACTCTTTTTTTCAACGCGATGGGAGGCTGGGCATTACGCGAGAAAATTTTTCCGACGAGAAAAATTCTCCCCGACGGCTCTGCCGGCATTCCGATCATTTCCGTCAAATCAGCCGTACAAAAAGCCGGGCTCTCGCTTGAAGGCGGCAACTTCGGTGTGTATGCCGTAAGCCCCGGCAAAAATTCCGCCAACGTGCGGTTACCCGGCTGGCTTGACAAAGCCGGAGACCGCTGGTGGCCGACACTGAGCAACGTGATTTTGCTGTCTGCCCGCAAGGTTGGCGTCAAACCCACGCTCGTAGGCAAAGTCAACTTTGCTGCCGCCAAGTCCGGCAAAACCGTTTCGGCCACACTGAAAAATTCCGAATCACTGAAGACTTCGAATGACGCAGCAGACTGTTCTTGAAATCTGGACTGACGGCGCTTGTAAAGGCAACCCTGGGCCCGGCGGCTGGGGGGTTTTGATGCGCTTTGGTGCTCACTCGCACGAACTCTACGGAGGCGAAGCCCAAACCACCAACAACCGGATGGAGCTCACTGCCGTCATTGAGGCCTTAAGCGCCATTAAGCGCCCCGTACCGATCATCCTGCATCTGGATTCGAGCTATGTGCGCAACGGCATCACCGGCTGGATTCACAGCTGGAAAAAGAAAGGCTGGCGCACCGCCGACGGCAAACCCGTCAAAAACGTCGAACTCTGGCAAAAACTCGATGAACTTGCAGGCCGGTTTGACATTGACTGGCGCTGGGTCAAGGGGCACGCGGGAGACCTCGGAAACGAACGAGCCGACGAACTAGCCAATATGGGGGCTGCACAATTCGCCGGATAACCGGCATTAGGATTCATCATGCGTCAAATTTGTCTGGATACGGAAACCACGGGCCTTAACGCTGATAAAGACGATCGAATCGTGGAAATCGGTTGTGCGGAAATAGTCGGCCGCACTTTGAGCGATCGACCCGAAGCGTTTTTCCACCAATACATTAACCCCGAGCGTGACGTGCCGATCGAAGCGGTGGACGTACACGGTCTGGACAATGCCTTTTTGGCCGACAAACCTATTTTCGCCGACATCGTCGACGATTTCCTTAAGTTCATCGAAGGCGCTGAACTCATCATCCACAACGCAAGCTTCGACGTGGGCTTTCTCAATATGGAGCTCGGCCGTCTGGGCAAGGGGCGTATTGAAGACTATTGTCTGAAGGTCACCGACAGTCTCAAGATGGCCTCCGACATGTTCCCGGGGCTTCGCAATAACCTCGACGTGCTCTGCTCTCGCTATGAAATCGACCGCTCGGCCCGTACCCTGCACGGTGCCTTGCTCGACGCGCGGCTTTTGGCTGAGGTCTATCTCGCCATGACCCGCAAGCAAGGAGAATTGCTGAGCGACACAATTGAAGCCGGCGAAAATGGCTTTCAGATCCCGGACAAAAGCCTATTTGTCCGCGCCACGGTGCCTGCCGATGAAATGGCTGAACACGAGGCCTTTCTCGAGCGCATCGCCAAAAAGAGTAAAAAGGGATGTCTGTGGACACTGGCGTTGCAGCCGCAAGATCAAACGCCGGCTTCCTGAGTTTTGACACAACAAGCGACTACGCCGAAATACTCAAGAAAAACAAGCCAAAACCCGATAAAATGCGCGGATTACACTTAGGCGTCGCATCTTTTTGACGCGCCGTCCTCTTTTTCCGACCACGCGCGATGATTGATCTACAACACATCACGCAGCGCTACCCCACTCCCGAAGGCGGAGTTTTTTACGCTCTCAAGGACGTTTCGCTTCACATTGAACAAGGCGAAATCTTCGGCATTATCGGCCGTTCCGGGGCGGGCAAATCCACGCTGGTGCGCTGCATCAATTTCCTGAACCGTCCGAGTGAAGGGACGGTCACCGTCGACGGCAAATGCCTCAACACCATGACGGAAGCCGAACTACGCGCTTCGCGCCGCAACATCGGCATGATCTTTCAGCACTTCAATCTGCTGAGTTCCCGCACGGTGTTCGACAACGCCGCTTTCCCGCTCGAGCTGATCGGCATGGACAAGGCCAAAATCAAAGCCAAGGTCGATCCGCTCCTTGATCTCGTAGGACTGAGCGAGCACCGCAATAAGTATCCGGCTCAGCTCTCAGGCGGACAAAAACAGCGTGTCGGCATTGCCCGAGCCCTTGCTAACGATCCCCGCGTGCTTCTCTCTGACGAAGCCACGAGCGCACTGGATCCCGAAACGACCATTGCCACGCTTGAGCTCTTAAAGCGCATCAATAAAGAGCTCGGACTGACGATCGTCATGATCACCCACCAGATGGATGTGGTAAAGCAGATTTGCGATCGCGTTGCCGTCATGAACAAAGGTATTGTCGTGGAAGAGGGATCGGTGATTGACGTTTTCCGTCGTCCTCAAACCGAAACCACCAAGGCGCTCATCGGCAACATCATGGCCCAGGAACTGCCCGGCTCCATGCTTGAGCGCGTACGCGAACAAGTGGCCGGTCTTGACAAGGACTCGGTACACATTCTGCGCCTCAGTTTTGTAGGCAGCGAAGTGACGCGTCCGGTGATTTCAGAAGCCAGCCGCATGTTCAATATCGACGTCAATATTCTGTTGGGGCAGGTCGACGAAGTGCAGGGAAAAGGCTTTGGCACACTCACGATTCTGACGAACTGCAACACCGACACTTTCTCTCAGTTGCTCGAATATCTGCGCAAGCACAACGTCACCGTTGAGGAGGTCACAAGCCATGTCCTCTGATCTGATGCTCATGCTCTGGGACTCGTTCGTCGAAACCGTCATCATGGTGGGCTTGTCGGGTTTCATCGGGTCCGTCTTCGGCATTCCGTTGGGCATTTTGCTGCATGTCACCGACAACGGCGGCGTGCACCCGATGCCGATTTTCAACAAAGTGCTCGGCTGGATCATCAACGCCGTGCGCTCCACGCCGTTCATCATTTTGCTTGTGGCGATCATTCCGCTCACGCGTGTCATTGCCGGCACCTCCATCGGTACAGCCGCTGCCGTTGTGCCGCTTACGATCGCCGTTGCGCCCTTTATCGCACGTCTGGTGGAAACCAGCCTGCGCGAAGTCGACAAGGGACTGATTGAAGCCGCTCAGGCCATGGGCGCTACCAATCTGCAGATCGTGATGAAGGTCTTGTTGCCCGAGGCCATGCCCGGCATCGTAGCGGGCCTTACCATCAGTTTGGTAAGTCTTGTGGGATACTCGGCCATGGCCGGTGCCATCGGCGGCGGCGGTCTGGGCGACATGGGCATTCGCTACGGTTATCAGCGCTTCATGCCCGACGTGATGCTCGCCGTGGTGGTGATCCTCATCGTGTTCGTGCAAGCCATGCAAAGTTTCGGCGACTGGCTGGTGCGACGCATGAGCCACAGATAAAAAATTCCTCCACAGGCAACGCCGCGCACTCGCGCGGCGTTTTGCTTTGGAATATCCTTAGTCTTGTCGAGGCTCTGCCTAGCCGCAACGCGCCTTGCTGTTTTCTTCCTCAAGCCTGAGACTGCCATGCCTGTTTATCACCTTTATTTTTCACCGTGTTCAAGCACCTACGACACGACCTATGCGTTCTGCCGCGCAATCTCGCAGAACGCCGCCATTGAAGTCAATCTCACCGATCGAGAAACCGAAGTCCCGGAAATTCCGGCAGGCTCCGTCGCCGTCGTCGCTGCGCCTGTTTACGCCGGCCGCCTTCCGACACCGATGGCAGAAAAACTCGCGCGTGCCCATCTGCAGGGTGTCAAGGTCGTCACCTTTGCCGTGTACGGCGGACGCGCCTATGAAGACGCTCTTATCGAACTCAACGATTTGTGCGAAAAAGCAGAAGCTACGGTTTTGGCCAGCGCCGCGACGATTGCTGCGCATGTTTTTGTGCCTGATCTGGAGCGCGGCCGTCCCGACGAAAACGACTTCGCTGAAATCCGCGACTTCGGACGCCGCGTCTGCGAAAAATACGCCGCAGGAGACGAATCGCCTGTTGTCGTTCCCGGCAATCGTCCCTACCGCCCGGCCTACAAAGCCGCTTTTGTGCCTGAAACCGACACAGCCATGTGCCGCAAATGCGGTGTGTGTATTGCCGCTTGCCCAACTGGCGCAATTGACGCGCAGGATCCGTCCAAGACAGATATCAACCTCTGTATCAACTGTATGCGTTGCGTAGCCAGCTGCGCTTCGGGTGCCAAAGCGCAACCCGCTGCCGCCAAAGCTGCCATCACGGCCCGGCTGTCACCATTGCTTGGCGGCCATAAGCCCAATGAGTTCTATCTCTAAATAGCTGGAAAGACGCCGAATTTTTGCCAAGCTCTTGGTTTCCTTGAGAGTTTTGGGCATAATTAGCGACTCATGCGGGCGTAGTTCAATGGCAGAACGAAAGCTTCCCAAGCTTTATACGAGGGTTCGATTCCCTTCGCCCGCTCCAAGATTCGACGAAACGGACCGCTTCTGACAACGGTCCGTTTTGGCTATCTACTGTTCCTCTTTTTTCAGCATGTCCGGCAAAGAACTCACCCCCGAAGAGCTCGAGGAGCTCAAAAACCGCCATATCCGAAGCTTCGTGCTACGCCGCGGCCATATTTCCGTGGCTCAGGAACGCGCTTTCGAGGAAATTTTTCCAAAGTACGAAGTCAAGTACGAGGTCAAGCCTTTTGATGCCGAAGCTGCCTTCGGACGCAAAGCGCCGCTGGTCCTTGAAATCGGCTGCGGCATGGGCGAAACGACGGCCGCTATCGCGCAGGCGCATCCGGAAGTTAACTTCTTGGGCTGTGAAGTTTTCGTTGCGGGCGTGGGTGCTCTCAGCAAACGCATTGACGAGATGGGGCTTGAAAACATCCGAATCGCCCGGCACGACGCCGTAGAAGTGGTCCGTGACATGCTCGCCCCCGATTCTCTTTCGGGTATTCATGTGTACTTCCCAGATCCCTGGCGCAAGGCGCGTCACCACAAGCGACGTCTGATCCGATCGGAAATCGTCTCGCTGCTTGCGTCCCGCCTGCAGCCCGGAGCCTACATTCACTGCGCTACCGACTGGGAAAACTATGCTGAGCAGATGCTTGAAGTGCTCTCGGCTGAGCCGCTTTTAAAGAACCTCCATCCGGAAGGCTTCTCACCGGTGATGGCCAATCCGCTGTGTGAGCGCCCCTGCACCAAGTTCCAGGCCCGAGGCGAACGACTCGGCCACGGCGTTTGGGACCTCGTGTTCGTACGCATCTGACCGCAATCGGACACAAAAAAATACCCCGGCGGGAACATCTCGTCGGGGTTTTCATCTCAAACACCGATCATGCGATCGTGATCATGCGTTTGGCAGGCTCCTGGTGCGCGGGCTGCTTGGGCACTTCGATCGTCAAAATACCGTCTTCAAAACCGGCCTTGCAGTCTTTCTCGTCAACATTCTCGCCGACGTAGAAGGTACGGCTGCAACTGCCGCTGTAGCGTTCCTGACGGATCAACGTGCCTTGCTCGTTCTTTTCTTCGCCCTGATGGTTCTTCACTGCCGTTACCGTGAGATAGCCATCTTTCAATTCAGCCGAAACGTCCTCCTTTTTGAAGCCCGGCAGGTCAATGCTGAACTTGTATGAGGTATCGGTTTCGCGAATATCGGTCTTCATCAGGTGCGAAGCATGCTTGCCGAAGACGCGGTTGTGACCGCGGCCAAAATCGGCAAACGGATCAAAAACGTCAAACACACTGTCATCAAACAAACGCGGAAGCATCGCAGACATGTTTTTTACTCCTTCTGAACAAGTAGCTTTCGCTTCTTAATGCCAGAAGCGAAAACCACCTTGCTCTCTTTAAATCTCGTTATCTCCTGGGACTTCAACCCTTTCGGATCCTTGTCCCTTCCTACTGAGCTATGTGGTTGCGATGACACGTCTTTTCCATTGGATCAAATCCCAATTGGTTTTATGAATCTAGACCGCAATATTGTTGTTTTTTGCCACTTTGCACTTCTGCCAACCAATCCGCACCTCTCGCGCAATGTCAAGATCAGCTCGATTGTGTGAACTGCCACGACATGCACGAAGAGCTGGTTAATTTCTGCGACCAGTAGCTCACCTTCGGCTTTAAGTGCCCTGACAACAAGAAGCCGCCCGAAGGCGGCTCGACGCATTGTCTTTAACGCTTATTAGCATATAGCCGATCCGGCGAAACAATGACCGGATCAGTGGTGTGCCATTCGTCGTTTTCAAGTTTGCGGTAAAAGCAGCTCGCGCGTCCGGTGTGGCAGGCCATGCCACCCACTTGCGTAACGATGTAGAGCACACTGTCGCCGTCGCAATCGAGCCGTATTTCGTGCAACTTCTGCACATTGCCCGACTCCTCACCCTTGCGCCACAACTTGCCGCGCGAACGCGAGAAATAAACCCCTCGCCCTGTAACCTGCGCTTCATGCAGCGCTTCGGCATTGGCCCAAGCAAGCATCAGCACGCGCCCGCTTTCAAAATCCTGCGTCACCACGGGAACAAGCCCGTTGGAGTTGAACTTCACCTCGTCGATCCAATTCTTTGTCACAACCGCACCGTAATGCCCTTTTCGGCCATGTACTTCTTGGCTTGACGCACAGAATATTCGCCGAAGTGAAAAATCGAGGCCGCAAGCACCGCGTCAGCCTTGCCGATCGTGACGCCTTCGACCAGATGATCAAGATTACCCACACCGCCCGAGGCAATTACCGGTACCGATACGGCTTCCGAGACCGTGCGGGTGAGTTCCAGATCAAAACCTTGTTTGGTGCCGTCGCAGTCCATACTCGTGAGCAGAATCTCACCGGCGCCGAGAGCTGTCACCTTCTTGGCCCACTCAACAGCATCAAGCCCGGTCGCCGTCCTTCCCCCGTGCGTGAAGACCTCCCAACCTTTGCTCGGGTCAGCTCTGTCGCGCCTCCGAGCGTCAATGGCCACCACAATACACTGCGATCCGTGCAGGGCGGCAGACTCTCCGATCAAATCGGGATTATTGACGCCGGCCGTGTTGATCGAAATCTTGTCGGCGCCGGCATTCAAAAGGCGACGGATATCGGAAACTTTGCGCACGCCGCCGCCAACGGTAAGCGGAATAAACACTTGCCCGGCCACGGCTTCGATCACGGACAATATGATGTCGCGCTGATCACTCGAAGCCGTGATGTCGAGAAAGGTCAATTCGTCTGCTCCCTCTTCGTTGTAGCGACGAGCAATCTCCACCGGATCGCCCGCGTCGCGTAACGAGACAAAATTAACACCCTTGACAACGCGCCCTGCGGTCACGTCCAAGCACGGAATGATGCGTTTGGCTAGCATGGTTCGCGTCCTTGTGCACTTTCAATCATTCGACGCCGACAAGCTTTTGGGCTTCGGCAAAATCAATGGTGCCCTCGTAAAGACTGCGGCCGAGAACAGCTCCCATAACGCCGTCTTTTTCCACCTGCAGGAGCGCGCGCACATCGTCGAGCGTATGCATACCGCCCGAAGCGATCACGGGGACTGACACGGCACGGGCAAGTGCCGCCGTCGCTTCCACATTCACACCAGAAAGCATGCCGTCACGAGCAATGTCCGTATAAAGGAAAGCCGAAACGCCATAGTCTTCAAAACGTTGCGCCAAATCAATGACATCATGCCCGGTACTCTTTACCCAACCGTCGGTGGCCACGATGCCGTCCTTGGCGTCCAGAGCCACAATGATGCTGTCGGTAAAAACAGCACAAGCTTCCTTCAGAAAACCCGGTGTCTTCACGGCGGCTGTGCCGATGACGGCATAACGCACACCCGCATCGAGATACGCTTCGATCTGATCGAGCGTACGGATGCCGCCGCCCACTTCAATTTCGGCGTCTTCTCCGATTTCTTCGATCATTTCACGAATGAGCGGCGCATTTACGGGCTTACCCGTCTTGGCACCGTCCAAATCCACGATATGGATGCGCTCGGCACCCAAGTCTGCCCACTGACAAGCCTGATCAACGGCGTCCTCGTTATAGACCGTAATGTTGTTTTCCAAATCTCCCTGACGCAGACGTACGCAACGCCCTTTTTGCAGATCGATTGCAGGAATTAAAAGCATGATGAAACCCGATTGTTTTGAAGAAAGGCTTTCCCTTGAAGCCCAAAATCACTCCGGCCCCCGGCCGAAGCGCAAATGAAAGTTCAAATGTCCCAGTGCACGAAATTTGAAAAAAGCTTCAGACCGCTTGCGGCGCTTTTTTCCGGATGGAACTGGGTGGCAAAAATATTGTCTCTGGCAACAGCGCACACGAATGGCAGCCCGTAACTTGAGGTACCGGCGGCAAGTGAATCGTCTTCCGGAGCCACAAAATAGCTGTGCACAAAATAAAACCAGCTCTTGTCGGCAATACCGTCCCACAAAGGATGCGTCATGCGCTGCGTGACAGTGTTCCATCCCATTTGAGGCACCTTGAGCCGCTCACCGTTGGCACGCACCAAGGCGGCCTGCGGGAAACGAATGACTTTGCCCGCCATAAGACCGAGCCCGGCGCAGTCGTTCTCGTCGCTGCGCTCAAAGAGCATCTGCATGCCGATGCAAACCGCCAACACGGGCTTATTGGCCAAAGCACGCAACACGGCGTCCTTGAGTCCCGATTCGCCCAGGCAGCGCATGCAGTCTCCCATCGCTCCCTGTCCCGGGAAAATCACGCGATCTGCCGCATCAATCTCGGCTGCGCTTTTCGTGACTGTCACGTCCGCGCCGTCGGCCACCGCCCTGACCGCCTGGCCGACACTGCGCAGATTTCCCGTGCCGTAATCCACAATGGCTATTTTCATAACGCGCCCTTCGTGCTCGGGATCACGTCCGCGGCCCGCTCGTCGGTTGCCACCGCAGCACGAAGCGCACGCGCAAACGCCTTGAAAATCGACTCAGCCTGATGATGTGCGTTTTCACCCTTGAGATTGTCGATATGTAGCGTCATGCCGGCGTGGTTGGAAACCGCCTGAAAGAACTCGCGCACAAGCTGCGAATCAAGTGCACCGATCATCGGAGCAGTGAAGTCACAGTCAAAATACAGTCCCGGACGACCGGAAAGATCAAGCACAACACGCGACAAAGATTCATCGAGCGGAATGCAGGCCTGACCGTATCGCACGATGCCCTTCTTGTTACCGAGCGCTTCCTTGAGTGCCTGACCGAGCACAATGCCGGCATCTTCAACCGTGTGATGACCGTCGACATAGAGGTCCCCTTCGACCTTCATGTCCAGATCCATCAATCCGTGCCGAGCGATCTGCTCAAGCATATGATCGAAAAAACCAATGCCCGTCTGGACAGCACAACGGCCGGTGCCATCCAAGTTCAGACACACCTCAATTTGCGTTTCTTTCGTTTTGCGCGAAATGGCTGCAGTGCGCATCAACGGCTACTCCCTAACATCGTTGATCGAATCCGCTACGGGCGCAGCTCTACGTCGCGCCCGCACTGAATCCGCCGATTACTGTTCGTCCTGAATGCGATAGTGAGCGCTCGCGGCGTGCGCATAAAGCGATTCGCCCTTTCCAAGACACTCGGCAATGCGCGCCAGAGGCGTCACACCCTGCTGCTGCACGTAAATCATGCTCGTGCGCTTCTGGAAGTCGTAGACGCCCAGAGGCGACGAGAAGCGAGCCGTGCGACTCGTGGGCAGTACGTGGTTGGGACCGGCACAATAGTCACCAAGCGCCTCGGAAGAATAACGGCCGAGGAAGATAGCACCGGCATGGTGAATCAATTCGGCCCACTTCTCAGGATCGTCCGTACTCATTTCCAAGTGTTCGGGAGCAATCGTATCGGCAATGCGGCAGGCTTCTTCCAAATCACGCGTCACAATGATGGCGCCGCGATTGGCAAGCGACTGACGGATAATGTCCTTGCGCGGCATTGCTTCGATCTGCCGATCCATCGACGCTTCAACCGCATCGGCAAAAGCCGCGTCAGGAGTCAAAAGCACCGCCTGCGCGAGTACGTCGTGCTCGGCCTGGCTGAAGAGATCCATTGCGATCCAGTCCGGATCGGTCTTGCCGTCGCAAATGACGAGAATTTCAGAAGGACCGGCGATCATATCGATGCCCACGCGGCCGAATACCTTTCGCTTGGCGGCCGCCACATAGGCGTTGCCGGGGCCCACGATCTTGTCCACCTTGGGCACGCTTTCCGTCCCGCAGGCCAGGGCGGCCACGGCCTGTGCGCCGCCGATCGTAAACGCGCGGGAAACGCCGGCCAGACTTGCAGCGGCCAGAACCAATTGATTCTTCTGTCCGCCGGGAGTGGGCACCACCATTTCGATACGCTTGACGCCGGCAACCAATGCGGGCATTGCGTTCATCAAAACAGAGCTCGGGTATGCTGCCAAGCCACCCGGCACATAGAGACCGACAGAGTCGACAGGCGTGACTCGCTGACCCAACTTGTTGCCGTATTCGTCAGAAACCGAGAAGCTCTTTTCGAGCTCATTTTCGTGGAACACGCGGATGCGGCGGGCGGCTTCTTCAAGTGCCGTGCGCTGTTCTTCAGGCAACGTTTCAAGCGCCTGACGCATTTCTTCAGCGGTAATCACCAAATCGGAGAGCTTTTCTGCGGGCAGTCGGTCAAAGCGAGCCGTGTATTCGAGCACAGCCGCGTCGCCGCGCTCGCGCACATCATCGACAATCGCTTCGGCTCGACGCGTGATCTCAGGATCAACACTGGCGTCCACCGCCACCAATTCACTGAATTTCTTTTGAAAGTCTGCCTCGGCAGACGACAAACGACGGATCTGCATTCTTTCCTCCCTACAAATCTTGCGTTCTTACTCTTTCCGACGGCGCTCTTCGACCACTGAGCGCATGGCATCCATGATCGGCATCAGTTCTTCGCGCTTGAGCTTCATGGCAGCCTGATTGACAATGAGGCGCGACGAAATCGGCGCAATCGTCTTGATTTCCACCATATTGTTGGCTTTGAGCGTCGCTCCCGTACTCACTAGGTCAACAATGGCGTCGGCCAGTCCGGCAATCGGCGCGAGTTCCATAGAGCCGTATAGCTTGATGAGGTCAACGTGTACGCCTTCACGGGCAAAATAGTCACGCGACCACTTGATGTATTTCGTCGCCACGCGAATGCGGCTGCCGCGGCGCACATTGGTGTCCCAGTCAAAGCCGCGAGGAGCTGCCACGCTCATTCGGCAACGGGCAATACCCAAATCCACAGGCACGTACAGGCCGTTGCCGCCGTGTTCATAGAGCGAATCCCAGCCGGCAACGCCAAGGTCTGCAGCGCCGTACTGCACATAAGTCGGCACGTCGGTTGCGCGAAGCACCACGATGCGGAGATCCTCCCGATTTGTTCCGATCATGAGCTTGCGGGAGTCTTCCGGATTTTCCAGCGGACGAATGCCGGCGGCGGCCAGAAACGGCAACACCTCCTCAAAGATTCGTCCTTTTGATAGAGCAAGCGTAATCATTTCTGCGCCTTTGTTTTTTTATTCTGATAATGGATCTAGTTTAGCCTTTCGATCTGCGCTCCCAACGCAGAAAGCTTGGCTTCAATGCGTTCGTAACCACGATCCAGATGGTAGATGCGTTCGATGACAGACTCTCCCTGAGCTGCCAGCGCCGCAATAACAAGACATGCCGAAGCACGCAAATCGGTGGCCATCACAGTCGCTGCGTCCAGTCTTTCGACCCCCTGCACAACTGCCGTGTGGCCGTCGACGTGAATGTCCGCTCCCATGCGCTGCAGTTCGGGCACGTGCATGAAGCGGTTTTCAAAAATAGTTTCCACAATTCGACCCGTGCCTTGTGCAACGGCGTCAAGCGCCATGAACTGCGCCTGCATGTCGGTCGGAAAGCCCGGGTGCGGAATGGTGCGCACGTCCACCGCCTTGGGACGCCCCGAAATCTTGGCGCGAATCCAATCCTCGCCGACTTCAACTTCACCACCCGCCTCGCGCAATTTTCCGATCACAGCCTCCATTGCCCAAGGCACAGTATCGGTCACCATCACGTCGCCGCCGGTAGCAAGCGCCGCGCACAAAAACGTCCCCGTTTCGATACGATCGGCAATGACAGAATGCTCGCACCCGTGAAGCTTCTTGACACCTTCAATCACGATTTGCGGCGTACCCGCTCCCGTCACCTTAGCGCCCATCTTATTGAGGCATTCGGCCAAATCAATCACTTCGGGCTCTCGCGCCGCGTTTTCAATAATCGTTGTTCCTTCGGCAAGGACCGCCGCCATCATGATGTTTTCGGTGCCGGTCACCGTCACCATATCAGGCACGATGCGGCATCCCTTCAAACGGCCTGCGCTAGCCTGCATGTAACCGTGATCAATTTCGATTTCTGCGCCCATCATCTTGAGCGCCTTGATATGCTGATCCACGGGACGTGCACCGATTGAACAACCGCCCGGCAACGACACGCGTGCATTGCCGAAACGCGTCGTAAGCGGGCCGAGAACAAGCACTGAGGCCCGCATGGTTTTGACAAGTTCATACGGAGCCTGGGTAGAAGTGATATTGCCCGCATTCATTCGAACCGTGCCGTTGCCAAGATCCTCAAACGCAACGCCCATGCCTTCGAGGAGTTTAGCCATCGTACGCACGTCAGCAAGTTCCGGAACATTGTGCAGCACAACATCGTCGGCCGTTAAAAGCGCTGCGGCAATGATTGGCAACGCAGCGTTTTTGGCGCCCGATGCCTTTACTTGTCCGACAAGGCGACGACCGCCGACAATTCTGAGTTTCTGCATATCTCCGTATCCATTCCTGATCATTAGGCCGGCACGCACGCCGCCCCTCGGAAATTTATGTCCGAGTTTTTGATTTTACCGCAGGGATTTCGACCTCAGTCCGCAATTGCTCTGTCTTTTTACGGTTTTTTCTCAGGAATAAAGCGACTCGAAGCGAACGAAATGATGAATCGGTCCGTGACCGCTACCCACCGTCAGATCGTCGGAAGCGTTGATGGCTTCTTCAATGTAGCGTCGAGCCAAACGAACCGCCTGCGGCAGATCGTCGGTGCGCGCCCAGAGCGCAGCAATGGCCGACGAAAGTGAGCATCCTGTGCCATGCGTATTTTTCGTGTGTACACGAGGGCCGTCCAGATCAATGAACGCCTTGCCGTCATAGAAAACATCGCGAAGCGTCTCTTCAGCACTATGTCCGCCTTTGAGATAGACAGCGGTTTTTCCGCCGCACATATCCCAAAGTTCCCGTGCAGCTTCATGCATGTTTGCGGTAGCACGAACTTCGCGACCGAGCAGTACGGAAGCTTCCGGCAGATTGGGCGTAATCACGTCGGCCAACGGCAACAGCTCTTCCTTGAAAAAGGCAACGGCATCATCGGGCATCAGCCGATCGCCGCTTTTGGCAACCATTACCGTATCAAGCACAACCTTTGGAGCCTGATGCGCTCGCAAAGCCTGAGCCACGGCAGCCATCACGTCCTGAGCGCCGAGCATGCCAATCTTGACGGCATCAATACGCACATCGGCAAAAAGCGTATCAATCTGCTCCTTCACAAACGCCGCAGGAACAGGCATCACACCCGTCACTGCCCTCGTGTTTTGCGCCGTTAAAGCGGCAATGACACCAGTCGCAAACGTCCCCAACGCCGACATCACTTTGACATCGGCCAGAACGCCCGCGCCGCCGGAAGGGTCAACACCGGCAATTGTCAAGACATTTTTGATGTTTCTTGCGCCCATATTTCTCTCACAAACCGCATCTGACGCTGCGTCGCGCCCGTGTAAAGCGAAGCAAATTCCAACGCACGGCGACTGCGTTCGGCCAACGTTCCGTCAACGAACCAGGAAAGCGCAGTCTCCACGGCATCACGCGGATGCGCGGCGTGCACGGCACCGCCTTCGGCGAGTGCATCGGCCACGGCCTTGGCAAAATTAAATGTGCTGGAACCCACCAGCACGGGCGAGCCGGAAGCCGCAGGCTCAATCAAGTTCTGGCAGCCAAACTGTCCGAAGCTACCGCCCATGATGCACACGTCCGACAAAGCACAATAAAAACTCATCTCGCCCATCGTGTCGCCCAGAAGCACCGCAGGTCCTTCTGAGAGACCGGAAAATTCGGGATCTTCGCTTTTGCGAATCACACGACAACCTGAGCGCTTGAAGATCTCGGCCACTTCGTCGAAGCGCTGCGGATGGCGTGGCACAACCAAAAAAACAGCCTCTTCGAGATGCTCGGCAATATGCGGAGAAAACATCGCCTCTTCGCCTTCACGCGTACTTGCAAGCAAAATGACCTTCTTTTTGAACGTGCCCTTGACTTTCGCAGCCAGCTCGACCTGTTTGGGATTCGGACGAATGTCAAACTTCACCGACCCGCAAACGTGGATGTTACGGGCGCCTAGTGCTTTGAGCCTCTCGGCATCTTCCTGACTTTGCGCGAGCACCGCAGCAAAAGAAGCAAAAGCAGGTCCCATCAGCGAAGCCACTAATCTTGCCTGCCCCGCGCTTTTTTCCGATTCGCGCGCGTTGGCGAGAACCACAGGGATGCGGCGCTTTGCAGCCTCCTGCATCATGTTGGGCCAGACTTCCGTTTCCATCACAACGCCCATTACCGGCTTCGTCTCTTCGAAAAACTTCGCCATTAGGCGCGGATTGTCATACGGTAAATAACACTGCACTATGCGACCAGGGTAGCGTTCGGCAATTTTTGCCCCCGTGTCTCGCCCCGTCGGGGTCATACAGGTCAAAAGAATCTCGGCTTGCGGATTTTCCGTAAGAAATGCGTCAATTATCGTGCGCGCCGCTGCTGTCTCGCCTACGCTCACCGCATGCAACCACAGTCGGGGCATTGAGGGAGCCGGGTAATGACACCAGCCGAAGCGTTCGTCCCAGTGCTTGAGGTAGTCGGGCTGCTTGCGGGCCCTCTTTCGGAGATAGCACTTTGCCAGCGGCAATGCGCAGTATGTCAATCCTCGATAAAGCGTCGAAATCAGCATCGCTTACGCCTTCAAAAATTCAGTTACGCAACGGTCGCCTGAGCCAAAACAGAATGCATGGCTGCCAGCACTTCTTCGGGCTGGGGGATCACACCGTTGTCCCCCACGGTTGCGCAGGCGCTTTCCGAGACCAGAGAAAAAAGTTCGGCACTTGTGCCCACGATGATGCCAACGGACGGAATCCCTAGCGCTGCCCCCAAATGCGTGAGCCCCGTATCGACGCCAAGCAGGCAACGAGCACCAGCAATCACCTCCGCTATAGCTCTCAAGCTCAGACGAGGCAACACCACGACCTGCCCCGGCACGCTCGAAGCAATCTGTTCGCAGTAGGCTCTTTCCTTGTCGTTGCCCCAGAAAAGAACGCTCATGATGCCGTCGTCAGCCAATTCCCGAGCCACTTCAGTCCAGCGGCTCTTAGGCCACAACTTTTCAGCTCGGCTTGTGTTAACGGTGAGCGCCGCATAGGGTGCACGGACACCGGTCGGCGTCATCGGCTTGACATCAAGCCCGTAGTGAAGATCTTCATTCTCAATAGGATAACCCAAGGCCTGCGCAGCCATGGTGCGATAGCGAACCACCGGCACCAATTTGGTCGAAACCGGGAGCGTACGGCTGTAAAAGTGCGCCGCCAACGGCTCCTTGATGTTTTCCTTGGAATAACCCACACTCTCGACCCCGGCCCATCGTGCGACAACCGCCGTGCGGATCAATCCTTGCAGATCAATGACAATGTCATACTTGGCTTCAGCCAGTGCGCGTCGTACAGCCAGGATTTCACCTCGGACCGACGATGAGAAAATGTTTTTGCGCCAACGACGGAAAGCCGTCACCACAAGCTTGTCTACAAAGGGCGAAAGTTTCGGAATGTCGGTAAAACTCTCTTCAACCACCCAACTCAATTCGCAATCGGGATAGTGCTTCTTGATGTCGTAGGCCACCGGCAACGCATGCACGATGTCCCCCATGGAAGAAGACTTGATGATGAGAATTTTTTTGGGCATATCCGCTGTTTATTCGTAAGTCAAAAGACACAAGGGCGACGGACAGCCGCCCTGGCGCCGGGATGTTTCAAGTGTCTTCAAATAACCGTTGCTTCGGCACGACGCGAAAGTTTCTTGCCGAATTCAACGCCAGGCTGATCAAACGGATTGATACCGTAGAGCGTTCCGAGCATCGTGGTCTTGTGTTCGTAAAGCGCCATCAATGCACCCAGACGAGCGGCGTCGAGCTGATCAATGCTGATCGTGGAAACCGCATTGAAGCACTCGGTTTCTT
>ENA-ORQX01000447-ORQX01000447.1-human-gut-metagenome-genome-assembly--contig:-NODE-447-length-33055-cov-4.191030_pt1 | contig 33055 bp, 26 predicted proteins | sample MGYA00242170_ERZ509124 | MGnify/ENA primary metagenome ERZ509124 (study PRJEB26280, sample SAMEA2338647) | human gut metagenome | biome: human gut; feature: human-associated habitat; material: faeces... | reverse complement strand
AAAGCCGCATCGAGTCGGCTCTCAAGGGCATGCACAACACCATGGCCGAGCACGGCGTTCCCGCCGGCTCCCGTCGTGCCTGCCTGATTTTCTCGGCAGACTGACGGCCGAGGATTTTGCGGTACAAAGAGCCTCCGGTGCCGCTTGCCCCGGAGGCTTTTTCAGATTCAAGGACACAAAAAAGGAAACCAGATCGTGACGGACGACCGTTTTGATGGGCCCGACGAAGAAGTGCGCGCACGCATGCAGCAATACGCCGAGCTGTTGGATCGGTGGAATTACGAGTATTACGTATTGGACAACCCGTCCGTGCCGGACGCCGAGTACGACCGAGTTTTCCGGGCTTTGAGCGAGCTCGAAGAACGCTATCCGCAGTTGAAGTCGGCTACGTCCCCGACCTTGCGTGTGGGGGGAGAGGTACGCAGCGATCTCACCAAGGTGCGTCACGCAGTACCCATGCTTTCCATCCGAACCGAAACGGATTTCACTGATGAGGGCGCTCTGGCCTTTGACGAGCGTGTGCGCAAGGAATTGGGGCTCAACGAAACGGACGCGTCGATTGTCTACGACGCGGAACTCAAGTTTGATGGGCTTGCCGTTAATCTTCGATACGAAGACGGTGTTCTCGTGGGCGCGCAGACGCGTGGTGACGGAACCTTTGGCGAAGATGTGACGGCCAATGCCCGCACGATTCGTTCCATTCCGCTGCGAATAGATCCGAAGCTTGCGCCCGCAGTGCTCGAGGTGCGAGGCGAAGTCATCATGCACAAAGATGACTTTGAAAAGCTCAACGAAAAGCAAAAGGAACTTGGAGAAAAAACGTTCGTCAATCCCCGCAATGCCGCAGCAGGTGCCTTGCGTCAGCTCGACAGTCGCATCACGGCGCAGCGTCCGCTTCATTTCTACGCCTACGGAACGGGGGAGGTGAGCGACGCAGAATTCGCTCAGTCCATGACCGAACTTTTCGCAAAGCTCACAGAGCTGGGCTTTCCGGTAGCCGAACAGCGCCGTACGGTTCGCGGCGCGCAGGCGCTTGCTGAGTTTCATCGCGACGTGTTGGCGCACCGCGCTGAACTGCCGTTTGAAATCGATGGCGTCGTCTACAAGGTCGACTCGTACAGCCAGCAGCGAGCACTCGGATTCGTGGCCCGTGAACCGCGTTGGGCCTGCGCGCACAAATATCCTCCGGAAGAAGCGTTGTCGGTTGTGCAGGCCATTGATGTTCAGGTCGGACGCACGGGGCGTGTGACGCCGGTTGCGCGTCTTGTTCCCGTCTTTGTGGGCGGCGTGACCGTGAGTAACGCCACGCTGCACAATGAGGACCACATCAAGGAATTGGGACTTTTGATCGGGGATACGGTTGTGGTGCGCCGCGCCGGAGATGTGATTCCGGAAATTGTGCGTGTGGTGACCGACAAGCGCCCGGAAAACGCACAGCCCTTCGACATGCCGTCCGTCTGCCCAATCTGCGGCTCTGCCGTGGTGCGAGACGAGGAGGAGAAGGATTCGCGGTGCACGGGCGGACTGGTTTGTCCCGCGCAGCGAAAGCTCTCTTTGGTGCACTTTGCGCAGCGCCGTGCCATGGGGATCGATGGGCTGGGCGAAAAGATGGTCGACATGCTCGTTGAAAAAGAGCTCCTCAAGACGCCGGCCGACATTTATCGATTGACAGTGGAGCAGCTGACGGAACTCGAACGCATGGGGCAAAAGAGTGCCGCCAATCTCATCGAAGCAATCGAAAAGAGCAAGGAAACGACGCTTGCGCGCTTTGTGTTTGCGCTTGGCATTCGTCACGTGGGCGAAGCAAGCGCCCGCGATTTGGCGCTCTTTTTCAGGACGCTCGACGCTTTGCGCAGCGCCACGGTCGAAGACCTCATGCAGGTGCATGATGTGGGCGAGGTTCTCGCGGAGTCAATTCGCGCGTTTTTCGATGAGCCGCACAACAACGCCGTGGTGGACGAACTCATTGCCGAGGGGGTTCACTGGAAACAGGAGGAAGTGCAGGTCAATCCCGAGGTCGCCGGAAAAACGTTCGTGCTCACCGGAACGCTTCCGACGCTTTCGCGAGACAAGGCCAAAGACATGATCCTGTCGTTGGGCGGCAAGGTTTCGGGATCCGTTTCCAAGAAAACCGATTACGTTTTGGCCGGAGAGGCTGCCGGAAGCAAGTTGGAAAAAGCGCAGGCGCTCGGAGTGACTGTGATTGACGAAGCGCGCTTCTTACAGATGATCGGACCGGGTGTCGGGCAATCTGAGCAAGTGTCTGATGCAAAAGAAAAAACGTCCGAAACCGAGACCGCGCGGGAATTGGCGATCGGAGAGACTGGATCTCTCTTCTAAGGCTTGATTTTTTAGGAAATTTGCGCGTAAAATTGCGCCTTTCGCAAAGCGGCCGCGTACGGTAGCTTTGTACCCCGGACTTGCCGGTCTGCAAGACGGAAAATTTTAAAAGCGCCTGGTACGGGCGCATTGTTTTAAAAGAGGAAAAATACAATGGTTATCATTCGTCTGTCCCGCTCGGGCTCCAAGAAGCGTCCCTTCTACAACATCGTCGTGACCGATTCCCGCAATCGTCGTGACGGCCGCTTCAACGAACGTCTGGGCTTCTACAACCCGATGATCGCTGAAGGCCCGCAGCGCCTGACGTTCAACGAAGAACGCGTGGCTCACTGGGTCAAGAACGGCGCTCAGATGAGCGACACCGTCGCCCGCATCCTCAAGGGTGCCAAGAAGGCTGCCGCCTAATTAGCGACAAGACGACGTAAGACGGAACTTTCAAGCGAAGGAAAATTAACCCGACCGCCCGACGGACTGCCTGCGAACCTCGCTGCTTCGGTGCCGTGCCTCTCGTGTCCAAGCACACCCGAATGCGCCGACGGCTATCCTCTTTGAGATGGGTTCGGTATCTAACTCGCAGTTCACAGCGGTTTCCTGACCAAGACAAGTGACGTCCGATCAATGCCGAAGGCGGTCTTTCCGGAAGACGGAGAGGCCGCTTTTTTCGTTTTCCGATTTTTGTGTTATGTCCGATAACAAAATCCTGACAGTGGGCCGTACCAACGGTGCATACGGCGTGCGCGGCTGGGTTCGCGTGGTACCTTTTGAAGAACCGGAAATTCTTGCCGCGACCAAACGTTGGTTTTTGACCGACATCCGAGGCAACACCAAGACTCTGGAAGTCGAAGAGCTCAAGGTTCACGGCCAGATGTTGATTGCCCGCATTGCAGGCATTCTCAATAAAGAAGATGCCGACGCTTTGCGCGGCCGTATCGGTGTGTTGCGAGAAGACTTCCCCGAAGCGGGGGAGGGCGAAGTGTGGGCGGCAGATGTGATCGGATTGCCTGTTGTCAACCAGCAGGGGATCGAACTCGGTCGTGTGACCGAAATCGGTACCAACACTGTGCAGGACATCTTCAAGGTCGAAGGCGGTCCGAAGGTCAACGGCAAGGATGCTGTGTACCTGATTCCCGATGTTGAACAGTATGTTTTGGAAGTGGATCTCGAAGAAGGCGTCGTGCGCGTCGATTGGGATCCGTCCTGGATTTAACGAAGGAATTGAGCTGTGGCAGCGCGCTTTGACGTCATAACGCTTTTTCCGGAAATCTTCACGGCGGTAAAGGATTTCGGCATCACGTCCCGAGCCAAAAAGCGAGGACTGTGGAATGTGCATTTCTGGAATCCGCGTGACGTGACGACCGATTTGCATCGCACTGTTGATGATCGCCCGTTTGGAGGCGGTCCTGGTATGGTGATGATGGCAGAACCCCTCTTTCAGACGCTGCAGTGCATCCGTGCATCGGGCAACAACGGCCGCGTGATCGCCTTTGCCCCGTCGGCAGCGCATCTGACGGACGCACGAGTGCGCGAATTCTCTTCTTGCGAGGATCTGCAGTTGGTACTCATCTGCGGTCGATACGAGGGTATTGACGAACGATTCCTGAGCACTTGCGTAGATGAACTCATCAGTCTGGGCGACTTCGTGCTTTCGGGAGCGGAATTGGCCGCTTGCGCTCTCATTGATGCGATTGTGCGGCAGTTGCCCGGTGCCATCAAAGATTTGTCGGCCTCCGACGAATCGTTTTCAACGGGATTTCTGGACGCTCCTCACTACACTCGTCCCGAGGAGTGGCACGATATGCGCGTGCCCGATGTGCTGCTCACGGGGCACCACGCCAACATCGAATTGTGGCGGAGAGAAAAAAGCCTTGAGGCGACACTGAAAAACCGACCGGAACTCATTGAAACCGCAAGACAAAAAGGTCTTTTGACCAAACGCGATGAGAAAACGCTGGCGGGACTTGTGTCCAAGCTGAAAAAAATGCCTGGGTAAGGTGGAATTTCTCCAATCAATTCAATATAATCACGCGTTCCTTGGTGCTTTCTGCTCACCTTGGAACGCTTTTTTGATCAATCGTCTCGCTTGAGACATACAAAGGTTCCATCCTCTGGACGGCTGCAGAAACAACTGAAAAGATGCCGCCGCATGATGGTCACGGAGTTAAAAATGAACATTATTCACACCCTGGAACAGGAAGAGATCGCTCGCCTGTCCGCTGGCAAGACCATTCCTGAATTCCGCGCAGGCGACACCGTCAGCGTTCTCGTGAACGTGATCGAAGGTTCCCGCAAGCGTACTCAGGCCTATGAAGGCGTGGTTATCGCCAAGCGCAACCGTGGTCTCAACAGCTCCTTCATCGTTCGCAAGATTTCGAGCGGCGAAGGTGTTGAACGTACGTTCCAGCTCTACTCGCCGACGATTGCTTCTATCGAAGTCAAGCGCCGCGGCGACGTGCGTCGTGCCAAGCTCTACTACCTGCGTGAACGTTCTGGCAAGGCTGCTCGCATCCGCGAACTGCTCGTGCGTAAGGAAGCCGTGCAGGCTGCTGCTGAATAATTTCAGCCGGACACACGAAAGAGAGGCGGATTCGTCCGCCTTCGTAAAGCCTCGTGAAGTGATTTGCTTTGCGGGGCTTTTTTGCGTTTGAAAAAAACGAAAAATTTCTCATCAGAATCGTCCCGAAAGACCGTGGATGCGGCTTGCTTCGCTACAATCGCAGTGCATGTCAACGGTGGCCTGCTCATAAGCAGATGGATAAACAAGGGGGAGGAAGCATGTTGGTTGTCGGATTTACCGGCCATTCCGGTTCGGGCAAAACCACACTGATTGAGAAGGTGCTTGAGGCACTGATCTCGCGCGACCGCAAAGTGTCGGCGATTAAAAGCAGCCATCACGGTACCGATATTGATGTGCCGGGCAAGGACAGTTATCGCTTTCGTCAAGCCGGGGCTCAGGAAGTAGTTCTGGTGAGTGATCAACGCTGGGCACTGATGCGAGAAACCGAAGAGCCGGTGTCTCTTAAGGAAATCCTTTTGCGCCTGTCTCCGGTCGATATCGTTCTCGTCGAAGGATACAAGAGCGAAGAAAATATTCCGCATATTCTTGTGCATCGCAGAAATGCCGGTTTGCAGGCGCCCGTGTTGACGGCAAATGTCGTGGCGGTTGCAACCGACGACGATTCGCTTGCTTTGCCCGAGGGCATTGCCAGACTTGACGTTAACAATCCCGTTGCCGTCGCCAATTTTGTCGTTTCACTGAAGGCTAATCGTGATCACTTATAACGAAGCGCTCCAACTTTTTTTAAACCATGCTCATGTAGCGGTCGGCACGGAAACGGTGCCGACGCTGTACGCAGAGGGTCGCGTTCTTGCTGAAGATGTGGTGAGTTCCATAGATGTTCCTGCTTGGGACAATTCGCAGATGGACGGCTACGCGGTCTTTAGCGAAGATCTTGCCTTGGCCACGCCAGAGACGCCCGTGGACCTTCCTGTGTCGCAACGCATCCCGGCCGGATCTTCCGGTCAGGCGCTTTTGCGCGGCACGACGGCGCGCATTTTCACCGGTGCGCCGATTCCGCCGCAGGCCGATGCCGTCGTTGCTCAGGAAGACGTGACCGTTAATGAAGACGGTTCCGTTCGCTTCATCAAATCAGCTGCTGCCGGCTCTTGGGTGCGTCGTCGCGCCTGTGACATTGCTTCGGGCAGCGTTGTTGCCGAAGCTGGGCGCGTGCTTGAGCCCGCTGTACTGGGGCTTGTGGCTAGCGTTGGCTGCGGTTACGTGACGGTATACCGTCATTTGCGCGTGGGCGTCTTCTTTTCCGGTTCCGAGCTGGTTGCTCCCGGTGAACCTCTGCCCGAAGGCGGTATTTACAACTCCAACCGTTACACGATTCGCGCGCTGTTGAAGCGTCTGGATTGTGAGGTTTATGACCTCGGAAGTATTCCCGATACCTTACAGGCCACGCGCGAGGCTTTTGAACGTGCTGCCAAGACGGCCGATGTCATCATTAGTTCCGGCGGTATGAGCGTAGGTGAAGAAGACCACATCAAACCCGCTGTTGAGTCGCTTGGCCGCATCGATATGTGGCGCGTGGCTCTTAAACCCGGCAAGCCCGTTGCCTTGGGCGAAGTGCAGGGCAAGCCCTTCATCGGACTTCCCGGCAACCCTGTTTCGAGCTTCGTAACGTTCCTGCTTTTGGCGCGTCCTTACCTCCTGAAGCTTCAGGGGCGGAAAGATGTGCAGGCGTTGCCCGCTCAGATTCGAGCTGATTTTGACTGGACTAAACCCGGAACGCGCGAAGAGTTTGTTCGTGTGCGCCGTAACAACAAGGGCGGTCTGGATCTCTATCACACGCAAAACAGTCAGGTACTCACAAGTTGTGCTTGGGCAGACGGTCTGGTGGACGTTCCTGCTGGTACGACTGTTAAGAAGGGCGATGTTGTGCTCTATTACCCGTTTGGGGATCTTTTTAAGTAAAGAATAAAAAGTGAAAATCGAAGTGAAATACTTTGCGCTTTTGCGCGAAGCCGTTGCCGTTGATTCTGAAATAGTTGAACTGGAGGCGTGCTCCCCTACCGTCAACGATGTGCGTGAAAAGCTATGTGAAGACGCGATGCACCGTACGGCTTTTGAAACCGTCAAGCGTATTCGAGCAGCCGTCAATGGAGAAATGGCGCCGATGTCGGCAGAAGTCAAGGATGGAGACGTCGTGGCCTTTTTCCCTCCTGTGACCGGAGGCTAACGCCATGACTTCCATGACGAAAATTCGTGTCAGTCACGATGATTTCGATGTTTCCGAGGAAATCGCAGCTCTCGAACGAGAAGGCCGCAATGCGGGTGCCGTGGTGACGTTTACAGGCGTTGTTCGCAGCGACGACGGTGTGACGGCGATGCACCTTGAGCACTACCCGGAGATGACAGAAAAGAGTCTGACCCAGATTGTTGAAAAAGCCCGCGCTCGTTGGAACATTGAAGACGTCGTGATTATTCACCGCGTGGGTGAGCTCAAGGCAGGCGATCGAATTGTTCTGACGGTTGTGACGTCTGCACATCGCCGGGAAGCGTTTGAAGCGAGCGAATTCATCATGGATTGGCTCAAGACCGAAGCACCCTTCTGGAAAAAGGAAGTGACCGCTCAGGGCGGTCGATGGGTTGATGCTCGCGAAAGCGACGAAATTGCTAAAAATCGCTGGGGAAAGTAACGATGGAGACCCGAGACGGTGCCCTCTGGGCCGTACTCCTGGCTGTCGGTACCGGCGCAGCTCTCGGTGCCTGTGGACGTTGGGCGCTGAGTTATGTGTTCAATAACCGTATCGCATTGTTACCGCTCGGAACACTACTGTGCAACCTGCTGGGAGGTCTGCTGATCGGTGCGCTCACAGCTTGGTTCTCGACGCATTTGCAAGTGTCTCCGATGTGGAGACTCTTTCTGGTAACCGGACTTTTGGGCGGACTGACAACGTTTTCAACTTTTTCGGCTGAAGGCGTGCAGATGATGATGGCTGGCGACTGGCTGCGAGCTTTGGTGCACAGCGGCTTACATTGCTGCCACCGCCGTGGGTTTTGCGGTTGTCAGACAATTGACGGTTTAGTTTTCTAGAGTGTGAGGAGAATTGTTATGCATAAAGGCCTGGCAAGCATTCTGATTCTGGCATCGGCTGTATTAAATACATCGGCCGTCGCAGCGGACGCGTTGGCCGAATGTTATCGCACGGCGGACAACCGTTTGGAAGTTCAGGCTTGTCTGAAAAAAGAATTGGCCGAAACGGAAAAGTTTTACGACGACATTGTTGACCGTGTACTGGCCAATGCGCGCGACCTGGATCGCATTCAGAAACGCAAGGGTGCTGCCAAAGCCTTTGAGGAGTCCAATAAGGCTTTTGCTCGTTATTTGGATGCCGAGTGCAAGTGGGTTGAAGAAAGTTACGGATCGGGGACTGGTTCGGGTGACGCCATTCTTGCCTGCCGTATCAATTTGATGAAGATGCGTGCCGGATCTCTGGATGCCCAGTTCTTGAGCCGCTCGCACTGATGTTTTGTGATCAGTTGATCACTTGATGCTTATAAAACCGCCGGACGGAGAAGGCTTCTCGATTTGAGAGGCCTTTTTCGCCCGGCGGTTTCCGTCAAGTCGTCCGATGCAAATTATTTCGCTACGACGTTCACGAGCTTGCCCGGCACCACAATGACCTTGCGTACCGTGGCTTCACCCACGAAGCGGATCGTATCGGGGTGCGAGAGCACAGCCTGTTCGATCTCTTCGCGGCTTGCTTGTGCGGGCACCATGATTTGGCCGCGCAGTTTGCCGTTGACCTGAATCATCAGCTTGATTTCGTCTGCAACGAGCGCTTCCTTGCAAACTTCGGGCCATGGCGAATCGATGATTTCGACGCCGAAGTCCTTCACAAAGCCAAGATCTTGCCAAAGCGCCGTCGTGATGTGCGGAGCGAGCGGATAGAGCACCCGTAGCAATAGCGACAAAGCAAGCTTACGGGCGCAGGCCGAAATTTCGTCGGTACCCTCAAAGGCATCAAGCGAATTCATCATCTTCATGGCAGCCGACACGACTGTGTTGAACTGCATGCGATCGAAGTCGCTTTCGGCCTGTTGCAGAGTCTGATAAACCTCGCGCAGCATGTCTTTGACATGCTTGGGGGCGGTGGCGATATCAACCTTGCAAACGCTGGCGTGGATTTCATCGTGGCGCGCATAGCACCAGTTCCACAGACGACGCAGGAAGCGGTAGCAACCTTCGGCGCCGGAGTTTGACCAGGCGGCGGACTGATCGGGGGGACCAGCGAACATCACGAACGTACGGGCGGTATCGGCACCGAACTGCTTGATGATGTCGCGCGGTTCGACTACGTTGTTCTTGCTCTTACTCATCTTTTCGATGCCGCCGGAGACAACGGGCAAACCATCGTCCTTGGCAGTTACGCGGCACGGACGTCCCTTTTCATCGTATTCGATGTTGATTTCGTAGGGGTAGTACCAGCGCTTGCTGCCGTCGGGTTGTTCGCGATAGAAACATTCGGCCGTGAGCATGCCCTGCGTAAAGAGGCGCTTGAACGGTTCATCAAACTTCACCAAACCGAGATCACGCATCACCTTCGTCCAGAAGCGGGCGTAGAGAAGATGAAGCACGGCGTGTTCGATGCCGCCGATGTACTGATCCATCGGGCTCCAGTAGTCGTTGCGCTCGTCGACCATGGCCTTGTCGGCGTCAGGAGAGCAGTAGCGCATGTAGTACCAGGAGCTGTCGACAAAGGTGTCCATCGTGTCGGTTTCACGACGTGCGTCGGCTCCGCACTTCGGGCACTTGCAAGCGAGGAACTCTTCGCATTTGTTGAGCGGATTGCCTGTGCCGTCCGGAATCAGGTTTTCAGGCAACAGCACCGGCAGATCTTTTTCCGGAACCGGAACGGGACCGCATTTCGGGCAATTGATGATCGGAATCGGCGTGCCCCAATATCTCTGACGGGAAATGCCCCAGTCGCGCAGACGGAACATGGTCTGACGATCCCCCAAACCCAGTTCCTTGAGATCTTTGGCGACGGCTTCGATTGCATCGTGGATGTGCAGACCGTCGTATTTGCCGGAGTTGACACAGTAGGGATTGAGCGTCTTGTCGCCGTACCATTCTTGCCAAGCGTCGGTGGAGAAGGTTTTGCCTTCGACGGCAACGGACTGAATGATGTCGATGCCGTATTTCTTGGCAAAGGCAAAGTCGCGTTCGTCATGTGCGGGCACAGCCATTACGGCGCCTTCGCCGTAGTTCATCAGAACGTAGTTGCCGATCCACACCTGAACCTGGCGGCCGTTTAAGGGATGAGTGACGTAAAAGCCCGTAAAGACACCTTTCTTTTCCATCGTGGCCATGTCGGCTTCAGTGACGGAACCTTTGGCGCATTCGTCGATGAAGGCCTGCAGTTCGGGCTTATCTTTGGCAAGACGCTTGGCGAGCGGATGTTCGGCGGCAATCGCTACGAACGTTACGCCCATGATGGTGTCGGCACGCGTCGTGTACACCTTCAAAAGCTTCTTTTCGCCGTCGATTTCGTAAGGGAAGCCGAAGTTGACGCCGACGGATTTGCCGATCCAGTGCTCCTGCATGCGGCGTACCTGTTCGGGCCAGCCGTCAAGCTTCTTGAGATCGTCGAGCAACTCTTCGGCGTACTGCGTGATTCCGAAGTAGTAGCCCGGAATCTCGCGCTTTTCAACGAGAGCGCCCGAGCGCCAGCCGCGACCTTCAATAACCTGTTCGTTGGCGAGAACCGTCTTGTCGACCGGATCCCAATTGACGATCTGCGTCTTTCGGTAGCAGATGCCGCGTTCGAGCATCTTCAAGAACATCCACTGATTCCAGCGGTAATACTCGGGCTTGCATGTGGTAACTTCGCGCGACCAATCAAAAGCCAAACCGAGGGGGAGCATTTGCTCCTTCATGTCAGCAATGTTTCGGTAAGTCCATTCGGCCGGAGCAACCTTTTTGGTCAAAGCAGCGTTTTCGGCCGGCAGGCCGAAGCTGTCCCAACCCATGGGCGTCATGACGTTGTAACCCTTCATACGGCGATAGCGATAGAGCACATCGTTGAGGGTGTAGTTGCGGACATGACCCATATGCAGCTTGCCCGAGGGGTAGGGCAGCATGGAGCACACGTAGAACTTGGGCTTTTCCTTGCCGTCAGGTCCGAGAGCGTGCTCAACGGCGCGGTAGACGTCGTTTTGCCGCCACTGTTCCTGAACCTGGGATTCGATTTCCTGAGGATTGTAGGTTTCGCGCATGGGGCGCCTTTTTTGTTGTGTTTGAAGGAAAAATTCGACCCATAAGTATAAGGCCTTTTGCCCTCCGTTTCAGAGTCGAAAAACCAATAACGGAGCGCTTTCGGGGCGAATTTCGTGCTGAACGCCCTGCCTTTGTGCAAACGTGTGTCCGAGTGGCTTTCAGGCTACAATCGCCGCTCGCTTTTCGTTTGTAGATGGAGTGCTGACACCGACGGCTCGGATGAGGCGTCGCAAGCGTGATGCGATTGACGAGAAAAGAGACAGAGAACGTACCGATGCTTGATGATTATTTGAATTCCCTTAATCCCAAACAGCGCGAAGCAGCCGAACTCGGCTGTGAAAACGCACTTGTGCTTGCAGGAGCCGGATCCGGCAAAACCAAAGTACTCACGACGCGCATTGCTTTGCTGTTGTCGCGAGCGATGGCTCGTCCTTCGCAAATCCTTGCCGTGACTTTTACGAACAAAGCGGCCCGAGAAATGCGAGATCGCTTGTCAGCTATGGTGGCCTGCGATTTACGTCACTTATGGATGGGAACGTTTCACGGAACGGCGCATCGCATTCTGCGTGCTCACGCCCAGGAAGCAAATTTGCCTCCTACCTTTCAGATCATTGATACGGCCGATCAGCTGTCGCTCATTCGCCGCATCATGAAGGAGGCGGGCATTGATCCCAAACTGCGTGATCCGAAGACCGTTCAGTGGTCAATCAACAGCTACAAAGAGCAGGGTTTGCGTGCGGCAGCTGTGGCGGCTCGTGAAGAGGACGAGACACGCGTTACGCTTTATCAGACATACGAGGCGCGCTGCCAGCGCGAGGGGCTCGTGGATTTTGCCGAGCTGATGCTGCGTTGCGTCGAACTTCTCGAAGGCAATCAATTGGTGCGTGAACACTACAACGATCGCTTCAAGTATGTGCTTGTGGATGAATTTCAGGATACGGACTCGCTTCAGTTTCGTCTGATCAAGGCCTTGTGCCCTCCCAAGCAGCCCAACGCATGTGTGTTCTGTGTGGGCGATGACGATCAGTCGATTTATGCCTTCCGAGGAGCCAAAGTAGGCAATATGTCCGACTTTGTCAAAGAGTACAAAGTCGAGAAAATCATCAAACTTGAGCAAAACTACCGTTCGACCTCGCACATTCTCGATGGGGCCAACGCTGTTATCGCGAACAACAAGGACCGCATGGGCAAAAATCTCTGGACCGATGCGGGAGCGGGCGAACCGATTCGGTTGTATCGAGCCGACGCAGATATGCAGGAAGCCCGTGCCGTCGTGCAGGATATCCTCGTCGAAAAGCGTCGCGGCAAAAAGTACAGTGACTTTGCGATCCTCTACCGCAATAACAATTTGTCGCGCAATTTCGAACGTATGCTCTCGGCCAACGGCATTCCGTACCGCGTATACGGTGGACTGCGCTTTTTTGATCGTCAGGAAGTCAAGGATGTGGTTGCCTACCTGCGCGTGCTTGCCAATGCTGACGACACGAGTCTGCTTCGCATCATCAATCAGCCGCCGCGCGGCATCGGTGCCACGACGGTCGAGCGTGCTACGGCGATGGCCGCCGATCAGGGCGTGACGATCTGGGAAATTCTTGCTGAAGCCGAATCGGCGCCCGAAATCCGGCGAGCGCACGCGTTTGTGGCCTTGCTCGAAGAAATCAGTGCCGAGGCTGAAGGAAAAACCTTGCCGGAACTTATCACGTTGGTTTCCCAAAAGTCAGGACTGGAGGCGTTCTACCAAAAGCAGCAGGATGCTGACGTTCGTCTTGAAAACTTGGGTGAACTTGTCAATGCTGCTGTGGGTTACTGTGAGGAAAACGGCATTGACGAAGATGCACCGGCGCTCGAGCCCGTTGCCGGCGGCACAATGTCGCCTTTGGATGGGTTCCTATCGCAGGCGGCGCTTGAACCCGACGACAAGAATGCGGAAGAAGATCCCGACGCGGTTCGCCTGATGACAGTGCACGCTTCCAAAGGATTGGAGTTTCCGTATGTTTATCTGACGGGGCTCGAACAGGATTTGTTCCCGCATTACATCCGCGAGGATGAGAATCCGGAATTTCAACTTTCGAAGAGCGTCGTCTGATGTACGTTGCTATGACTCGCGCACGTCGCAACCTATGGATCAGTTGGTCAAGACAGCGCATGATGTGGGGCGAAACGCGAATGCAGGAAGCTTCTCAATTCATTGACGAAATTCCTGCCGAGCACGTGCAAAAGCTCTACAGCGAAGAGGATTCTTCTGACGATTGGGCCGACGAAGATCAGCGTTGGGGCTCCCGCAGTTTCGGAGGCGGTTATTCATCACGAAGCAGCGACAATATCGGTTACGGCAGAAACAGCGGCTTGGGGGCTCGCGGCAACGCTTCTTACGGTAGCGGAATGCGTACGGCAAGTGCTTCTTCGTACTCCCGCGTTCCGAGCGGTACGGCGGCTCGCAACCTTAATTCCGAGTCCTGGAAGAAGGCCGGACTGATGAAAGCAAGCGAGTTGCTTGCCAAGAAAAAGACCGTTACGGCAGGAGGCTTTGCTGTGGGCGACAGGGTGAGCCACCCGACGCTTGGCCAAGGAAAGATCGTTGCGATCCATTATCCGGAAAAGCCGGCAGAAACCAATCTTGAAATTGCTTTCAACGGCTCGGATAAGCCCAAGACACTGAAGCTAATGTTCGTGCAGGAAAAACTCAAGAAGCTTGACTAAGCCCAGGCGGTTTGGCAAGACACGCGCTTTGTCTCTGGCGAATACTTGCCCGAGACGAAGCGCTTTTTTACTGTGCCTGAAGACGGTTGAAGTAGCCTTGTTTGTTGCGTGCTTTGCCGGAGATCGACTCGATCGTCACTTTCCAGAAAACTACAAACTTGCCGCCTGCGGCATAGTACTTTTCAATGACTTGATCGCCGGCCTGAGGAACGTGCCTTTGGCAAAACGCTGTGGCTACGCGATGCTTTTCGTCTTCATCCGACACAAGAGAAATATGTCCGGAGACGATGGCAGAGGCGTAATTCACCGAAAAGTCTTTTGGAAGTTCATCGGCGGCTGTCTCACCGCGTCCGATCCAGACGATTGAAACCTTGTCGTTTTGCAGCGCATTTTGGTATCGCCGCCCGTTTATATCGCTGGAGCTGTGAAAGTAGACGGCACCGTCAATGAGAGCTGCCGTCACGGGCGTTGCATAAGGCGTCCCGGAACTGTCGACCGTTGCGATGACGCAGTGCGGCGTGTGTTCGATGATGGCAAGCGCTTCTTCACGCGTGAGTTCTCGATCTTTGCGGCGCATGGGACGATCGGTACTTTGCAACATGGCTGTCTCCGGGTAGCAAAAGATAGCGAAAGTGTAGGTCGAAACCTTGACGAAGGACAGAAAAAAAGCGCCGCAGTAGTCAAGACTTTACGGCGCTTTTTTTTTCAAGTCCCGAGACGTTAACCGGGTCAAGCAACAAATTACTTGATGCGGCTGCGGTATTCGTTGGTACGGGTGTCGATTTCGATCTTGTCGCCCGTGTTCACGAAAGCGGGAACGTCAAGGGTGAAACCGGTGGCCAAACGGGCGGGCTTCATCACCTTGCCGGACGTGTCGCCCTTGACGGCGGGTTCGGTGTAGACAACTTCGCGAACGAGCATGGTCGGCAGTTCGATACCGATCACGCGGCCTTCGTAGAAGACGGCTTCGGCCGTCAAGTCGTCTTGCAGGTACTTCTTGGCATCTTCCATCGTGTCTTCGTCGACTTCGTACTGGTTGTACTCTTCGTCCATCCAGACATAGTGCGGGTCAGCGAAGTAGGAGTAGGTCACTTCCTTGCGTTCGAGGATGATGTCTTCGAACTTGTCGTCGGCACGGTAAACCGTTTCTGTCACGGCACCGTTGAGAAGATTCTTCATCTTCATCTTGACGGTGGAGGCGCCGCGGCCACCCTTGGAGTATTCGGACTTCAGGACAACCATCGGATCCTTACCGACCATGAACACGTTGCCGGAACGCAGCTCTTGCGCGGTCTTCATAATGTGTGTATTCCTTGATAAAAAGTTTTGACGCACGCCCGAAAAGAACGCATAAAAATTCAGCGCGCCGGGCTTTCAAATTTTTGTGAACTCAAAATTTTAGCTTTTTTTCAGCCAATTTGGAAATGCTTTCGGCCAGGGTCGGAAGCGAAAAAAGTGTCTTTTTCCAATCGGTTGCGCCTGACTGCAGCGCAGCAAAGCAGTCTCGCCACTTTTTCCAGACATCTTCATGTACCTGCCCGTTGTTGACGTAGTCTTCGATTTCAAGCCACGCCCTGCGGGCTGTCTGCGGCAGTGACCGAGCATAAAGCGAAGCAAAGGCGGCAAGTTTGGTCAGGTGCGTATCTTCCTGCTGAGGGTACAGCGTCCAGATCATAGGAATTCCGGCAAGCTGGGCGCGCAGCACGCTGTCTTCGCCGCGGATAAGCGCTGCATCACAGCTCAGTAGCACGTCGTCAAAAATGTCCTGCGCCACCATCGGTGCCTGGACGAAAGAAATATGCCGTGCCTGCAGATGGACCAGAGCTTGTTTCAAGCGAGCGGAGGCAAGGCCCGGAGCAGCAAGGACTTGAACAGGGCGCGGATCTTGAGCAAGCAGATTGGCAAAACCTTCCACGGGCATTTCCGGATACGTGAAGAAATAAAGCGTAAACGGGTGACTTGGATCCGCACCGAACGATGCAAAAAGCCTGGGCCGCACGCTTGAACGACGTTCTCCGGAAAATTTCTGCAGCAAATCGCGCTCGCGGTTGATGCCGCAGGTTTTATCGGAAAATCCCGGAAACAGAAAGGTTTTGTCGTATCCGTAGCGAGGATGCGGGCTCGGCAGCCCGTTGCCTTCTTCGGCGTATTTTTCGGCCGTCAAATAATCCAGGGCAAACACGGCGCAGGGCGAAGATTCAACGCGCTTTGCAATCGCTGCTTCGTAGACGTCGGGAAGACGGCAGGAAAAAAGTTCGATCACTACATCGGCGGCTTGGCCGCTCCATGAGGCAAAAGGAGTATCGGTACTGTCGTCGAGCCAGTCGCTCACCACGATTTGGCCGGGGACGGCAGGGGTAGCTTTGGTCTGTGCCGTCGGAACGATTGCCGAAAGCACGGCTGCATCGTCTATGATTAGGCGCACCGCCCAGTTGTACTCTTTGGCTAACATCAGAGCCAAACGCCAGGATACCCCGGCGTCGCCGTAGTTGTCGATAACGCGGCAAAACATGTCGCAGGTGCGCATGTCGAAACTCTCCTAGATTGAGAAAACCCCAAAAACGATTGAAAAACACAAATGATGTCAGCTATCAGCGCCGACAACAATAAGGAAGTTCTTGCCGGCCTGCCAAGTTTGCCCGGTGTCTACCGTTATTTTGACGAAGCGGGAACGTGTTTGTACGTCGGTAAAGCGCGTGACCTCAAGCGCCGCGTCTCCAGCTATTTCCGAAAAACGGGGCAAAGTCCGCGCATCGCGCTGATGGTGCAGAAAATCGCCCGGCTTGAGACGACCGTCGTTCGTACCGAAGCCGAAGCGCTGTTGCTTGAAAATAATCTCATCAAGACGCTCAATCCGAAGTACAACATCCTTTTTCGAGACGATAAAAGCTATCCGTACCTCAAAATTTCCGAGGGGCCGTTTGCTCGTGTGAGCTATTATCGCGGCGCCGTTGATCGGAAAAACCGCTATTTCGGTCCTTATCCCAATGGTTCAGCCGTGCGCGAAGCCATCGGTGTGCTTCAGAAGGTCTTTCATCTGAGGACGTGTGAAGAGGCCGTGTTCCGCTACCGAACCCGCCCTTGTCTGATGGGGCAGATGGGGCGTTGTTCAGCGCCTTGCATCGGCAAAGTAACGGCTGAGGAATACGCGCGAGATGTGGAAGACGCCTGCGCTTTTTTGCATGGCAAGACAGAGGAGATTATGCAGGCGTTGACAGACGCCATGATGAACGCCGCCGAAGATCGCCGCTATGAAGAGGCGGCTGTTTTGCGTGACCGCATCAGCTTGTTGCGTGATGTCATGCATCAGCAGGCCGTAGAAACGACGGGAGGGGATACGGACGCGGACATCATTGCGGTGCTTGTCAAAAACGGAGCTGTTTGCGTGAATCTGGCTGTAGTGCGCGGCGGCCGTCATCTCGGAGATCATGCGTATTTTCCGGACTTTGCACGCAATTTGGGAGATGATCTCACGGAAAGCGAAGTGTTTGATGCTTTCATTTCACATCATTACTGTAATGTGCCCGTCCCCGACACCGTGATATCACAGGCTGCGGCGGACCCGGCAGTTACCGCGCAGCTACTTTCAGCACTTGCAAACCGAAAGGTTGCCTTTGTGCATGAACCACAACTCACGCGACGCAAGTGGTATGAAATGGCAGTGACCAATGCGGTAATCGCTTTGGATCGTCACATTGCCGAGAGTGCAGGCGAAACCAAACGCATTGATGATTTGATCAATGTGCTATCACTCGAACTCACTGATCAGGAAAGAGCCGAACTTCGAATCGAGTGTTTCGATATTTCTCACACTGCGGGGGAAGCGACGCAAGCCTCCTGCGTGGTTTTTGACGGAACTCGCATGAATAGTGCGCTCTATCGGCGCTTTAACATCGAAGGTGTGACGGGCGGCGACGACTATGCGGCCATGCGTCAGGTGTTAGAGCGCCGATATGCGCCGGTAGCTCGAGGTGAAGCCAAGTTGCCTACATTGGTTCTCGTCGACGGCGGACGCGGGCAAGTGCATATGGCCAAGGACGTTTTTCACGAGCTCGGTCTCGATATTTCCGTCATCGTGGGTGTAGCAAAAGGCGAGGGCCGCAAGACCGGATTGGAGACGCTCATTTTTGCAGACGGTCGGCAGCCTCTTGTACTTGGTGCGGCAAGTCCCGCCTTAATGCTCATTGCCATGATTCGAGACGAAGCTCATCGCTTTGCCATTACCGGGATGCGTGCCAGGCGCAGCAAGACGCGTCAAACGAGTCGTCTTGAAGATATCGAAGGCATCGGCCCCGTGCGGCGTCGCAGATTGCTCACGCATTTCGGCGGTATGAAGGCACTAAAAAATGCGAGCGTGGAAGATATCGCTAAAATTGACGGCATTTCGCGCAAACTTGCCGAACAGATCTATTCTCAACTTCATGGGTCAGATTGTGCCTGACAAACGTTTCAACATTCCAATGGCGCTCACTTGGGCGCGCATTGCTTTTATTCCGCTGATCGTCGGCGTCTTTTACGTACCCGACGTCATTTTGAGTCCGCACGTCAAGAATCTTCTGGCGTGTGTGATGTTCGTGGTGGCTGCTATTACCGATGCCCTCGACGGCTATATTGCGCGCCGCTACAACATGATGACCAATATGGGAGCGTTTCTCGACAGTGTGGCCGACAAGTTGGTGGTGTGTTCGGCCATCGTTGTGTTGCTGGCGTTTGACCGTGTCGACATGTTGGTCGCGTTGATCATTGTAGGCCGCGAAATCGCCGTGACAGCGCTCAGGGAGTGGATGGCAAAGATCGGAGCGGCAGCAAGTGTCAAGGTAAACTGGTTCGGAAAGATCAAAACCATTGCGCAGATGACCGCCATCCCGATGCTTCTTTATTTCGATCCGGTTTTCGGTTTGCCGATTGCATGGATCGGCACTGTCCTCATTTACATTGCGGCGATTCTGACTATTTATTCGATGTGCGTCTACATGTCCGCCGCCTGGCCACATTTGCAGCGGCAGGATCAGCAACGCAACTGAAATCCCCAAAAATTGGGAACCGGGATGTGCTCGCTCGGCAATCGCATCAATTCTGCGGCTTTTCTTCTGTTCCCGACGATACCTTCGTAATGACGGGGTTGGCCCATGGCCCCTTGATGGTGTACTCGACCTTGAAGAGGTGACTTAATGGGGTGCGCAGTAGCAGTTGGGCTAAGAACGAACCGATACCCACGGCGGGATTGACGAAGGTAAGAGCCAGGCTTGCGTTGCCTGCGTTGATTTCCGGCAACACGATTGCACGACTGTCAACGCTGCCTTCGGGAACATTGATGTTGCCTGAGAGCAGAATTGTGCCGTGTGTGCCAACGATTTTGGTGTTGTCGGTTGAGAATACGCCGTTGGTGACAATTGAGCTTCCGGTTAAGGTATCAAACGAAAAACCACTCTTGAAGTCGGAGAAGTCCAGCATCAAGCGCTTAAAGAGCGATTGCATCGATACGAAAGATAAAAGCAGACCGCCCGCGCCGGTATCCACCTTGGCGATGGTGCCTTTACGGAAGTTGATGGCGTAGTTGCCTGCGATGGTGTCGAGCTTGGGTGACCAGGGAATCCCATCGAATTTGAAGTGCCCTTCGGCTGTTCCGGTCGAGTTTTCGATCACGCCGGGGTAGCCTAGATCCGTGAGCGTCTGGCCGAGATCCTTTGTAGAGAACTTCAGCGAGAACTGAGTCTCTCCTGGGTGCTGCTGTGTCAGTTTTTTGCCTTGTGTCCAAAAGCCTGTACCGGTCAGAGCCGAGACGTCGGAGAAAATGGCAAAGTTCGTGATCCGTAGTGTTTCTTCATCAGCGGTTCCGGAAGCCTCTGCCTGCAGCACCATGCGGCCGATTTTCTTGTCGCCGTAGGAAAATTCATCAACAACCAGGTCAAGACTCGGCAGCACAGTAGGCCGGGGAGTGAGTACGACATCGACTGATTCTCCTTGAAGGAAGCGGCGAATCGTGGAGACATCTTTGGGGGCGATTTGCAGACGCTCAAAGCTGCCTGTGACATTGCCTCGGCCGGCGGGCTCGTAACGTAACTTGCCGCGAATTTCGTCGGAAGCAAGATCAATTGAGATGTTGTTGGCGTCGTCGAACTCCAATAGCGAATGAGTCTTATGAATGGGGCCGCTGGCGAGCATCAGTTGATCGGCAGTCACTTCCACGCGAGAAAGTCCCGCTTGGGTGGCGGTCGACATTGGCAGCGGATTGCTTTCGACGCTTGTTTTCGGTGCTTGAGCAGCGGCCGTATCGGTCATGGTACGTACGAAGGGCTGCCAGTCGACGAGGCTCAATTCCTTGGCCTCGACGGTGACGGCGATACCCTTGTCGGGAAGTCCGGCTCGATGTCCCACGGCAATATTGCCCAGGGGGACGAGTCTGGAGCCTTCCGAAGGCAGCTGCAACAGTACGTCGAAGCGATTGGCCGAGCCCACTTTGATCATGTAACCCGACTGGCGGTTAAGGGTGACGGGGGTAAAGCTAAAGGCCGTATCCCATGTTTCCGTCGGGCTTTTCGTGAGAGGCGCTGGCAGGTCAATTTCTACTCCCTGAAGCGAAGAGCGTGCCGAAACAGTCACGCCGTGCCCCTTTTTCACGACAACCGTAGAGACAAAGGGAAGCATGCCGGACATATGCTTGGCAACAGGATCGAAATAGGGATTTTGTGCAAACCAGGTCAGATGAGAAACGTCCGTCGAACCCGAAGCGCTGATCACGATAGAGCCATCGGTCGTGGTGTGTACCGACACGGAGGCGTCGCCCGAACCGAAGGGGCGTGCGTGTACGTTGCTCGCTGTCGCGCCTTTTTCGGAGAAATGAACAGTGCCTTCGACATCTTTTAGCGGCGGTTTAGGCCACCCCATGGCTATGTCGGCTTTTTGCATGGAAATTGAACCTTTGACCTTGGTAGCCGTGGCATTCCTCAGCGGAATGTCGAGATACAGATCCAAATGCCCCGGTCCTTTGGCTGCGGTGCCCTTGAACGCACCCGACACAAATCCGGTGACGGGGCTGGCTTCCACATAGTCAAAAAACTTTTGTAATTCTGCGTCAGCTTTACCGTTGATGATCAGTCGCGTATCGTCGCCGGCTCTTAGGTCTGGAATGTCGGCGCGGGTTTTTGAAACCGTCGCGCCGTGTGTTTTGGCGGCATCGGCCAGCACCGTCATTGACGCGCCTTCAAAGATGAGACGCCCCTGAATGTCGGTGAGTAGAGGCCAGTGGGCGGCGCGCTCAAAATTGCCGTCGTCAAGCACTTTCATTGACGGGACATAATCAATGGCGGCATTCTTGAGTTCTGCCGAAACAATGAAGTGACCATCATCTTTGTGCAGGCCTACCCAGGGGTATTTCACAAGATCGCCGCGCAATTCGAATGTGCCGTTCTGCGCCTTGCCCGAAACAAGACCGCCCTGCAGCCAACGGCGAACGTTTTCGGGGACTGCAAACGGCATGTAGCGCCAGGCGCGGTCGGCTTGAAGTCGTTCGATTTGTCCCGTGAGATCGATACGGCCGGCGGCTGTTTCATTTTGCTGCCAAGTTCCATGCACGCTGACCGACAAATCTTCATTTGAAACGGCAATGTTGTCAAAAGCAATCTCTAACCGCTCTTTGTCGGAGCCTGCCGGTCGGGTCAGCTGCCAGTTGACGGCACCGGTGAGAGAATCCACCGATAAACGCGGAGTTTCAAAAACGCCCGGAATAGAAACGGCTCCCTTTTTTGTGGCAAAAGAGACATGTCCATGTTTATTGGCGACCTCAAGGGAACCGGAAAGATTCTCAAAACCGGAAAAGATCAATTTGGCGTCTTCGGGAGAATTGTGCGCGACCGTTAAGCCGGAGAAGTCGGTTTTAATGCGCCAGTCCTGTGTATTTCCGGGCGAACCGAGCCACGACACCTCGAGGTTGGAGATGGTGCCGGAAGCTTCGTGCATGCGAATCAAATCGGCTGCCGCTTTGGGAAAGGGAACGGAAGGAAGCAATTGTTTGAGCGTTTCAACATCAAGCTGAGCGACGCTGAAACCAGAGCGATGTGTGGCGGCGTCCGGTGTTGAATCCATGTGAACGATGGTCTGCAGCAGTAAATTCTGCGCCGTCGTGCCGTCGCTGAGTTCGAAATTGAGGTTTTCCGCCTTGGCGTGAAGTTCGCCTTGATCCAGTGTTTCGCTCAACCGTGTGGACAGGGTTTTGACCTGAAGCGGTTCGGCGTCTTTCGAAAAAGTGAGCAGAACATCAGATAGACCCAGATAACTTGTCAGTTCGCTCGGATTGCCGTCTTGGAATTTGAGCCACGTGCGCGTACTGCCGCGACCGGATTTCAACAAGTTGCGGGCCGCCGGAATGGGGCGAGTCAGTCGCGCGACGTCAAGGTTGTCTGCGCCGAAGAAAAGTTCACCGGACCAGGTTTTCCAACTGCGGTCGCCGAAAAGCGGTGCAGTGAATTTCGTGCGGATGTCAATGCGGTTTTCGTGACGTCCGGCCAACTCGCCCTGAATACCTGCGCGATAGGAACTGACGTTTTTTTCAAACGTAAGATTAATGTTCTCGAGCGTGGTCGTACGGGCGCGCGGTTTGGCGGTCAAATCTTGAAAACGCAACTTGCACGAGGTGACGTCAATGCGTCCCTGACGAAGCAGCCAATCCGTAAACAATGAACTATTCTCAGCATCTCTTCGGGTGGTATCGTTGAAATTGAGAACGAACCCAGCGATGTCATACACGCCCTGATCAATACGTCGAACGGTGATTTCAGCATTGGGAACTTCAAGTTTTCGAAAGAGAGGCTGCCCGAAGACGGAGCGCCAGTAAAAACTTGCCTCGACTTGAGGCAAATGCAGAATGTTGGCGTCGCGCGAGCGAGGATCAGGACGTTGAATTACGACATCGCGCAGAGACAACTGAGGCCAGAACGTGTCCCATCGCGGAGAGACGCGTCCGATGCTTACCTCGGCGTGTAGCGAATCGCTCAAAAAGCGAGCGATGTCATCCTTGTACTTGTCGACTTGCGGCAACAGCACCCAACGTGTGGCAAGCACCAGAGCACAAAAGAGGAAGTAAAAGAGTACGACGCCCCAAAAGAAAGATACCCATGCCGCGCGCACTTTGGGGTGGCGCAGATAGGCTCTGAATCTGACCGGAAGTATGGAAAACGTCGAACTCATGCCGCAGGAATTGCGAAGATCACGGACTTTAGAGGAAAAAACGACTCAGCGCGGGGCTCACACAGCTAAAATGAGCCGAACAAGCAAGCGCCGAAAACCGGTCGAGCTGTCACGCAAATGAAACGAAAAATTCACACAAGGCAATATACCAAAGCTCGTTGCGGACAACTCAGGCGATTTTGTATCTCGCCGCAAATTGACCTCGATTTGAAACAATTTTTTTACGCAGTTTTTACGTCATGGGCGAATTGAACTCCATCAAACCGCGTCTGTCTCCGCAAGAAGTTCCTCAGTTTTCACAGTATGCCGCGCGTTCTCTCAATGCCATGGCTCTGCAGTGCGGTTCGACCCCTCAGGATTTGATCGAACGCTTTGAGAAGCAACCTGTGACGCGCGATTCAATGCGAAGCCGTCTTGAAAAGATCGATGACCCGGAAATGCTTGATATAGTCATGCGTCAGTTGCGTCGGGAAGTGATGACGGCTTTGATCGTTCGGGATCTGAGTGCTCGTGCAGACTTTCAGGAAGTGGTAAGCACGGTGACGGCTTTGGCTGAGGAAACCGTTTCAGCTGCCGTGCGGGTGCATTCTCGAAAACTTGCGCAGCGCTTCGGTGTTCCGATGGGGGTGTCCGGAGCCCCCCAGGATTTGCTGGTTGTCGGAATGGGCAAATTGGGCGGAGAGGAGCTCAACGTGAGTTCCGACATCGATCTCGTGTTTGTTTACGACGAAGGCGGTGAGACGCAGGCAGTCGGTGAATTTTCTTCGGCTCGTCGCCAGGTGACAAATCATGAGTTCTTTGATCGGTTGGCTCGCCGCGTCATTGCCTCCATCAACGAAATCGACGGCACCGGTTTTGTGTTTCGCGTGGACATGCGTTTGCGTCCTTTTGGTGACAGCGGTCCCTTGGTGATTTCCTCGGCAATGCTTGAAGAGTATCTCTACAGCGAGGGTCGCGACTGGGAACGCTTTGCCTGGCTCAAAGGACGCGTTGTCAACCGTAGCGTTTTTGCTGGTGAAGAGAACTTTGCGCAGGCCGTCCGCAATCTCAATTCGTTGGTGCGGCCTTTTGTGTTTCGGAAATACGTAGATTTCGGCGCCATCAGTGCCTTGGCGAAAATTCACGAAATGATCCGTGCGGAAACCGCACGTAAAGAAGCCGTCAAAGACCGCGGTACCAATATCAAACTCGGTAGCGGCGGCATCCGAGAAATCGAATTCATTTGCCAGACATTTCAGATCATCCGCGGCGGACGCGAAGCCGAGCTGCGCGGCAAAACCACCGGTCCGATGCTCAAGGCCTGTGCCGCGAGCGGTTGCATTGATGAACAGACGGCCGAGCGGCTCAACCGAAACTACGTGTTTTTGCGCAATCTTGAGCACTGCCTACAGTACGTTGACGACAAGCAGACGCAAGTTTTGCCTAAGGACGACGAAGAACGCTCTCGCGTGGCCAAGATGATGGGCTTGACGCTTGCTGAACTTGATACGGAAGTTGCCGAAATCCGAGCATTTGTAACGGCAACCTTTGACGGTGTCTTTCACACCAAGGCTCCGTCGGATCGGGTAAGCAATTGGCCGGTCGGCTGGTCGACGGGTGATCCTGCACTTGAAAGCGAACTGACGGATGCGCTTGCCGAGGATGGGTTTGTAGAGGCCAACAAGTTAGCAGGACGCATTCTCAAGATGATGCGTTCGCGTTACTTGAACGCTCGTACGCAACAGACGCGTGAACAGCTTGCACGCTTTGTACCCAAGGTTGCCAAAAAGGCGGCAGGATGGGCGCAGCTGCGAGAAAGCCGAGTTTCGGCTGACGAAGTGATGGAGCGCTATCTTTCGATTCTGGAAATGGTGCTCGGACGCGCGACTTATATTGCGCTTCTTAATCAATACCCGGATGCGGCCGATCGAGTCGGTCGTATGCTTGCCGTATCCCGTTGGGCTGCCGACTACATTGCTGCGCATCCCTTGGTGCTCGACGAATTGGTCGATGCGCGCAATCGCGTGATTGACGACTACACGCCGGTTGATCGCAGTCGTTGGCTTGAAGAGTTGCGTGCGCAGATGCGAGCGGCCGACGGCGACCGTGAGCGTCAGCTCAATCATCTGCGCGATGCTCACCATAGCGCACTTTTCCAGTTGCTCACGGCCGATTTGGAAGGACGTCTCACGGTGGAACGTTTGGCAGATCATTTATCGGCTCTGGCCGATGCTGTGCTGGCGGTGGTGATTGAACTTGCCTGGGATTCCATTGCAACGCGGCATCGCGAATACCCGAAGTTTGCGGTAATCGGCTATGGAAAACTTGGCGGCAAAGAGCTCGGTTACGCGTCTGATCTTGACTTGATATTTCTCTACGACGACGATGCTCCGGAGTCGGAGAGCAACTATGTGAAGCTCGTCAAACGGATGTTGAGTTGGCTCACGCTGCAGACAAGCTCCGGCATTTTGTTTGATGTCGATATGCGTTTGCGTCCCAACGGGCAGGACGGATTGATTGCCTCCAACATTGAGATGTTCCGCAAGTATCAGCGCAACGCCGACGGGCACGGCGCTTGGCCGTGGGAACATCAGGCGTTGACGCGAGCCCGTTTCTGTGCGGGAGATCCGCAGGTGGGCCAGCAGTTTGAAGACGAGCGTCGTTACATTCTGACGCTGGAGCGCGATGCCGCTCAGGTGGCAAAGGACGTCATTGAAATGCGCGGCAAGATGCTTGAGGGCCACCCCAATCACACCGATCTGTTTGACGTCAAGCACGATCGCGGAGGTATGGTGGATTTGGAATTCATCGTGCAGTATCTGGTTTTGGCCAAGAGCTCCGTTTTTCCGGAACTTGTTAACAACTTCGGTACGATTCATTTGACCGAAATGGCCGCCCGACTGGGACTTCTCGACGAAGAAACGGCAGCTCTGGCTGTCAAAGCCTATCGCCATTACCGCAATATCCAGCGCGAAATTCGCCTTTCACGTGGTGAAGACGTACGTTGCCGCGTCGAGCTCCAGAGTGTCGCGGATGAACGCAAGGCTGTTCTGAAGCTTTGGAAGGACGTGTTCGGTACCGACGCACCGTAGGTCTGATCAGGAAAGCGGCGGCGAACCGTGAAGGTTGCCGCCGTTTTTCTTGAGCCGGAATCAGAGAATGCCGCTGTGGCGCAGCAGCGGTTCGATCGAAGGATCGCGACCGCGGAAGGCACGGAAGTTTTCTATGGCGTCGCGTGACGAGCCGCGGCTTAACACTTCATCGACCCAGCGCTTGCCTGTGGCCGGGTTAAAGAGTCCTTCTTCCTCGAAAGCGCTGAAGGCGTCGGCAGAAAGCACTTCGGCCCACTTGTAACTGTAATAGCCGGCGCTGTAGCCGCCCGCAAAAATGTGCGCAAAGCTTTGTGCGAAACGGGAGTACTCGGCAGCAGGGACCACTGCAACTTCTTTTCTCACATTGTCCAGAACCTTTTCGAAATCCTCAGCATGATCCGATTTGTCGTCGTCATGAATGCGCAGATCAAAAAGCGCGAACTCGAGTTGACGTAGACAGAACATACCGCTTTGGAAGTTCTTGGCCGCGAGCATCTTGTCGAAAAGATCTTTAGGGAGAACCTCACCGGTATCAACGTGCGAGGAAAGCGTCTTCAATGTGTCGTAGTTCCACGCCCAGTTCTCCATGAATTGACTTGGCATTTCTACGGCGTCCCATTCCACACCGTTGATGCCAGAGAGTTGCGCCTGCGGCACGCGTGAAAGCATGTGATGCAGACCGTGGCCAAATTCGTGGAAAAGTGTCGTGACGTCGTCGTGTGTCAAAAGCGCCGGTTTGTCGCCGACGGGGTGCGAGAAGTTACAGACGAGGAAGGCGACGGGCGTGCGTACCGAACCGTCGGGCAATACGCAGTAGGTGGTGTCGCTGTCCATCCAGGCGCCTCCGCGTTTACTGGCGCGAGCGTAGAGGTCGGTGTAAAAACGCGCGATGAGGTTGCCGGAAGCGTCTGAAATCCGCCACAGTTTGACGTCATCATGCCAAACCGGAGCCGAGTCTTCGTTGATGCGCACGTCAAAGAGCTTTTCCACCAAACGGAACATCCCGTTGAAGACGGCCGGTAGAGTGAAATAACGTTTCACTTCATGGTCGCTGTAGGCGTACTTGGCGCGGCGAAGCGACTCGGAGACCCACGCAACATCCCAGGGATGCACTTCGTCAAGGTTCAGTTTCTCTTTTGCAAACGCCTTGACTTCTTCCCAATCGGCCAAGCCTTTTGCACGAGCTTTTTGAGCCAGTTCCGTTAAAAATGCTTCGACTGCGGCAGGAGAATCAGCCATCTTGGGTACAAGAGAAACTTCTGCGTAGTTCTTGAAGCCGAGCAGCAATGCTTCTTCGCGACGATTCCTGAGCAAAGAGCGAATGAGCGGCGTGTTGTCGCGCTCGGCCGGCCCGAATTCGGAGGCACGTGTCGAATAGGCGCGATGAAGCTTTTCACGCAGTGAGGCGCTGTTGGCATACTGCATGGCGGGAAGATAGCTCGGCATGTGCAGCGAGATGCGCCACTTCCCTTCGAGGCCTGCGGCTTTGGCCTCTGCAGCGTACATATCAATGACATCCGCAGGAATGCCATCAAGCTCCGAGACATTGTCTACGTCAAGCGTAAAGGCGTTGGTTGCGTCGAGCAAGTTTTCGCTGAATTTCTGGCTTTCGGCGGCATCCTGCTGACCGAGCGCCTTGAGGCGAGCCTTGGGTTCGGGGGCAAGCTCAGCACCGGACAGACGGAAGTCACGGATTTCTCGCTTAATGATGCGTTGACATCCTTCACTTAAGGCTGCAAAGCCTTCCGAGCTTTCAATCGCTTTGTATTTGGCAAAGAGAGCTTCGTTTTGAGAGAGCTCGATATAAAACTGCGTCATGCGCGGCAGGTTGGCGTTATATGCCTCGCGCAACGCTTCACTGTCCATGACGCCCGAGAGGTGGCCCACGGCCGACCAGGCGCGCGAGAGCTTTTCAAGCGCCTGTTCTAGCGGATCGACGACGTCGCTCCAGGTGGCGGGTGTCTCGGGAGCCGTGACCTTGGCAACGGCGTCACTTGCCTTGGCGAGCAGCTCGTCCAAAGCCGGCGTGATGTGTTCGGTTTTGATGGCGGGCCAGTTTAAAAGAGAGCCCTGATCGATCAAGGGATTGGTCATGACAACAACTGAAAAAAACTAAAAGAACATCAAGACAAAGAAATGCCGCGGCGCATCTGAGCGGCGAGCGCCGTGTTTTGCATCAGCATGGCAATCGTCATGGGGCCGACGCCTCCCGGTACGGGCGTGATGCTGCCGGCAATTTCTTTAACTTCAGCAAAGTCCACGTCCCCGCAAAGCTTTCCGTTTTCATCGCGGTTCATGCCGACGTCAATCACGACGGCGCCGGGCTTGACCATATCGGCCTTGATGAGCTTGGCGCGGCCTACGGCGGCCACCAGAATGTCGGCGTTGCGCGTGACGGCGCACAGATCGGGTGTGCGGCTGTGCGCGACAGTGACGGTGGCATCGGCAGCCAGAAGCAGCAAGGCCATGGGTTTGCCCACGATGTTGCTGCGTCCGACGATGACGGCGGATTTGCCGCGGGGATCGACGCCCGATTTTTCAATCAAACGCATCACACCGAACGGTGTGCACGGGACAAAGCCCTGTTTGCCGGTGACGAGAGCACCCGCATTGGCTACGTGAAAGCCGTCGACGTCTTTGGCAGGGTCAATTGCTGAGATCACGGCGTCGGCATTGATCTGTTTGGGCAGCGGTAGCTGAACCAGGATGCCGTCGACGTTTTCGTCGGCGTTGAGCTCGGCAATCTTTGCCAGAAGCTGCTGCTGCGTCGTTTCGGCAGGCATTCGAAATTCGAGCGAACGGATGCCCGTATCCGCGCAAGCCTTGATTTTGTTGCGCACATAAACCTGGCTGGCGGAATCGTCGCCGACGAGAATCACGGCCAGCGCCGTGGAAACGCCCTTTTCAGCAAGCGCGGCAACCTGTGTTTTCACTGCGGAGCGGATTTCAGCGGCAAGAGCCTTGCCGTCGAGGATTTGTGCTGACATAGACGAAATTTCCTAAAAAAGCGAGCGGTCTTGCGACCGCCCGATGTTGAGATTCGGTTAGCGTTTGCCGGTAAGCTTGTTCCTCTCATCATGAGCGCGGCGGGAAGCATCGGCTTTGGGCAGTACCTCAGCGATCGCCTGAGCGGCTGCGGCGTTGAATTTCAGGCGGAAGTCTGTGACCGGTTGGTTGTTGCGCACGATGCGAACAGGAACCACCTGCATGCGTGACTGGCCTTTGTTGCCGCGCACGACTTCGGCAAAGCCCACGTCAATGCCGTCGTTGTTGATCGGCTGAATGCCGATGTCGGAACTTGGCACGTCGGCGTCTTCGGTGAGTTCAAGAACACGCGTTCCCTGAATACGACTTATCTTCCAGGAGCCGCCCTTTTGTGTGCCGTTGGGCAGTCGTTCGCAGAACATATTGCTGCGCTGAACCTGTGAAAGAGTGAAGCGTCCTTGGGGAGCTGACGCACGGTACTTGCCGCGCTCGCGCACGGGTCGATCAAAGGACAGACCGTAGGGCGTTGCCTCCAAATGGCTCACGTAGCTCATGCAGTAGGGCGTTGTCTTGGTTGTGTAGCGCGCCATCAAGCTTTCGAGATTACGGGCGCCCGTAAAGGCCGACCGCGACGGCTGCACGATTTCATCGTCGCCGAGCCAATAGGTGGCGAGATACGCAACGGATCCCTGAGGAAACTTAGCGTCGGCCGGCACAAACCAGGCGAGCGAATCCGGCTGGTTGTTGCCGTTGCGAAGGAAGTGACGGATGGGCTTGCCTGAGATGTTGTAGGCGCGCAGTTCAACGGCAAGGTTAAAGACCGCCTGACCGGAATTCTGCAAAAGGATGCGACCGTCGGGCAGACGGGAGGCCACCATCGGTCCTTCGTTGTTGAGCACTCTGGAGTTACGGATGAGCTGCACGGCACCCTGGCCCCAGGTAAAGCAGCGTTCCCCGGCCTGCGTTACGGTTTCACTGACGGTCCAGCTACCCGTTTGAGCGGGTTGCAGCTGAAAGAAACTGCGGTGCGTGTCGTAGAAGGCGTAGATGCCTTCCTGCAGGGCTGCAACGGAGTCAACGGGAATTTCCGTGCTGCGGAAGGGCGGACGAATGTTCGATTCGGGTCGCCACGTTGCGTCGGTGAATTCCTTGTAGTTGGCTTTGGGTTGGTAGTCAACAGTATGCGTCGCGCAACCGCTTAATAGGACGGCTGCGGCAAATGCAGCGGAAGTGGCTTTCAGAAAAAGGCGAGACGTCTTCATTTTTTTCTTCGCGCTCCGTAGCAAGATCAGTTTTGGGGCGACACGACGGCGCCCGGATTGAGTTGGTTGTCGGGGTCGAAAATGCGCTTCAATTCGCGCATCAACTGCAGTTCATCTGCCGGTTTTGTTTGCTCCATGAGGTCGCGTTTCATGCGCCCGACGCCGTGCTCGGCGGCAACCGAGCCGTTAAATCGAGCTACATGTTCGTAGACGATGGCGTTGATTTCCTTTTCAAAGGCAAAACAAAGCCGGGGATCCTGCCCCGGAACGACGCCCATATTGTAGTGGAGATTGCCGTCTCCGAAATGACCGAAAACACTCGGTTCGATCCAGGAAAAACGCTTTGCGAGCACTGCATTGGTTTGTTCGACGAACTCCGCAAGGCGACTTCGCGGCACGCTGATGTCGTGCTTGACGTTGCCTCCGGTCTTCTTGTGCGCTTCAGGGACTGCTTCGCGCACTGCCCAAAGCGCCTTGCATTGGATCTCGCTTTGCGAGAGAACGGCATCGGTGATGATTCCTTGTTCGAGAAGTCCTTCAAGCAGCGACTCGAGAAGGTCGGCACTTTGAGTTTCATCTTGGGTGTCGGAATAGGAAAGTTCAACGAGAACCGACCAGGGCGAGTGTGTATCGATTGTTTTGACTTTCTCGGGAAAGACCTGCGCAACACGCTGCAGCGGCGTTTGATGAACGATTTCAAAGGCGCTTAGGGCGTGACCTGCCTGTGCTTGAAAGGCGCAGAAAAGCGGTTCGATTTTGCGCAGAGAATCCAGCGACAGCCAAAGCACCTTGCGCGAAGCCGGAAGCGGGTGCAGTTTCAGTATTGCCTTTGTGATGATGCCAAGCGTTCCTTCGCTTCCGATGAAAAGAGACTTTAAGTCATAGCCGGTGTTGTCCTTGCGCAGACCGCGCATCAGGTTGAGCACGCGTCCATCGCAAAGAACGACTTCAAGTCCCAGACATAGGTCTCTGGCGTTGCCGTATCGCAGAACATGTACGCCGCCCGCGTTGGTCGCAAGAACGCCTCCCACGGTAGCCGTTCCGTCGCTCGCAAGGCTGAGTGCAAAAAGACGCTTTTGCAGAGCGGCCGTTTCTCTGACGGCTGCGACCGGAACACCCGCTTGTACGATGACCGAATCGTTGATGGTGTCGATTTTCTCGATGCGGCGCAGACGGGTTGTCGAGAGCAACACGGTTCGCGAGACATCCGTGTCGTTCACAACGGGGGTAGCCGCCGCGGCGTTGCCTGTGTTGCCGCCTTGAGCATACACGAGCGCGTTGTGTCGGCAGGCGACGCGCATGATTTCCGAGACTTCTTCGGTTGTGGAGGGGAAGACGGCACACAGCGCGCGGCCCTGCCAGCGGCCGCGATTATCAAGCAAAAGTGGAGCTAGGGCCGTCGCGTCGGTGAGAACGCGATCGGAGCCGAGACACGCCTGAAGGTCGGACAGAAGTGAAACCATGTTTTTTCCGAGAAATCGAAACGAGACATAGTTTACGCGGCACCGACCGTACGTTTGTCTTGAGAAATACGTATAAACAAAACAGGCGCTCCTTCGAAGAAAAGAGCGCCTGTGAATCGACGTCAGAAGACCGCGATTAGATCGTCAGCAACGGCACGATGAGCAGAGCCACGATGTTGATGATCTTGATGAGCGGGTTGACGGCGGGGCCGGCGGTGTCCTTGTAGGGGTCGCCGACTGTGTCGCCCGTCACGGCAGCCTTGTGAGATTCGCTGCCCTTGCCGCCGAAGTGACCGTCTTCGATGTACTTCTTGGCGTTATCCCAAGCGCCGCCGCCCGTGGTCATGGAAATGGCCACAAAGATACCGGTGACGATCGTACCCATCAGCACGCCGCCGAGAGCCTTCGGGCCGAGGATGAGGCCGACGAGGATCGGGACGATGACCGGGAGAACGGACGGAATGATCATTTCCTTAATAGCAGCGCCGGTGAGCATGCCGACGGCCTTGGAATAGTCGGGCTTGGCCTTGCCTTCCATGATGCCCTTGATTTCCTTGAACTGGCGACGGACTTCAATCACCACGGAGCCTGCAGCGCGGCCGACGGCTTCCATAGCCATTGCGCCGAAGAGGTAGGGAATCAGACCGCCGATGATCAGACCGGCAATCACGTACGGGTCGGAAAGGTCAAACTGGAAGTCAATGTTGAACTGCTGCTTCAGAGCGTGCGTGTAGTCGGCAAAGAGCACCAGAGCGGCCAGACCGATGGCGTAGCCCTTGGTGACGGCCTTGGTCGTATTGCCGACTGCGTCAAGCGGGTCGGTCACGTTGCGGACCTTTTCATCGAGTTCGGACATTTCGGCAATACCGCCGGCGTTGTCCGTGATCGGGCCATAGGCGTCGAGAGCAACGATGATGCCGGCCATAGTCAGCATTGAGGTTGCGGCGATGGCAACACCGTAAAGACCGGCAAGCGAGAAGCTCACGAGAATGGCGATAACCACGGCGAGAACCGGCGGTGGCCTTCATGGAAACGGCCAGACCGGCGATGATGTTGGTGCCGTGACCGGTGGTGGAAGCTTCGGCAACCGTCTGCACGGGCTTGTATTCCGTACCGGTGTAGTACTCGGTGATCACGACCATCAAGGCGGTCAGAACGAGGCCGATCAGAGCGGAACCGAACAGGTGCGTGGTCGTCACGCCTTCGGGCAGCATCTTGGGATCGGAGAAGACGAAGTCGCCGACGAACCAGAAGGCAACGGCGGC
>ENA-ORQX01000411-ORQX01000411.1-human-gut-metagenome-genome-assembly--contig:-NODE-411-length-35342-cov-8.474481_pt1 | contig 35342 bp, 44 predicted proteins | sample MGYA00242170_ERZ509124 | MGnify/ENA primary metagenome ERZ509124 (study PRJEB26280, sample SAMEA2338647) | human gut metagenome | biome: human gut; feature: human-associated habitat; material: faeces... | reverse complement strand
GATAATCGATTGAATATCAATGATTTAGGCCCTTGTAAACAATGTAAACAATAATTTAGGAGGAAAACCTGAATAGGGAATATGAGGAAAATTATGACCAATTTAGGAAATGAAAAATCACAAAATAGAGTGCACAGAAACATTGTTTACATTGTTTCTCGGGAGGAGAATTGGGGACCTAATCAATTGAATATCAATCACTTAGGTGAGAAACAATAAGAAATTTTATTGTTTACTACTGGTCAAATATTGTTTATTATGAGAAAAACTGAGAAACTTGGAGTGTTCCGGCGATGGCTGGGGATCTACTCAAAAGAGGAGCGGGAGGTCCTGGACTACGCCCGCAAATTGAAAAAGACCACCATGCAAATAGCACGGGGTCAGCTGACTCTGTCATCCCGTCCGGGATGGATGCGGCACGAGGACTGGGTTGAGGTCCGCAAATTAGAAAGGAGGTGTAGAAAATGATTGCAATTTATCTGTTGGCCATTATCGGCCTGTTCGCGATTTTCGGCGGGATCCGCCAATGGTGGATCAGTCCCAAACGGAAATTGAGCCGATCCATCAAGCAGATGGAGAGAGCGGAGAGACGGATCCAAAAGTTCAAAAAGAAGTCGTAGGCGAGTAGAGTCAGTAGAACTGACAGAGTCAGTAGAACTGACAGAGTCAGTAGAACTGACAGAGTCAGTAGAACTGGTGCCAAATTGGGCCTTCTCTCGACCCACAAATACTGGATGGCACTCGCCTACGCGAAATTAAAAATTTTTAGAAATGAAAGCAAAACACTTTAAGCAGCTCGGGAAGAACTGGGCTTTATACTCGGAGGTTAATACCAAGTACTGTAATTGGACCCCTTCCATCGCCACGGTCCACGAAGGTATGATTTGGCCGAACGGTATTTCGGTCAAGTTCCTGTGGTTCGGTGTGACCCTCATTCGCGTAAGCGAATAAATTAAAGATCCCCGGGGCCAAACGCTCCGGGGATTGTTGTGCAGAAATAAATTTTTAATTTATATAAGGTTTGATTATATTTGAGGCATGGCACGAAGCACATATAAAATGAGTCCGCTCGCCTATATGGAGGAGGGACAGAAAAGGCGAGACGCTGGAGAATTTGTAAAGCCCACCGATGCGGAGGAGCTTTATTTTGCATTCATCGAGTACTGCAAATTCATGCAGGATAACTATTTCTCCCAGGCTCACAAGAATAAGAATGGCGAAGACTGTAGCGTCTACATTTCCCGCCCGATGACCATCGAATCATTTAGGCTGTTTGCTGGCATTAATCCTGTTGAGTACGGGGAGCTCACGGGAGACCCGGTAGCAGCTGCAATTGGGGGCACCATCGAGGACGCCATCAATTCCCAGCAAATTGAGGGAGCACTGGTTGGTAAGTACGCTGCCAGCCTTATCCAGGTACTTCAAGGACGCAAGACCAATGTCAACCTGACGGGAGGCATTACTCTCGAACAGATAACAGGAATGGAGGTAAAATAAAATGGGACGCCGGCTTCAATTTGACACCAAAGGCAACGAGAAGCAGAAGGAAGTGGCTCGGTTATGGCTTGATGACTCGGTCACTGACATTCTGTATGCTGGCACGAAAGGTGCTGGCAAATCGTACCTCGGGTGTTCTTTGATAGCCGGCGATGCCCTCACCTACCCGGAGACATTTTATTTTATTGCGCGTAAGACGGCTGCCGACCTGGTCCGGTACACTATTCCCTCCATCTACGAGGTATTTACCCACTGGGGCATCACGGAGAACTACTACCACTTTAATGGCCAATACAATTTCTTCGAGTTGTACAACAAAAGCCGCATCTACCTGATCGATGCCAAGTATAACCCCAGTGACCCCATGTATGAGAGGTTCGGTTCCATGCAGATGACTCGGGGATGGATCGAAGAAGGCGGAGAGTTTATCCGCGAGGCGAAGACCAACCTCCAGGCTTCCATCGGTCGTTGGAAGAACGATGTCTATAAGCTGGCTCCCAAACTCCTCATCACCTGCAACCCGTCCAACAATTTCCTCTACACGGACTACTACAAGCCATGGAAGGAGAACAAGCTGCCTCCTTGGCGTCGGTTCGTCAAAGCTCTGCCCCAGGACAACAAGACTCTCCCAGACACGTATATCGAAGGGCTTCTCCGGAACCTGACCCAGTCGCAGATCGAGCGACTGGTCTTTGGCAACTGGGAGTATGACGATGACCCGAATTGGCTGGTCGACTATGATGCAGTGTGCGACATGTTCAGCAATGAGTTCGTACTCCCGACGGGCAATCGGTTCATTAGCACTGACCTTGCCGGGAAAGGACGAGACAGTTGGGTGGTTGGAACCTGGGACGGCATGGTCTGTCGGATCCCCATTGCCAAAGGCTTCTCGGAAGGCAAGGAGATGGAGGAGAAGATCGCTAAATTGGCCACTGGTCTGAAAGTCCCCCGGTCCAGCATCGTCTCTGACGCTGACGGACTTGGGTTCTACTTGGAGAGCTACCTAAAAGGCATTCGGGAGTTCCACGGAGGACAATCAGCCATTGACTCCAAGACGTACAACAACATCAAGTCGGAGTGCGCATTCAAGTTGGCTGAGCTCATCAACAAGCGCCAGATCCACATCATCTGCTCTCCCGAAGTTCAGGAGAAGATCAAGCAGGAGATGACTGTCCTCAAGTCCAAGAACACGAACTCCGCTGAGCAGAAGCGAGAGCTCATCTCCAAGGACACCATGAAGCAGCTACTCGGCAGATCTCCGGACTTCCTGGACATGCTCACCATGCGAATGATATTTGAGATAAAGCCGAAGGCGACTGGCATGAAGTCCGCCAAAATAATAATCCCCACAAAACGATGATACTGGACATCATAACCCTCATCCGCGACATAGTCAAGATGGTCAATCCTCTGGCCGTCTTTGAGTGTGACCAGGCTCGGATGCTGAACGTCAAAGTGGACACGATGGAGAGGTTTGTTACAGACTCGGACGGCAATCGGGTATCGTCTGACTTTGTATATGTTGAGGAGCCCACCACTGGCTACTATGATATTCCTTACAGAGGGCACCAGAAGCAAAGGACCATCATGCAGATATACTTCTGCAAGTTCGAGCCGATGGCCAACGATGCCTACAAAGGCGACACGAAGTTCAGCCAGAACTCGCCCACCATCGGACGACTGGAGTTAAAGAACCAAATCGAGGAGCAGATGGTCCGGCCTTTCCTGTATTTCTTGAAGACTTCGGAATTAGGTCTCAGACATCCAGAAATATTCAGCACCATTAGAATTATGTATCCGTCTCCTCGGTTCGATGCCAACGAGGTCAGCGTAGGACTGGAGCTAACTGTAACGCAAGAATGGTGTCTCGATGCGTATAAGCCCATTCCTCCTGCTCCACCCGAGCCTAAACCTGTCAGGCTGGTAGACATCATCCACGAAGGATTTAATATGCGGGGAATTACGATAACCTTTGAGAATACTGAATCAAAACCCGTCGACAAGTCTGTAGGCACCGAATCTATAAGCACTAACACTGTTCCGACTAACCTGATCACGGCATTGTACCCGTATGGAGCCATATTATGCGGAAGACCCCTAATCCCAGCATATGCAGAGGGAAAATGGAAGCTCAAAGAGTATACATTCCCGGACACAGAAGACTTAATTGTAGTTACAATCAAGGTAAAACCTGAGGGAGAGTTCCCAGACGTCTGGACCTTCCGTGATATTTATACAATGGTATGATCCAGCGGATCGACATAAAAGGCGGTCAGATGACGTTCGGCCAACGCATAGAGCTTGGCCGGATCATCACTGACAAGGAACTGACCGGCATTGACAAGATGAAGGAAGGCATGCAATGTCTCGGCGTCAAATGGAGTCTCAGGAACACCCCCGAAATTGTCGAGTACTGGTATGAGGTTCTTCTGGGCATTAAATACTGGATCGAGCGAGAACAGACTGAGCTCAAGTATGAGCCCAGTGCCGAGGAGAAGGCAGCCGGTATTGCTCAGTTTTCTTTGTTGGTTGGCGAGATGGCTACTATCACTGCACTGGCCAAGGACTACTCGAAGGACCCGGACGAGATCCTGGAGTGGAAATACGGAAAGGTATACAACCTCCTTTTCACCAACTTGCAGAGTCACCTCTTCCGTGAGCGATTGAACAAGGAACTGGAGCGTAAGGCTCAGCAGAAAGCCAATGCTCGCAAACCTCGAAACAAATGGCGGTAGGACTGGAACAGATATTGGCTGAGGGTCTCACTCAGATGAGGGACGAGATCATCCGGGCATCACAGGACGCCGGGCAGGAAGCTTCGGGCAGAACCTATGCTCAGATAACAGTTCAGACGGGACGAGAAGGCGAAACAGTTTGGGGAACAATCGAAGCCCCGAACTATTTCTACACTCTCATCCGTGGACGAGGTCCTGGAAAGATCCCCGCCAATTTGGGACAGATCATCATGGAGTGGGCAAAGCTCAAAGGCATCACATTCTCGGATCCCAAGGACCTGGTCCGATTCGGAAATGCCACTGCATGGAAGATAAAACGAGAAGGCTCAGAGCTTTACCGCAATCACATTTACGTTGACCTGGTCGACACTCCCGCTGATAACTTCGAGGAGTACTTGGCTCAACACTTAGACCGGGCAATGGAGGTCCTCATTGAAGAGGCATTCACCCCCGACAACAATATGGACCACGGATATATAATATAACGCGATATGGCAATTACCAATCAACCGGCTGAGGATTCTTTATACTCAGCATATTCGCAAATACCAGTTGAGACTGACGACTCCACACTTGGACTCGAGGTCAAGACCCAGAACTTCGATGAGGCCAACATGATCTCGTTGAACATTATAGACAATGAGATGGTCGAAGTAGTTGATAACAGTGGAGGTAGTAGTAACAACTATTTTGCGAGGTTTATTATCCGTAGAAGGGTGATACCCGGGGAATGGTATGCTTTTAGGGCTTCTCACGTGGCTGGAGTGGGTACCACTTCACTCACCGTTGGTTTGTACCAAGCAACCAATTCGGGTGATCCTGTCGCTGGGCTTGCTACTACAAAGATATCACTTGGTGCCAACATGACGTGGAAGGTTCAGATACCGACCAGTGTTACAGTAGTATCCCCCTGCGTTATACTTGTCATTTTTGCAGGTATTGATGGAGCAACGGCTGGAGTGAAGGTTACTCTCACAGGTATGAGTTTGGCCTACGGCCAGAACTTCATCGGCTATAGTCCCAGTCCAGTTAAAGCAGCGAACTCACTAACTGAAAGCGTCGACATCTACAGAGACTCGGGATTCGGGACGACGAAGAAATACGACCTCAGTTTCTTGGCTAAAGCTGGATTCCGAGATCGTCCCCGAACATTCCCGTACATTAGTACAGTCGTAAGTTTTGGCATTGACTACAATCTCATATCGGCATACGCATACAGAGGCATCGGCGAACAAAACTTCAATGTCCGATATGCCTCCCGGGGAGTTGGTCCCCGAGGCTACAGCGTTGACTTCTCCGAAAGGGTCGTAGGATTTGTGTTGACGGACCGGGTTCCTGACGGGGACGGACAACTATATGTTAAGAAGTATTTTGGATACCCTAACTTCCTAACCCTGTTTGCTAAGGGGTCGATAGCAATAAACATGCAATCAGCCATGGAAGTGAATGTTATGTATACGGGGAATACATACTTCGAGAAAGTGGAGATCTCCCCCATGGTTAACATCCCGCTTGTCCTCGAGTTCGACGAGGAGCTGGCAGAGGGTGCTGACTACGTTATTGTCAGAAATCGCAATTTGCCCTTGAACTCCGACAAATGGCATATACATTACGTCGATACAGAGGTACCTTGCAACCCATTCTACATTCGTTGGATAAACCAGAAAGGCGGATGGGACACTTACATGTTTGAGCAACACAAGAAGTATACGCAGGAGGTTGACCGGGGAGACCAATACGTATTAGCGAATTCCAGAGACCCCTATGCCTCACAGACGAGAGGCGAGTTAGCTCCGGAGTTTAAGAACATAGTTCAAGCCGGAGCAGAACAGCTTGATGAGAATGACTTTAATCTACTCAAAGGAATTGCTCTCTCGCCTTTGGTCCAGGTTTACCACTATCAAATGGGAATATGGCAACGAGTCCTCGTAGATGATACTGATCTGACTTGGGACACCAAGACTCCCCGGAACACTGTTAGCTACGAGTTCCAGCTTATTGACGAACAAACTCAGTGGTAATATGAACTACGAACTACTCATGAAAGGCATTGACGCCGAGGTCTGGTCACTGGACCTCCCGCTGGATGCTCCTGCGATGAATTATCAGATCAACAATCTGGCGGAGCTGAAGGACAGGAATGCCTCATACTCCCAGCGTATCAGTCTGCCCAGGACGACCCATAACGAGCAAGCATTCCAATTCAGTTTTGTAGTTGGCTCAGGTTCGTATGTGCCATACATGAAGTTTCCTTGCCAACTATTCTATGAGGGAGCACTCATATCCCCGGCTGGAGCAGTATTGAACATCGTAGACGTATCAGATACATCGATCGGGGTCCAGATCCTCGGGGCAACCGCTGACCTGTTCGACACCCTCAACAACACTGACGCGAAGGATCCCGGAACTGGCATGTTCCTCCTCAAGTGGTACACGGACACAATAGGACAGGCCGAGCGATACCTCTCCGGCCCCGAGGAATCTAAAGTCCTGTATTTTTGGCTATATGCAACTCTACAAAAGAACCCGAACATCCCCCCGGTCTCCATGGAGGCAATCCGACAAGTCCGGGAGTTGGACAAGTTCTATCCCCATCTTAACTGGTATGACCTCGTAACGTGGATCTTCGATCAAGCAGGCTACAGTCTTGAGACAGACGTGGATTCAGTTGACCGGAGTGAAATGTTTTTGCCTTGCACTTACCCCGTTTTGGCAGACAACCCCAATGCTCCGAAAGCATCCGGGACTGGCTGGATCCAGGATCCCCCGATTGGCACTATAGTCGGAGTGATGTGGCAAGGATACCCGGGAGTAACTCTCAGTGACCCGGTCGCTGGACGCTTGTTGATGGGCACCGTATCCGGAACATTCAGCTGGATGACTTTGTGGGACACGACCATCACGTTCAGTTTCTCATGGTCCAATATTTCTGCCATCCGGAATGGTTCTGTGGCAGTCCAAGTTACCCATTACAAGAACGACGGGACCAGTGCTATAGTGTTGACCAGATCCTGGTCGTCCGGATCTTCCGGCAGCGCTTCGGTCGACATCCCGATGGAGGCAGGAGAGCACATCCTGGTGTCCGGATCTCTCACCACAGTCAATCCCTCTGCCAATCAGTATGACATGAGGTTCCCGGTCAGCATTACTGCTCCTCCCGTGCCGGAAACTTCGCCGGGGGATAAGCCCCAGCCCGGGCTAACCTATGACCTCCTGGCCTCGACTGGATTTAAGAGCTTGGGAGACATAGTCAAAGCTTTCCTCCAGCTGTTTGGTCTTACTATTGACGTGAACCCAGCTACTAAAGTAGCAAGAGCATACTCAGTTCGGGAGTTCTACAACAGACGAAGCTCGTCCGGGAAAAATTGGTCTGACAAGCTGATAAAAGGAAAGGACACCAAACTTACGTTCCAGTTGTCCAGCTATGCCCAGACCAACGAAATAAAGCTCGAGGACAACAAGGACAACAATGTTACTGACTCGTACAAGTTCAGCATCCCGGACGTCAACCTCCAGCCCACTAAACTCCTGTTCCAAATTGGGTTCTTGGCAGGACTCAACCAAACTCTCTATGACAGGGACAGTACGAGCAAGACCCACACACTTGCTAACTACCCGATCTGGACTATCAATAGAGGCCGGATGGAGAACGGGGAAATGACCGAGACGACTTGGGAGTACAATGCTCTCAGTAAGCCGATGGTCGTCCACATCAATAAGTCTGACTATATGAGGCCCCAGGTAAGTGTAGGCTACACCCTTACACGAGTACAACTATACACAGCATACTTCAAAAATTTGAATTACTACGTTCCGAAGTACTACGACAAGCTCATCAACAATATACTCAAAAGACCAAAGATCCTACAGACCCAGATTCTTTTGGACTCGCTCGACATCCAAAGCCTGGACCTGTTCAACCCGATATGGCTGGAAGAGCATGGGTTCTGGTTCTACGTCTCGAAGATAAACAACTTCCAAGCTGGAAAGATAACCAAAGTGGACCTAATACGCATGTAATATGGCCGAAGAACAGAAAAGCACAATTTACAATGTCAAGGTAACAGCTGAGGATGCCCTCAAGACGTTAGCCGAATTGAAACTCCGGTCCCAGGAGCTGAGGGATCAACAGAAGGCTCTGGGCGAAGTGACCGAGGAGAATGCTCAAGAATACTATGCGCTTGACAACCAGATCAAGGCAATCAACAGCGAGGCGAACAAGTACCAGAAGCAAATCCAGAACAATATTAAGCTCCAGAACCAACAGGAGGCAAGTTTAGCAAAACTTAGAACCCAGCTGTCTTTGGACAATGCCGAGTTTGCAGAGCTGGGCAACTCAATGAAGGACGCGGCTCGTAAAGCCGAGCTCGGCAAGCGCATTGCAGAAACCACCGAGGAGCTCAAAGCTCAGGAGGAGGCACTCGGGGACTATCGCCGGTCAGTTGGTCACTACGAGAAGGCAACGGATAACCTGAAACAGGAGCTCAACGACTTGACCGACACTCTGATCCGGATGGCTCAAGCCGGGGATACGAGTTCAGCATCCTTCAAGGAGATGGTCAAGCGAGCTGGGGAGCTCAAGGCGGCAGAGGACACGGTCAATACAGCCATCGACCAGACTGGACGAGGAATCGACACACTGGTCGCTGTCACGGATGCAACTTCGGCAATCACTTCCGTCTACGGTTTATGGACCACAGCCACTCAGGTACTGGGGAGCGAGAACGAGGAGCTCAATGCTATCATGACGAAGATGATAACCATCATCACGGCTCTTTCCTCTTTGTCTTCTCTCCAAGCAGCTCTCTCCAAGACCGAAGCCACTTATCGAGCTGCATCTAACTTGGTTCAGCTGGTTGGCATCAACCAGACTCTCGCCGAGACGAAAGCGATAGCTGCTAAGAACGCCGTCCAGGGAACTGGTAACATCCTCACCAAAGCAGCAGCTGCTGCTACTTGGCTTTGGAACGCGGCTTTGGCTGCCAATCCTGTTGTGTTGGTGGCAGCGGCAGTGGTCGGATTGGTGGCTGGAGTGGTTGCTCTTACGAACGCATTTAACAGTAACACGGAAGTTCAAGAGAGAGCAACCCGGGCAATGGAGGCATACAATCGAGCTGCCGAAGCCTCCACGTATGTACTGGATCAGATCGAGACCAAGCGGAACACTCTGTCCAAAGCCGAGGAGATCCGGGGCAAACGGGAGATCGAGAACCTCAAAGCCAATCATGCCACGTCGGAACAGATCGCCGAAGCTCAGCTCAAAACAGCCAACAAGCTCCGCGAGATTGAGATGAGTGCAGCTCGTCAAAGACAGATGGCTGCAATGGATGAGTTCGACTCCTTGAAGAAGGTGATTGCAGCCAAGGAGGAGGAGCTCAACACGTGGTCAGGAAGCTTGAACAAATACAAGGAGGCCAAAAAGGAACTCGACGACTTGAAAGGTCGATACCAAGAACTGTTCCGGACAATCGAGAATGAAGGAGCTGCAGTTGCCAATTTGGCTCTCGAGACTGCAATAGCCAATCGGGAGGCTCAGCAGTCCATTGCCGATAAGGCTCTGGAGGTTGCTTTGAAGAATTCGGAAGCCATGCAGAAGATCCGGGAAGACGATCTCAGGTTCCAAACAACATTCCAGTCTACGAGCATCGCCATCCGGATGGAGTATGAAAGGAAACTCTACAAGGCAGCTCAGGATGGAGCCCGGGAGCGTCTCGCTCTCCAAAAAGCTCACGGTAAAATCACTAACAAGGAGTATCAGACGGCTCTGAATGCCATGGCTCGGTCCGATAAGCAATTCTACGAGAATCAAGCCAAACAGCTTAATGACTACCTTGCCGGGGTGAGAGCCAATATATTGGCTGTAGCCTCCGGAGGCACAGTCGACATGCAGATTGCCCAGGTTACTCAGAAGTACCAGGATGCCATGAAGGAGCTGGCCAATATTCAACCTCCCCAGTTCATAAGGGGTATGAGCGAGGAGGAATACCAGAAGGAGTATGCAGCTTATGAGCAGTTCTTGGTCAACCGAGCCGAGCTCGAGAAACAGATTCAGCAAAACCTCCAGGATGAAATTAAAAAGATCCGGGAGGACGCTACCAAACAGCAACTTGACCGATTCAACCAAGTTCTCAACGAACAGTATGCCGAAGATCTCTCAAAGGCCGCGGACAACGAAAGGAAGAAGCTGGAGCTCGAGAATGAGATGCTCCAGAAACAAATCGAAGCCAGGAAAGCTGCCGGGGAGAAAACCTATGAACAGGAGGCCCAGCTCCGAGCCAACAATCTTCGTCTCCAACAAATGGACCTCGACAAGGAACTCGCTCAAGCTGAGTTAAATCACAAGTCCAAGTATGAGATCCGGAAAAGGTATCTGGAGGCCGAGTTGGCAGCAGCTCAAGGAAACGAGGACGCCATTGCTCAGATCCAACTCGAGATGGCCGAGAACGAGGAGTCTTTATGGGAGGAGCGAATCGAGAAGCTCCAGGAGTATGCCGGAATAGCATCTAGCTTCGCCACTGCTTTCAACGATTTGACCAGGGCTCTCGGGGAGCGTCGGGCTCAGGAGGTAGAAGAACAATACAGCCGGGAGGAGCAGGCATTGGCAAACATGTACGCTAATGGTCAAATCACGGAGGCCCAGTACAACGAGAAGAAAATCAAGATGGAGAAACAGAAGGAGAAGGAGTTGGCCAAAATCGAACGGGAACAAGCTATCCGGGAGAGGGCAATGGGATCCTTCGAGATTGGCATCAATACTGCCATCTCCATCATGGCATCGGCTAAAATGGGATTCCCTTTGGCTATCCCGTTCATTGCAGCAGCTGCGGCTTTGGGAGCAGTTCAGATGGCAGCTCTTTGGGCAGCTCCTCTGCCGAAAGCCGCAAGAGGTAAATACATCGAGGGACCCAGTCATGCCGCTGGAGGAGTGCACATTGAGGCGGAAGGAGGCGAGACCATCATTAATAAGAAGTCGAGTCGACTGTTCCTCCCTCTCCTGTCAGCCATAAACGAACTCGGTGGCGGAGTACCGTTCACTAAAGTTGGGTCGGACGGGGGATATGCTATCCGATCATTCGCTGAGGCGTCGGAGCCCATGAATCGGCTTGACATGGAGGGGGCAATTCAAAAAGCATTTGGCCAGGTGAGAGTGATTGCTACAATCGAAGATATTCGGAGGGAAGATGCTAACTACGTGCGGATTCAGGACCGGGCTAATTTTTAAATAGTCCAGCACAAATAGTATTTCAATATCCATCAGGAATAATTATATTTGTATCGAAATAATTTGGTACATGATATTCATCAACTTAAAAGGCGCAATTGACTCCGAAGAGAATAGGATCATGATGGAGCTTTGGGACGGGCCCTCAGAGATCTGTTCTGTGGAGACCTTCCGCCGGGTACTTGATGAACACCCCGACGAACAGGAGGTGTGCATCAACATTGACTGTGACGGTGGCTCTGTTGAGGAGGGCTTCAAGATTTACGACTTTCTTCGCATGAGTGGGAGGACGATATATACAAATATTGTCGGGGGATGCCACTCGATGGCAGTATGTATCCTGTTGGCAGCTCCGGCAGAGAACCGGTCGGCAAACAGGAATTGCCGGGCACTCATCCATCGGGTATACATGCCGGTCGGGGATTGGCTCACTTCCGACGATGCTCGTAGCATTGCCGAGGAGCTTGCTCTGGAGGAGGAGGCTATTCTTGACGTGTATGTCGAGAGAACAGGTCAGGACCGGGAACGGCTCCGCAATGTCATGCATGAGGAACGCATCCATGATGCCAAATCACTTCTTGACTTGGGATTCATTTCCAAAATCAATTCATACAACACAAACCAAATTTTTAATGCTATGGCAAAAAACGAAAAAAGCGCTTATGAAAAATTCATGAGCAAAGTCAAGGCATTCCGGAATGGCAAGAAAGGCTCTCCCGCCAACTTCGACTATCTGGATGCTGAGGGTCAGGTCGTTCTCCAGACCGTAGGTGAAGAGGACAATCTGGCCGAAGGTGTAGAGGCAACTCTCGCCAACGGCGAGACGTCGGGCACTGTCGTTCTGGAAGACGGCCGGGTGGTTACTGTCGAGGACAACATCGTCACCAGCATCGAGATGGAGGACACCGAGTCTCTCGAGGACCGCGTTGCAGCACTGGAGGCGATGCTCGACGAGGCAACGAACCTCATCGAGGAGCAGGAGAACGAACTCCGCAACCTCCGTGGTAGCAACTACCGCCCGAAGAACCGCAAGACGGTTCTGCCCGGAGGCAAGAAGCCCGAACCCTCGGCAGCTGACCTCAAGAACGAAGCTCGCGAAAAGCTCCAGAAGGTCAACGCTGCCAAAAAGATTCTCAAGTAGTCAAACTCAAAAACTTTAAGAACTATGGCAGCTAAAAATGGCGGATTTCTTGACATGGACAAGTTCACTTTTTGTGGACGTGTCATTCAGGCAATCTCGGAGATGATTATGGAGGACACCATTCAGGGTCCTGACATCAACTCCATTCACACAGTTTTCCCCGACATCGTCACTAACACCGAGGTGGGTTACATCGGGGAGGGTGGCATGGTCGGCGTGGTCAACACCGGGTGTAACCCGACTCCTCAGCCGTGGAACATCAACACCCGCAAGCTGAAATGGGAACCCGGCACCTGGGAGATCCTCCTGTCCCAGTGTTACACTGACCTTCAGCAGTCGGCAACTATCTACTCTCTCCGCACCGGCGTCGACATTCCAGACTTCACGGATACGGACTACATGAACATCGTCATCGAGGTTCTGGAGCGCTCCATTATGGACTTCTGGTACCGCCTGTTCTGGTTCAACGACAAAGACGCCAAGAACGTTACCGACAGCGGTATCATTACGGATGGGCTCGACCTGAAATTCTTCACCATCATCAACGGTTTCTGGAAACAGATTACCACACAGGTTATAGCCAATCAGTCCCAGCGCGGAGCAACAATTACGGAAAATGCCGGGGCATCTTACGCAGCTCAGAAGCTTACTCCGGACAAGGCCAAGGAATACATTCAGTCAGTCGTGTTCAGTGCCCCGCTTCTGCTCCGTCAGCAGTCTGACAAATTTATCCTCGTTACCCAGTCTGTCTACGATGCCTATCAGCAGTCTCTTATGGACGCTTGCTGCCTTGAATCGGCTCGCTTGGCTCTGCTGAATGGCATGGAGGCTCTCAGCTTCAATGGCATCCCGGTCATCGCAATGCCCATCTGGGACAAGATCATCGCTACGTCGGAAGACACTGGCACGAAGCTCAACAATCCCCATCGAATTCTCTTCACCTCGAAGAGCGTGCTCGGCATAGGTGTTGATGCAATCGACAGCTTCGAGAAGATGCGGATCTGGTACGAGTACAAAGATCGCGCGGTCTACGTCGAACTGATGGGACGGGCAGATGCCAAGCTCACCAACCCGGATCTGTTCTCGGTAGGTATCTAATCCTCAAAAATCTAAGAAAATGGCAGGACTTGATTGTTCTAAAATCAAAACAGGATTCATCAACCAGGTGTGTGGTAAGCCGGCAATTGCCGGCACCACCGCCAGGGTGATCCTCCTCAGCTACTCGGACGTCGACAAGTCGAAGTCTGTTGTAACTGACAACGTTATCTCTTCGCTCATCCTCAAGGCCGGTGCCACTGGTTATGAAGTCGACTCGCTGCCCAACGCAACAGTTGGCTCGGACACCATCAATGCTGGCACGTACCTCAAGACTCACCAGCACAACGTGGTTGTCCGGATCTTCAAGAAGTCGGAAGCAGCCAAGAAGTTCGTGAACGGTCTGACCAATGCCCGCGTCATCGCTATCGTCGAGAACAACGACACCGGAGACAACGGGGACACCAAGTACGAGGTGTATGGCTGGGACTCGGGTCTGGAGCTCACCGAAATCACTGTCACTACCGAAATGACCGACGGCGTCGCATACCAGGTAACTCTGGCCAACGGCACCATCGCTCAGGAAGGTTCGCTCCCGATGAGCCTCTTCGACACGGACGAAGCCACCACAGACCTCATGGTAAACGGGCTTCTGACCAAAGGATCTAACAGCAGCACTCATGTCTGACATGCTCGAAAGACTGAGAGCTTACCAATCCAAGTATGGGTCCCTGGAAGGCGAAGCCTATCGGGCCCATACATTGGAATTGGAAAAGAACCCCGCTCTCCATCGAGAAGTAGATGAACTTTCTCGATACTTTTTGAATAAGTCAGTTTCCCGGTGCGGCTTCTGCCTGATCGAAGCCGACTTAGCATTAAGACGAATAACAGAACAACAAATGAAAAACGTAGCACACCCCGATTACGAACTCCGAGCAGGTACTCTGCTCCACGACCCGATCAACAAAGAGTTCAGCAAGATCCTCACCCCGAGAAACATCACGGAGGATCTCTGCCTGTACCACATCGCATTCAACAAGGATGCGCTCTCGTACTTCACCCGAGTTCCCGAAGACCTGAACGACCGACTGGAGAAATTCATGTCTCGTTATGGCAAGGAGATGCCGGACAAGGACGTGGAAATCAAGAAGCGTCAGGCTCAGGTTCTGAGCAAGCAGATCGATTCTGTCAAAGCCGAACTCGAAGAGCTGAACAAGAAACAGATCGAGCTGAACGCCAAGCTCGATGAGTACTCCAAAGCCATGGAGGCAATCCATGCCATTCTCGACTCGGCATCCGCCGAGGAGAAGACCGAGGAGAAGACCGAGGAGAAGACCGAGGAGAAGACCGAGGAGAAGACCGCCGACATCGACACCGAGGTGAAGGAGTTCATCGACGCCGGGATGGATCTGGAAGCCATCAAAGAAGCCTATGCAGACTCGCAAATGTCTGCCGGGGAGATCGAAGAGGCTTACAATCGTGTAGTCAATCCCGTTTCGGAAACTCCCGAGAAGGGAGCCAAAAAAGGAGGGTCCAAATAGGACTGGTAATAGGACGGGGTCGCTTCCCGTCCCTCCTACTATTAAAATTACACCAGTATGAAAGTTGCACAGATCAAATCAGCTCCTCAGTTCGTATCCCGGGACTGGAGGCAATATGGCATCCAGACATACGGAGATACCAATGATTTTCCCCAGACGGTCAGCGAGATTGTTCAAGCCTCAAAGACCGGAAATGCCTGTGTGAGCATATACAATGACTTCGTATACGGTCATGGGTTTAAGGATCCCGGCATTTACAGATTACGGGTAAACAAAGAAGGGGAGAAGCTTGACAAGATCCTCCGCATGGTTTGCAAAGACTTTACGGTGTGGCATGGATTTGCAATTCATGTTAACTATAACATGAATTTCCGAGTCAGCTCGATCCACCACATCCCATTCGAATCCCTCCGACTGGAGAAGGCGGATGACAATGGGTTTATTGGCCGGACGGCATACCATCCGGATTGGGGTCACCGAGACAAGACGAGGTCCCGGTGGTCACCGTCTGACATTGAGTGGTTTCACCTCTTCAACCCGGATCCGGAGGTCATTCTCAACCAGGTGGAAGAGGCTGGCGGCTGGGACAACTACAATGGCCAGATCCTCTACTTCTCCGGGGACTCGGAAGGCAGCCCCTCTTACCCAATCCCCATATTCATCGCTGAGATGACGGACATGAGAACTGAGGAAGCACTTGCCAATGTAGCCGGTAGAAACGCATGCTCCAACTTCTTGTCAGCTGGGATCTTGGTAGACATCAAGGACGAGACTCAAGATGAGTCTCAAGTGAATGAGACCCAAGAAGAACTTAACAAATTTCAAGGAGATGAGAACACTTCACAATTGTGGTACATCCAGTGCAAGTCCAAAGATGAGGTGCCCCAGTTCATAAGGTTCTCCGGGGAGAACTATGACAAAGCATTCGAAGTAACGCAGAGAGTCATCCCGGAGAACATTGGTCAAGCCTTCAAGCAGCCTCCCATTCTTCGAGCTGTTGACGTGGGGGCTAACTTTGGGGCTGATCTCATGACCAATGCCTACAAGTACTACAACTCTGTTACAGTACGGGAGCGTCAGCAGCTGGAGGAGACTTTCGTATCGATCTTTGAGTACTGGTGGGCTCCTTTGGAGAATCCCGACTTCGCTATTCAGTCTCTTACCTATAATGCCGGCGAGTCTATAGCAGACAGAATTGGCAAGGAGAACATGACACAGATCCTGGAGATCGTCCGGGACCAGATGCTCTCCACTGTTCAGAAGAGAAACATGCTCAAGCTCATTTATGGGCTTTACGACGAGGAGATTATAAAACTCATGCCCGATGATACTCAACTATAGCGACCTTAGGAATGTTCGGCCGATAGCCGAGAACATCAACGATCCGGCCAGACTGGAGCCATACATCCGGGAGGCTGAGACCCTCAGACTGGTGGATGCCATAGGAGCCAATCTCTACAGATGGCTCGACGAGACAGACTTTTCCGGCCCCGGTCCTTTCCAATATGGGGACGTAACCATTACAAAAGATCAGTACACTGCCGCCATGGAAGGCGGATATTATGACGGTGGCTGTTCAGGGGATGGTCGAAGCGAAGGGCTCAAGATCGCCATTGCATACATTGCGTATTCCCGATTCATCGTCAACAATCCAATCAATCCCACTGCTTTTGGGGTAAGGTATAAAGATGGTGAATTCAGCACTCGAGTAGAGGACAACATCATCGTCCGTAGCTCTAACGAAGCACGGAATATTGGGGAAGCCTATCTCGAGAAGGCTATAAATCACCTTAAAGCTCTGCGACTACTGACTCCATGTACTGAATACAAGGAGTCCCCGGCTCGTAAAATTATTATAGGACGTAATAAATTATAAGTTTAACAGATATGGAGGAGACAGCTATGCGAGCGGGAAAATGGATATGCGGGAGCATTGTAGGGTTTTGGGGATTTTTAGCTCCGGTCCCGGTCCTCATCCTTTGTGTCTGTATTGCCATAATCGTCGACTTCATAACTGGAAATATTGCTGACTACAAGCGCCACAAACGAGCCCATCAAAAATATGTGTTCAAGAGCGAGAAAATGTGGGACACGTGTTGGAAGTTGGGGCTCAGCATTATCGGTATTGGCATGGCCTACATGCTTGACGTGCAGGTCCTCCCGAACTTGGGGGGTCTCAACCTTGCCAACTTCTTCGCTGCTTTTGTGGTCGGAACAGAGTTCTGGAGCTTTCTTGAAAACTCAGCTATAATTTCCAATCACCCCATATTCAGAGCTCTGCGGTCATACATGGAGAGATCGGTCAGCAAGAAAACTCAAATAGACTTTGAATGCCATGAAGACAAGTAAGTATTTTAAGCCCGAAGAATTCGAGCGATGCAATCCGTCTTGCTCCATCGAAGACATGGACCAGGACTTCCTCGATCTCCTGGATGACCTCCGTGAAAAGGCAGGCATCCCCCTCGTCCTCAATTGTGCTTATCGTTCCAAAGAACACGATAAGGCCAAAGGACGGTCCGGTAACAGTGCTCACACCGAAGGTTTGGCAGTGGACATCCGGTGTGCCTCGGGCCCCAATCGGATGAAGATCCTCCAGGCAGCCATTGCATTGCGGATCCGGAGGATAGGCATCGACGGGAATTTTATCCACGTAGATGCTTCTAAAACCCTCCCGCAGGACACGATATGGACTTACTAAAGAGAGTACTCTGCACAATAGTTCTTGTAGGTATAGGCTTTATAATCGGGCGTAAAACAGTCGAGGAAAAGACCGTTATAAAGTACGTCGATTTACCCCCAATTCAGGGGGAGGTCAAAGTCCCGGATTTGGTTCCAAAATGGGAGGGTTTTAGGAATCCAATCAAATTGATATATATCTATAAGGGCCAGGAGGAAAAGGTTCACAAAACACTCCCCAAAATCACAAATGGAGAGGGTTTTGGGGAGGTGGACACTCTGGAGAGCGTAAAAAGGACAGTATTGGATTGGAATACGACCAGAAAATACGCTGGAACATTCTTCAAAGATCCCAAAATTGGTCAATTTGACTGGGAAGCTACAGTCCAGTACAACACTCTCCAGCATCTTACGTACAAGTATATCCCCGTCCGGGAACAAATCAAAGAAACGAGGTCCCAGAAATGGTCCCCCTTTCTGAGAGCTTCGGCTAACTCATTCGGGCAGGTTGGGGCTGGGGGAGGCATATATTACAAGAATTTCGGAGTAGATGTGTCCTATATGCGGGACTTCGAGCTGACCCGATCGGGGTATGAGGTTGGCTTTAGCTGGAAATTTTAGGAAACTACTCCGTCCCGGGCTTAGGGGAGCCCGGGTTTTTTGTGTCCCCAAGCCGGGGATATTGGCCCCCGTGGCAGGGACCAGCAGTAAACAATGAGAAACAATAATAAACAATCATTGTTTCTCGATAATCGATTGAATATCAATGATTTAGGCCCTTGTAAACAATGTAAACAATAATATAGGAGGAAAACCTGAATAGGGAATATGTGTTCTAATATTGGATAATAGTGTTCTTAAAGAGGATAAGACCCCCTATAAAAAGGTTATATAGGAATTATTGTTTACATTGTTTCTCCGGGGGTGATTTTAGGGTCTAACCCATTGAGTGTCAATCACTTAGGTGAGAAACAATGAAAAATTTATTGTTTCTCTGCTATTTTATCGTAGTATTTGCAGCAGAAGTATTATATTTGTGATACAAACAAAAACAAACTACAATATGAAAACCATCACTTACACCAACAAACAGGGACTCGAACTCAAGATAAACAAATTTGCCTCCGGGGCATTCAGCCTTACCTTCAACAATGGCGTCCACACCTTCTGCCGCACCGTTACGGAACTCAGGAACGTACTCCTGGAAAACGGGATGACCCGAAAATGGGCAGACAACGAAGAAGACCTGTTTGACCCCATAACTGAGTCAGACTTCATTGAGAAATACCGGACTAAGAGTGGGGCTGAGATGGAAGTTTTACATTCATTCCGAGGACCGTTTGTACACATGGTAGGAACTGAATTAGAAATGAGATATATGGATGCCGGAACCTTGGCACGTAAAATAACCCGCTACGGGTTCAAACAGTTTTAATCCTTGGGTCCCAACTTTTTTCTCATTTTTCAATCAAAAAATTTTTTACTTCAAAAAACTTTTCTTATATTTGTAATACAAACAAAAGGATAAGACAATGAAAACACAGACCTACAAAGTTACAACGAAAAACGAAGTTCTTACCATCGAGGAGTACGACACCTTCATTTATATTAAAGAGCGTGATTGTCAGTACCCTACCGAGTGGCTTTCTGACGCGATTGACAGCGGTAAATTAGTACCAATTTTTAAAATAGCATAAAGCTATGAGACTCAAAAGACTTCACCCCAGCAGAGAGGCCGCTAAGGCCTATGCAGCCACTTTGCCAAATTATTTTGACGTAGAAGTGTTTAGGCTCAAGTCCGGTAAATATTGGGTAGGTTCATATCTTGAGTGGCTGAACAGATACTAACTACTTATTAATAGGTACAGGACCTCATCCGGAGGAAAAACTTACATGAACCATCAGCTAACCAGATTGGACGTAGTAACTACGGAGGACGGGTATCTGTTAACCCTCAATCAGGTAATGGAATTAACGAATAGTAAAACATGGAAGAAAAATTCAACTGGGACCTCCCGGCAGATCCGGACCCCAAATCGGACAACTATTATAACGGAATCGTATCCAAGGAGCTGAAAGCCCCCAGCAATGTGGGAGAGGTTCTCCTCGGAGTTATCCACAGAGAATTAGTTACCAATCAGTCGGATTTTGTCAATGAAGGGATTCAGTCTATTCTTGACCGGATGGGTATTAAAACCGACAAGCCTCTCACAAGAAAGGAGAAACTCCTGGCATTCATCGGGTTTAAAGCTGGCTCAATGTGGGAGAGGTTGGTGGAAGACCAAAGTCAGTCAGAACCAGCTTCACCCAACCCTCTCGAAATTGTCATGATGGGACTTCTCAAAACAAACGGAAAAAAATGCTGATTTTACCGTAGTGTAAACGAAAACCTACACAACTATGAGAACAGTAAAATCGGTACTTATCGTCACTCGAATGGGATACGTGGAGGGAGTCTTCACTTCCTTCAGAGCTTTGGCTAACTCCCAAGGAGCCACTCGAATCAATATTGAAGGTGAGTATGAGTCTTATACTGAGTCTGAACTGAAAGACATTGCAGCTAACGGTCAGACATTTACCTACTTCGGCGAGAAGTGCAGAATATCAGCAAGAACCTTAAACAGATAACCATGAAAAAGATCGAAAAATACGTAGTATTCAAGTATGAAGACGAGTTCGGATTCCACTACATGAAAATTGACAAGCTTCCCGGGGAGGGGCCTACATACATGGAGCCCATCTCGTTCGAGAAGAAGATCAACCCCAACTGTACTCCGGGAGCCATCACTCAACAGCCGTTTTCGGAGGACGGAAAATCCGCCTATGTGCTCAGCTCCAAATTTGTCCCCGTGTCTGGTTGGTGGAACGACAAAGCCGAAGTTCGGGAATGGCAGGAAAGGACCCGGGTCTATAAGGCTCTCAAGGAGTTGAAGAGGAAAGGAGAGGACCTCAAGCTTGAGAAAGCCATTGAGCCTCTACGAGAAGTATATGCCCGGGTCAACCCCAGCAGGAGGAGCATATTTATTGCTCAGGTGGTCTACCTCCTCACCAAGTAAACATTTTTCATTAAAAAGATTGAAAAAATTTCAATATCAGGGGAAAATTGATTATATTTGGGATAAACAACATGGACAACACAATGACTATCAATCTCAGGGAATTAATTGAACAGAGAGGGCTCAGGCTTCAAGAAGTGGCAGAAATTCTGTTCCCCGATAACCGATTCCCCCGAGCAGCTCTCAACCGGGTTCTCAACGGAAAAACCTTGTTGAATTCGGAGCAAGTCTCCCGTTTAGCAGCTTGGCTTGGGGTATCGGTTGACAGCCTCTACAGAGGAGCATGGAACTCCGAGTTTAGAGGAGAGACATGTATTCTGACAAACGGGAACTACAGAGCAGAGTTATCAGTCAAGACAGGAGAGACGAAGGTGTTCCATCTCGGGTCCCTGTTTCATGAAACTGTTCTCCATGACCCGGCTATACCCCTCAGCAAGTACATTGAACTTCTGAACACCATAATCAAAAATCATCAAGCCAATGAAAGTAGAAATTAAGTTCGAGGCAAACCTCGAAGAGACTCAGGATCTCGAAATGGTCCGCAAAATCTGTCAGGTTATCGGAGCAAATCCCGTGACAGTTAAGAAATCAGTCCCTGCACAGGACGTTAAGAAGCCAGCTCCGGCCCCCAAAAAGACTGAGGAGTCCGAACCCATGCCGATGGATGCGAACTCCTCTTTGGGTTCCGACCCCGCTGTCTCCATTCAGGACATCCGGGCTCTCCTGGCAAGTAAGGTGGACAATCACCGCGAAGCTATCCGGGCAAAGCTCACTGAACTGGGAGCGAAGAATGTGACGGGACTGGATGCCCGAAACTACGACGCGTTCTACGAATTCCTCAAAGACCTTGCGTAATGGGAGCCCCGAATCACTCATCTCGTAAGCACGCCATGCTTTCGGCATCAAAGGCAGACCGGTGGATCAACTGCACCCCCAGTGCCAGACTGGAGGAAAAAGTTGAGGAAACCGGTAAGCCTTCCAAGTATGCCGAAGAGGGCACTCTGGCTCACGAGATGGCAGAATGTTACCTCCGAGCGAGGTTCCGCATAACGCCTGTTGACGTTACGTCTGCTGAACTCCGGAAGCTGAAGAAGAGTGACCTCTACACTGAGGCCATGGATGAGCCCGTAATGGCTTATTGTCAGTACGTAACGGACCAATATACGGAAGCTCTGCGGAAAACCAAAGATGCTCTCGTTCTTCTGGAGGAGAGACTGGACTTCTCGGCTTGGGTCGAACAAGGGTTCGGCACTGGAGACGCTTGCATTATCGCTGACGGGGTCATGGAGATCATAGACCTCAAGTTTGGCACTGGCGTGCCGGTTTTCGCTGAGAACAATGCTCAGCTGATGCTGTATGCTCTTGGGGCCTTGTCCAAATTTGAAATGGTCTACGACATCAACATGGTAAAGTTGACTATAGTCCAGCCCCGGCAGGATCGAATCTCGTCATGGGAGATTACCCCCGAAGACCTCTACAAATGGGGTGAGGAGGTAGTGAAACCCAAAGCAGCTCTTGCTTACTCCGGGGAGGGGGAACTCCAAGTCGGGCACTGGTGCAGGTGGTGTAAAGTCAAAGCTTTGTGTCGCAAGATGGCAGACCACAATCTGGACTTGGCCAAACACGAGTTCAAAGAGCCCGAACTCCTAACCACTGAGGAGCTCGCTCAGATTTTCGAGCAAGCCCCCATGCTCCAAGAATGGGTAAATGCTGTATCTGAGCACCTGCTCTCCAAAGCCATCTCGGGCGAGAAGATCCCCGGGTATAAGGTAGTCGAAGGAAGGTCAATACGGAAATGGACTGATGAGAATGCAGTTCAGGAAGTTCTTACCGCATGCGACTACACCCCGGATCAGTTCCAAGTTGTCAAACTGGCCGGAATCCCGGCAATCGAGAAGCTCCTCAAAAAGGACTTCGATTCACTGGTTGGGGACCTCGTCATCAAGGCTCCAGGCAAACCCACTCTGGTCCCCGAGTCTGACAAGCGTCCGGCAATGGGGATTGAACAAGCAAAACTCGATTTTTCTAATAACTAAACTTCACAACTATGAGTGCAACAACCAAAGTAGTAACCGGCAAAGTCCGGTTCAGTTACGCCAACGTATGGGAACCCCGTGCAATGGAGGGTTCCGACCGAGCAAAATACTCGGTATCAATCCTCATCCCGAAGACCGACTCGGCAACTCTGGCCCGGGTCAAGGAGGCCATCGACACGGCTCTCAAAGAAGGCATCGCCAAATTGGGCGGCAAGATTCCCCCGACGTGGAAGAACCCCCTCCGTGACGGGGACACCGAAAGACCTGACAATCCGGAGTATGCTGGGCACATGTTCGTCAATGCCAACTCGGACAACCGTCCTGGCATCGTGGACGTCAACCTCAACCCCATCATCGAAAAAGAGGATTTCTACTCCGGATGCTATGGCCGGGCGTCGGTCAACTTCTACGTTTTCAACACGAATGGCAACAAAGGCGTTGCTTGCGGGCTGAACAACCTCCAGAAGTTGACTGACGGAGAACGTCTCTCCGGGGGATCTTCTGCAGAAGAGGACTTCGGCCAGAACCCGTGGGACGACGACCTTATGTAGGTTGGTATGCTGGGTCTTATTTGGGATTAGGGGGTTCGAATCCCCGCCCAGCAACAAATTTAACAGTAATTAACATGCCGAGACGCTTATATTTCGATACAGAAACATATAGCCCGGAGGACATTAAATCCACGGGCGCCTATAAATACATAGAATCGGAGGGCTTTCAGCTCCTTATAGTATCTTTCGCCTTTGACACCTCTCCCGTTCAGGTGATAGATCTGGCCAAAGGAGAGGAGCTCCCCGATTATTTCATCTCCGCTTTAACTGACCCGGAGATCGAGAAATGGGCTCATAACGCCGTATTTGAGAGACTCGTATTTAAGCGTATAGGACTACCTATCCCGGTTGATCAATTGTATTGCTCAATGACTAAAGCAGCCTATTGCGGACTGCCTTTGGCTTTGGATGAACTCTCCAAGGCGTTGGTCCTCGGGGAGCACGGGAAGAAATCAACAGGTAAAGCTTTAATCCGGTTTTTCTGTTCCCCGTGCAAGCCAACTAAGTCCAACGGGATGAGGACTCGGAACATGCCGGACGACGACCCGGACAAGTGGAACGAGTTCAAGACGTATGCCGAATATGACGTGATTGCCGAACGCGACATCGTGGAACAGCTGGACCAATTCCCATTCCCGGAGTTCGAACGTCGGAACTACCTCGTAGACCAAAGCATCAATGACCGGGGCATCTTGATCGATCTCGACATGGCCGGAAACGCCATCTCTTTTGATGAGGTGTACACAGAGGAGATGACCGACCGGATGAAGGAGCTAACGGGCTTGGACAATCCTAACAGTTTAGCTCAGCTCAAGACATGGCTCAAAACCAACTTCGGGCTCGAGTTCCCAGCACTTGGCAAACCTGAGATTCTAGAATATTTTAAAAATACCCCGGATGCTCCCGACTTGGTCAAAGAGGTTCTCGGGGGACGGCTTGCCTTGTCGAAGACTTCTACTAAGAAGTATATTGCTATGCTCAACTGCGCTGCCAAAGACCAGAGAGCCCACGGGCTATTCCAGTTTTACGGAGCCAACAGAACAGGACGTTGGTCGAGTCGAATGATTCAGCTCCAGAATCTCCCCCAGAATCACATGAAGGATTTGGACCTCGCCAGAAGCATGGTAGAGAAAGGAGACTACGACCTTATAGAAATGTGTTACGGCAATATCCCGAATGTTCTGTCCGAGCTAATCCGAACAGCCTTCATAGCACCAGAGGGAAAAATGTTTGCAGTAGCCGACTTTAGTGCTATTGAGGCCCGAGTCCTGTCCTGGTTAGCTCAGGAGAAGTGGCGACTCGACGTCTTCAACACTCATGGCAAGATCTATGAGGCATCAGCATCACTCATGTTCGGGGTTCCCATTGAGCAGGTTACGAAAGGATCGGACCTCAGACAGCGTGGTAAGACGGCAGAATTGGCACTCGGATATGAGGGGTCGGTCAACGCAATGGAGAAGATGGACAAAGAGAAGAAGCTGTCCAAAAAGGAAATGTATTCCATCGTAGCTCTTTGGCGTCGAGCCAATCCTAAAATTGTTGAGTTTTGGGCGGAGGTGAACGAGAAGGCCATCGAGTGCGTCCAGACCAGGAAAACCAAGAAAGTAAGTTGTCTCGTCTTTGAACATGACGGGACCAATTTGACGATAGCTCTCCCGGCTGGGAGAAAATTATACTACAGAAATCCCCGTGTGAGACCCAACAGGTCCGGGCAGACTGGCATTGTCTACGACGGCATGGTCCAGTCAGTAGGATGGACTGAGGTAGAGACTTACGGGGGCAAACTGGTGGAGAACATAGTCCAGGCAATCTCCCGGGATCTTCTCGCCGAAGCAATGTACAGACTAAGCATTATGAAAGACTTCGAAATAGTAATGCACGTCCATGATGAAGCCATTGCAGAGGTAGACGAAGACCGAGCCGGGGATTGTCTGGAAACTATGTGTAGAGTTATGGGAGAGGATCTTCCTTGGCTGAACTGCTTGCCAATGGGATTACCTCTCAAAGCAGATGGGTACGTTACTAAATTTTATAAGAAAGACTAATGACATACGACGGGGAACTTGATATTGCAATCGGACTGAGCGCAAGATCAAAAGTATGGAGCAACAAGAAACTGAAATGGTCTGAATTGGTCAGTCGACTCGGGGAGGAGAACAAGACCACTGAAACATTTAAGGAGTTTGTTTCTGCAAGCAAGGAGGACCAGCTCAAAATAAAAGACGTAGGCGGATACGTTGGAGGCTACCTGAGAGGGGGCAAAAGAAGCCCGGCCAATGTGGTCCACAGACAGTTGATGACACTCGACTTGGACTTTGCCCACAAAGACCTCTGGGATGACTTTACTCTCCAGTTTGACAATGCAGCTGTTCTGCATGGGACTCACAAACACTCAGATGCGTCTCCCCGGTACCGACTAATAATGCCACTGAGCAGAGAAGTCACGGCTGATGAGTATGTGGCCATAAGCCGAAAAATTGCCGGGATAATCGGCATAGACCTTTTCGACAATTCAACTTTCGAGACCAACCGACTCATGTTCTGGCCTTCTACGCCGAAGGACATGGACTACTACTTTAAGGTTCAGGACGGTCCATGGATTGATGCTGACGAGATCCTCAACTCCTATGCCGATTGGAAGGACTCATCACTTTGGCCCACAGCTTCGTCCCGTTTCGAAGCTGTCGACAGAGCCGTTAAGAAGCAGGAGGACCCAACCATAAAGAGGGGGCTCATAGGAGCGTTCTGTAGGACGTACTCCATACCCGAAGCAATAGAGACTTTTCTCTCTGACACCTATGTCCCATCAGCATTGGAGGGCCGATACACTTACACAAAAGGCAGCGCCTCGGCTGGTCTGATCGTGTATGAGGACAAGTTCGCTTATTCCCATCATGGAACTGACCCGTGTGGGGGTAAACTTTGCAATGCGTTTGACTTGGTCCGCATACACAAATTCGGCCACCTTGACGACAAGGTCAAGGATCCCTCGTCGAAGTTGCCAAGTGTGTCAGCAATGGAGGAGTTCGTACGCAATGACCCAGACACTAAGACAACCATTGCCAACGACCACATCAACAGTGCCAAGTACGAGTTTGCCGATCCAGAGCATGATCGGACTCAGGAAGAAGTAGTCGAAAAGGAGGTTGACCCGGAGGCTGAGAGCGTCGAGTGGATGAAGGAGCTGGAGGTTGATACTCGGGGAGCGTACCTCTCGTCGGATGCCAACCTCAACCTCATATTTGCAAACGATCCCCGGCTCAAAAGACTGTTCAGACAAAACGACTTTGACGGGAAGAGGTACGTTTTCGGAAATCTCCCGTGGCGTCGGGTTATTAAGCCGGAGCCGGTCAAGAACGTAGACTACTCCGGGGTCCGGAACTATTTGGGTTGCGTATATGGAATAACGTCCTCGCTAAAGATCGACGATGCCATGGCTCTGGAATTTGAACGCAACCACTTCCACCCGATTCTGGACTACCTCAATGACCTCAAATGGGACGGGGTCCAACGGGTAGACAAACTCCTGATTGACTACATGGGGGCTGACGACAATATCTACTCTCGCGAAGCCATCCGCAAGATGCTGGTTGGAGCAGTTGCCCGAGTTATGAACCCCGGGGTCAAATTCGACCTTGTGCTTATGCTCGTAGGACCTCAAGGATCCGGCAAAAGTACGTTCATCAAAAAATTGGGAAAATCCTGGTTTAGCGACACATTCCTGACAGTCCAAGGAAAGGAGGCTCTCGAGCAGATCCAGGGGGCATGGCTTATTGAAATAGCTGAGCTCTCCGGTCTCCGCAAAGCGGAGGTTGAGTCAGTGAAGCATTTCATATCTAAGTCCGAAGACTCATTCCGACCAGCGTATGCCAGAACTTCTGAGATATATCCCCGGCAATGCGTCTTTTTCGGCACCACCAACGACAGCGAATTCCTGAGAGATCCCACTGGCAACAGACGCTTCATGCCAGTGGACGTGGTCCCCAACAATGCCAAAAAAGACGTGTTCATGGAACTGGACGACGAGATAGACCAGATATGGGCTGAGGCAGTTGTCCTGTACAAATCCAAGGAGAAACTCTATTTGAGCCATGAAGCCGGAAAAATAGCCAAAAACGAGCAAAGCTCGCACAGCGAGTCGGATGAACGGAAAGGCATTATCGAGGCGTACTTGGACCGCCAGCTCCCTGACAACTGGGACTCAATGGACCTCTACCAGAGAAGAGACTTCCTGGTCGATGAGTTAAACCCCAAAGGGACCACCCCCCGAGACTACGTGTGTGTTGCTGAGATATGGTGTGAATGTCTTGGGCGGAACAGAGAGGACATGGACCGGTATAAGACCCGAGAAATCAATGACTTGTTAAAGAGCATGCCCGAATGGGAGCCATGCAAGTCTACTAAAAATTTCCCCATTTATGGAAAGCAAAAATACTACGTGCGAAAACTCGATTGAGAAACGACTCGTCACTGAGGTGGAGAGAGTTGGTGGCTGGTGTTTGAAACTCCCCGCAATTCACAATGCTGGCCTCCCTGACCGGCTCTGTCTGTTCCCCGGTGGCGAAGTCGTTTTCGTTGAGCTGAAAGCATTCGGTAAAAAGCCCCGAAAAATACAGACATTAATGCACCAGAAACTGAAAGCAATGGGCTTTAGGGTCGAGGTGATAGACACGACCATGGGTTGTAAAATGTTAGCATTGGAATATGACCGAAAATGATCTCCATCAATACCAGCTACAAGCTGTTGACCACATAATAAGCCACACGCACTGTGCTCTGTTCCTGGACATGGGATTGGGTAAAACAGTGTCTACTTTGACAGCCATCAACGAGCTCATGTTTAAAGAGGTCGAGGTCCGACGGGTATTAGTCATAGCTCCCAAAAGAGTAGCCGAATCAGTCTGGACACAGGAGGTCGAGAAATGGGACCACTTGAAGCACATTAAAGTGTCTCGCATCATAGGAACAGAACGTCAACGTCGTGAGGCTCTTGCCAAGAAGGCAGACGTATACACCATCGGAAGACAACGTGGCTTGGCTATGCGGGCTCTACGGGGGATCTTGCTTACCGTTCGACATGGTGGTCATCGACGAGCTCAGCAGTTTCAAGAACCCCAAGTCAATCAGATTCAAAGCTCTTAAGCACGTTCAGGCTTCACTCTCCCGAGTAGTAGGTTTGACTGGTACCCCGGCACCCAACGGTCTTATGGACCTTTGGGCCCAAATGTACCTCCTGGACCGGGGAGAGCGCTTGGGCAAATACATATCCCACTATCGTGACAACTACTTTAAGCCAGGACGTAGAAACGGGCATATTGTATATTCGTACGACATATCCAAAGAGAATCAGGAGCGGATATACTCAAAGATCGGGGACATATGCATGAGCATGAAAGCTAAGGACTACCTCGATCTCCCCGAGCACATCGACAACATAGTGGAGATCCAGATGCCCCCGGAGATCCAAAAAGCTTATGACTCTTTCGAGGAGGAACAAGTTCTCAGCATGATTGATCAGCTCGGGGACGCCGTAGAGATACCAGCTGTCAATGCAGCAGCTTTGTCCACGAAGCTCCTCCAGTTTGCCAATGGAGCAGTGTACGATGAACAGAGAGTGGCCCATGAGGTGCACACGTTGAAGATCGAAGCCACGAAGGAACTCATTGAGGACGCCGGGGGACAGTCAGTCCTCATAGGTTGGACCTTCCAGCATGACAGAGACCGGCTCATGAAGGCTCTCGCCAAGTATAAGCCCCGGGAACTCAAAACGGAGAAGGACATCGTTGACTGGAATGCTGGCAGAATCCAGGTTCTTTTGATGCACCCGGCTTCCGGGGGCCATGGGCTCAACCTTCAAGCCGGAGGACACCGCATCATCTGGTTTGGGCAGACCTATTCTCTCGAGCTGGAGCAACAGTTCAATGCTCGGCTTGACCGACAAGGACAGAAGGAGGTCGTGATAGTCAATAAACTGGTATGCTCGAAGACAGTGGACCAGGACGTCATAAGAGCCCAGAAAGCGAAGACCCGGGGGCAGGATGCTCTCATGGAAGCTGTAAAAGCGAGGGTCGAAAAATATCTGAAAAAATATCGTAAAACATCGTAGTATTTGTCGCAAAAGTATTATATTTGTGATACAAACAAAACGATAACACTATGAACTACGAAAACAAACACCGAATCGAAAGTCTGGCAAAAGCCGCTTGTCCCAACAACAAAAAAGTCTCGGTCATATTCCGAAGCAAAGAGAACAAGTTATCCGACCGGCCCAACGCTTTCATAGTAACTGTCGGGAAGAAGGGCTACACCTCAGTTAGACAGTCGAACTATTGGGCAGTAGACACAGTCAACTCCTGCAAAGACTACTCCGACCAGGAGCTCGCCCAGATATTGAACACGATAACCAAAGACCTCGAGTCCCTCCGATTCTTCGGCTATCAGGATGCTAAATTCGTAAATTACAAAGGTGAAGAAGTAGAGGCTTAGCCTCTACTTTTTCCCCGTTTTATCGTAGGAATAAAAATATTTTTCGTATATCTGTAGTACAAACAAAAGGACAGTGAAACGATATTACTACGAATTAATGGACGAAGAATCAAAGCCAGAGCCATTGCTCAAGCAAAGCGAGCAATGAGGGACTTGGGGATCCAAAGGGCTCTACTGGCAGTCAATAGCATGATGACCTCCAACATATTGGACATAATCACAGTCGAATTGAAATAATTTCAATTTTTCTGGTGAAAAATTCTTTTAGTTGGACATTTTTTCTTACTTTTACACTACACTTAACAACTAAACACTATGGAAAAGTTTATCGAAAAGTACAAGAGCTACAGCTCGAAAGTTCTTCAAAAGTTGGCCAAGGTCAAGACCGGTGACGAGCTTGACGCCATCGAATCCATCCTCGCATCGAGAGGAGCATCTCAGGAACATCCGGCAGAGGAGGGCGCTGTCTACAACGCCACTGAGTCCGAAGAGTACAAAGCCGAGAACGGCATCAAGGAGAACGACGAGGAGAAGCCGAAGAAGGCTCGCAAGGCAAAGACCCCGAAGGAACCCAAGGAACCTCGCCCGTTGAAGAAGGAGATCTCTGCAGAGGAGGCCCAAGCCAATCTCGAGAAGGCCAAAGCCAACATCGGCCGCTTCTGCAAGTTCATCTGCAAGAAGACCAAGGAGCAGACCGACGGCATCATCATCGGAGTTCGTCTCGACCCCCGCAACAACTTCATCCAGTACCGCATCAAGACCAACGACGGTCACGTCTGGGGCAAGGGCATCGACTCGAAGGACCTGGAGCTCGGCGAGATGGCTCCGGTTCCTGAAGAGACCGAGAAGCCGAAGCGCGGCCGGAAGAAGGCTGACGAAGCAGAACAGAACGAGCCGGAGAACGCACCGGCTGAGGAGTAAGTCAGAACTCCTCGCCAAGTGGAGCCGTCACTCCACTTGGCACCCCGGAGTGGTACAGGAGGGTTCGAGTCCCTCCCCGGGGTCTAACCTATATACTAAAAATCATGAGTAACATACTTAAACACGCTGACCAAATCATCAATGAGCGGTCGGAGGAAAAGGAGAGACAATACGGACCGTTCATGGAATGCAACCAGAAGGCCGCAGAGATCGCCTCGGTCATTACCGGTAAGCCTCTGACCGCTCTTGACGTGTCTTGGGTCCAAGTGGCAGTGAAAATGGCACGTGAATCCAATGCACACAAGGAGGACAACCTCCTTGATATGGTAGCCACAATCGGGGCCATCAACAACGAACTCGAGGAACCCAAGCCGTTAAAAGCTCAGGGAGTAGTACCTGCGTACTTCTCAACCATTTCGGAGGCTGTGGACTTCATCCGGATCAGTCCCATCGAGGTGCATGAGATCAAACATGTTCTCACCGAAGAGGGACGCAGAATAGCTGTATATTACTCTCACAAAGAAGATCCGGAACAGTACAATACATTCTCAAACATCAAGCCATGAATACACAAGACTTTAAGCCATTCATTAAGAGCTGGGAGGAGATTTATGCCCTCCAAGGGGAGCTCCAGCTCATGTACAGACCATATTTCAAGGAGCGCATCGCGAACTTTGACATTAACACTTTGGAGGATCAGGAGCTTTTCAAGAAACTCTGTTGGCAGATTGTCGAGGAACTCGCTGAGGCAAAGGAGGCTATCGAGGAGGAACTCGATAGCGAGCACTTTGAGGAGGAGCTGATTGACGCATTCAACTTCATGTTGGAGCTTTACCAGCTTTATGGCATGACTCCCACTTTCGACTGGACGCTGCCTAAATGGGCACAGGTTTTGGAAGACGAAGATTTTGCGGGGGATCTGCTTACCTTAATCGGACACATCGGCATGACAGCAAACTGTCTCAAGAACAGAGAGTGGAGACAATCTCAGTACATGGTTGACTTGGTAGTTTTCGAGGACCGGCTCAAGTGGATATGGACTTACTTCGTCATAATGTTCGAGCATTTGGGCCTCTCAGAGACTCGAGTCAAAGAGCTCTGGTCGTTGAAGTATCAAGTAAATGTGTTTCGCATTAAATCCAAATATTGACATGGGTAGAATATTCAAAGACTGTTTCGAAATGATCCGGGAGATGGATCGGGAGCTCAAGGTTTCCGGCATCACGGTCCCGGTCAATCATTACCAAAACCAGGAGCTCAGTGGGGACGACCGGCTCACCAAGGAACTCATCGGAGTGAGCTTCGTCATCTCAAAGCCGTATCTCGGCAAACGCGAGATGCTCGACTTTATGTTCAAAGACGAGGCCGAGCTCATCGAGAAGTATTGCCGAGCAGAGCTCTCCGACCGGCTTGACCGAAACGGGGTCAATCCGGGTAAGAGCTGGGAGATCCGCCGGGACTTGTGGCAGAAGCTGGTGAGCAAGACTCGTCAGGAGGGTCGCTTCGACTACACCTATTCAGAGCGTCTGCACATTTTCCACAAAGGATCCGAAATACACCAGTTGGACAATGTCATCATGACTCTCCGGGACGACCCGCACTCCAGACGAGCAATGGTCATGATCTTCGAGCCGGAGGACACCCGGGCAACAGCCGGGGCTTTGACCCGAGTACCTTGCTCCGTCAGCTACCAGTTCCTCATCCGAAACAATCGGCTCCACGTGATATATTACATTCGGAGCAATGACTTCTTCAAGCACTTCGCAATTGACATCTGGTTGACGGAGGCCATGATGGACTACGTGTTCAACATCCTCGCAGCCACCTATCCCTCTCTCAAGAAGGGATCTCTGCATTACTTCGCTGGGTCCCTCCATGCATACAACGAAGATCTCTCCAAATGGGTAATCTATTAAGCTATGACTATCGACGGAGCAAGAGCTAAAGCTCATCAGCAATATGACGATTGCATGTTCTGCCCGGGATGCTCGAGGCTCCTGACTGGGCTCCACATGGGGAGCCAGTGCTACACTAACTGGATCGAGAAGAAGGCACAGCAGATCCTCAAAAATTCGAAGAAAGATGAGCGTAGAAGTTAGAGTGTTGACCTCTTTGGCTGGAGCACATTTCTGATCGCAAAAGACATGTCAGGAGGAAATGAGGAGCCCATCATCATTGGGCTGGCAATAGCAGTAATAATCGGAATAGGGATCGTTTGTCTCATGGACGCTCTCAAAAATAAACTCAAGTGATATGTGCGGAATAAGTATAGCAAGAAGGGCTAACGCCATTGACAAGATCCAGCATCGGGGCATTGAGTTCACCCAGATTGCCGAAGGAGGATGGTTCCTCGGTCATGTTCGTTTGCCCATTCAGACTGAACCAGGCGATGGCCTGGCTCAGCCTATAGAGTTAGCCGAAAACAACGGGTGGCTTCTTTACGTGGGGGAGATCTACAACTATCCTACGAGGTATTCCAGCGACGTCGAGTATCTTCGCGACTTGTTCGGAGCTCAGGTTCCGGGGATCAACTGCTTGGAGGACATCATCTATGAAGCTAACCACTGGGATGGCATGTGGGCAATATGCTGGTACCGGAAGGGTCAAATTATTGCTTTCACCGACCCTCTCGGAAAGAAGCAACTCTACTACAACCAATTCGGGGAAATCTGCTCGGAGATAACCCCGTTGGTGTCGGACTTCCGAGACTTCGACCGGTACTATCAGTCGGAAGTGTTCAAATGGGGGTACAACTGGGATGACAGAACTCCATGGAACAACGTCAAGCGTATTATGCCGAATACTGTCTGTTCCTTCGATGACATGAAGGTGAAGCCCACCACTATCCGGAGGGACTACTACAGATGGGGGATAGGGGAACGGAGTCATTTCGCAAAATCCGAGTTCGCCGAAGTCCTCCGGGGCTTGGTCGAGAGGTCCGTAAAACGCCGGGCAATGTACTCTAAAGTCCCGGTCGGGGCTTTGGTTTCAGGAGGACTGGATTCGTCCATAATTGCCTCTATTCTTCATCGAATGGGTCTGGGGGTTAATCTCTATATGGTGGAGAATAATGAATCAAAATTTGGCATGCTATTGTCCGAATTTTTGGGGGTTTCTATCACCTCTCTTGGCCCCATCCCAGATGATAATTGCCTGGAGAGGTGTCTCCGCTACAACGAAACCCCCATCGACTTGGGCTCCATGATCCCCCAGTTCCGACTCATGGAGAAGGTCAAGGAGAAGGTCATCCTGACCGGGGATGGAGCTGACGAACTCTTCGGAGGCTATCGCCGAGTCGATGACTATGACTCCCAGCTCTCAGACGTGTTCCAGGAACTTCCGTTCTACCACATGCCTCGGCTTGACCGGGCTTCCATGAGGAGCACAGTTGAACTCCGGTCCCCATTCCTGGGACATGACGTTGTCAGGTTCGCTCTCCGTTTGCCCCGGGAGGACAGAACTCACAAGCGCATTCTCAAAGATGCTTTCAGCGACGTCCTGCCTCAGGAGATTCTCGACCGGCCCAAAGAGCCTCTCAAGTGCCAAAGTATACGGCAGGATCCGATGGCATACCGCAAGAAGTGTCACGAAATATTCTACAACTTATGGCAATAGCTATTGGATATTACCGGGTATGGTTTAGAGAAGACGACTCCAATACGGAGGCTCAGTGGTTCAAAATGACGCTCCGGAAGGGATCTGTTAGACCTTCCATCCGTTCTATAGATCGGGAAGAGGCTCTGTGGTGGATCAAGTCCCGAAAAATGAAGGACGTTACACCCGGAAATCCCGCGGGCAAGATATTTGAATCGGATGGTCAACCGTTCAAGAAGGCATTCCAGGAGCTGCCTCTTCACACTCGGTATAATTTCATAGAAGGAGCATCACTCTCATCAGGGACAACACACCGAGCTCGTCTCGAAAAATATTTTAAAAAATGAAAATCGTAAAAGTAAGAAATGTCAAGACCCCGACCAGAGGAACGGGCCTGTCCGCCGGGCTGGACTTCTACATCCCGGAAGACTTCGAAGCCAAACAGATCTGGCCGGGCGAAAGTATCAACATCCCGTCGGGTATTCGAGCTCGAATACCCCGGGGGTGTGCCCTCATCATGTTCAACAAGAGCGGTATTGCCGCCAGGTATCAACTCCAGGTTGGAGCTTGCGTGGTTGACGAAGACTACCAAGGTGAGATCCATCTGCACGTCATGAACGTCGGCAAGGAGATCGTCATCCTCAAGCCGGGGATGAAGCTGGTTCAGGGTTTGGTGATGCCTACTGTCTATGTTGGGGTAGAAGTTCTCGAGTCGGAGGACGAGCTTTTCCCGCAATCGACTGAGAGAGGAGTGGGGGGCTTTGGGTCCACGGGGGAATAGGACCCCCGGCCCCAAAAGTTGGTCAAACCATTGTTTCTTTGTTTACAAATCAGTGGGACCCCCGGCCCCA
>ENA-ORQX01000405-ORQX01000405.1-human-gut-metagenome-genome-assembly--contig:-NODE-405-length-35774-cov-5.198914_pt1 | contig 35774 bp, 32 predicted proteins | sample MGYA00242170_ERZ509124 | MGnify/ENA primary metagenome ERZ509124 (study PRJEB26280, sample SAMEA2338647) | human gut metagenome | biome: human gut; feature: human-associated habitat; material: faeces... | reverse complement strand
AACCGGCTCCGCAGCCGATGCGTCCGGCAACCGGTGTTTCCGAACCTGATGTCTGGGGCGGTTCTTCGGGCAGCAATGATCCTTTCTCGATGGCTAACGTTCCGTCTATTCTTCGCAACAAGTAATTAGTCGTCGGGCATGATCAAGCAGCGAACGATCAAACAGACGGCGTCTGCCGTCGGCATCGGTCTACATTCCGGTCGCAAGGTCAAACTCCTGATGCGACCGGCTCCGCCCGATACGGGTATTGTGTTTCGCCGCGTCGACATTACGCCGGCGGTGGATTTGCCGAGTCGAGCCGAAGCCGTCAACGATACGCGTTTGGCGACGACTTTGAACGAAGGCAAGGTCATCGTCTCCACGATTGAGCATCTGATGAGCGCGCTCAACGGCTTGGGTATTGATAACCTCATCGTTGAAGTGGATGCGCCGGAAATCCCGATCATGGACGGTTCCGGTGCGACTTTTGTCTATCTCATCCGTAGCGCCGGCATTTTGGAGCAACCCGTGCCGCGCCGTTTTGTACGCGTGAAAAAGACGATCGAAGTGCGCGACGGCGACAAATGGGCGCGTCTGGAGCCGCACAACGGCATGGTTCTCGATTTTGCGATTGCTTTCGGTCATCCGGCGATTGACTCGACCGTGCAGCATGCCGTGGTGGATTTGGGGCTTGAAACCTATGAGCAAGCCGTCAGTCGTGCACGCACTTTCGGCTTCGTGTCCGAAGTGGAGTTGCTCAGATCTATGGGACTTGCCAAGGGCGGCACGCTTGAAAACGCCATCGTGATGGATGAGTTCCGCGTGCTTAACGTGGGCGGACTTCGTTCCGACGACGAATTTGTGAAGCACAAGATTTTGGACGCGATGGGTGACCTTTACGTGCTGGGGCATCCGCTTCTGGCTCGATATGTCGCTTACAAATCGGGCCATGCGCTTAATAATCGCCTGTTGCGAGCGTTGCTGGCCGAACCCGACTCCTGGGAAATCACCGAAGTCCAAGCCGCGCAGCGTCCCTTTAAAGAAGACGAGGCGACGGCCACGATCTAAATCAATCTTCGCGGTTGGCTTTCTCAAGCGTTTTTGCAAGCGAAGCCAACGCATCCTTCAAAGCCGAGGGTTTCATACTCTCGGCTTTTTTGCGAATCAGTTCCACGCTTTTGTCGGAAGCCACGCGCGGGGCACCGAGAGCAAGATTTTCCCTCAGTTGAATCGAAGGCGTCGGAGGTTTGATGCGAAGGGTGATCGGGTCACGAAACCCAGCTTCTTCCAGAGCCATTTTCAGGCGCGGGAGCATCTGCCGCAGTTTGGCGTGCTGAGCGGTGTTTTTTACGAGGATCACGACTTCGCCGTTCTCGCGCCGAATGTTCTTGATGTCTGTGATGTCGAGCCCGACGTTGACCGACTTGGCAGCCGTACGAAAGGCTCGCGCAATCCGACGAACGTCAAAAAGCTCTTGACCGAGTGTTTCCGACATGCTTCGGTCAAGACTGATTTGCGCAAAGGAGCGCGCATTGGCGCGTGTGATGCGGACGTTGTCAAACATAGAAACCAACGGCAGGCAGCCAAACAAACGAATAAACAAACACAGACGGTGTGCGCGTAGTCTACAGGCGGTTGCTTCAAAGCGCTGTGACGGAAAGAAAATGGCACAAATGTCGGAAAATTCCGAACCGAAAGGCATTGCTACAGTCGCTTATAATTACCGCCATTGTGCGAGCATGACATCGCAGGCGGTGTTGTGCCCATTTTTTGTACTGTCCACGAGGCTTTTGCTGACAGTGCACATTTAATCGGTTGATATATGTTTGATTCGTTTCTTACCAAGATTTTCGGCAGTCGCAACGACCGCTTGATTCGTCAATACCGCAAACGCTGCGCTCAGATCAATAAGCTTGAACCGGAAATTCAGGCGCTTACCGACGAGCAGCTTCGTGGCAAGACTGCTGAATTCCGTGAACGTCTGGATAAGGGTGAAACGCTTGACGCGCTGTTGCCCGAAGCATTTGCGGTCGTTCGCGAAGCCAGCCGCCGCGTGCTGGGTATGCGCCACTTCGACGTGCAGCTCATCGGCGGCATGGTTCTGAACGACGGCAAGATCGCCGAAATGCGCACCGGCGAAGGCAAGACGCTCACTGCAACGCTCGCGGTTTACCTCAATGCGCTTCCTGCCAAGGGTGTGCACGTGGTGACCGTTAACGACTATCTGGCAAGCCGTGACGCGGCCTGGATGGGACGCCTATACAACTTCCTCGGCATGACCGTGGGCACCATCCTTTCTCAGCAGGACACCGAATCGAAGAAGGCGGCTTATGCGGCCGACATCACCTATGGTACCAACAACGAATTCGGCTTTGACTATCTGCGCGACAACATGGAGTACGAAGTCGCCAACCGTCGTCAGCGCCCTCTGGCCTATGCGATTGTTGACGAAGTGGACTCGATTCTCATTGACGAAGCCCGCACGCCGTTGATCATTTCCGGTGCCGCTGACGACAACACGGACCTCTACAAGGCTGTGAACGAAATTCCGCCGTTGCTCACCCGCCAGGCCGAAGAAAAGGGGGAAGGCGACTATTGGGTTGATGAAAAGGCCCATCAGGTGTACCTCTCCGAAAAGGGGCACGAAAAGGTTGAAAAGATCCTGACGGAACGCGGTCTGATTGCCAATGGCTCGAGCTTGTACTCGCCGCAGAACATCATCCTGATGCACCATCTGAACGCATCGCTGCGTGCGCATACGCTCTTTTTCCGTGACCAGCAGTACGTTGTTCAGAACGGCGAAGTGGTTATCGTCGATGAATTCACGGGACGTCTGATGCCCGGCCGCCGCTGGTCGGACGGTCTGCACCAGGCTGTGGAAGCCAAGGAAGGTGTGGAAATCCGTCAGGAAAACCAGACGATGGCTTCTATCACGTTCCAGAACTACTTCCGTATGTACAAGAAGCTCGCGGGCATGACCGGTACGGCCGACACCGAAGCTTACGAATTCCAGGATATCTACGGTCTGGAAACGGTGGTGATTCCCACCAATCGCCAGATGATCCGCGTCGATCAGCAGGACAAGGTGTTCCGTACGGAAAACGAAAAGTACGCGGCTATCATCGAGGACATCAAAGACTGCCAGAAGCGCGGTCAGCCCGTACTGGTGGGTACCACCTCGATTGAAAACTCCGAGCGCATTTCCAAGCTCCTTACGAAGGAAGGCATCGCACACAACGTTCTGAATGCCAAGCAGCATGAGCGCGAGGCCCAGGTGGTGTTGGAAGCCGGTCGTTTGGGAATGGTGACGATTGCCACCAACATGGCCGGCCGCGGTACCGACATTGTGCTGGGTGGCGGCATCAATCATCAGATCGACGCGATTCTGGCCAACGATGAAATGAGCGCCGAGGAAAAGCAAGCCAAGATTGATGCTCTGAAGGCCGAATGGAAGGTGCAGCACGATCAGGTTGTGGCTGCCGGCGGCTTGCGCATCATTGGCAATCCCGCCGTATCGACAATCAGCTGCGCGGTCGTTCCGGCCGTCAGGGCGACCCAGGCAGTTCCGTTTTCTACCTGTCGATGGAAGACCAGCTGTTGCGCATCTTCGGCGGCGACCGCATGCGCGCCATTGCCGATCGTCTGAAGCTCGAAGAAGGCGTGGCCATTGAGAGCAAGATGCTCACACGCATGATCGAAAGTGCCCAGCGCAAGGTCGAAGGCCGCAACTACGACATCCGTAAGCAGCTCTTGGAGTTTGACGACGTTCAGAACGATCAGCGTCGCGAAATTTATCGTTTGCGCAACGAGATTCTTGAAAGCTCCGACGTGAGCGAAATGATCAAGAATCTGCGCGACGGATACTTCACGGATCTCTTCCGCGCTCGCGTACCTGCCGAAACGGTGGAAGAACAGTGGGATCTCGACGGTCTGCTCGGCGACCTCAAGAACAATTGGGGTATCGACATCGATATGAAGGGCATGCTCGAAGCGAGCAATGACACCACCGATGAAGACTTGCTCAATAAGCTTCTCGAATCCGCAGCCGCTATTGAAAAGGCTAAGGAAGATTTGGTCGGGCACGATGCCTGGGCCGGCTTCTGCCGCCATGTGCTGCTGCAGGTGCTCGACACCACGTGGCGACAGCACATTACGGCGCTCGATGCACTGCGTCAGGGCATCTATCTGCGCGGTTACGCTCAGAAGCAGCCCAAGCAAGAATACAAGCGCGAAGCGTTTTCCATGTTCGAAACGCTGCTTGACACTGTCCGCGAAGGCGTCTGCCGTGTGCTCATGCATGTTCAAATCCAGTTGCCCGAGGAAGCTCAGCAGGCTGCTCAGGCAAGTCAAGAAGCCGGCGAATCGCGCCTTGCGGATGCTAACGCTCAGCACGACGAGGCTCAGGGACTCGACTTCTCGCATGTCGGCCGTAACGATCCCTGCCCGTGTGGTTCCGGCAAGCGCTTTAAGGATTGCCACGGCAAACTGAAGTAATTGGGCATTTGCCTCTGGCCTACAATCAAACTCCTGCGACGGTTCGTTGTTTTCCGCTGCAGGAGTTTTTTTCTGAGCGAAACTTGTCGAGAAAGCGTATTTGCAGACGTGGGAGACGGCGGCATAATTTAAAGATGCGCTCGCAAGCGGGGCACCTCGAACCATCGCTTGCTTCAGCGATAAAAAACAACGATACAAGGAGTGTTTTCAATGGCGGTCAATCTTTCGGCTCCGGATCCGAAAACGATTTTTCCTGTGGCAGGTGTAGAGCTCGGCACGACGATGGCTTCTATTCGCAAAGCCAATCGGCGCGACATGATGGTGATGCGATTTGCCCCGGGTACGCACGCGGCAGGCGTCTTTACGCAGAATCGCTTTGCGGCGGCTCCCGTGCAGGTGTGTCGCGCTCATCAGGCCGTGACCAAAAATGTGCGCGGTCTTGTGGTGAATACGGGGATTGCAAACGCAGGGACGGGAGAAACGGGGCTGGCCGACGCCAAGGCAACGTGTGAGGCTTTGGCTCAACTTCTTGATTGCAAGGCCGAAGAGACACTTGTGTTTTCCACCGGAGTCATCATGGAGCCTTTGCCGATGGATCGACTTCTGGCAGGACTTCCCAAGGCGGTCGACAATCTTGCCCCGAACAATTGGATCGAGGCAGCGCAAGCCATCATGACCACCGACACAGTGCAAAAGGCGTTTTCCACGAAGGCGCTCATTGACGGTAAGCTCATTACGGTGACGGGCATTAGCAAGGGGTCGGGCATGATTGAGCCGCGCATGGCCACAATGCTGGGTTTTATTGCCACCGATGCGGGCGTGGCGCCGGACGTATTGGCCAAGGTCGCCAAGCGTGTAGCTGACGCGAGTTTTAACCGCATCACGGTCGACGGTGACACCAGCACAAACGACTCCTTCATCACGATTGCAACGGGGCAAAGCGAGCTTTCTATCGAAAGTGAGGACGATCCGCGTCTGGAAGCACTCGTTGGGGCGCTCACGATCGTCGGACAACATTTGGCGCAATCCATGATTCGTGACGGTGAAGGCGCAAGCAAGTTCATTACGATTCAGGTGCAGGGCGCTCGTACGAAATCCGAAGCGTTGCAGGTCTGCTATGCCGTGGCTCACTCGCCGCTGGTCAAAACGGCGTTCTTTGCCTCCGACCCGAACCTCGGCCGCATTCTGGCGGCTGTTGGCAACGCCCGCGTGGAAGATCTGGATGCCAATAAAGTCAATCTGTGGCTCGATGAGGTGCAGGTAGCCCGCAACGGAGGTCGTGCAGCAGAGTACAAAGAAGAGGATGGCGTGCGCGTGATGGCCAAGCCGGAAATCACGGTGCGCATTGATTTGGGGCGCGGTTCGGCGCAAGAAACCGTGTGGACCACGGATCTTTCGCATGACTACGTCTCCATTAACGCCGATTACCGCAGCTAAAGCTATGTCTTCTGAAATTGATTTTGCAAAAGCCTTGGGACAGGGCAGCAACGAGGAGCTTGTGCGTCATCTTTTGATGCGCTTTTCGCAGTTGTTGCCTCCACTTGCCGAGGACTTCGATTGGACGGCGCCGGCATACCGTTGGGTCAAACGTGCGTATTTGGGCACAGAACTCGGACGTCTGGAGCCGGTGCACGCCTTTGCATCCGTCGATATTGACAGGTTGCTGTATGTTGAGCGCCAGAAAAATTTGCTTTTGGCCAACACAGAAGCTTTCGTAAAGGGGCTTCCCGCCAACAACGTCTTGTTGACGGGAGCTCGCGGTACCGGCAAAAGCTCTCTGATTCGCGGGTGCGCGTCGCGCTTTTTTGACCAAGGTCTGCGCCTGATTGAAGTCGGCAAAGAAGACTTGCGTGATCTTTTTGAGATCGTGGAGGCACTAAGAGGCCGCAGCGAGCGATTTATTCTTTACTGCGACGATTTGTCTTTTGAATTGGGCGAAAGCGGCTATAAAGCGCTTAAAGCGGCACTCGACGGTTCGGTTGCGACCGGAGGCAGTCGGATTCTGGTCTATGCGACCAGCAACCGCCGTCATTTGATGCCGGAACCTGCAAGCGACAATCTCACTTCCAAACTGGACGAAAACGGGGATTTGCATCCGGGTGAGGTGCTGGAAGAGAAACTCTCTTTAGCCGAGCGTTTCGGATTGTGGTTGTCCTTCTATCCCTTTACGCAAGCCGAGTACCTGCAGGTACTGGATCGGGCCTTTGAGGTCTATCCTGTGCCCGACACGGTTCGAACATCTGAAGAATTGCGCCTTGAAGCGTTGCAGTGGGCAATCGAGCGAGGGGGCCGCAGCGGTCGCGTCGCGATGCAGTTTGCCAAACTTGTCAGTGCTCGCGAAGCGCTCAAAGGCTAGAGAATCATGCGGGAAGTGACTGAAGTTGCCGTTGGCGTACTGATTGACAAAGAGGGGCGTTTTCTGATGGCAAGTCGCCCGCAGGGAAAACCTTATGCGGGCTGGTGGGAGTTTCCGGGCGGAAAACTTGAAGTCGGTGAAACGGTGCTTGAGGCGTTGCGGCGCGAGTATGCCGAAGAACTCGGCGTAACGGTAAAAATTGCCAGCCCGTGGTTTGTGTTTGAGCGCGAGTATCCTCACGCCTACGTGAGACTGCATTTCTGCCGTATCACCGATTGGGAAGGTGTACCGCAGTCCCGAGAAGGTCAAACTTTTTTGTGGTTTGAAAGTCTCAAGCAGGCACAAGCCGAAAAGTTGTTGCCGATGTGTTCGCTTGTGATCGAACGATTGATGTTGCCCGACCGAGTCGCACTAGTGAAGACGCCGTTGTCGGATGTGACGGAGGCAGACTTCAAAGGAAGCGGAGCAAAAGCAATTTTGGCGTCTTCATTTGTGCCGGAAAAAGAGGCTTTGGCCAAACGACTCGGTATACCTATGATCGTGTGTCAACAATGGTTTGAGCGGTCAGAGGATGTCATAGTAACGGAGTTGCAGGAGTGGTTGGTGGGAGCGTTGGAGCCGACAGCGGACGCCGAAGCGATTTTAAAGACTGCTGAACAACGGTTACCCTTGTACGTGGCTGCCCGAGAAACGGAAGAGGAAAACGAACGTTTGGTGCAACTGGGCGCGCAAGGCGTTTACGTTGCCATTTGAGAAAGGAATGACAGAAGAAATGATGGTGAAGTGCCCGACGTGCAAGAAACTGCACGAGTACGACATGAACAGCCCCTGGCGTCCGTTCTGCTCAGAACGGTGCAAACTCATTGATCTGGGAGCATGGGCGAGTGGCGACTACGTGATTCGCGGCGAGCCGGGATCGGCCGATCCGGACTTGATCGTCGAGCAGCTCGAAAAGATGCAAAAAGAGCAGGAAGAAAACGAACGCAAGAAGAAGTAGAAAACTTGCTTGGTATTTCTTCAAAGAACAGCACGGACCGCACTAGAAAATGCAGCGGACCGTGCTGTTTTTATTTGCTACAGATTAGGAGGCAAGCTCGCCTTCGGCCATCTTCAAGTAAAACTTGTGAAGGCCTTTCACTTTTTCTTCAAGGTCTTCCAGCGTGCCGCTGTTGTCGATTAGGTCGTCGGCGGCCGCAATGCGCTTGTCGCGGGAAATCTGTGTCTCAATGATGGCACGAGCTTGTTCTTCACCGAGGTGGCGGTCATAGACAAGTCGGTTGATTTGTTCTTCTTCACTGACGTCAACCACCAGCACGCGCTTGACGGCATCTGCCCAACGGCCACTCTCAAGGAGCAACGGCACCGACAGAATGACATAGGGTGCCTTGACGGCTTTGAGTTGCTCGAAGATCTCGCGCTTGATCATGGGGTGCAAGATTCCTTCGAGTTTTTCCTTGGCGTGCGGATCGGAAAAGACGATTTCGCGCATCAAATCACGCTTCATCCCTTGAGTACCGATCATGTCGGCACCGAAGGCGACGGCAATCTCAGGAAGAGCTTTGCCGCCGGGGCCCGTGAGCTCACGACTGATCTCGTCGGCGTCAATCACCGGTACGCCTAAGGAGCGAAAAACATCTGTCGCAGCAGTTTTACCGCAGGCGATGCCGCCTGTCATTCCAATGATCATTGTCATACCGGATCCTCTTTTCTTCTCGTCTCTTATCACTGTGGCTGATTCGCCAGAGATGTTGTACCCAGCCTAGTGATCCTGTTTCAATTGTAAGCAGCCCAAAGCGTTATTTCTTTTGATCTCGGTAAAGTAAGTGTCAAATTCCGAAGCAGCACGAGACAGGACATCCGCTGGAGAAGGTGTCGCGAGAGAGTTTGAAAGAGATGTAACGACCAGATTGCTGGGGAGTGTTCTGGCAGGAGGGAACGCCTTGGCGTAGTTCCACAGCAGCCACGACGCCCAGTCAAAGGAGGCGACAAGTTCCGGCGTTATGTTCGGGATGCGCAAATGCCATGTCTCGTCGTCCTTCAGTCTCTCGAAGCGTGCCGTTCAAACCTGGCGCTCTACGTACTCATAGAAAGCTCGGTGTACTGCGTTGAGCCACTTCGATACGTCTTTGATACCGTTGAGCGTGGCTGTTTCTTTGAGCGTTAGCAAGTTGCCGAACCCCTTGGCATCCTCTATGCTCCTTTTGAAGAAGGCGACGATGCGATAGATCGTCACGGCGCTAATGCTTCGTTCTGCCTGGTTATTGGCTGGGAAAATGCGGGGATTATGCAAGAAGCTGTTCAGTTCACTTTAGGCAGCAATGGTTTGTAATATATAAATATAGTTGGATTCAAGTGTGATATGGATAGATGTGTATTTTCCCCATAAGTAACTGGACGGTGTTTATAAACATCTAATCTTTCTGGAAGAAGGCCTGTGGTAAGCGTTTCTAAATCTTATTGAAGTTTATAGTCTTAAAACCTAATCTGGATATAACTTAATCTTTATTTGATAGGAATGCTCAATAAGTCACTCCAATATCTATAAAGTAGCGATTGAATTGTCGTTCATTTTTGGCGAGGGAGAATGACATCGGAATGTTGAACATTACGAATAAGAAATAATTTTTTAGCATAGATGCATAGCTTAAGTGAAGTTTTGAAGAGAAGTCTTACAATTGGTGATTTAGAGCTTATACTTTTCAAATATAGGTTTGATAAGAATAGCCTTCTGGAAATTATTTGACTTCTCCAGCATTTTGCAGGATGGATGGTTCCTTTTCCCTTAGTTAAATATTTTAATTTCTCTAAAAAAGTGCTACTGTATTCGGGGAAGAATGCTAAATTTTCCTCGTTTACTATAAACTCTGTTAATTTCTGTTCAAGGTGAGACGATCCGCTATAAATTGATGAAATTCCTACACTATACAACATCAAATTTCTTGAAAAGAACTTTATATTCATGCCTGAATATAAAAGTGTTCGTGTGATAGTTGTGTCATTGCAGTACATCGGGTCAATTTTGTTTAGAAGTAATTCCCTGCGGAAAACAATGCAATTTGCACAAATGTACTTGACATGGTTTTTGAATGAAATTGTTTCGCCATTCTTATATTGAGTGGCGAAGGTTTTTATTTTATTCGTATTCCAGTCGAATGCTAAATGCGAGTACCCGCAACCAGCGATTCTGTCATCCTTTTCCAGAAATGCTATCCCGTCATCTACGTTGGATATGTACATATCGTCGCCATCTAAAAATAGACAATATTTAGATGTTGCTTTTCTTAAAAGTTCATACCGATTAAGTGATGCTTTGCTAAGCGGTATGATGTTATCTTCATACTCAGTAGTAAAGAATGAGATATTATTGTGTTTCTTTGAAATTTTGCTTAAAGCATCAAAGGCAACATTGGTTGGGTTTTGCAGACAGACAATTATTTTAAAAGAGTATAAAGATGAATAAAATGCATCAAGACAAGAGTTTAAAGTTCGTTCAATGAATGAATCTTGATTGTAAAATGTTATAAGTATAGTTAACATTTTATCAGAAAGAAAGGCTCTACGATTTCGCTATCAAGCTATGGTAAGTAGTTTGGTTATTAGAGGATTTGTGGAAAGAGAGATAATTTAAATTTTCTGTACATTATTTATAGAGGATTGCATAGGGCGTTTTGCTAAATGAAGGGAGAAGTGTGTTGATGGGAATGTTTAAGATGACGCGTTTTAATAATTATTGAAGATAATTTTTGTGATAGTGATTTTCGTTGTCGAATTTAAATAGTAATTTGATGTGAACGTAATTGTGGCTTAATGCTAACAATAGATTGATTAATTGTTTAAAGGAGGAAGCGGGGTGGAAAGGCTTTTAATAGAGAATCAGACATGTCAAATGGTTGTATTTGTGGCATTTTGACTTCAAAAAGGTATTCTAGGTATTGGTTTGTTAATTTGATTTCGAGTGCATGTTGATTCATTTGACCTGCGCCAAGAAAATAATCTTCGAATTTATGCCAGTCATCTGAATGGATAGGCAAATCTTTTAGTCGTATCCATTGTGCAGGAATTCCATATGTCTGAGCTATAATAACTCCGTGAAGTGAACTAGAGAAAATTCGATCACAGGAACAAACTTCTTCTATGAAATCTTCTATTTCATCATTTCCCTGACGTAGAATTGAAATAGGTAAAATTCCCAGATTTTTGCATAAAAATAATTGATGAGGGGTTAAAGATTGACTATGATGAAGAATTAAACCTATTTTGTGATCTAGCTTTGTGTGTTTAACTTGATAGAAATGCGGCAGAAGAATAGCTGGATCACCGTAGACTTCTGGACAATTTAAGCCGATTTTTAAAAGCATTTCTCTTGTTCGAGGGCCACGTACTGCATAGATTTCAGGTTGAGAAATGTTTAAGCGATCTAATATATTTCGGAAGAAGCGTGATAAGGGAAATAGTTTTAGTCGAGGTAAATCTAAACATCTTGTGTGAAGGGTACCTGTCCCCCAAATTGTGACCTTAGAATGTAAAACATGTGGAGTGATAATGGAGCCAATGGCAACTAAAACATTATCATTGAATGGCGGTTGACAGAGAATGAAACTCTTTTGTGTAATTTTATTTATTAAATAGAGGGATAGTTCGTCCCCAAAGTTTCTTGAAGACCAATAAAATAACTTGTTGATACTTAATTTGGACATTTAGCTATGTGGAGATATATGTTCTTTGTATAATCGAATTTTGGCAATTAAAAAATATAGAAACTGTTTGGCTCAATTGAAGTAATCATTCATTTTTGTTGGCGTCGATTTTGAGATTTTGATGCTAAAATACAACCGCGTTGTAATTTTACCTAGTTTGAAAATGCGAACGCGATTTCGAAATTTTGGTGTTTTTAAAATATCAGTTTTAAAAGTTAGCTCCATTATATTCAATGCCTGAAGAAACTCATTCCAATAGTCGTCAAGTTTGCGAAGTTTTGCTGTTTCCCTAAGTGTATCCCACCATGAGTTGGCTGCCTTTCTTTCAATAATTTTTAGGAGATTTGGTGATAGTGCGGAAGCAGTTTTTATTAAACACATGAACATCTGACAATTAAATCTATTGGCTATGTGCGAATGTGAAAGACTGCCATTGCGAAGTCTATACCAGATTAGAAGATCACTTATGACAATGAGCCCTGAACATTTGGAAATTGCTCGCATTTTGTATTCTTGGTCTTCTCCAAGTTGAAGTGTTGTATTAAAACGCAAACCACGGACACACTTGCAGGGAATAACTGTATTTCCTAAGAAATATGCAAATGCTGGGGAAGTCTTGTATTTTAAATTAAAATTGTCAAAAGCAAATGAGAAGGAGTCTTCACCTGTAAAGACCATTGGTGGGTGTGCTTTTTTGATTTTTTCAACTACTTGACCATTTTTATCGAAGTTCTGCACCCCGAAAATCAGCATCCTATCTTTACATCCATTAAGATGTTTAACTACAGTTTCAAGGCATTGTGGAGCCCAATAATCGTCAGAATCTAAACAAATAATGAAGTCGATTTTAGGGTCTTTTTCGATGAGATCGAGAGCTGTATTTCTTGCACTAGAGACTCCTTTGTTTGTCTTGTGAATTATTCGAAGACGCGAATCCTTAGTCCTATATTGGTCTAGGATATTACTTGAATCGTCAGTCGATCCATCATTCACGACGAAAACTATGAAGTTTTCGTATGTTTGAGAGAGAACCGAATCGAGACACTCTCTCAAGTAAATGGCCGTGTTATAAACGGGAACTATGACAGCAAATCTAATAGCGTTGGGGGGAGGCAACAGCATTTACGCACTCGGGAAAAACGTTTTTTGGGGATTGTAGAACAAGGTTAATTTATAGAATTTTTTCCTAAGCGAGTTGAATAGTTTATACTTAAATTTACAAATCTGTTTAGAATGTATTAAGTCATAGGCTAAAGTGTATTTTCTTGGATATATTCCCCATTTTCTTGAATAGCTTCTGATGATTGAGTAGAATTCTTCGGTATCGTCTCTGTGTAAGTTTTGGAATGAGAGTCGAGTATGTACTTCAAAAAGATATTGAAATAGTTCTATATTTGTTTCAATAAATTTATTTTGTGACCAGCAATCGTGGATTATGTCTAAATTGTACAAAAAGTGAAGCGCTAATCCTTTATGTTTTTGCTTTATTTTAGACATTATCGAGGTTGTTCGAATTCTATAAATGTAAACGATATCGCTTGCAATAATGATTTTAGATGCATAAGAGATACAATTCCAGTGGAAGGATGTATCTTCGTTTAATAGATTGAGAGGGAATAGCAAATTATTTTTTTTTAAAAAGCTAGCCCGATACATTTTTGACCAAGCTGTAACTGGTAAGTATATGATCCAGGAACCAGGGCTAAAAAAAGTTCGTGAATTGTTGTAAATCGAAGTTCTAGTTGTTACAGATGATGAGGTAGTTGAAAATGTTTTATAACCAAAGGCTACAAAATCGATATCGGGAGAATTAAAGTAGCTAAGTATTCTCTCAATGGCATTTTCTTCTAACAGGTCATCGCTGTCTACGAATAGAATAAATTCCCCACTTGAATATTTTAAGCCAGTATTTCTTGCTGCAGATAGACCTCCATTCACTTGGGTAATTATTTTAAGTCTGCTGTCCTTTGATGCATAACTGTTAAGGATATTGAGACTATTGTCTGTTGACCCGTCATTAACGCAAACGATTTCTAATCTTGAATATGTCTGCCTTATTATGCTTTCTAGACATACAGCTAGATAATTCTCCACATTATAAACAGGAACAATAACGGAAATAAAAGGTAACGGATCGAGATCTACAGATGCCATTTTTTGTTTGATAAATTGATCTGCTAGAAGATGATAAAACAATAATAAGAAGTTAAAGCTGTAATTTTGATAAGAAATTATTTGTTACACTTTTAATTTTGCTGGGGGTATATGATGAAACAATCTTTTTTTTATGAGTATAAATAAAGTCGCTTTCACTAGTTATATCGGAATCGTCTTCATAGTAGATTTCAGAATTTTTGGAAATCGGAGCCCAGGCTTTTGCTTGTGGATATTGTTGCCAGTAATCGCGGTAATTCCCGCAGTAAAAGCCTAGAACAGGAATATTAAAAATGGATCCTAAATGAATTATCGATGTATCAGGAGAAATGATGGCTTTGCAGTGCTCTATGACATTTGCTAAATCACTAAAAGACATTTCTGGTAGTTTCTTGACGAATTCAGTCTCTTCTATTTGAAAGGATGTATAAAAAATTCCTATAGATTTTTTCCTTTCGTTAAACAAGTTGATTAATTCTGTGATTTGACTTTTTGAAAGCGATCTATCTTGGCTACGAGTAATGGTGTTTACGTAAATGTAGTTTTGGTTTTGATGCCAACTGGAAAGGAATAGATTTGTTGAAATGCTAGGCGTTTTTTTTGTAAAGACCGGAGGAATGGGGGCTGATTTTGTTTTAGGTTGAATAATACAATCGAAAATGAGAGCATTCCTCTCTTTCCAATGTTCTGCTTTTCCTAAGTCGATATATTCATCATAAAGATTCGAATGAGAAGTTATGTCCCCAGCAGTAATTGTGTAACAGGTTAATGAATTCAATATACGTCTGCGAGTTTCCCATTCTTTAATATTTACATATGTAATGTCAAAGGCTATGTCATAATTTTGCTGTCGAATTATATCTACTAATTTTACGTCGGAAATTGAATACGCGTTTCTAATAAATTTGTGATTTTGATATCGCTCGTATGTTGTTGATAGAGAGATGACATCAATGATAAGGCCTTGTTTATGAAGAGACTCAAGCAGACCGAGAAAATACACAAAATCGCCCCATCCTTCTTGGATTTCTATAAAAAGCAAATACTTAATATTCTTAGGACGAGGTCTTGGTAATCGATTGATAGAATCCGAAAGTGTCACTTTTCGAATCATTCGTAACTCAAGGCGTTTGCGATTTAAAAGTTTCAGTTTATTAATCAATAATTTGAATAAATTTGTGTTTAAGAATCTGGGCATAATTCTTTAAACGGGATTTTAATATTGAAAAATGTTGAGTTTTAATTATTGATCTTGTCTCGGGGTAAGTTCTGGGTATGTATTACGAAGTAGCATGACTTCGGACGTGATGTTATGCGCTCTCTCTTTGCTTTCAGGTTTTGTTTCGAAATAATGATCAAAAATTTTATGGTTAAATTTCTTGTTTGAAAAAGAAAAACCAAAAACATTCGTTCTTATATTGTATTGGGTTCTTAGTTTTGATAGACTTATAAGCAATCTGATGCCGCTGGAAGGTATTGCATTTAATTGTTTAGCGAGATCAGTTACAATTTCTTGAGGGATAAAGTAAAAGTTTTTATTTTCATTGAATATTTCATCAATAAATTTCATTCCGACTGGAATGTTTAATGGATTGTCTGTAAAGATATTTGTTTTTATTTGATTAAATAAGTGCTCTTGATCAAAAGGCGGTCGGATGTCACAAATTCGACACCAGGCACTTGTTTTACGGCCGACAAATAATTCGAAATTTTTGATTTGAAAATTATTGAAGCGTAAAACTATATCTGATTGATCAATTAGGTTGCCTAAGTGTGATGTAATAGGGGCATTTCCAATAATTGAAATTGTTTTGTTAGCACATACATCTCTCCAGAATGAATCAATGCTAATGCATTTTTCTTTTAATGCAATTAATGCTTCATATGCTTTTGTCATTTGACCCTGAGGCTGGATTAATTTCGAGTCTATGACAAACTTGTTTAGTTCTAAATACTTTGGAAGTAACTCGATTTCAGCTAGGTTAGAAATTATTTTTTTTGCTTTTAGAATTTCTTCTTGCCGGTTTAAGTGTATAAGAGATGTGAGGTATATGGCATCAAGGTCGAGTTTCCGTATTCCTGAAATAAATAATTTCCGATAAATAGGAGCAGACTCATAGTTGCTAGCTATCCCAGAATAATTTCCAATAGTCCAAAGATAGCGACATTTGCCCCGACTAGGCAAGTTCATTTTGTTAATCATTTCAATGTGAATCAATGGATGTTTTTTTTATTTGCTAAAACCTTATTTCTGGGTATAGTTGCTTTAATGTTTTATGAATTGTTGAATTGAAGTCCATATCTAATGTATTATCTGAAGATATAGATAAGGAAATTTCACTTCGCCAATGCGCGGGGAGTTCACTTTCTCGCCAATTTCCTCTTCCTCTTCCAAAATGTGCCACAGCTAGATAAAGCAGTGAGGCCTCAACAAAGAAATTTTTAAGTGCCTCATCGGACCAGGTAACGACCGTCCCGTCAATTTGCTTCTTGTGGTTATAGGCTACTGCAAGACCAGCGCCACCTAAAGCTCCGACAACGGTACCGATCAATGTTCCTAGTCCGAGAGAAAGACCTCCTGTTGCGAGATCGCTGGCTAGCCCTCCTGCCGCACCAGTTCCAATAGCTCCAGCTACGGCGGCTGGAGCGGGTGGTACCGAGCTTGAGACTTTCCAATCTGTCTGCATTCGTCGAAGCAACTCTTTCCGGACACCTTTGCCTTTAAGTGAATTGACGGCAATGAGCTTGTCCGTTAAAGCACAGAATTCATCTGCGGCTCTAGCCGACAGGGCGGTTTGAGCTGCCCCTAGCGGGTCATGAATGGCTTCGTTTTTAAATAGGCCAAGACGTTTGCCGAGGAACTTAAGCTGATCCATAACCGAAGAGCTTTCCGCAACTTCGCGATCGTTGGCGAGTTTCTCAAGGTAATGAGTTAAGGCCTGAATACTTGAGTTATAAGCAGCTCGACGCTGTCTTGACCATACTTCCCTGAGTGCTTCAAGAGTGCTTTGTTGCTCTTCTGGCAAAGCCTTGGCGATGGCGTCAAAGAGCGCGAATTCTTGAACCCAACAGCGAGCGAAAGCATCCATTGGAAGGACGGAACTGACAATGGGGTAAGCGGCCATCGCGTGCTTCCAACGATCCACGTCAGCTTGTTCTGCTTCCGGTTGTTTCGGTTGACCGATTTGATTGAGTAGCACAATGACCGGCTTCCCGATCCACTCGAGAATGCGCATTTCCGCACTCACATAGGGAGCGGAATCGGGAAGTTCGGTGGCATTTACAAGGTAGAGAACCACGCTTGACGTTTCTTTGACATGCTTGAGCGCCTTTTGATTCAGCCAAAGCGACTTGTTGGCCATGCGATCCCAAACTTCGGACAAGAACCAACCGACAGGATTGGCTCTGCCTTCGAGTCGTTTCGCAAGTGCCACAGAGTTGCCAAAGCCCGGCGTATCCCATAGTACGAGTTCACAGCCTTCGGCATTGCGCGCCAGCACATAGTCGTCAGTCGTTTCCGTAACGTGAGCACGATCTGCGACTTCGCCGATATCTCGAGACAGCAGTGTGCGAGCTAACGTCGTCTTACCGATATTGGTATGACTGACCAGGCTCAAATGGATTCGCAACGGATCATTGCTCATTGTTGTTTTCCTTCTTGTCAGCCACGATTATTTGGTTGGAAGAAACGCGCGGAGCGGCCCAAGCACGGAGCGCTTTAATGGTTGTCAGTTGAGACTCCGAGGTACCGTCCAGATCAAACAGTTTGACCTGATGTAACTTGCTCATGGCGAGCCAACTCTCTTTACGTTCTTGGATACGAGAAGGCGTTGAGGCAAATCTTTGGGCAAACTCTTTCATGTCGAGCAATGCGGCAAAGACAGCAGAACCTTTCGTTTCATATGCTTCGCGCAAGCGTTCAATGACAGCGCCGTGGACGTCTTCCTCAGGCGTTTCAATGCCGTCAAACCAGAGAAGAACAATTGGCTTTCTGGGGCCTTCTGCAATTGCCGGAACTGTCGATTCTTCATCATCAAAGTCAATGCTCTTGACCGTCGAGTCTTCAGCATTGCCCCAGTGCTTGCACAGAATAGAGGCTGTCTGATCTCTTAACGGGCGGTTGGCTGTTGATGTGACAATCATCAAGTTGCCAAGAACCGCATCCTGAGCACACTGAACGAGAATGTTCTCGTAGTAGGGCGAATCGATGGACAGCGCTGTCTGTGTTTTAAAGCGTCGCATGCGCCATGTGTCAAACATGGCAAAAAGCAGACGAGGAACGATGACGGTAACGCCCATCAGGATCATCATCCGAATGAGCCAGGGAGCAGCCGTGATCGGTGCTTCCAAATACGGCAGACGATCAGCCCTCATGTCCACGATTTGCGCGAGATCAGGCATAGAAGACAAGGGGCCTACTGCAGGAATCAGTCCGTAGGTGTGATCAATGAACGCTTTGACACTCTCGGGGCTCTCGGCAAGCCATGTACTTTCCCATCCGGCCCAATAAGACGTGCCGAAGCCGCGTACAAACAAACTCACGATGATGCCCAGGGCAAAGAAAACAGCGGCGAAATGCAGAGTTCGGGCAACATTCATGCGAATCAAAGGTGCCACAAATGACGACCACTCGCTGTAGAAATGCGCCTTAAATCCTGTGCGTCTGAGTGTCCCGTAACTGGCTTTTTGAACAAATGTGCCGAGACTGCTGCGCAATGGCAAAGCGAAACGATTGGTTCCGGTTCCCACCAAACCGATAGCGCAACAAAAGAGGGCGAAATAGACAACCAGATTCCAGAGAATCACGCCCCAGTAAGGAGGAGAGAGCAGGTTGACGATGTGCTCGGGACTTGCGATACGATCCGTCAGAGCACCGAGAATGAAAGCCAACAAAACGAAAAGCGGCGAGAAGAACTGGGGCAACCGAGCCTTGGTACTTACTGTTGTACTGATGCCTCGCTCAGAGACTGTTCGCAAAACAACCTTGGCTCGTTCGGTCAGTAGTTTGACTGTGTCGGCCGATTCGCCCACGGTGTGAGCGGCGCGAAGACTCGCGGCTTCGGAATCGGCCGAGGACCAATGGATGTGCGAGTCATTAGACTCTTCTATAGCCTTGGCGAGCAAAACAAGCTTAGCTTGCTGTAGCGTCAGTCGAACCGACATTCGTTTGTTTTGGGCCATGGCAGTACGAAATCCTGTGTGATCTGTTTAAACCCCTATTTTAGGTGAGAGTGCTTAGGCTCGCTTTAGGAGCGAGCCGATTGAACAGCTCGAGCCAATTCTCGTGTGGCTTCACCGGGGTTTGCTTGTCCGCAAATAGCAGAGACAACGGCAACGCCGTCCGCACCGGCCTGGATTAAGTCACCGACAATCGGGACCTTGACGCTACCGATGGCAACAACAGGGCACGGTTTTCGTGAAGCTAATGCTGCAAAGCCGTCAAGTCCGAGAGCGGCACTGGCGTCTGGTTTCGTACTGGTCGAGAATATCGGTCCGATACCAAGATGATCAACCAAGCGAATATCGACTGCGGAAAGTTCTTGTGTATTGGAAACCGATAGCCCCAATATTTTTTCGTTGCCGATGATGGCTCTGGCATCGAGAGGCGATAAATCGTCCTGCCCAACATGTAATCCTTCCGCATCAACCGCCAGGCAGACATCTGCATGGTCGTTGATGATGAGAGGAACGTCAAAGTCGGCCAAGACAGACTTCAATGCTCGCCCGCATTCCACAAGAGCTCTTTTTTTCCAGTGCGGCGCCCGTAACTGTACGCAGGTGGCGCCGTTTTGCACAGCAGCGCGTGTGGTCTCAATCATGCCTTGAGCACCACCGCACAAATCGGGATCGAGTACCAGATAAACGGAAAGATCGATGGGGTGTCGCATTAATAGAAGTCCTTGGCTTGGAGCAGATTCAACGCATCTATGTAAGCAACGGCAAAGCTGCCCGGGCCGCGGGCAACGCCGGCAGCTTGCTGAGCGGCACGCTTGGCGAGCGCACAGGCTGAAATAACGGCTTCAAGCGGATGTTCGGTTTGCGCAACGAAGGCGGCCACCATGGCCGAAAGGGAGCAACCGGTGCCGACCACAAGCGTTGCCTTAATCGAGCCGCCGGTGCAGGAAAGTATTTCTTTGCCGTCGGTTGCGTAGTCGGTTTTACCGGTGACGCAAACAATGGTGTTGAATTCGCGAGCAAGTTTGACGGCGGCTTCAAGAGCGGCGTCGCTTGAGTCGGTACTGTCAACGCCCTTACCTCCCTTGCCTAAACCAGCAAGTGCCATGATTTCAGAGGCGTTTCCACGAATAACGGTCGGCTGCAGGGCCAAAAGACCCATGATCATTTTGTCGCGCCAGGGAATGACACCGGCGGCTACCGGATCAAGCACCCAGGGAACGTTGTGACGGACCGCACTTTTAGCTGCCAGATGCATGGCTTCCAAAGATTCGGGACGAGGCGTTCCGACATTGACGAGCAGGGCAGAAGAGATCGCCGCAAAATGAGCAGCTTCTTCACAAGCAACCACCATGGCGGGCGAGGCCCCCATCGCAAGCAGTACGTTAGCGGTGATTTCCTGTACGACGTCGTTGGTAATGCAGTGCACAAGCGGAGCTACTTCCTTGACATGGAAAAGATGCGTGGCAATGGTTTCGGGCTCAACAGCACGGACAGGAGGCAAAGGAATTTCAGACATAAAGCGGAAAAAACGGTTAAAAGATCAAAGGGAATTAATGGCACGAGTGAGCATATAGCCAGCAAGAACCAGAAGCATGCAGGCAAAAATGCGCTTTAGCGGTTTTGTATCGATGCTATGGGCGACCTTGGCGCCGAAGGGGGCAGTGAAGATGCTTGCCGCCGCAACGGACAACAATGCAGGCAGATGAATGTATCCCAGCATCATGGGAAATTGAGGTAAGCCCGGTTCACTCCAACCCGTGATGATGTAACCGAGTGTTCCGGCTGCTGCAATGGGAAAGCCCAGTGCAGCTGATGTGCCTACGGCGTTATGCATCTTGACGTTGCACCAAACCATGAAGGGAACGGAAATAAAACCGCCTCCGGCACCGACTAAGGCAGAGATGACGCCGATGCCGGTGCCGGCGCCAAACATTCCTGCCATGCCAGGTAGCGTTCGTTTGGGCTGTGGCTTGGAGTTGATGAACATTTTGATGGCAGAAAAACCAACAAAACAGACAAAGACAAGAGAAATCCAGAAAGTCGGCAGAAGGCTGGATATTTTTGCACCTAAGAGGGCGCCGACCAAAATGCCGGGAGCCACTGCCGCGACAACATTCCAGAGCACGGCTCCGCGTTTGTGGTGAGCCCGCACGGAAGAAAGCGACGTAAACATGATGGTGGCCAGAGATGTTGCAATTGCAGTATGAACAATTGCTGTATCGGGCACGCCCACGTAAACCAGCAGCATGGTCATAAACGGCGTAAGCACCATGCCACCACCGATACCCAGAAGACCGGCCAGAAAGCCCGTACAGGCGCCTAAACACAGCAGGGCTGCAACAATTTCCCAAGACATGAACACACTTCCCGCAGAATTGCCGATTTGCGGCTACATGATACCTGCGCAAAAGGTGATTGAAGGGGAGAAAAGGGAGAGAAAAAAAGAGAAGACCCTGTGGTTTCCGGCTACGTTACCTGAACCGAAAGGTCAGGGTGGCCGCGGCTGGAGCGGAAAACGGAGCGGACAACGCGTGCCCACTGCACTATCGGCTCTCGAGTTAAACGGCCTTGCACGAATGCATAGGTTAGGAACATTGGAGCCGTGTGGTGAAACATCACAGGGTAAGGCAATTATAAGAAAGGCCACTTGTTTTCAGCGGCCTTTCGGAAAATCTTTACACAAAGACTGTACGGAATCAGCCTTCGAGTGCAGGATCCAGAGCTTCGTCGCACTTCATGCGAAGCGCAGCAACGCGAGAAACCGTTGCTTCATCAACAGGCACCTGACCGAGTCGGCCGGTAATGGAGTCAAAAGCAATCTGCAGCGACGCCATAACAGCCACGCGTTCAGGAGTGAGCGAACGGTTGGCTGAGCGCACTTGAGATGCACGTGTATTGAGGATTTCCGCAGCACTGCGAAGATTCTCCACGTCTTCATCGGAAACCTCAAAGGGATACTCGCGATCCAAGATGGTGAGTTTGATGCGTGGCATGCTTTATGACTCCGATTGACTACCCGAAAATAACCCGATTAAGCAGAGGGCTGTTCGGTCTGCTGGTCGGCCGTCAAAGAGACGATCAGCGACTCAATACGGCCACGAACAGCGGCGGCTTCTTCCTCGAGCAGTTCGACAGCGGCGGTTTTGTCGGCGAGCTGTGCTTTGAGGGCTGCATTTTCAGCCTTCATTTCGTTGTAGGCCTGCACAAGGCGGGCGACGGAAGATTCAAGTTTGTCAAGCTGGTCGTTCATTTGTTACCTCGTTTGAGCATACGCAAAAAGCAGATTTGCGCACGTAAGAAAAGATTGCCTGCGAATTTTGCCACTCAAAACGGTTGTCTGCGTGGCTTTTTACGCGGAAAAACAAATTCAGTTGAAACCGAGCACGTCAGACATGGAAAAAAGCCCGTTGGACTTGTCTTTCAGGAAGCGCGCCGCGGTTACGGCACCTTGTGCGTATCCTGCGCGTGATCCCGATTTGTGACTGATCTCGATGCGTTCTCCAGGTCCGGCAAAAATGACGGTGTGGTCTCCAACAACGTCACCTCCTCGAAGAGCTGCAAAACCGATGGCTCCATCGGGGCGTTCGCCGGTATGACCTTCGCGACTCAGAACGGCGACAGAGTCAAAAACGACGCCTCTGCCGAGAGCAACGCGGCGTCCCATTTCAAGTGCGGTACCGGAAGGAGCATCCACTTTGTGCTTGTGGTGCATTTCCACAATCTCACAGTCGTACTGAGAGAGCATGGCGCCGGCGATCTCCAGAAGCTTGAGAACGGAATTAACCCCCACACTCATGTTGGGCGCAAAAACGACGGGAACGGTTTTTGCGGCTTCGACAATCTGTACTTTGCCTTGAGCGTCGAAACCGGTCGTTCCGATCACAACGCCCACATTGTGTTTAACGCAGAAAGGAAGGTATGCCAGAGTAGCTTGAGGACGCGTAAAGTCAATCAACACGTCAGCTTTGGCCAGTTCCTGAACATCGTCAGTGATCATGACTCCGGTGGTTTTCCCGAGCGACGCACCGGCGTCTGTTCCGATCTCTGCAACTCCTGGAGCAGTCACAGCCGCAACGAGTTTAAGGTCGTCACTATTGATGACGGCTTCGATGATGAGTTTGCCCATGCGACCGGTCGCACCGGAAACGGCTATTTTCACGTTCGGCTCCTTACTGATCTTCAGGACGTACAAGCGGAGTGGGAGGGAAATCCGTTTCTCTGCCCAGAATCATTTCGTCAGCCTGCTTTTCCGTCGGAACTGGACCGGCTTCAATTTTGGTGAGAATGTCCTGCTCGTCAAAGTAAAGCGTGACGCGACGCATCTGAATGTCGCCGTAGCGCGGATTCAGGTAATACGTGTAGTCCCAGCGATTGCGGTGGAACTGGCTTTCAATGAGCGGTTCGCCCATCAGGAAGAGCACCTGTTGGCGCGCCATACCGACCTGCAATTGGTCAATCATTTCTTTGGTGACCAGATTGCCCTGGTGGACATCGGTACGGTAGACGTAGCTATTGAAGTTGCAGCCGGACAGCGCGATCAAACCGACGGCAAGGGGGGCGGTGATAAGAAATGTGCGCAAGGACATGTGAAAAACGGTCGAGAAAACGTCTCGAAATTCGTAAATTAAAAACTTCCCGTTATGATAGCGAGTATCGGATTGAAATGAGCCTCTTGAGGATAGCCAATGAGCGTAAACAATGAACATGAGATGCTTGAGCCCGAACAGGAACTGAAAAATGTCGGACTCAAAGCCACTGCGCCTCGCATGCGCATTCTGGAACTCTTTCAAAAGGCGCAGGAATCCGGGGCGGAGCGTCATCTCACGGCTGAAGACATCTACAAGCAGTTGGTTGCGGAAAATATCGAAGTCGGACTTGCAACCGTTTATCGAGTTTTGACTCAGTTTGAGGCGGCGGGGCTTATCGTCCGACACTATTTCGGCAATGACCGCGCAACCTATGAGATGGATGATGGAGCTCATCATGACCACATCGTTTGTACGCGTTGCGGACGAGTTGAAGAGTTCGTCGACAAGGAAATCGAGAAACGCCAAAAACAAATCGCTGTGCGTTTGGGCTTTGAGCTTGAAGGACACGCTTTGGCACTATACGGTGTCTGTGAGGATTGTCGAAAGAAAGAAAAGGCTCGCCGCAAGTAGGCAAGCGCAATAAGAGCTCTCAATACAAAAAACGGACCCAAGCTAAATTGCCCGGGTCCGTTTTTGATATCCGTAGATGTGTGGTCTTATTCTTCTACCAACACAGGGCTTACACCCACGCTGTGGAAGCCGGCGTCAACATAGGCCACGTTGCCGGTGATGCCGCTGGCCAGATCCGAGAGAAGGAATGCAGCGGTATTGCCGACTTCATCAATCGTGACGGTGCGGCGCAACGGAGCGGAGCGTTCCATGTACGTCAGAATCTTTGAGAAGTTCTGAATACCGGAAGCTGCCAATGTCTTAATCGGGCCGGAACTGATGGCGTTGGCACGAATGCCCTTGGGGCCAAGACTGCCGGCAAGATAACGAGTGGAAGCTTCAAGAGCTGCCTTGCAAACGCCCATCGTGTTGTAGTTCGGGACCGTGCGTTCGCTGCCGATATAGGTCAGTGCGAGAATCGATGCGCCACGACCTTCCATCAATGGAAGAGCGGCCTTGGCGAGAACCGGATAGGACAGCGCGGAGATTTCCATGGCGGTGCGGAAGGATTCGCGGCCGACACCTTCAAGGTAGTCGCCGGCAATGCATTCGCGCGGAGCGAAGCCGATGGAATGCACGAAACCGTCCAAACCATCCCAGCGCTCCTTCAACTCGCCCATCACGTTGGCGATCTGATCGTCTTTGGTGACGTCCATTTCAAGGCAGATGTCGCTGCCGAATTCTTTGGCAAACTCAACGATACGGTCGTGGAAGCGTTCGCCGACATAAGTAAAGGCGAGCTCAGCACCTTCGCGATGGCAGGCTCGGGCGATGCCGTAGGCGATCGAACGGTTCGACAACACGCCCGTGATCAAAAGTTTCTTGCCTTGCAGAAATCCCATGATTTATTCCTCGGTAAGGATTTTTTGTTTTTTTAGCGAATCTTCAAACGTTGTCCGATGGAGATTCGAGTCGTTCTCAAATTGTTGATGATACGGATTTTAGAGACACTCGTGCCGTACTTTTTTGCAATTGAAAAAAGCGTCTCGCCGCGTCTGACCACATGAACATTTTTCCCAGGGGGCGGTTGAGTTGTAGCGCGCGGCGGTATCACAAGCACAAGGCGCTGCCCGATACGCAAGCGAGAGCTTCGCAAATTATTTGTGCGACGGATGGAGCGTTGTGTAATACCGTATTTTTTTGCAATGCTATAAATCGAGTCGCCTCGGCGGACGCGATAAACGACGCGGCGCACTTCCGGAGCCGAAAGCTTAAGCCCGGCGTTGAGTTCTTCCTGAGCAATTTCAGGAGCAAGTTGACCGTTGGCGTCAACCAGCAAGGCGGAGCCGGCCAACACCTTGCGTCCTTTAGGAATACGGTTGACGCGGCGCAGTTCCTCTTCGGTCATGCCGGACTTCAGGGCGACATTGGCAAGCGTTTCACCCTCTTTAAGGTGATAAAGCACCCAGCTCGAAAGGGGTTTGCCGGTGTTGACCCAACTAGCAAGGTTGTCCATGAAGACTTCCAAGTTTTCCATCGGAAGCAGCATGACGGAATTGTGACTGGCGACGATCACCGGTAAATTGAAGCCGGGATTGAGTAGTCGAAACTCATCGGGATCCATTTCGGCAAGTTCTGCTGCGGTCTTCATGTCAATGTCACGGCTTTTTGTGACACGGACAAAGTACGGAGCGTTTTCAATTTCCGGCAAGTTAATGCCAAACTTTTCCGGGGTAGCCACGATTTCTCGGATGGCTTCTAGACGCGGTACGTAGTAAGCCGTCTCCCGGGGCATGCGCAAATGAGCGTAATCGGCTTTGCGACCGCGCGCTTTCGCCCTTCGGATAGCACGTGAAACACTGCCTTCGCCCCAGTTGTAGGCTGCAAGAGCCAAATGCCAGTCGCCAAATTGTTGGTAGAGCTTTTCCAGATAATCCAACGCCGCGCGCGTGCTTTGCAGTACGTCTCGGCGTTCATCTTTCCAGAAGTTCTGTTGCAGCGAGTAAATGTTGCCGGTCTGAGGCATGAACTGCCAGAGGCCGGATGCTTTGGCGTGCGACAAAGCTTCGGGTTGAAAAGCGCTTTCCACGAACGGCAAAAGCGCAAGTTCGGTGGGAAGCCCTCGCTGTTCAATTTCGTCGACGATGTGGTAGAGATACTTGCCGGCACGCTCAAAGACACGCTCAATGTGGCGAGGATTACGGCTGTAGCTCCTAAGCGAAGTTTTCACTCGGGAGTTGTTGAGCTTAGGCATGGCGTAGCCGCGTCGGATGCGATCCCAGATGTCAACCGGGGGAGATACTTCTGCTTCCGTAGCAGGAAGATCATCAGCTTGGCGCACTTCGGCAACAGCCGGTGTTTCTGCGCAAAACACCGAACCGACGAAGCAAATGCCGGCAATAAAACAGATCAAAGATTTGCGCAGAGAGTCCATGAATGCGAGACAAGAAAAAATAATCAGCCGCGAACAGAGCAAAAGGGCAAAATAGCAGACAGGTAATCATCTGTCCCCGTTTGTGTGCTTCGCACGGCACGGGCATAATTCTACGTTCTAATTTCCATTTTCAATCAAAGATCAGGACAAATGGCTCAATACGTCATGACCATGAATCGCGTGGCTAAGGTGGTTCCGCCCAAGCGATTCATTCTCAAAGATATTTCTCTGTCGTTTTTCCCGGGCGCCAAGATCGGCGTTTTGGGACTCAACGGTGCCGGCAAGTCAACGCTGTTGAAGATTATGGCCGGTGTTGACAAGGAGATTGACGGCGAAATCACGTGGCAGAACGATATCAAAATCGGTTATCTGCCGCAGGAACCGCAGCTTGATCCTGAAGCAACGGTTCGACAAGCTGTTGAAGAAGGCATGGGCGAAGTGATGCAGGCGCAGGCCAAGCTCGATGCTGTTTATGCCGCGTATGCTGAGCCGGACGCCGATTTTGATGCTCTGGCTGCTGAACAGGCTCGCCTGGAAGCCATCATTGCTGCTGCCGGTACGGATGCTTCGACGCAGATGGAAATTGCCGCTGATGCGTTGCGTTTGCCTCCTTGGGACGCCAAAATCGGACATCTGTCGGGTGGTGAGAAGCGCCGTGTGGCATTGTGCCGACTTTTGCTTTCTCGTCCGGATATGCTCCTGCTCGACGAACCGACCAATCACTTGGATGCCGAAAGTGTTGAGTGGTTGGAACAGTTCTTGCACCGTTTCCCGGGGACGGTGGTTGCTGTGACGCATGATCGTTACTTCCTTGACAATGCTGCCGAGTGGATCCTTGAATTGGACCGCGGGGAAGGTATTCCTTGGAAGGGCAACTACTCGTCTTGGCTTGATCAGAAGGAAAAGCGTCTTGAGCAAGAAAAGCGGCAGCAGGAATCCCGCGCCAAAGCCATCAAGCACGAATTGGAATGGGTTCGCCAGAATCCCAAGGGACGTCAGGCAAAGGCCAAGGCTCGCTTGAATCGCTTTGAGGAGCTGTCGAGCTACGAATACCAGAGCCGCAACGAAACCAATGAAATCTTTATTCCGGTGGCAGATCGCCTTGGCAATAAAGTCATCGAGTTTCACAATGTCAGCAAGGGCTTCGGCGACCGTCTGTTGATCGACGACTTGTCCTTCACGATTCCGCCCGGCGCCATTGTCGGTGTGATTGGTCCCAATGGTGCCGGTAAGTCGACGCTCTTTAAGATGATCACGGGTAAGGAACAGCCGGATTCCGGTTCGATTGTTATCGGCGACACTGTCAAGATCGCCGCAGTGGACCAGACGCGTGAGGGGCTTCCCAACGACAAGACCGTTTTTGAAGCTATTTCGGGTGGGCTCGACATTTTGCAGGTCGGCAAGTTCGAAATGAGCTCGCGAGCTTATCTTGGTCGCTTTAACTTCAAGGGCGGTGATCAACAAAAGACGGTAGGCGTGCTGTCTGGCGGTGAGAGAGGTCGTTTGCATTTGGCGGCGACGCTCCTTAAGGGCGGCAATGTGCTGCTGCTCGACGAGCCTTCGAACGACTTGGACGTTGAAACCCTGCGCGCGTTGGAAGAAGCATTGCTTGAATTTGCCGGTTGCGCACTGGTGACCTCGCACGATCGTTGGTTCCTTGACCGAATTGCGACGCACATTTTGGCGTTCGAAGGCGACAGTAAGGTGGTCTTCTTTGACGGCAACTACAACGAGTACGAAGCCGATAAGAGAAAACGCCTTGGTGAAGAAGCGGCGCGTCCGCACCGCATTCGCTTCAAGCCACTCAAGCACTAAGATCTTTTCAGTTAACCGGCGTATTTTCCTGAGAAAATGCGCCGGACTGCTCTTTTGCGTTGTCTATGTCCGCCAATTTCGTTCACCTGCGCTTTCATTCCGAATATTCCATCCAAGACGGCATTGTGCGTCTTGACCCCATCCTTGAAGAAGTGATGGAGCAGGGCGGGGTAGCTCTGGGTATTACGGATTCAATGAATCTTTTTGGTGCTCTTCGGTTTTATTCGCATGCGATGGCCGATGGCATCAAACCGATCATCGGTTGCGATTTGTGGATCACCAACACAGCGCAGGGTAAGCGAGATAATCCGTATCGTCTGACGCTCTATTGCCAGAACCATGATGGTTATCTGTCGCTCTGTGAGCTTCTTTCCCGCGGTTGGATGGAAAACCAGTATCTGGGCCGTGGTGAGGTAAGGCTGGAATGGCTGACTCCGGACAACTGCAAGGGATTGATATGTCTTTCGGGCGGACCGCAAGGGGTGATCGAGCGCCATCTTCTTGACGACAATAAGGCTGAAGCCAACGCAGTTGTCGAACGATTGCGTACGGCTTTCCCGAATCGTTTTTATCTGGAGGTTCAACGAGCCGGTCGTAAAAACGATGAAGCGGTTGTGGCCAATATTGCGCAACTTGCCGTGGAGACGGGACTCCCGATGGTAGCGACGCACCCGGTGCAGTTTTTACATCGTGAGGACTTCAACGCTCACGAAGTACGCTGTTGCATCGCGGGCGGCTATGTTCTTGCGGATCCCCGGCGACCCAAGCCCTATACCGAAGAGCAGTATCTGAAGACAGAAGAGGAGATGCGGGCTCTCTTTGCCGACATCCCTCAGGCCATCGATAACACCGTGGTGATTGCTCAGCGCTGCAATCTGGACGGGGTATTTCAAAAGCCGCAGTTGCCGCTTTTCCCGACGCCCGAAGGTGTTTCGCTTGATGAGTATATGGCGCAGCTTTCCCACGAAGGCTTGGAGCGTCGACTTGAATTCTTGTATCCGAATCAGGCCGAGCGCGATGCGCGCCGCCCCGAGTATGTCGAACGATTGGAGTACGAACTCAAGACGATTTCGTCCATGAAGTTCCCCGGGTACTTCCTGATTGTTCAAGACTTTATCAATTGGTCCAAGCGAAACGGTGTGGCCGTAGGGCCGGGGCGCGGTTCCGGTGCTGGCTCTCTGGTGGCTTATGCCCTGGGCATTACCGATCTGGATCCATTGCATTACGGATTGCTGTTCGAACGCTTTTTGAATCCCGAACGCGTTTCGATGCCTGACTTTGACGTCGACTTTTGCCAGCACAACCGAGACCGTACGATTGAATACGTCAAGCGCACTTACGGCGTGGACGCCGTGAGTCAGATCGTGACGTTCGGCGCGATGGGTGCAAAAGCTGTGGTTCGTGACGTCGGACGTGTGCTTAACATGGGCTATGGCAAGGTCGACGATCTGGCTAAATTGATTCCGCAAAAGCCGGGCATGGACGTCACGCTTGCAAAAGCGGCCGAGATGGAGCCCGAATTTAAGGCGATGGCCGAGCGAGACGACTATGTTGAATTGATGAGCTACGCTCAAAAACTCGAGGGACTGACGCGAAATCTGGGTATGCATGCTGGCGGCGTATTGATTGCACCGAGCAAACTTACGGATTTCTGTCCTCTCTACAACGCTGACGGTAGACCAGAAAATACCGTTAGCCAATTCGATAAGAAAGACATCGAAAATGTCGGGCTGGTGAAGTTTGACTTCCTGGGGCTGACAACGCTGACGATTCTTACGAAAGCGGCAGAGTACATTGACCGTTTGAATCCCGGCACGAAGTTTGATTTGTCACGAATTCCGACCGACGACAAGAAAACACTGGAGCTTTTCCAACAAGGTAACACGGGCGCCGTGTTCCAGTTTGAATCGGACGGTATGCGCGAGCAGTTGAGGCAAGCAAAGCCCGACTGTCTGGAAGATCTTGTTGCTCTAAACGCTCTGTATCGTCCCGGTCCGATGGATCAGATTCCGCACTTCATCGATCGAAAGTTCGGGCGAGAGAAAGTGGAGTACCTTGATCCCCGTATGGAGCCGATTTTGCGCGAAACATACGGCATCATGGTGTATCAGGAACAGGTGATGCTGGTGGCTCGAGCAATCGGCGGCTACTCTCTGGGCGGCGCAGACTTGTTGCGTCGTGCCATGGGTAAGAAAAATGTCGAAGAAATGAAGCGCCAGCGTGCCGTCTTCATTCAAGGTGCGGCTGAGCGCGGCGTAAGCGCAGAAACTGCCACAGAAATTTTTGATTTGATGGAAAAGTTTGCGGGATACGGCTTTAACAAGTCGCATGCCGCAGCCTACTCTTATGTAGCCTGGCAGACGGCCTATCTGAAGGTTCACCATACGGCTTGCTTTATCGCCGGCAACATGTGCCTTGTGATGAACCAAGGTGAAAAGATGCGTGAGTTGGTGGAAGATGCCCGCGAAATGGGAGTAACGGTTCTTCAGCCTGACATCAATATAAGTGAATGGTTCTTCACGGTTCCGGATGACAAGACGGTTCGCTTTGGTCTCGGCGCCATCAAGGGTGTCGGGCAGAACATTGTCGAGGATCTGCTCAACGAACGTCTGCTCAATGGTCCGTTCTTGGATATCTTTGATGTGGCTGCGCGCGTGCGCTCGATGAATCGCAAGGTTCTTGAACAACTGATTAAAGGCGGCGCTTTTGATTCGTTGGATAAGGACCGAGGCAAGCTTTTCGGTAATGTTGAAAATGCTATTCAGGCCGGGCAGGCCGTCGCGGCGTCCTTTGGACAAGCGAGTCTCTTTGCTGATGAAAACGGTGAAGATGAACGTATTGTGAACTGGAAAAAGGCCGAACGATGGGATGATCGCAAGCTCTATACGCTCGAGCGAGATGCGTTTGGCTTCTGCCTGACGGGCGACATGTTTGATCCGTATCGCGTGGAAGCTCGCAATTTTGCCGTTCCGTTTAAGGATGTCCGAGACAGTCGGGAACAACAAACGATTGCAGGCATTGTCCAGAGTGTGCGTACGATCACGGGTAAGCGCGGCAATTTCGGTGTCGTGGTCTTGAGTGATGGACAGACCACGATGGATGTGCTTGTGTTTTCGAGAGCCTACGAGAGCTATAAGCACATACTCAAGGCCGATGAGATGTTGATCTTTGTTGGCAAAGGCCGCAAAGATGAGCGTAGCGGCGGTATGTCGTTTGTATGCGACGAGGTGTTGACGATTGAGCAGATGAGAGTCCGAAGAGGGGCATTGTTGTCTCTTGAAATTACCGAGCAAGCTCCTTTAGATGCCATCTCTCGGTGCCTGCGCGAGGAGCCTGACGGTGGTAACGGAAAGGTTCATTGCGAAGTTTCCGTTATTTCTGGAGGGAAAAAAGCGGAAATGTTTCTGAGTGATTGCTATGCCCCGTCGGATCATTTACTGAACAAATTGAAGGGGCTGGACGCGGTGATTTCCGCAAAATACGCATACTAGGGTGTACATCAGATGGCGTTAGCAGTCATCAATTTTTGCCAACAGAGACAGCAGCATTTGGACTTGGTGCTCCACTGAAGGGTCATAGTGCAGATCCTCTACTGAGGTCCGATGAGATGGATTTAGTGACGTCAGGAGCGATCGTAAATTCTGGGAATTGTCTCGGGAAAAAATTTGACACGCGGTATGGGAAAGGACCTCGGTACAACCGATGGCATCGGCAAGTAGAACTGGGGTACCACATAAAACACTTTCTATCCCGACTAGACCAAAGGGTTCGTAGTAGGACGCCAAAATGGTGTAATCGGCTGCGTTGTAGGCTTTTTCCATGTCTGTTTGATATCCGATAGATACGACAGATGGGTTGTTTGTTTGAGGCGGTTTTCCTGCGACTGCGAGTTCAATGTGGTCAAGACCAGTGAGACTCTCAAGGATAAAAGGAAGCCCCTTTCTTTCATGACCGGAGGCAGACGGAAACAGCAAAACTGTTTTATTTGGACTAAGGCCAAGTTCAATGCGAGCTTGAAGTCTTTCAGAATTAGAAAGACACTGAAATCTTCTCGTGGAAACAGGGGGATAGGCAATGACAATTTTGTTTGTATTAACGCCGTATAAAGACTTTAGTTCTTGAGCGATAAATTGCGATGCTGGCAGGATGAATTTCGCTCGCTTGAAGGCTGAATCTTCAAAACGGTTGGTGATAGTGTCATAAACAAAATGCTGTCGGCGGTGTGAGGCAAAACCCCGATGAGTGCCCCCGCAAAACAAGATGTCGCTTTCAGTGTTACGACAAAAACCGATACATGATGTAATGCCAGAGGCCTTAATTTGTTTTTTTAACCAACGAGAAAAATACCAATCCTCCGCCGCTCGAGGAATCATTTTTGTATGGCATGAAAAAACCTCAAACTTTTCAACAGCGGCTAAGGGTTTGTGATTTTTCGTGAAAATCACCGGCTGATAGCCCTGTCTTGCTAATTCGGTGATGATGTCAAGAGCATGAGACTCCATCCCACCGCCGGATGCCAGACGGTTGCAAGCAATGCCAATTCTCTTCTGAAGCATTAGAAAAATTTTTTTGTGGTGGTTTGCTAGAAAAAAGTTAAAGCTTCCTATCCAAGTTGGATGTAGCTACTTCCCAGTTGTGAGCAGCACTATCACGAGGAGCTTCTTTATGCCACAGATGAAGAACTGCGGTGGCAAAGCTACCGGATTTGAATTTCACGCCGGCGTTCATGAGACGAATAGCAAGGTCAGCATCCTCGTGACCCCAGCCGATGATACGTTCGTTAAATCCGTTAACTCGGTTTATGTCCTTCCGCCAAATTCCCCAATTGCAACCGCGGATCATTTTCCATTTCTTAGGGGTCAACTTTCTCCAAAAAGAAAAGTCACGCAAACCAAAAGTCAGTATTGGTTGCCAACGATTAATCTTTCCGGCGTGGAACAGTTTTTTGAAGTGAGACAGATTCCAATCAAATTGAGCCGAGAAATTTGGCTGATTCAGAATTTCAGTACAGAAAGCCTGAGCAGTCAAAATACGTTGTCCAGAAACAGTCCAACCCTCCTCCGCCAGTTGTCTGTGATTGGCGACCCAATAGGGAGGAGGAATGCAATCTCCATCCAATAGGAGGACGTATTCTCCCTGAGCAGAGGTCAACGCTAGATTTCTGATCGCAGCTAATCGAAACCCTAAGTCCTCATGCCAGGTGTGATGTATTCGAAAAGAAGCTTTTTTTATATATGAATCAATTACAAAACGCGTTTCTTCCGTTGAGCCGTCATCTGCCACAATGACCTCAAAGTTTGTATCTGTTTGGCGCAATAAACCAGATAACGTTGCGGAAAGAGCATCAGATCGGTTATACGTGGAGCAGATGACAGAAATCAAAGAACTCGTTGGCATGAAATTACTCAGGGAGATGGTTAATAACTTCCTCAACAGAAGGCCAGCGTCCATTCTCGCCTAAAACAACCGCATCGGGATTCCAGGGACCGGTGCGATTGGTATCCGTGACACCAACGAGTGTGATCTGTTTGGCTCCAACAGCAGCAGCAATATGACTAACGCCAGAATCATTAGCGATTACGACAGTTGCTCGTTTTGCTATGGCTGCAAAATTTCCCAAAGTGGTAGGCGGTAGGATTGTTGCATCAGGGCACGCTGCTTTGGCTAGAGCTTCCTCGCGAACGGATGGAAATACAATTGGTTCAATACCGCGCTCGCGCAACGGGGAGACCAAAGCATTGAAGTGTTCCCAATGTTTGACTTTCCCATGGTGCTTTCCTCTTGCGATGGGCGCTAGAAGTGCAAACTTTTCAGGAATTTGGTATTGCTCAATAAGATTTTTTGCAGCAGCCTCGTGGCGCTTCATCAGAATCAAACTCAGTCGCTCAGGAACCTTTTCAAATGCAGGTTGGACTCCCCAGGCTTTAAGTGCTTCATGGGCGACGTAAAAAAAACGCTCAACTTCGTGCATAGGGACTGGCTCAGGAATGCCAACATCCAGCAATAGGGAGCGCATATCTGTCTTGAGACCAGTGGTTTTCAGACGTCCTAATTTGAAGAGCAGAGCGGAACCGAATGAGTTGGGAAACAGAAGGCCTTGTGTGGCTTTTGCGTTTTGCGCCAGGTATCTGATACGGGATAGGTCCGCTGAGACTTGCCCTTCGATAGGATCGAAGCGCCAGCCCATGCCTGCTAGAAGGTCTTCTGCCCAACGTTTCCCAACAAGGGCAGGGGTGAAACCGCTAGCCGCCAAAAGGCGCAAGGCAGGTAAGCACATACAGCAATCGCCGACGTGGTTAGGAAGACGGCAAAGAAGGACGGGCATAAACAGACCTGGTAAAAAGAAGAAACAAAAGGCGAGGATAGCCAACAGGAGTCTCGTTGTCTATTGTTACAGCTTGACTCCAAAACGCAATCCTACACAACGCGCATTGTAAAATCGCGCAGTTGAAATCTGAACAAAACGAAGGATTCTTTTTGATGGACCAACGTACGGAAAGCAACAAGCAGGAAAAATTGAAAGAGCAGCAACAGGATGCTGTACGGCGCCTTTTTTCTCATGTACTCAGATACAAGAAATGGCTTGTAATTTCGATGTGTGCCATGGTTGTCACGGCAGGCTCGTCATCTTTGATTGCGCTTCTCGTTGGGCAATTGACTGATAAAGGATTTTACGAAAAAGACCCATCGGCTATTTGGTGGGCTCCTGGTTCGTTGTTGATTATTTCTTTAGCATATGGCATTTCCTCATTTACGAGTTCATATTTTTTGCAGAAGATATCCCAGGATATTTTGTACAAATTTAGAACACAGCTTTTTTCTCGAGTTCTTCGATGGCCTGCTATCACATACCAAAAAAAGAACTCGGGAGAGGTGGTGTCCGTGTTTATTAATCAAGCTGGCACGGCCCTTGGTGCTGCAGCAGAGTTAATCGCTACTATTTTTAGGGATTCACTCCAAATTGTGGCATTGCTTTGTGTGCTTTTCTATCACAATTGGCAACTGTCACTTGTATCGTTTGTTGTAGCTCCGTTTCTGGCTCTGATCATTCGTTGGGTAGGAAAGAAAACTCGTCGTTATGGAGGCGGTTTTCAGAAATCTTTGGCGGAGCTTACGAGTGTGGTTCAGGAAGGCTACAAAGGGCAGCGAATGGTCAAAATTTATGATGCATATCAGTACGAACAGCAACGCTTTATGGCTGCTAATGGCTTGCTGCGCAAACTTTCGCTTCGGATGAAAGTAGTGTCAGGTGCTGGCACACCAATGACGCACTTCGTCAGTATGTGTGCGGTAAGTATCGTTGTTGTCGTAGCTTTGTTGCAGTCTCAACATGGGGTGTTGACCCTCGGAGAATTCATCACGTTTCTTTCGGCTTTGCTTCTGTTGCTGACTCCTATTCGGCACTTGTCTTCTTTGAATGGGGCTACATCTCGAGTACGTGTTGCAGCTGAAAGTATTTTTGAGATGCTTGATGAATTTGAAGAACAAGATCCCGGGAAAACTGAGTTGAAGGAAATACGAGGGGATGT
>ENA-ORQX01000392-ORQX01000392.1-human-gut-metagenome-genome-assembly--contig:-NODE-392-length-36573-cov-3.479982_pt1 | contig 36573 bp, 30 predicted proteins | sample MGYA00242170_ERZ509124 | MGnify/ENA primary metagenome ERZ509124 (study PRJEB26280, sample SAMEA2338647) | human gut metagenome | biome: human gut; feature: human-associated habitat; material: faeces... | reverse complement strand
GGACCGGGCGCCGTGAAGTCTCTCGCGCAAGCCAACATCGCACTTTATGCCGGCAACGAAGGCGATTGCGATATCGCCATTGCTGCTCTCATCGCCGGAACGCTTCAGAACAACGTTGAAGCCGCGACCGCCGGCCGAGGCGGCCACCATTGTCATGGTCATGAAGAAAGCGGATGCCATGGACATCATGGACACGAAGAAGAAGGCTGTGGCTGTCACGGACACGGAAAAGAGGGTGAATGCAGCTGCGGCGGCGAATGCTCGTGCGGCAAAGAAACATGCGACTGCCACAACGAAGGCCACCATTGCGGTTGCCACGGTCATGGTCACGGACACTGCGGTTGCGGCAAACACTGATTTTGGCTGCTGACCACTTTTCGGTCTCTCAATCTTCCTCAAGTCTCCTGCTCGGTACCGCCTCGGGCAGGAGCTTTTTCTGCGATTAAACCCTGGTCTCTATCAGTCGATTTTTCACTGAGAGAAAATGCTTAGTTGTGTAGATTCACTACAACACTTGTCAAACCAGCACAAAATAGGCCTTGACAGAGTTTGCCTGCGCCAAATGTCTACCGATAAGATCAGGCGCACTGCCTCGGCAGAAAACTATTCCCAGTAATAAAAACATATCTCCTAGGGAGACTTTAAGAATGAAAAAGATCGCCATCGCTGTTGCAGCCGCCATGACGGCCGCTACCGCTAGCGCAATGGATTTCACCCTTTACGGTATTGTTGACACGGGCTTGGGTTATACCAATGTTGATACGCTCCGTAACCCGACGGTCAATAAGTTTGAGATGATCAATGGCTACAACTCCGGATCCCGCTTCGGCTTTAAGGGGACCGAGGATCTGGGCAACGGCTACGCCGTCTCTTTCGTGCTTGAAAACGGTTTCCAGTCCGACTCGGGCAAGCTGGGCCAAAACGACCGCATGTTCGGCCGTGAAGCTCAGCTGAAGTTCCACTCTCCCTACGGCACGCTGAGCTTCGGCCGCGCCGGCACGCTCATTTCCGGCGCCGGTACGCTTGACATCTGGGGCGTCAACGCTGACGTTCTGCCCGGCGGCTGGGACGGCATTTTCAACATCGGCAACTACCAAGGCAACGGCATGCGTCTGGACAATATGGTGACCTACCAGACCCCGACAGCTGCCGGCTTTACCGGCTATCTGCAGTACTCGTTTGCTAACGACACCACCGACGGCGACGATGACTCTCAGCCCAACGAACGCAACAACAACCGCTACTTTGCCGCCGGCCTGACCTACAACAACGGCCCTGTGGGCGTTGTGGTGATCTATGACACGCTCATGTTCCGTCATTACGGAAGTCAAGAGAGTAATGCTGCTGATGTCGGCGACAGCCGTGTGCTCAGCGTCGGCGGTCACTACGACTTCGGTTCCTTCAAGCTGACGGCCTTCGGACAGTATGTCAAGGGAGCGCGCTCAGGCTTCGGTGACGGTCTCGGCTACAGCATTCCGTTCTGGAGCGATGATGAAGATAATCTTAACGGCAGCCCTTACTACTACGATGCCGACGGATACAACTTCCACATCGGTGCTCAAATCCCGATGGATTCATGGGGCCGTCTGTATGTCGGCGCCTACTACGGTTATCTCGAAGCCAACGACGATTCGCTTAACTCGGAAGCCAAGAACTTTAACGTCCTAGTAGGCCATGAGTACGACCTCTCCAAGCGTACGACCATTTATTCCGGCGTTGCTTACAAACAGATGGAAAATGAAAACGATGAAAGACAGCTTGGCAAGATGAAGGCCACTCAGGTTATCGTCGGTCTGCGTCACATCTTCTAATCGGAACGCTTTCTCGAGCTAACCGATTTCAAGATCAGTCCCGTCGGCTATCGCAGTCGGCGGGATTTTTCATGTGCGCGTTAAAATCCGTGCACGTTTTCATCTCGACCTGAAATCCCATGACTTTTGCCAATCGCCGCGTTTTCGTTGTGCTGCCCGCCGCAGGCTCTGGCTCCCGAATGCAGTCTGATCGTCCCAAGCAGTATCTGCCTTTGGGTGATAGCGGACAGACGGTGTTGCAAACGACCGTGCTCGCACTTTTGGACGTTCCGGAAATCGACGGCATCTATGTCGCCGTGAGTCCGGAAGATCAATACGTCGACTCACTTGCCATCCCGGCCGCCATGATGCGAACCGGCGGCAATACTCGGGCCAAAACTGTTTTTCAGACACTCGAAGCACTTTCGGATACCATCGCCGACGATGATCTGGTTCTGGTGCATGATGCCGCGCGCCCCTTCGTACAGCCGCAAGATGTCTCCAATTTGATTGCCCGAACCGGGGAAGTACTGCAGGATAAGACAGCCGCAGGGCTCGTTCTGGCCGTCCCCGTATGGGATACGGTCAAGCGCGTCGATGAAAGCGGTCTTCTCGTCGAAGATATCGATCGCAGCGGCTTGATGCGTATTGCCACGCCGCAATGCTTCCCGTACGGGCAGCTCAAGGCTGCGCTTGCCGGCAACAGTGACGCCACTGACGAGTCGAGTGCCATGCGGTCAGCCGGCTACGCTGTTGGCGTCGTGGAATCTTCTTCGCGCAACATCAAACTTACGCGTCCTCAGGACATTGAAGACGCCAAAATTTATATGGAGAATCCCATGAAAATTCGCGTCGGCATCGGTTACGACTCTCACCGTTTGGTTGAAGGCCGCAAATTCATTTTGGGTGGGATTGAAATCGAACACGCCTTGGGGTTGGACGGCCACAGCGATGCCGATGCGCTGTTGCACGCCATCACGGACGCCATTCTGGGCGCGGCCCGTCTGGGAAACATAGGCTCTTTTTTCCCGGACACCGACCCGAAATACAAAGGTGCCGACAGCGCAATCCTCTTGAAAGATGCCTATGAGGCAGTTCGCGAAGCCGGCTGGCGCGTAGTCAACATCGACGCCGTCGTTGTCGCGCAAAAGCCCAAACTCAATCCGTATGTAGCCGCCATGCAGGCTCGTATCGAGGAAATACTCGAACTGGAAGAGGGGAGCGTTTCAATCAAGCCAAAGACCAATGAAAAACTCGGTTTTGAAGGCAGAGAAGAGGGGGTAAGCACACAAGCAGTGGTGTTACTCCAATGCGATTGCTGATAAAATCCCGCGTCTACTGCGAAACATCTTTTCAAAAACGTACTGGAAGATCGTCATGGCTCAATCAACGAAACGCGCCATTCGCGCCGCCGCCGGCGAATTCAATCAATTGACGAACGATGAACTGCGCAAGCGCGTTCAGGAACCTCTGACCGAGAGCCAGTTTGCCGCCATTCAGCGCGTTTATGCACAACGCGGTATGAAGATGCCCGAGCAGCACGGTGAAGTCTCGGAAGATCCGGCCCCCGGCACGCGTGTGATTTCGCTTGAAGAATTCTCCAGCGCAGATTTCGGTCTGGAAAAGCGTAAGCCCGGCATGGGCTGGCCCGAAGCCGTCGCTGTCGTGGTTGGCATGGTGACCGCGGTGCTCTTCTATCAGAAGTCATTCTTTACAGCCACCTTGTTGGGACTTGGTATTGCCATGGTCGTATACGGCATTCTCATCTTCGCCCGCAAGACCTGGCGCGAACTTGCCTTTAAGTCCGGCAAGATTGAGGAAGTCAAGGTTGGACGCAAGAAGCGTAAATAACTTTTTGTCTTCTTCAAAGCAAAAAAGCCTGTCTCGTTAACACAAAAAAACGACAGGCTTTTTGCTATTTGGCCCCGAATCTTCAGACTCTGCGCAGGCAAGCAGGGCCCTCAAGAGGGATAAATGAAAGGGCATCGGTTGCGATGAGTTCCTGAGCGTCCGGTCCAACCTCAAATTGACAAATCTCGAGCTGAACTGGTTCTGCCGTCACCACAGTGAGTAGTGTTTGTCCATCGCTGAAAAAACGTACCGACGCCGCGCTCTGAGCGCAATGACCGACGTACGGGCGATCGCATGCCGAGCAGAACGGCACATTCATCTTCACAGCTGATTCGTACATGCCGAAGAAACAATAGAAGTCGGCCACTCGGTTTTCCGCCGCATGCCAATGACGCTTATCAAATAGCCGGGTAAATATTGCTTCATTCACACGACTCGGTTGCATCACTTCCATATCAATACCCACAGGCACGGAACTTACGATTGCCCCGATCCATGTCTTTGTATGGGAAATTGAGGTTTCCGAAACATCCGCGCCTTCAATACGAGGGGACCGAGGAGGAATCTCTACAACGGCAGCCTGCGGTTCGTTTTCCAGCAATTTGGCAAGCAACACACGCGACCAGAGAAACTCCAATCGACGTTTTGGACTTAGAAAAGAAGCGGCGCGCAGAAGAGCCTCCGCACTGACATTCGCCAGAAGCCGATCACCGGGCAACGATTCTGCGTGAGGAGCCACAGCCAAACGCAGCGTAGGGACTGAATGGGAAGAATTGTGAGAGGTCATATGAAGATGATGACACAGAGCCGCCGTAGAGCGCATCAGATAAAACTCGAAGAATAACTTCCCATCTATCAAAATTCAAAAATAATAGTTATTTGATTGTAAATAGCTACGTCCCTATAATCCTAGACAAACAAATAACGGCGGTCAGGATCAGTGACGACTCGTAAAGTCGGCCTTTTCCCTGAGCCGCTTTTCAGTACAATTTGCCAATCTTTTTGAGGCCTTTTAGCAAAGGCGGGCTGCCGGAAGCACCAAAAAAACAACCCCGCACCGGCTATGCCCTTTCGTTTCCACCCGGCAACGAAATCTCTGCAACAGGAGAGAAACAAATGGTCCGCTACGGCGTATGGAACGGGATCAAGTACGACAACACACTGGGCAACGACAAGACCCCAGAGGGGCTTGACCTCAAGGCCCTCACGAACTTCAATCCCGGCAATCCGATTGACGTTATCATTGGGAACGCCGGCTTTCTGGTGTTTGACGATTCCGTGAGTCTTGCCGGCGTTTTGCTGCGCTATTACGAGAAAGTGTCGGAGGCTTCCTGCGGTCGCTGCACACCTTGCCGTACGGGTTCTAGACTCATCGAACTCGCCCTGCGCGATCTGGTTGAAGGACGAGGCGCCGCCGTTGACTGGGACCATATCTATGAGTCCGCCGAGCAGATGATGCTCACGAGTCTTTGCGGCATCGGCCGCACTGCACCCGCAGCCTTTGTGGGAGCCATGAAACACTTCCGCGAACGCCTCTTTGAAACCGCAGAAGCCATGCGCGGCGATATGTTCGTGACGATCACGGCCAAATGCATCGAAACCTGCCCGGCTCATGTCAATGTGCCGCGATACATTGACTACGTGCGCGACGGACATCCGGAACTCGCCGCCGGGGTTTTGCTCAATCACTATCCGCTGGTCGCCACCTGCGGCCGCGTGTGCGTACGCCCCTGCGAAGCGGCCTGTCGCCGAAACGAAGTCGACAAGCCCATAGCCATTCGAGACATCAAACGATGGGTAAGCGACAACACGGGCGTGCCGATTCATGAACTCTTCAACGGCATGAAGCCCACAGTGGATCGCAGCAAAGCTCGCGTCGCCGTCGTGGGTGCCGGTCCTGCAGGGCTTAACTGTGCTTACCACTTGCTTTTGATGGGGTATCCGGTCGACATCTACGACAAGGATACAAAGGCAGGGGGTATGGCTTTGCGCGGCATTCCGCCGTATCGCCTGCCCAAGGGCCTGCTGCAGCAGGAAACGGATGCCATCACCGAACTCGGCGGCGTCTGGCACTACGGCAAGCGCCTGGGTAAGGACTTCTCCGTTTCGAGTCTCTTTGAAGAAGGATACGCTGCCGTATTCCTCGGCATTGGTTGCGCTGAAGGCGCCTATTTGGGGCTGCCCGGTGAAAACCGTTCTCTGTCCGGTTACCAAAATGGCATCGACTTCCTTTTGAATGTCGAGACCCAACTATCCGAAGGGAAAACGCCTACGCTCGAAGGCGACGTGGTTGTCGTCGGTTGCGGCAATGTGGCCATGGACTGTTGCCGATCGGCACGCCGTATTGCCTCGGGCAAGGTACACGTTGTCTACCGTCGCACCCGCAACGAAGCCTCGGCCGATCAAGAAGAAATTGATGCGGCCATTGACGAAGGTGTTGAATTTCACTTCCTCACCAACCCGGTGGCCATCAGCGGCGAAGAAGGGCATGTCACCGGAGTTCGTCTGACCAAGATGGAGCTCACCGAGAAAGATGCCCGCGGCCGCCGCGGTGTGCGCCCGGTCGAAGGCAGCGAATTCGATCTGTCATGCGCTACGGTCATCGCCGCCATTGGACAAAAAGTCGAGCGCAACGTTTTCAGCGAAGCCGACGGTGTACTTCTGAATCGTTGGGGTACCATTTCGGTGACACCGGCTCTTGCCACAACGCGCCCGGGCGTATTTGCCGGCGGCGACTGCGCAACCGGTCCGACCACGCTCATCGGTGGTTTGTCTCAGGGTGAAAAAGCAGCATACTCGATTGACGAATACCTCTCTCGCGGTTCCGTGGGCTTCACGCCTCGCTCCCGCATGGGTGAAATTATCCGCGACTGCAAGCTTCTCGAAGACATTGAACCTGTTACTCCGGTGCGCACTGCACCGCGCCAAAAGGTTCCGCATATTGCTGTGCAAAATCGCGAAAAGAACTTCTGCGAAGTTGATCTTACGTTTACGGACGAACAGGCCCGGCTCGAAGCTCAGCGCTGCATGCGCTGCTACCGCATCTATGCCGTCGTGACGCCGCGTCCGATTCCCGGCAACTACAACAACAAGCGCACCGTAAGCTCGGTGTTCTAAAAAGGCAAGGGGACAAAGAAATGAGAGCTTGGATCAACAACAAAGAATTTGAATTCCAAGAAGGCGAAACCATTTTGCATGCCGCCAAGCGGCTGGGTATTTTTATTCCAACGCTGTGCGCCTATCTGCCTTTGAACCACACGCCCGGAACATGCCGCGTCTGCCTTGTGGAAGTTACCGATGACCGCGGCCGCGGTCAGATCGTGACGGCCTGCACGACACCGCTCACCAATGGTATGCGAGTGCAGACTCGCACCAAACGCATCCGCGAAATGCAACGCTGGCAGGTTGCCTGGATCTTCTCCGATCACGATCAGGACTGCGCAAGCTGTTCGCGTCACGGCAATTGTGAACTACAGGACTTGGCGCTCTACGTGGGCCTGCAACACAACAGCTGCAACGGCCGCTTTACCGAAAAGCGACCTTTGGACTGGTCGGCCAATGGCCTGGTGCGCGATGCCAACAAGTGCATCCGTTGTTATCGCTGCGTGGAAGTCTGCCGCCAGGTTCAGGGGGTTTCAGCTCTCACGATGGACAACATCGGCAACGAATGCGGCGTGGGTATTGCCGGCGCTAAACTCTGGGCCGACAGCGCCAAGTGCGTGCAGTGCGGCCAGTGCTCGCTTGTCTGTCCGACGGGCGCTCTGAGCGAAAAGGATCAGACCGAAGTCGCCCTGGATTGGTTCTCCGACCCCGAAATTAAAACTGTCGTGGCTTTTGCTCCGGCCGTGCGCGTGACCTTGGGCGACGCCTTCCAGGTAGCTGCTGGCACCAACCTTGAAAAGCGCATCGTTACGGCTTTAAAACAGCTCGGCGCCGACTACGTCTGTGACATCAACTGGGCCGCCGACGTCACAATCATGGAAGAGGGTACAGAACTGCTCGAACGCCTCAACGACGGCGGCACGCTACCGATGATGACGAGCTGTTGCCCTGGCTGGGTGAACTTTGTCGAAAAGGTGCATCCGGAAATCATTCCGAACCTCTCGACCACGCGCTCTCCGCAGGCGATCTTCGGGTCCCTCGCCAAGACTTGGTTTGCCCGCGAGCACGGCATCAATCCTGACAAGCTTCGTTTTATCTCGATCATGCCCTGCACGGCCAAGAAGGACGAAGCTGCCCGCCGTCAGCTCAAGACCGAAGGCATGCCCGACACCGACCTTGTGCTCACTGTCCGAGAATTCGCCCGTGTGCTGCGTCGACACGGCATCAATCTGCCACAGATCCCGGAAAGCGAATTCGACAGCCCCTTCATGTCTCAGAACACGGGCGCCGGCGCCATCTTCGGCGTCACGGGCGGTGTGATGGAAGCGGCTGTGCGTACGGTGTATCACGTGGTCACGGGCAAAGAGCTCGGCCATGTTGTCTACGAACCGGCCCGCGGCAGGGAGTGGGTCAAAGAAGGAACGGTTGATCTCGGCGAAAAGGGTAAGGTCAAAATCGCCGTGGTGCACGGTCTGGCACATGTCGAACAAATCCTTGAAGACATTCGCGAAGGCAAGTGCGATTACCACTTCATAGAGGTTATGGCTTGCCCGGGCGGCTGTGTGGACGGTGGCGGTACGATCCGCGAAAAGAACAGCTATCTCGACAAACTTGATGCTCGCACGCAATCAATCTACAAGATTGATGCCGAACGCCCGATCCGTCAGAGCCACCGTAATCCGGACGTTATTCGCCTGTATGAGGAATTCCTGGAAAAGCCGTTGAGCCATCGCGCTGAAACGCTTCTGCATACGAACTACAAAGATCGTCAACAGAAGCGCCGCAATCCTGGTATCGCAGAGATATGGGAAAAGGTCCGCTTAGGCTAGACCGGAAGGATAGCCGATAACCAAAAGGACGCCGAATCCGTACACCGGACGGCGTCCTTTGTTATGTGAGAACAGTTTCGAAACTCAGAGCTGCTCAACGTGAATGCCTGCCGCGCGCAGAAACTTAAGCCCTGAATCGTCGCGATAAATTTCATGGTAATAGACCGCTTCGATTCCGCACTTTTGAATCAGCAAAGAGCAATGCATGCAGGGGGAGTGGGTGATGTAAATGCTCGCTCCGTGGCTCGAATAACCGTTGTAGGCCAATTTGCTGATCGCGTTCAGTTCAGCATGCTGCACCTCCGGCCGCGTCACCAATTTCCCGTCTACCTCGATCTCACAACAGTTGTCATACCCTGTGGGCATCCCGTTCCAACCGAAGCTAATAATCGAATTGTTTTTGACAATGACACAGCCGACTTTCAGACGCTGAGCATAGCTGCGGTTGGCAGCAATCTGCGCAATCTGCATATACATAGCATTGTCTTTTTTAATGTCCATAATCCTAGACCTAAAAGAGTTATTTAGTATTATTTAAGGTAGTAACTATAACAATACTGTCTACAACAGCTACCCGAAGGCCCCTTGCATTTGGCGAATTTCAAGGAGGTCGGCACCGGCTGTTTCGGCGATGCGACGCCACTCTGAAAGTACCTGCATGAATTCTAGCCGCATCGCTTTGGCGTCTTTGATCGAGACACCAAAATATCGAGAAAGCACAATAGCGGTTTCAGGATCCGCGACATTGGCGCCGGGTTTTAGTGGTGTCGACAAAAACCGAGCCGATAGGAACGGCAACTGCGCACAGGGAGCATACATAGGCAAAAGTTTCCATCCCATTTCGGTCGGAGTGAACCAAAACTGATCGAGCCGATCACGGTTGTTTCCCGTAAGGGTATTGAAAAGCAATCGTGCAAACAAAGCACGCAAATCAGCTGTCGGATCTGCGCCGCAACGATTGAGAATATCGGCGATGTCAAGATAGGTCTTGGGTGTCGGATGAAGGATCCGCTCGCGCGTCATCTGCCGTCGAACAAGCGTCGCGGCCGACAAACAAAGCAGGGGAGATCCGTCCTCGGCGCGGTCAAAGCGGCGTTCCGCATAAAGTCTCGGTGCAATCAACTTACCCTCGACAACCTTGATGCCGCAGGCCTGAGCGAGCTCCCGGGTCACAGCCATCCATAAGGCAGAGTTAACGGGTTCACGTGCGGAAGCGTGGCGTACGACCCACTCATCGTCGGACTTGCCCAGACGCACCACGCATTTGGGATTGGTGCCGCCAAGCTCCATAGCACTTGAAAGCAGCATTTCCACAAGCTCTTTACCTCGAATTGAGGCTCCGGCGTTCAGTGCCTGCATGGCCAAACCCAGATTTTTGACCGATTTTGAGTTTTTGCCGAAACCCTCAATTTCAAGAACGGGTGGCAAAAATTTCGTGTGAAATCCGTGAGTTAGAGGAAGGGACAGGGCAGAAAATCGACCGAAAACGTGTCCTGAGCGCGTCCATATTTCGGTTGACGCGGGTGCACCCTCAAGAAAATCAATTTTGAGGTCATTTAAATGCGCCTGCCGAATCAACTTCTCAACCCACTTTCCGGGAGCATGGTCAGCAAAGAACCCGAAGACATCGCTGCGAGCCCCCAGCACCGGATCTGTTTCCATGGAATCAGAAGAGGGGTAATGAATCGTCGGACTCAATGGAAGGTCGCTACCGAGAGGAAACCCGTGCGCGAGCCATCCTTCGTCGTAGCGGAAAGCCATCGACGCTCCCTGGCCAGAGTCGTCACTAAGCACCAACTGACCAATGGGAACGGTCTGGTCCTTTTTGAGCCAAGAGATGGGAACAACTTGGGGCATGGCTATTTTGCGGATTTGCGGATGCGTTTCGGAAGTGTCTCCGTTTCAAGCGCGAGGGACAAAGGATCGCTGCGTCCAATTTCGGCGAAAGGGGTGCCAAGGTCAAGAGCAAGAAGTACGGCTGCGTAACTCGCAATCGCGACTCCGCCATTGCCGTTTTCTATTTTGCACAAAGTCGACAGAGAGACGCCCGCACGCTCAGCAAGGACGTTTTGGGGGAGGCGACGCTTCAAACGGGCCACTTTCATGTTGTGACCAAGCGCTAACAAAGATTCTTCAACTGCAAATGACGGTCTCATAACTGTTAGATTCAACTGGTTAGAGTGGTTAAATCTTTTTATTATGATAATTATCTCACATTTTTAGGATTTCAGAAAATCGAGTTAATTTCCTGATTAATCATTCAGATTCTACCGTGTACTCTTAGATAAATCGTATGATCACGCGTTTTGTATAGGTTTATACGTGTTATCCTACTTGTTATCCCATTTTTAAGATAGTCAAAATTCGTTCAAACAGCGAGAATCTTTGTCCGGCTATGGTGTCTCGAGTAGCCCAAGTGGCCTGTTTCTCTTTTCAAAGTAGCTAACAGGTCTAGCTCTTCATTTCCATAGAGAGGAGCTATCAAATATCCATGTGTAGGATAGGGTTAAATAACATCTGATTTTGTATGGTTTTTGGTTGATTTTTTCTTCAAGATGCGAGCGCGTTTAAATGACCTCAAAATTTTCGATTTGAGCATACGACCGCTTGATTGTCTTAAAACGCGTTTCGTTTCCTCGAGCCGATCGGCACGCATAAGCAACACTAAAGACGGTCATGGCAGAATCGACGGCACATCAAAATCAAACAAAGAGAAGAAACATGCTTCGCAGGACTTTCCTTTTCGGTACAGCTCTGGCCTTGACCGGCTGCGCAGCCACCGGCCCGATTTCCAAGGGTGCTTTGAGCGCCGACTACGCAGAAGGCTCGGTGACTTCCGTCGTCGTGCTTCCGCTTTTGTATTCATCCAGAGTGGCGGCGTACCAGCCAACAGTTCAGTTCGAACTCGCAGCCGCCCTGCAAGAAAAGAATCCTAAGCTTCGATTCATGGCCACGAATGAAGCACTGACCCGTTTGTCCACTGGCGACGGCGTCCTTGCGAGCCGTGATCTCTCGTATGCCGTCTTTAATAAGCAAGAAGTAAAGGCTGAGGACCTCAAGAAAGTCCAGACAGTGCTCGGCGTTGACGCCGCCATGATCGGCGGCTACGTGAACGCAGAGGGTAACCGCGTTGAAATGCCTCTGAGCATCATTGACCTGCGCAACGGCGAGATCATTTGGACTGGGGTTTCCGCCGGCTGGTTCAAGTCTTCCGTCACTGACAAGCGCTTCTCATCCGATTTGGACATCACGATGAAAGAGGGGCTTTCCAAACTCCACTCGATGATGCCGAAGTTCTAATTTAGTATTTTTAAAGAAAATATCTTAGAAAATACTATTTGCTAAAAAACTCATGGCCAGGCCGCTTTGATGGGCTTTTCGAGCTAGACTCGGCCATTCATTGCATCACTTCCAATCAATCATATGTCAGCTCTGAAAAACATCAACCAAGAGAAAGCTGCTCAGGTTCTTTTCGTGCTGTTTTTGGCCGCTGCGCTGTGGGAACAGTTCGCGCCGCAGACCGAACCCGGCATGATGGAATACAACCAAGCCAAGTTGGTGATGAAATCCGATCCGTCGCCCGACGACGAGAAAAAAGCCTGCAATTTGTTTGCCACGGCCGTTCGTGCCGGCAACAAGGATGCAGCGTTCGGGTTGGCTGATTGCATCAGCAAGAGCCACATTGGAGATGAGATACAACGCAATTCCATCCGGTACGCGTTGCTCACGATCGCAATGGACGCTCGTCATGAAACGCGCAGCGCCCGCAATGAACGTGACGCACTCGGGTTGACCGATGCACAAAAGAAAGAAGCTCTCAAGCTTGACGTAATGAAGATTCTTTCCGGTGACATTTCTGCGCTCGATTTGAGCAGTGTTGGCGTTGTAAAGTGAGTGGAGGCGCTCAACTGAACATAAACAAGAAAAGAGGCGGATTCGCAAAAATGTGTTCTGCCTTGTTTTCTAGCCATTATTCAACATAACTACTATTATGTTGAGTCGAATTTTTGAGATTTTTGATGTTTTTTGGGCCGATTTTGAAACATTCGCTCTCGGCCCATTTTGTTTTAAAGGTTATTTGACCGGCGTCATTGCCGCGGCGATGTGAGCTCTCACACCAGCCGGCATTGCCGATTCATCCGGACTGAACTTGTCAGAATGGTTGTTGGGTGCGTTCTTCGCATCTTTGGGGTCGCCGCCCAGGAACATGAACACAGATGGAACTTTCTGCGCGTAAAACGAAAAGTCCTCGCTCGCACCCGGATTCCAATCTGAAATCTGAGCGTCCACACCGTAAACCTTCAATTCCTTTGTAATACGGCCAGCTAGCGCCGGATCGTTGACGGTAACCGGATAGATTTCAATGAGTTTTGTCCTTGCCACAGCGCCAGCCGCTTTTGCCGTACCGTCAGCAACCTGAGGAATGCGCTCCAGAAGTTTGCTGCGAATGGCATTGTGGTTTGCTCGAATCGTGCCAAGCATGGAAGCGGAGCCCGCCATCACGTTCCCCGTCTCCCCTGCCTGTAGCTTACCGACAGTGATGACTCCCATACCTTGTGTGAGGTTCACGTTACGAGCAACAATTTGTTGAAGAGCCACAACTGTCTGAGCGGCTGCGAGAGTTGCATCAACACCGGTCCACGGCATCGCGCCATGCGCCTGGCGACCTTCGATGTCAATTTGGAAGGCGTCGGCTGAATTCAGAGCCGTTCCCTGCGCCACCAGCATTTTGCCGGCGGGGACCCGCGCCATCACGTGGATGCCGTACATCTGCTTGATATCGTATTTTTCAATGAGACCGTCTTCAACCAGCGCACGGGCGCCCGAGAGCTTCGGATTGTCCGTTACAAAAGGATTCGTAATCGAATCCCCCTCTTCGGCCGGCTGAAAGACCAGCACAACCTTGCGCGGGACGTCTTCCTTGTGTGCGGCCAGAATACGGGCGGCCGACAGAAGCATCGCCATGTGCATGTCGTGACCGCACATGTGAGACACGTCGGACGTTTTGCCCCACATCTTTCCTTTAGCTTTGCTTTCGAATGCGAGGCCCGTGTTTTCCTTTATCGGCAAAGCGTCTATATCCGCTCGCAGGCCGATGGCGTTTCCTTTCTTGGGATTAATGACACCGATAACAGCGGTGGGCGAGTTTTTGTAACCCACCAGAACTTCGTCCACACCGAATTCCTTGAGCTTCTGAACGATGTAGGCCTGGGTCTGCTTTTCCTGGTTGCCGAGTTCCGGATTGGCATGCAGGTGGCGACGCATTTCCACTGTATTAGCGGACTCGGCACTGACAGCCACATCAAGCCACGCAGGAGCGGCGGCAAAGGCGCTTGCTGTCAAAAGCGACAAGCAGGAAAAGGCAAAAATGCCCAATGTTTCTTTCATCGTTCGGCCCCCTATTTTCCAAGTGTGAATTTGCTCACCGCCGGTTAGCTAACCGGCCATGGGCAAACGCAACCTTCAATATGCACATGTAATTATGGCGCGGCTGACCTCTTTGCATCAGACCGCGTTAAGCTACGTCTGACAAAGCTATTCGAAGGAGTGTATTCCATGTTCGACCTGCTTCTGAAAAACGCCCAGGTCGTTGATCCCCTAAACGGCATCAACGATGTTTGTGATGTCGCCGTTGAAAACGGCCTGATTGCGGCCGTGAGACCCGATCTCGGTTCCTCCGCACGCGAAGTGATCAATTTCACCGGTCTGGTGCTGCAGCCCGGCATCATCGACAGTCACGTTCACCTCGGCACGATGTGGGGCTCGCCGTTCGGCCCGAAAATGCTCGCGATGAACGGTGTCACGACTTGTCTGGATATGGCCGGCCCACTGGACGACATTCTCGACAACGTTCCGCAGTATGGCGCAGGCATCAACATGGCTATCCTGCAGTTTGCTTCGCCTCCATTTACGTTCAAGTCGACGACACCCAGCAAACACGAAATGGAAACGCTCATTGACGTCTCCCTTGAACAAGGTGCTCTGGGCGTCAAGCTCCTCGGCGGCCACTATCCGCTGACACCGGCCGTATCGTCCGAACTCATCAAAACTGCTCTTGAGCGTCGTGCTTACGTCGCGTGGCACGCCGGTACGACCGAGCACGGCTCCAACATTGAGGGCATGATCGAGGCTGTTGAGATGGCCGACGGCTATCCGCTGCATTTGGCACACATCAACGCCTACTGCCGCGGCGCCATTAAGAGTGATATAGAAGAAGCCGGCATCGCCATTGATCTGCTTAAAAAGAACCCGAACATCTTTTGTGAAAGCTACATTTCGCCGAAGAACGGTACTCGACTGACCTGCGGGCCCGATGGCAAGATTCAGTCGAAAGTCACGGGCAACTGCCTGCGTCACTTCGGCTTCTCGGAAGACAGAGACGGCGTACGCGCGGCTTTGTTGGCCAAGAAGGCCTTCGTGGTTTACGACGCGGGCGGCTATTCGGATCTGGTCACCGGGCTGGAAGCTCTGAAGCTCTGGGAAGATGCCGACAGCGACGTCGGCGGCAGCTTCAACATCAATCCTCCGTTGCCGCGCATCGCGCTCGCCCAAGCTAAACGAGACGACGGATCGTTCGTTGTCGATGCGATTTCCACGGACGGCGGCTGCATCCCGCGCAATGTGATTCTGTCTCAGGGGCTGTCGCTCGTGAAGCTCGACGTGCTGAGTCTGCCGGAATTCGTGCAGAAAACGTCTCTCAATCCCGCCCGCATGCTACGCCTCAAGAACAAGGGGCACCTCTCCATCGGAGCCGACGCCGACATCACCGTCTACGACTACGCAACCCAGACACCCAAGGCATCCTTCGTAGCCGGACAGAAGGTTCTTTTCGAAGGGAAACTCTGCGCGAAAGGTGCCACGATCATCTGCACCGAGCGCGGTCAAAAAGCCATTAAGGCACGCGGCATGAAGGCGATCGTCGTAGATCCGGGTACGCAGATTGAACGCATGCCTGCACTCTAATTGTGAATTTAGATGATTCAACGGCCGGGTGCCCGAGTGAGTGTCCGGCCGCAATTCATTTGAGCGGCGCAAAAACAGGAGGCGATTTGACGCCACAGTTCTTGGCCAACTGGTGCCATTGGCTCAAACTTTCGTCCACTGCAGCCAATGCGGTTTGCGCTTTACGGTGAGACAAGCCGAAGTCTTCACCCAAACGCACAAAGAGCGATCGCACCGGAGACTTCCCCACACCCATCAGAGCGGTCATGTGCTCAAAGCCGCCGGTACTCGGAACCAAGTCATAAGCAGGTGCCAAGCGCCAACGACCTTTGCCGTCCATCAGAAAACTGAAGTTCTTCGCGTGATCGTCTCGATTGTCAATAACGAAATTGAAGTAGGTGCGCTTGAGCATCTGCTCCAAATCACCGGCACCTGACAAACGCTGCGTCAACGCCATCAGTGTCTGATAGTCGAGACAAGGCTGCCGAAAATCGCAATGCAACAACCCGGCCGCCGTTGCCATGTGCACCTTTCCGTAAGAAGTACGATCGAACCGGCGGATACCGAACCATCCCGCCCCTTTGGAAGACTCGAACAAATGAGTTTCGGGCATTTCAATCCCTGCACTCTTAGCCAGAAGCGACACCGCATACTCAAGCGCACCAGTATCCGCTGGATCTGTCGAATTTCGGAATTTAATCAACCATGGTTCTGCGCCATTATTTTCAACATTGCCGGGTTTGAGTGTTCGGCGATCATCTGAGACCAGACAAACAATCTTTGGTCTGGCACCGCCTGAAGAACCATTGAGAGATGCCAGAACATCCAAAGCAACACCTGACTCGCGATCAGACAAAATCGCCTCGGCGTTTTCAGCCAAAGTATCGAGTCGAATATCAGTTGGACAGAACTCCTCCTGGAACTTCTCCTCAGGTTGATATTCCAGCGCACCCATGCCTTGGCATCCAACCCAACACAAGCGTCGCAAGGGATCAATTTCGGCCAGTCGTTCACCCCTTCTAACCAGCTGGCGATGCAACAACAAATTTCCCCAACCATCTGGGAGACTATCCGAAGCAAACCCCGGCAGCCCGCCAAAGAGACTCGTATTAAACACCCAAGTCCGTCGTTGTAACGGCACAGAAATAGGAGATATTTCGAGCCTGGTGTTTAAGAAGTCGTCCGCATACTGAAAAACAGTGTCGTTCTGATCGGACGACAAAACACCAACAAAATAACGCCTGCCTTCGAGGTTTAAAAAGACTTCTGTTTTCACTGCCTAGCCCTCTGCCTTGGCTTTGGTTCTGGTCTGAACAGATCAATATTTCTGTCCAGTCGAAATAACTGCTCCATGTCCTGAGCTCGATTGAGCGCAATAGCAATCAACATCAAGTTTTTGAGCGAGACTTCGCCTTCCTTCTCAAACCTCCTCACGGACGCAAGAGTTACACCTGATCGCTCAGCTAAATCCGTCTGACGCATATTTCGCGTAAGTCGCAACTCTCGAGCCCGCTCAGCCAATTGCAGCCGTAGTTCCTTAGGCGACTTGAGATTCGCTATCGTCGACACGTTTCCTGTAAACACAATAAACGCCTATATATTAGCAATTATGGTCAAAAAATGACGTTACACGCCTAAATATTAGCAGTTATAGGATCTCGGCATCCAACGAAAATTCACAATCTTTCCTTTGATGCTTTAAACGCAAAATTTGCCAATTTCTACCATATAGAAATTTTTCAATGTAATTTGCTCAATATAATAGTAGTTATGTTTTGTATGCTGATTTTAAAGGATTTTTCGTCCATTTCAGTTTGATTCCACGAGACATTTTCCCTCTTCCGACTTTTTCACATGCGCGGAGACTTGAGACTATCGAGCAACGTTTCGGCACCCAACTTGCCCTGCTCCTTCCGATAATGGAATCAGCAAAACACTGACCTTTACGAGGTGTTCAATGTCGGAAAAATCTCTTTCACGTCGCAATCTTTTGGGTGGGTCCGCCGGACTCGCCGCTGGAGCAGTTTTCATGTCCGCACTCAATCCGGCCGCAGCCGCCGCACCGGCTGTTTCCGATCTTGCAAAGACCGATCCCGAATACGCACGCTTCTTCAAGTACTTTGATGAGGAAGAAGTCGCCAAGACGGTCGAGCCCGTTCTGGGTAAAGCTCACCGCCACTTCGTCATTCTTGCCGCGTTGCTCGGTTGCGGCGGAAAGGAAGAATTCGAGGTCCGTTTGCCGCAGGCGCTCGACGCCGGCGTAACGCCCACGCAGGTTCGCGAAATCGTTTATCAGGCCACCGCTTATCTCGGCATGGGACGTGTCCGCGGATTCGTCGACATCATGAACCGTGTCTTTACCTCGCGCAGCGTAAAGCTCCCCCTTCCCGATACCACCGAACAGAAGGATGTCGAGCGTGTCGTCAAGGGCGAAGCCGCTCAGGTTGAAATCTTCGGAGCGGGCATGAAGGGCTTTGCCACTTCCGGCCCCGAAAAGACCGTTGCCATCCGTCGCTGGCTTTCTGCCAACTGCTTCGGCGACTACTACGTTCGCTCCGGTCTGTCACTGCAGGAACGTGAACTCGTTACCTTCTGCTACCTGGCCGCGCAAGGCGATACCACCGCTCAGATGGCAGCACACGCTGCCGGCAACCTCAAGATGGGCAACAACGAGGAAATTCTGATCTCCGCCTGTCTGCAGCTTGCACCTCTCCTCGGCTACCCGAGAACGCTCAACGCTCTCGCGGTCGTTGAAAAGGTTGCTCATCCGGCTAAATAACAAAGTCGGAGGCAATTCAGGCTGCCTGCGTTTCCTCTTTGGCAGGCAGCCTGAAATATTTTCTAACAGACGTCCGACTCTACTGACGATTATGCAAAATTCACGCAAAATAGCGGGTACAGAATGAGTACGCTATGGCTTTCCAATTGTCGATGCAAGTGTGATAACACAACTGGCTCGGCTGAACAAACAAAGGATTATCTTGTGTTCGAGATTACGCTGTCAGAAGATCTTCGCGCCCGTCTGGATGCGCTTAAGGATATTGCCCTGAATCAGTGGAGAGAAAACGGTGTCTCTTTTTTTTCTCCCAAATCAATGCCTCGGTTGCACTTTCATGTGCAACCCTGTCCGATCGTCAATACCAATACTTTTTACACGCTTTCAACCGGTCTAATTCTTCAAGGTCGCAAGCGCAGCACGACTGACGGACAAAACATTGAGTACGGTAAAGGCACGAGTTGCACGACGGCGGCGGACTCCCCTGCCAGCTACGAGGTGACATGCGCCTCAGATTCCAAGCCTTTTGTTTCGATTTCCGTTGAACTTGATCCTCAGGTTCTAACCGACCTTTTAGCTACTTGCCCTGAAATCGCCGCAAAACACAAAGGAGTCGTCGTTGGGCACTCTGTGCATGCATTCACAGCAATGCCGGCCACTGTCGACATTGTTGAAGCCTTCGAGCGTCTATTGCGCTTGGTTTATCAGAATCCTGAACAACTTTCTACACGCGGTCCGATCATTGAACGGGAACTGACTTACGTGCTTTTGATGAGCCCGCAAGGCGCCGCCCTATCCCAGTTCTTCAGCCAAAACACGCCCGCCAACCGCATCAATCGCGCGATTCAGTGGATCCGTCAAAACACAGGTAAACCGCTTGATATTGAAGCCCTTGCCGAAATGTGCAACATGACACGTTCGACGTTCTATCGACATTTCCAGACGGTCACAAAAATGACGCCGTTACAGTATTACAAACGTCAGTGCCTGTTCCTTGCTCAGCACCTGATGGTGGCTCGCGGTTCCAGCGCGAGTCGGGCTGCCTACGAAGTCGGTTACACAAGTCCCAATCAGTTCAGTCGCGAATACAAGCGCACATTCGGGTTGCCGCCGAAAAAATCAATAACCGAGCGAAACTGATCAGCTCATTTTTTCTGCGAAAAACAACAGAGCCTTGCCGAAACGCTCTCGACAAGGCTCTGTTTTACTTCAGCTCAGACAAGAATCAGGCTTTCTTCTTGTGTAATACGGCCGCAAAGAAGCCGTCCGTGTGATGGCGGTGAGGCAACATCACAAAAAAGTCACCAAATTCTTCCTTCTGAAAATCTGGCAACGTTACGCCCTGCTTCGCCAGGACGTCAGTAGCATTCAGAAGTTCAAACTCCGGATGAGATTCCAGGAAAGTCTTAACGACGTCCTGATTTTCCCGCTGAAGTACCGAGCACGTCGCGTACACAAGGCGGCCATCAGGCTTAAGAAGCTTCGCCGCCTCTTCCAGCACACTCTTTTGCACCGCGTTGATGCGATCGAGCTCCTGCGGCGTGAGGCGCCACTTCAGATCCGGGTTGCGGCGAAGCGTGCCGGTACCAGTACAGGGCGCATCCACCAGAACACGGTCGAATTTGCCCCGCAAACGCTTGATGCGATTATCCTTTTCATCACGGATGGCAACCGGATGGACGTTGGAGAGACCGGCTCGACGCATACGCGGCGTGAGCCCCTGCAGGCGCTTCTCATTGATGTCAAATGCGTACAGACGGCCGGACGACTTCATCAGTGCACCGAGAGCCAGTGTCTTGCCTCCTGCGCCGGCACAGAAGTCACACACCATTTCGCCGCGCTTGGCGCCCACAAGACGCGCAATGAGCTGACTGCCCTCGTCCTGAATGTCGATTCGTCCTTCTTGATAGACAGGCCAGCGAATCAAACCGGGCTTATCCGTCAGGCGAATACCGTCGGGCGAGAACTGCATGGGTTCAGCAGTTACCTTGTGTTCGGAAAGTTCCGCAATGACGTCTTCTCGCTTAGCCTTCAACGTATTGACGCGCAAATCAAGCGGAGCTGCCTGAAGCGACGCTTCAAAAAGCTGCGGTGCGGCTTCGCCGTACTGCTTGCTTTCGAGTTCGTACAGCCAGAATGGCATCTCGGCACGGACTTCGGGCGGAGCCTTTTCGAGCTTCAAGGCAAGCATATTGGTCACCGGCCCTTTTTCGGAACCGAGAACCTGATCGCCCATGCTCTCGACACCGTATTGCATCGCCAACGTCAGGAACGCAGCCACCTTGGGAGCGCGCTCGGGCTTGACGGGCTTCATGCGCCAGACAATTTCGGAGTAGTGCCGCAGCGCATAGAAAATGGCTTCGGCCAAAATCGTTCGATCACGGCTACCCAGCTTCGGGTTGGACTTGAAGAACGCCTTCATGAGCGTATCAGCCGGTCCATCGAGCTTAAGAATCACCGCAAAAGCGCGCGCCAACTCACCCGCGATCAGATTGGTGATGCGGACTTTGTTGGGATTGAGTTTTTGCTGACGCATTGCAGACGGAACGCCTTTGACGGGAGCAGCCTTGCGATTTTGCTCAGCCTGACGCTTTTGCGCAGCGCGCTGACGTTCCGTAAGCTTCTTTTCCGTTTTCTCTCGACGGACCTTAACCGGCGCAAACGGCATCTTTTTGGTTTTCTGTTCCATGGTTGTGTTTCTCAAGCGCAGCAATCAAAAACAGCAAGAGACTTAGCCGTTTCGTCGTCCGTCACGGTGCGGCCGTCGACAAGCTTGACCTTGCCGGAAGCCACGGCCTTGACGGCACGCGGATAAAGAACGTGTTCAAGACGAAGACCGCGGTGCGCAAGCGTATCGGCATCGTCACTGGCGAGCACCGGCACGACGGCCTGACCGATGATGGCGCCGCCATCGAGTTCGGAACTCACGAAATGCACCGTACAGCCGTGCACGCGAACACCTGCCTGGAGTGCGCGGTTGTGCGTATCGAGTCCCTTAAAAAGCGGCAACAGAGCAGGGTGAATATTGAGAATCTTGCCTTCGTAATGATCGACAAAGACAGGCGTCAGAACACGCATGAACCCTGCGAGCACCACCACGTCCGGATTGTGCTTGTCGATGATCTCAATCATGGCGCGCTCAAAAGCTTCACGGGTATCAAACGCCTTGTGATCCACCACGGCCGTTTCAATACCCATTTCCTTAGCGCGATCAAGCCCGGCCGCATCGGGGCGGTTGGAAAGCACGAGCGAAATACGGATACCCTCGGCAGCCCAATTTTCCCGTTCGCAGGCCTGAGCAATCGCCACAAAGTTCGAGCCGCGGCCCGAGATCAAAACAACGATGTTTTTCATAAATGCAAATGCACCCGAATCTTTCTCAAGACCGGGTTGACACATATCTGATTGATAGAAAGCTGGAAATCTCGAATAGACAAGAAGTGCCGAAACAGCCGTCGACACTCGCTTCGTTATGGCAGGGCAATTGTACTTGAGTTGCGGCAACCGCAGAAGATTCCGGTGAAACAAGAATTTGCCTTACATGGCCTATGTCGCATTCGTATAATCTGCGACGGCAAGTTTTCTGCGCATAATCCTAATCAACCTTCGCAAGAGCTTGACCAGTATTTCGGCAACCTTCACCCTACAGACCGGCATGCAAATCATTCGCGGCCTTCCCGGCCCCTCTCACAAACGTCCCTGCGCAGTTGCCATCGGGAATTTCGACGGCGTTCATCTCGGCCACCAGCGACTTCTTCGGGCGGTAACAAAGGAAGCGCACGCTCGAGGTCTGGCCGCCGCAGTCGTTACGTTTGAACCGCACCCGCGTGAGCTCTTTGGTAAGGAGCCCTTTGCCCGTATCAGCACATTACGCGACAAGATGATTGCCATTGCGGGCTGCGGCATTGACGCTGTCTACATCATGCCCTTTCACAAACGCTTTGCCGCGCTCTCGCCCGAGGCGTTTGTTCGCAACATTCTTTCTGAAGGCATCAGTTGCCGCTGGGTGACGGTTGGCAATAACTTCCATTTCGGCGCAGGCGGCTCGGGTGACTTTGCCGATCTCAAGCGACTGGGCGAAACTTTTGGTTTTGAGGCTCTTGCTACCCCTCTTCTCTATCAATCGGATGAAAGAGTGTCGAGTTCCTGTATTCGCGAGGTGATGGCTTTAGGCGATCTCAATGAAGCACAAACCATGCTGGGCCGTCCCTACCGTGTCACCGGCCGTGTCATTCACGGCGCAGCACTCGGCCGGACACTGGGCTTTCCGACGCTCAATGTCGCAATGCTACCTCCCGGATCCAAAGCCGTCTGCGCGCTGCATGGCGTCTTTGCTGTGCGCGTCAAGGGGCTTGATGGCGACACTGTTTTCGGTGGCGCCGCTAGCCTCGGCTACAAACCGACTGTAGCATCCGATCGGCGCTGGCTACTGGAAACGTTCGTATTCAACTATTCGGGCAACGCATACGGTCGCATCGTTGAAATCGAATTCGTGCAAAAACTCCGAGATGAAAAAAAGTTCTCGGGACTCGATGAACTTAAAGCCGCCATCCAACGCGACGCAGAGGCAGCAAGACATCTTTTAGGTGTTTAGGGAACAAAAGAAAGATTCGTCTTAAGAGATTCACGCAACGTATCGCTTTAGCCGATTCACTCCGAGAAGCTGGCCGAGCACCATAAGCAAGCTTACCTATAGCAAACGAAGCGCTTCTGACTGTAAACTAACGGCTCGTTGCGCTTGCGCCTTCCTGACAGCGCTTTTTATCGCGCATCTCAAAATTTATTCCTTTTCAATCTTTCAGAAGAGCCCGAGGGGGCCTGGAGTTTGACACATGGCTAAAGCCGATAAAGCCGGCAATACGGCAAAGTACCCGCTTAATCTACCCGATACCGCCTTTCCGATGCGCGGCGACCTGCCCAAGCGTGAACCCGTCTGGGTTGCCGACTGGGAAAAACGCGACCTGTATCACACGATTCAAAACGTCTGCAAAAACCGCCGCAACCGTTTCGTGCTGCACGACGGTCCGCCGTATGCCAACGGTGAAATTCACCTCGGCCATGCCTTAAACAAGATTCTCAAGGACATCGTCAACAAGACCAAGCTTTTTGAGGGCTACGATGTCCCCTACGTGCCGGGCTGGGACTGTCACGGAATGCCGATCGAAATCCAGATCGAAAAGATGTACGGCAAGGGGCTCGAAAAAACCGATCTGATGGCTAAGGCCCGCGCCTATGCCAAAGAACAGGTCGCCAAGCAGAAAGCCGGCTTCAAGCGTCTGGGCGTTCTCGCCGACTGGGAAAATCCGTATCTGACGATGCGCCCTGAAACGGAAGCCGCCGAAATCCGCACGCTTGCCCGCATCGTGAAGAAGGGTTACGTGTACCGCGGTCTCAAGCCCGTCAACTGGTGCTTCGACTGCTGCTCGGCACTGGCCGAAGCTGAGGTTGAATACGCCGATCGCGAAAGTTACGCCATCGACGTTGCTTTCCCTCTTTCCGAAGAAGACAAGCCCAAGGTTGAAGAACTGATGGGCGTAAAGATTGAAAAGCCCTGCTACACGGTCATTTGGACAACGACGCCGTGGACAATTCCTGCCAACCAAGCCATCAACATGCATCCGGATCTGTCGTATGCTCTCGTTGACTGCGGTGACAAGTACCTGATTCTTGGAGCCAACCTGGTGGAAGATTGCCTGAAGCGCTACAAGCTCGAAGGCAAGATCGTCGGAGAAACTAACGGCAAAAACCTTGATCACATCCGCTTCATGCACCCCTTCAGCCAATTGCATGAAGGCTTTAAGCGCTTCTCTCCGGTGTACCTCGGTGAATACGTGGAAGCCACGAGCGGTACGGGTGTCGTGCACTCGGCTCCGGCCTATGGTCTGGATGACTTTGTGTCGTGCAAGTCCAACGGTATGACCAACGACCAGATTCTCAATCCGGTGATGGGCAACGGCGTCTATGCCGACTGGCTCCCGCTTTTCGGCGGCCTCAACATCTGGAAGGCCCAGCCAAAGATCGTCGACACAATGCGCGTGGCGGGTGTCCTTTTGAACTGCGAAATGATCCAACACAGCTACATGCACTGCTGGCGCCACAAGACGCCGCTCATCTATCGTGCGACGGCTCAGTGGTTCATCCGCATGGACAAGCCCACGGCCGACACCAAGGGCGTGCTCAATACCGAACCTGAGGAAAAGAGTCTGCGCGAAACAGCGCTTGCCGGCGTCGACGCCACGAAGTTCATCCCCTCCTGGGGATACAACCGCCTGCATGCCATGATCGAGAACCGTCCCGACTGGTGCATCTCGCGTCAGCGTAACTGGGGCGTTCCGCTTCCCTTCTTCATGAACAAGGCGACGGGTGAACTGCATCCGCGTACGCTCGAAATCATGGAAGAAGTCGCTCAACGCGTTGAAAAAGAAGGCATCGAAGCCTGGGTGAAGGCCAAGGCCGAAGACTTCATGCCCGCCGAAGAAGCCGCTCAGTACGACAAGACCACCGACATTCTCGACGTGTGGTTCGACTCCGGCTCCACGTACGAAACCGTGATGAACGGCTCGCACAAAGACGTCTACGACGGCAAGCCTCACTGCAACCTCTACCTCGAAGGCAGCGATCAGCACCGCGGCTGGTTCCATTCCTCCCTGTTGACGAGTTCCATCCTCTACGGCCGTCCGCCTTACGATGCACTTCTCACGCACGGCTTCCTTGTCGACGAAGAAGGCAAAAAGATGTCTAAGTCTCGCGGCAATGCCATGGGTCCGAAGGAAATCTACGAAAAGTACGGCGCCGAAATCTGTCGTCTCTGGGTGGCTCAGACCGACTACACAGGCGACCTGCGTATCGGCCCGACCATCATCAAGGGTGTGGTCGACAGCTACCGTCGCATCCGCAACACGTTGCGCTTCCTGCTGGCCAACACAAACGACTTCGACATTGCCAAAGAGGCTGTTCCGGTTGATCAGATGCTTGAGCTTGACCGCTGGGCTCTAGCTCGTGTTGCCGAACTTCAAAAGCAGATCATTGAGGCAAATGAAGCCTATAGCTTCCAGCAAGTCGCCACTCTTTTGATGGGTTTTGCGACCGACGATCTGGGTAGTTTCTACCTTGACATTCTCAAGGACCGCCTCTACACGACAAAGACCGACGGCCTGCCACGCCGCAGCGCTCAAACTGCTTTGTGGCACATCACGGCGGCCTATCTGCGTCTGATGGCTCCGATCCTTTCCTTTACGGCCGAAGAAGCCTTTGCGATCTTCAGTCCGAACAAGGAAGGTACGATCTTTACCGAGCTCTATCACACGGTGCCCGCTGTCGAAGGCTCCGAAGCGCTGCTCGCCAAATGGTCGACGATCCGCGACGTTCGCGCCGAAGTGCTCAAGAAGATCGAAGAGCTGCGCATGCAAAGCCTTGTGGGCTCGAGCCTGCAGGCCGAATGCAAGATCGCCGCAAGCGGTGAAACATACGAGACCCTCGCGGGCCTGGGCGATGAACTCAAGTTCGTGATGATGACCTCGCGCGCCGAACTCGTGAAAAACGAAGGTGACTTGGAAATCACGGTTACCGCCACCGAGCAGAAGAAGTGCTGCCGCTGCTGGCACTACGTTCCGAGCGTGGGCAACAATGCCGAACATCCGGAACTGTGCGAACGGTGCCTCACGAACCTCTTCGGCGCCGGCGAAGTCCGCACCAAGGCCTAAACGCCGTGACCGAGATCAATCGATCCGCACCCCGGAGCCCCGCTCCGGGGCGTTTTGTCCTCTGGCTTGCGGCAGCGTTCGTGTTGCTCGTTGTCGACCGGATCACGAAGGTCGCCGTCATCGATACGCTCGCGTACGGCGCCTTTGTCCCTGTCACGCCCTTTTTCAATCTTTGCCACGTTCGCAACACGGGCGCGGCCTTTTCGTTTCTGGGTGACGCAGGCGGATGGCAAATTTTCGCCTTCGCGGGCATAGCCCTGCTTGTGACTGCAGCGTGTCTGTTCTTTCTGTGGCGTCACGCCAAGCGCACACTCTTTGCCTTCTCGATGTCCCTGGTGATTTCAGGCGCCCTGGGCAACCTCTGGGACCGCCTCGTCTACGGCTACGTCACGGACTTTCTCGACTTTCACGCGTTTGGCTACCACTGGCCGGCTTTTAACGTGGCCGACATCTGCATTTGCGTGGGGGCGGCACTCCTGGTGTTCGACGAATTCCGCCGAGAAAGGTAAGCTTTCTGTCCTCAGTACAGCCTCAAACAGAAAAACCGTGTCCGAAAGCAAGACGCGGTTTTTTGTTTTGTCACAACTCTCTGTCAGACCAACTCGTAGGTGGCCGACTGAATCGGTGTATTAAGGTTGGGCAACACTCGCTCAAGCAGAATGCCATCGCGATTATCCATCCGATAGCCGAATGTAGAGCGAATGCCCTGCAGTATGAACTGAGCGGCGCGATCAAGCGCAATCGGAAGGCTGTCGCCCTGCAGGAGGCTGCCCGTAATCACGCTCGTGAAGCTGTCGCCCGTGCCGGGATAATGCGCAGGCAGATACGGACAGGTGACCTTCCAGGTGCGCAAATCAGACTTGCTGCGCGCAATCACGGAAGTTAATCCCGACTGGCCCGGCACCGGAACACCCGTGATGATCACCGTATCGGGTCCCATTTCTGAAAGTTCGGCAATCAAGTCTTTGAGTTCCTCGGTCGTGCAGTCCGTCTTGTAAGGACGATCCAAAAGCGCAAACGCCTCGGTGAGATTGGGCGTGAGCACGTCGGCCCGGCATGCCAGGCGCCGCATCTCTTCGACCATCTCCTGCGTCATCTTGCTGTAAAGGTGTCCGTTGTCACCCAAGACCGGATCGACCACCACGAGCGTATCGGCCGTGCGGAAGCGCTCGATAAAGCCGCAAACGATCTCGATTTGTCGGGGCGAACCCATATAGCCCGTGTAGATCGCATCAAAAGTGACGCCGAGCTTTTCCCACTGATCAATGATGCGAGGCATCTCTTCGGTGAGATCGAGGAAGGAAAAGTCCGGGTACTGCGAGTGATTGGAGAGAATCGCGGTGGGCAGAGGACACACGTTAAAGCCCATGGTAGAGAGAATCGGAATGACGGCCATCAAAGATGTCCGGCCGATTCCGGACAGGTCGTGAATCGCCGCGATGCGGCGAACATTGGGCTGGAAACGCATGTCGAAGACTTCCTTTTGGCTTCTGTGGTTTTCGAGGTTCCTAAAGATAGCACTTCGCAAGACGTCAAGCATCTGCACTCAGCAATATTTGAGAACAATCGTGGCTGTGCAAGTTGCTAAACTCACCGCACTCAAAAATTTTGACTCTTGGAGAATTGTCAATGTTTCAGATCGGAGAAACCGTCGTCAACGTCAAAGGCCCCTCCACGGCAGGCGACTTTGATTTGCAAGCCCAACGCGGCCGCTGGGTGGTGCTTTATTTCTACCCGAAGGACAACACGTCGGCCTGTACGATGGAGGCGCGCGACTTTACGGCTGCCGTGCCTCAGTTCGAGGCTTTGAACGCCAAGGTAATCGGCGTCTCCCGCGATTCGGTGAAGACCCACGAAGGCTTTTGCGCCCGCCAGGAACTTGGCATTGAACTCGTGAGTGACAAATCCGAAGAGCTCTGCACAGCCTTTGATGTCATCAAGCCGAAGGTGATGTACGGCAAGCCCTGCCGCGGCATCGTGCGCTCGACATTCCTCATTGATCCGCAGGGTAAGCTCGCGTTTGAGTGGCGCGGCGTCAAGGTGCCGGGTCACGTGGAAGCGGTACTCGAAAAGATCCGCGAGCTCTCTTAATCCAATCCTTGTGCAGGACGTCTACACTTTCTTCTGATATTCGGCTTTAACTTAAAACTGCTTCATCATGACCGCAAAGCTTTACTCTCGCCTGGCTGCCAAAAACATCACAGTGGCTGTCACGGGCGGCATCGCCGCCTACAAGACCTGTGAGCTCGTACGGCTTTTGGTCAAGTCGGGTGCTGCAGTGCGCGTCTGCATGACGCAGGCGGCAACCGAATTTGTCGGACCGCTCACGTTTGCTGCGCTCTCGGGACATCCCGTGCAGACACAGGCCTTCGACGGGACGATGCAGCATCTGGCGCTCACGCGCGACTGCGACTTGTTGATCGCCTGCCACCGCCAACATCCTGGCCAAGGCCGCCAACGGCATTGCCGACGACCTGGTGAGTTCCGCTATTCTCGCAAGCTCCTGTCCGGTTGCCGTATGTCCGGCAATGAACAGCAATATGTGGGCCAAAGCGAGCACTCAGCGCAACATCGATCAGCTCAAGGCCGACGGCTTTGCCGTGCTCGGACCCGCGTGCGGAGAGCTTGCGTGCGGCGTTTCGGGCGCAGGCCGAATGATTGAGCCCGAAGAGATTGCAGCACACGCCGCGCGCCTGCTTTCTCCGAAGACCCTGCAAGGTAAGCGCGTCGTTGTCACGGCAGGTCCCACCTATGAAGCGCTGGACCCCGTGCGCGGCATCACCAACCGCAGTTCCGGTAAACAAGGTTACTCCGTTGCACAAGCCGCTTTTGAAGCGGGGGCCGATGTGACGCTCATTTCCGGTCCCACTTCGCTCGAAACCCCTTACGGTGTCAAAGCGGTGCCGGTCGTTTCGGCACAGGAAATGAACGAGGCCGTGCGCCTTGAGGCAACCGGCGCCGATGTTTTTGTGAGCGTCGCTGCCGTTGCCGACTGGCGTGCTCAGACTGTCGCCGATGAAAAAATCAAGAAGTCCGATGAACCGCCCACGTTGGAGCTCGTGGAAAATCCGGACATCCTCGCGCAGGCGGCACGCGAATTTCCCTCGCTTTACTGCGTCGGCTTTGCCGCCGAAACCGAAAACGTACTTGAAAACGCACGCGGTAAGCGCATCCGCAAGCACGCTCGCATGATCGTGGCCAACAACGCTCGCAGCGCCATCGGCTGCGACATGAACGAAGCCGTGATCGTGATGGCCGACAAGGAAGTCGCCACGGGGCACGTGAGCAAGGACAAGCTTGCGCAGACCATCATTGAATGCATCGCCGAAGACCTCGCAAAGGAGGTGTAGATATGGCCTTCAAACTCAACGAAAAAACGCTTGAACCTCACAACGGCGACTACATCGCGTTTTTGAAGGAAATCGAAAAAGGCAACGCCAAGGTAAGCGGCCTAACCGTCTCCGTCAACAGCGACATGCCGGGCATGGTTACCGTGCGGCGCGCTAACGAACCCGATCAGGCTTCCTCGTCACCCGGTTTCATCGCCAAGAACAAGAACGCCATGCCTGCGCTGTTGCGTCTTGCGGGTAGCGTGATCGCGCTTTTCGGCGTGTTGTTCATCATTGCAGGCATGTCCGAGCCGAGCCTTCAAAATTTGATTCCTGTCGGAATGTTCGTAACATTCGGCGGCCTTGTTTGCGCACTCTCGCAGCATCAGAGGCTCGAGAGGCTCAAACGGCTTGAAAAGGCTGATTCATAACGATTTTTTTGCTGTTTCATACTGTCCCAAAACGTCCAAGGTTGTTCCACTTCGAGTCAAAACGTTTGTTTTGTTCCGTATCTCGGGTGCAAGAAAAGTTCGGGGGTACTTTAAGAGTTCGCCCAACAATGCTGGGACAATGCTCCGGCCGAATCTTTTTGGGCAACACTGAAAAGAGAAATCTTGCCAGCCAATGGCTGTTTTGAATCCCGAGCAGAAGCACAAAGACAAGTTCAGGACTGGTTGCTTTATTACAATGGACTTAGGCCACACTCGAAACTACAGATGAAATCGCCCAATGAGTACTATGCTCAGCTTTTAATGGCCTCCTAGTTCGTTTTTTCGGTGGGATTCAAAATTCCGATTTCAGCACCCAATTCCACCGTCCGCCGCTGATGTCGACCACGACAAAAGCGCCTTCGGCAAAAGCTGAGGAAAAATTCGTGCCGAAGCACCGGTAGCCGCGAAGAACGTGCTTTTCGTGTCCGGCCAAAACTCGCTGAGGGATTTCAACGGTCTCGCTCCACTGGCGGTCCTCGGAGTCGGCGCTGCTCAATACTGGTACAGTGACCGTTTGGCCCTCGCAGGAGTCGGTTTCCCTAACAGGAAGAGGTGCAGGTGTCTGTTGTGCGCTTTCTTGTACGGGATTCACGACGGTTTCAGTTAAGACTGGCACAGCGGGCAGCTTCAGTTCCGACGCTGTGGGAATCCCCTTCACAATGTCTGGTACGTTTTTGACTGAACCTAAGGGATCGGATTTGTTCTGTCCAAACAAAACGGCGAACGAAGCATTGCTGCCGAGTTTTTTTGCGGCGCATGATCAAAAGCCGTGCTCGAACCGTCGCCTGAGGTTCAGTTCGTTCCGTTGCTGTTTGAACCGACGGCACTGTTTTGAGTCGTTCCTGAGCGCGATCAGCCGCTTTTTGTTCCAAGGTGCCGTTCTTCACCACAACTTTTTTCAAGTTCAAGAGCTAGATCGGATTTTTGTACAGGCACGTGAGGCTTTCGCTGTTCGGGTTCGTTTTTGATTTCCTGAACAATCGGCGGATTTTCCATATCCATCCAACCGCTGGGCAACCCAAGGCTGCGCTCGATTCGGTGCGAGAGCATTGTTTGACGGCTTCGCGTATAGCGGCTGCCGTCGTCGCGCTTGGCAAAAAATACGTCCTCAATGTCCGTGTCGCGCCTTGAACGGCCCATTTTGTGGTTGAGTTCACCGAAAGAACCGTATTGCTCAACCAAGCGTTGTATGTTGTTTCTGCGAATTTCCAGCAGATCGACCGATTCCAATTTCACTACCCTCGACGCAGCGCCTGTCCAAACAAAGAACGAAAAGGCTTGCCGCAGCCGAGAAAAAAAGAAAAAGGCCGCAGGCAATTTTTCGCTTGCGGCTCAATGTAGCGGGATTGCTTTTTCCATTACCCCCAAAAATTCGCTCGACGGACAAATTTTTAGGGTGGAAATCTTCAGCTTTTTCCAATTTCGAGCATTTTGACTCTTTTACAGACTCCTTATTTTTCAGGGAGAAGAACAAAGTGTTGTAATTTATCCTAGGGTAAACACCCCCACCAATCACTTTTTTTCATTCATTTCTTGGTAGTCAAAAGTCTTAGGTGCCATGATCGTCTCCGCTCTCGCTGCTGACGTACAGCTCTACGGTATCGTTGATACCGGCGTTGGTTACAACCACGTTGACGTTGACGGTCTGGGCGACGGCCAGGACATCGACACCTTCCAGATGAAATCCGGTCAGGCTTCCGGTTCCCGCTGGGGCCTCAAGGGCACCGAAGATCTCGGCAACGGTCTGACGGTTGGCTTCATCCTTGAAGACGGTTTCAGTTCCGACACTGGTGCTGACAGCGCTCCCATGTTCAACCGTGAATCGAGCCTCTTCATCGAAGGCGGTTTCGGTAAGCTCGCTATGGGTCGTATGGGTTCCCTGAACAACGGCCAGTCTTCCTGGGCTAAGGTTGGCATGATCAACGCTTTTGGTACGTCTGATTGGGGCGACTACTCCGTTCAGGTCGGCAATGTGATGTCCACCGCTGCTCAGTGGGATAACATGGTTGCCTACCAGACGCCTGATTTCGCTGGCTTCAAGGTCTACGCTCAGTACGCCATGGGTTCCAACGACAACGAAAACGAGTCGCGCAGCGATCGCTACTACGCTTTGGGTGCCACTTACAACAATGGCCCGTTCGCCGGCTATTTCGCAGTTGACTCCATTAACTACGCAACTGCAGACGCTAACGGCGCCCTGCCAAATGCTAGCGATATTGATGACAGTCTGACAGTTACGTTGGGCGGTAGCTATGACTTCGAGGCTGTCAAGGTTTATCTTGGCGCACAGTACTTCGACGAAGTCAAGCTTTCCAACTTTAAGGGCGTGATCAAGGCTGCCGGCGTTGGTCAGTCCAATAAGGTGAAGGGCTATGGTATCAGCCTCACTGGAGATGCTCCTGTTTTGGGCGGCAAGGCCATGTTCGGTATTGGCTATACCGATGCTGAATCCGCTGACAGCGAAGACAAGACCGCTGACGTTGAACTTCAGCGCTATGTCGTGAGCGTTGGCTACGACTATCCGTTCAGCAAGCGCACCGACGTTTACGCTGTAGCTTCCTACATGCAGGATAGCTGGGAAGACAAGTCCAAAGCTGAGAAGGTTGATGCCGATCCTTCGGCCTACACCTTCTACGTTGGCCTGCGTCACCGCTTCTAATCTGACTGCTCTCATTTGAGAGTCTTCAGATAATCGAACCCGCTTCGACTTCGGTTGAGGCGGGTTTAATTTTGATCGAGCCCCCACTGACTTCCGGAATCATCCGGAATCCGCAACGAGAACATGAGGCTGCCAGCCCTCCTACAGCCTAAAACTCATGTTTCGGTTTCAATACGGTTACTAACCGGCCGAAACCCGGATTCCCTGCATGTTCACTATTGAGGTTACATTGCCAATTTCCAGAGGACACGTATAATGCGCCTTCCTTTGGAAATACAAAAATTCGTTGTGCATTTTTGCTCGGTCTTGTACCGAGCTTTTTTTTCGCCGAGACGTATGCAAAAAAGGACCCCCGGCTCAGGGGAGAGACCGGAGGCAGAAAAAAGGAGTCATGGAGTGGGGATCCATAGCTCCCAATCAGACTTCAGCTGCTTTTGTTTGATCGCTCGGTTAAAAAATTCGATTCTCAGTGATTACTTAGCTTCCTGAGCTGTTTCTTCTTCTTTTTCCTTGCGAACAAGGCTGACAACTTCGGCACCGGCCACTTCACTCAAGCGAAACAGCACAACGCGAGCCCCTTGAAAGAGAAAGTTGCCGTCCTTTTTCGTTGCATCGCCCAGAGCCTTAAAAAAGGCCTCGATCTGAGGATTCAACACCTCTGCTTTTTCTGCATTGAACGGAACAACAACGGTGCGACCGCTTTTGAGGTGCACAGCCAGCTGCTGGATGATTTGCTGTGTCATTGAAATGTTCTCCTTTTTCATGATGACCTCTCCCTCTCTTTTTGTATGTCACTAAAAAAAGCCTCCGGCTCAAGGCAGATAATGAGACCGGAGGTACAAAAGGGGAGGAATGGAGCGGAGTCTCCCCCGCTCCTGATTGGACTTCTAGCTGCTTGGATTAGAACTTGATGCCGAGCTTGGCGCCAATACCGTGAGAGGTAATGTCGCTGCCGAAGGCACCGGTGTAGTTCACACCGAACGTGGCGTTCTTGCCGATAGCGGCGTCAAGGCCGATACCGACCATGCCCATGCCGGAGAGTTCTTCGCCGGTGATGCTGGCCGTACCCGCATCGCCAACCGTGACCTTAGCCGTAGCTTCCTTGTCACCGAAGAACTGCATGTAACCGACGTCGGCACGAACCTTCATCGCCACGCTACCGGCCGTGAACGGCAGAGCACCGCGGACACCGATGTTGGCAAGGCCAAGGTTCTGGTCGTCAATCTCAGTCTTGACACTGTGGTTGCCAGCACGCTGCGTGAAGTCGTCAGCCGACACGTTCAACCACGACAAACCGATGTACGGTTCAACCTGATAGGACTCGGTATTGAAGCCCTTGTAGCTGGCTTCGCCGAAGATCTGGAAGACCGTGGCGTTGTAGTCAATCGCGTTGTGCGTGACCTGATCCAGGAAGTTCAGGCTCTGCTTGCCTTCGCGATCCTGCGTGGTGTACGCAAAGCCGTAGGTCAGACCGAACTTCTCCCAGTCGTTTTCGCCGTACATACCGATGTGGATGTCGTCGCTATCCATATCGCCGGCATCGCTGCCGTCAAAGTCCGTCTGGCCATAGCCGAAGAACACGCCGACCTTGTTGCCGTTGCCATAGGGCAGTTCGGCACCGATGAAACCTACGTAGTAGTCAACGTCCATGTTGACGGAAGCGCCGCCGGCGTCAACTTCGCCCCAGGAACCCATACCGGCAGCCCACAGCGTGGCACCGTTTTCGAGTTCAGCGCGCTGAGCTTCGCCGTAGGCGTTGGCCTGATCCTTGATCATGCGACCCATAAGAGCCGTATTGACGATCGTGGCGTTCTGAGCGACTAGATGGAAGTCGTTGGACAAGGAAGCAAGCGTGTTGCGGATCTGGCCCTTGGTAGCGCCGGCCATTTCAGCAAACACCTGGCCGTCCTGATTAGCCATCAGAGCATTGCCCATAGCAGCCTGACCGGACGTGGCAGCCGTTGCGTCATTGCGGGAAAGCGTCGCGTCAATGCGGCCTCCTTCGCCTTCTTCGGTCAATTTGATTTCCGTATCAAAGAACGCGTAGTCGGGATCGACAACCGGGTTGGTATCGGTAACACCTTCGAGATGATCAGCCGTTACGGACCCCGTCACACCTGCATCATTCTTGAGGGCATCAGCAAGCACGTCACCGCCAAGCGATACAACCGTGATACCGGCACCGTCGGCAAACGTCAGAGAACCAACATTTACGTCCTGATCGGCAACAACACCGTAGGTACCGCCCTTGTTGACCGTAATATCAACAGAATGGCCGGCATCCGGGTTGGAATTGATTTCACCCTTCATGGTGAACTGGTCGTTGTAGGAGTTCATGATGCCGAACACACCACCGTTGACCATCACCTTGCCGTTAGCCGTAGCCGAAGCATCGTCACCCGTCACGCCGAAGGATTCAGCAAAACCAAGGAGGGTACCTTCTTCAACAGTCGTACCGCCGCGATAGGTGTTGTTGCCCGTCATCACGAGCGTACCGGCACCGCGCTTGGTCAGAGAACCATCGTACTCACCATTGGCAATCTTGTCGCGGATCGACTGGGCGCGCTTTTCGTAGTATTCAAGACGCCACTTCATGGCATCTTCAAGAGAAATTTCCTTGTCCGGAATACCAGCAAGATCGTAGTTATGGTCCTGTCCGTCAGCATTGGCAGAGCCAGTACTGGTGTTCGTCAGTTTGTAATCTTCTGGATTGTCCGAAACAACGACCTTGCCGTCAATCGTCCCATCTTCGGTTACAGACTTCAGCCATGCGATGTCTTCTTTAGCACGCTGATCCAAGGCAACCTGCGAAATGTCATTCGACCACACGTCAAGCTTGACGGTCTTCATGTTGTAGTCGAAATTGCCGTTGAAGAACTGACCGGGACCATACATGCCTTTTTCAAGATCGGGAACGCCCCAGCCCATGCGATCGGAAACCTCGCCTTCAAGCGGGGTAGTGCCATCAACGTTATCCCAACCTTCCATGTTGGTACCGTCCTCGTTCTTGTGATTTGCCGTCGTCAACAGCACTTCACGAACCTGCACGGCACTCATATCCTGATAGCGAGATGCCAGGACTGCAAAAGCACCAGAAACAAATGGCGCAGCCATAGACGTTCCGCTGTAGCCACCATAGCCGCCGCTAATGTTGGCCGTGTAACCATTTTGTCCAGGACCTGCCATCGTCCAGTACTTGGCGTAGCCAGCCTCATTAAAGTTGGCTTCGAGCCGATAGTTGTCAGGATCTGACCAAGAACTGTTCTGTCTCAACCCAGCAATAGCAATCCACTGTTTTTCTGCTTCCGGGTTGAAATACGGATAGAGAGCGCGATGATAAGGATTTGCTCGGTCATTATTGCCGTTGGTAAAGACCTGGATAACATCCTTGCCCTCCACGGCTTCCCAGGCCGCATCAACGAACGACGGTCCTTCCTCGTACATTTTCTTGAACAGGAAATATTCGTACTCAATGTCGTTGACAGTCGTCAGTTCAGGACCGCTATGGTAATAGTCAAGGATATTGCCGTTTTCATCAACCTGCTTGAGGTTGGTACCAAAGCTGTTGTTGATAATCTTTACACCGGCATCAACTAATGCATCGTAGCCGGCCTTGAAGAAGGCATAATCCGGGAACGGACCGTAGTTAGTATTGTCATTGCCACCAGTGTTGGCTGAATAGAACTCGGATCCCCAAGCTACGCCATGCATGCCGGTACCATTTCTGTTCCCGGCATACACACCGGCGCAGCCTGTGCCGTGGTTGTCGTTGTACTCGGAGTTGTAATATCCGTCGACATCCAATTCCTGTCCCTTGTGATATTCCTGCTGAGATCCGGGGGCATTCTGAGGGTAATAAACGCCATCCTGCCCGTAAGCGCCGGAAGCATGAACGGCATGCCAACGATCACCCGAGAGCTCCACATGATCTTTCAGAATGCCAGAGTCCATCATACCGACCTTAACACCCTGACCATAGTAACCAAGAGCATAAGCACTCGACGCTTTCTGAGCAGTGAGGCCCCAGTTAGCTGTATATTCGTCAGTTTCCCAGGACTGTTTTGCGGCTTCAACTTGCGATGAATTCTGAGCTACAAACCC